>UOEM01000031.1_pt1 | contig 55525 bp, 51 predicted proteins | sample 1988661 | NCBI WGS metagenome assembly UOEM01 (sample SAMEA4712195, study PRJEB27164) | hydrothermal vent metagenome | biome: marine basaltic hydrothermal vent biome; feature: marine hydrothermal vent; material: mineral | place: Pacific Ocean | collected 2011-06-14/2011-07-23 | depth 1719 m | reverse complement strand
GCCAAAAATCACCTATATCGACCATGCCGGCACTGCGCGCGAAATCGAAGGCGAGGTGGGGGCAACGGTCATGGAAGTGGCGGTGAAGAATCAGATACCCGAAATCGAGGCCGATTGCGGCGGCGCTTGCGCCTGTGCCACCTGCCATGTCTATGTCGATCCCGCCTGGACCAAGGCCACCGGGGGGGGAAGCGAGATGGAAGAGGACATGCTGGATTTTGCCTTCGATGTGCGTGAGAACAGCCGCCTGTGCTGCCAGATCAAAGTCACCGAAGAGCTGGACGGTCTCATCGTCGCCACGCCGCAGCGTCAGTTCTAACCCGCCAAAGGGTGTTCTCCAGTGCCGTTTGCACCTGTGATACCCCGGAAAAATCGTTTCCCACAGGAGATCCAATGGAGCTCACCACCCATGAGACCGACGCGCTGATCATCGGCGCCGGGCCGGTCGGCATATTCGCCGTGTTCGAGCTTGGTCTGGTCGATATCAAGGCCCATGTCGTTGATATTCTGGACAAGCCGGGCGGTCAATGCGCCGAGCTTTACCCCGAAAAACCGATCTACGACATTCCCGGCCTGCCCGTGGTGACCGGCAAGGGGCTGACCGATGCGCTGCTGGAGCAGTCGGCGCCGTTCTCGCCGGTCTATCACTTCAACCAGATGGTCCAGAGCCTGGAAAAACTGCCCGACGGCCGCTGGCGGGCGGTGACCGACGACAATGCCCAGTTCATCGCCAAGGTGATCGTCATCGCGGCGGGGGGCGGCAGCTTTCAGCCCAAACGGCCGCCGGTGCCCGGCATCGAGGCGTTCGAGGGCGCCTCGGTCCATTATGCGGTGCGGCGGATGGAGGAATTTCGCGATAAATCCGTTCTCATCGTCGGCGGCGGCGACAGCGCCCTGGACTGGACGCTGAACCTTGCCCCGCTGGCCAGAAAAATCACCCTGATGCACCGGCGCCAGAATTTTCGCGGCGCGCCGGGCACCGTCGCCAAGGTCATGGAGCTGGCGGAAGGCGGTAAAATCGACCTCAAGCTGGGCCAGATGACCGGATTGAATGGTGCCGATGGCCAGTTGAAAAGTGTCTTGGGCAAAAATGCCGACGGCGAATTTGAAATCGAATGCGACACCCTGCTGCCATTCTTCGGCCTGACCATGAAGCTGGGCCCGGTCGCCGAATGGGGCCTCAACCTGGAAGAAAACCTGATCCCGGTCGATACCGAGAAATTCGAAACCTCGACCCCGGGCCTTTTCGCCATCGGTGACATCAACACCTACCCCGGCAAGCTGAAGCTTATTCTTTCAGGCTTCCATGAAGCGGCGCTGATGGCGCAGGCGGCTTACGCCATCGTCCATCCCGGCGAGCGATTGGTGTTTCAGTACACGACCTCCAGCACCAGCATTCACAAAAAGCTCGGGCTGTCGTCGTAGCCGCCGCTGGGGCGGGATCGGCGTTTTGGACGCCGTTCGAACGAAATGCGTAAAATCAAGGTCTCCGGGCCTTGTTATGCTAGAATCGCACATTGGTCCAACTTGAAAATCTGGAGGCAAGATCATGTTCAAAAAAGTCCTATTCCCCGTCGATATCGACCAGGACTCCTCCCTGGCGGCCTTGCCGGACGCCGGCGACATCGCCCGCCGGTTCGACGGCAATCTGACGCTGCTCAATGTTCAGGCGCCGATGCCGTCGATGGTTTCGGCCTATCTTCCGGACGACTACCCCCAGGAGAGCGTCCAGATGATCAAGGACCGGCTGAAGTCGGTTATCGACGAAAACAAGCTTGGCGCCGGCACCGAAGTTGTCGTGCGCCACGGCTCGCCCCATCACGCCATCCTGGAGTATGCCGAAGCCGAGGACATTGATCTTATCATCATTGCCTCCCACAACCCCGGGCTGGTCGACTATCTGCTGGGCTCGACCGCGGGCCAGGTGGTGCGTCACGCCCAGTGTTCGGTGCTCGTTCTGCGGAGCGGGTCGTCCGAGGCTTCGTAAAGCGCCGGGGTCAGGTTTTCCCTCCCCCGGTGGCAAGAGAGGCGGCAAGCTCGCTCATCGTGGGGCGGGCCACGGCGGCGAACGGCATCGGGCGGCAGACCTCGATGGCGGCGAGCCCGACCCGGGTGGCCAGAATGCCGTTGAGCACACCTTCGCCGAGCCGGGCCGAAAGCCTTGCCGCCAGCCCGTGACCGAGGATCTGCTGCAACAGGCCGTCGCCAAGGGCTATGCCGCCGGTAACGGCCAGATGGGTGATCACCAGGCGCATGAGGCGCATCGAGGCCAATAACCCCGGCCGGCCCCCATAAAGCTCGGCCAGCCGGCGAATGAGGCCCATGTGGGAATAGGCGACAAACCCAAGGTCGATCACGGCGGCGGGGCTGATGGCGGTGACCACCGAGACACGTTTGGCGGCGTTCGCCACCAGGGCTCTGGCCTGGGCATCGAGCGGCGCCATCAGCAAACGCTCGGTGAGGGCAACCCGGTCGGCGGCGTCGATGATTTCGGCGCGGTGACGGGTCAGCTCGGCGATGGCGCCCGCAAGATCGGGGCGGCGGGAATAAAGGCGGGTAAGTTCATCGGCAAGGCGGAGCGCCGCGGTCTGCCCAGTATCGGCGTGGGCCGCCAGATCGCGAACTCTCCCAAGACGCCTGAGCCGCAACAGACCCGCCACCTCGCGCCCCAGCCAGCCCAACAGCCCCAAACCGGCAAGGCCCGATAGCCCCAGGGCGGTCCAGCCGAGCCAGCCCTGACGGGCAAAAAGGGCGACGACAGCGTCATAGGCCCAAAGCGCCAACCCGAACGACAAAAGCGTGCCAAGGGCCGATACGAACACTCTCCCCCACGGCCAGCGGCGACGTTGATGCGGCACCGGTGCCAGTATCGGCACAGGCGCATCATGCTCTTCGGAAAATTCAATGCCGCCGGTCTTGTCGAGTCGAAATGCCGCGGGCGCCCTGGTTTTGCTTGCCCCGGTCATGCCAGCCGGTCCCCGATAAGAAAATCAAGGGCGCGGTCGAGGCGAATATGGGGCAGCACCGGCGTGCCAGCGGGGCCAGTTTCAAGGGCGGGGGGGCGGAAGCGGACAAAACGGGTGACCTCGCCTTGCGGGAGGTTTTCGCTGATCAAGGCTTTGGGATCCGCCGGCAGATCGCCGGGGAAAATCGCCGCTTCGGTCCTGCCGTCGAAAATTTCTCCGGCGATGGTCTCGCCCTTCACCGGGGTGCCGACAATGGCGGGAAGCATCTCGCGCCCCCGCGACACCTTGGCCTCCCGCGTCGCCCGCACCGAGGCGAGCGCCAGGGAGGCGATATCGGCGCCGGCGAATTCGGCGCGGGTCGCGGCGGTCTCGGTCAAAAGGCGCAAAACCGCCTCCAGCCGGTCGTGACTTGACTGGTGCAGATGGTCGGCCTTGGTGGCGGCAAAAAGGATGCGGTCGATGCGGGGGCGAAAAATGCGGGCAAGACGCGAGCGTCGTCCAGGCCGAAAAGCGGTCAGAATATCGCCAAGCGCCAGTTCGAGATCGGCAACCGCGCCGGCGCCGGCGTTCATGGCCGCCAATGTGTCGACCAGCACGATCTGGCGATCGAGGCGGGCAAAATGGTCGCGGAAAAACGGGCGGACGACATGGGTTTTGTAGGCCTCGTAGCGGCGCTCCATCATCGCCCACAAGCTGGTCTGGCCCGGGGGTCCGCTTTCCGGCTTTTCCAGGGGCGAGAACGTAAGGGCGGGCGAGCCTTCCATATCGCCGGGCATCAAAAAACGCCCCGGCGGCAGGGTGGAGAGCGAGACCTGCGTCTGGCGGCAGGCGCGTAAGTACTCTGTGAAGGCGCGGGCGCTGGCGATGGCGTCGGCTTCGGCGGCCTCGGCGGCGGGATCAAGGCGGGCCAGGGCCTCGTGCCACTTGCCGGCAAGCGGCGCGCGGGGGCGGCCACGGCTCAGCCCAAGGGTTTTGGCCGACCAATCGGCGTAGTTGAGGCCCAGAAGCGGCAGATCGAGCAGCCATTCACCGGGATAGTCGACAATGTCGATGGAAAGCCGCCCGGCGCCGGTCAGGCGCGAGAGCACCCCCACGGGCTCATATTCCACCGTGAGGCGAAGCTGGCTGATCGATCGGGTGCTTTGCGGCCAGACCCTGTCGCCGGTGAGGGCGGCGATATGGGCCTCATAGTCAAAACGCGGCACCGCGTCGTCGGGCTGGGGCGCCAGATAGGCACGTGCGATGCGACCCTGGGCCAGGGGGCGGAACATCGGCAGCCGGCCGCCATGGAGCAGATTGTGGACAAGGGCGGTGATGAACACCGTCTTGCCCGAGCGCGACAGCCCCGTGACCCCAAGGCGCAACGTCGGATGCGTCAGGGAGCCGGCATAGTCGGCGGCGCTGGCCGCAACGATGCGCGCTTCCTCGACCAGGGATTTGATGTTTGTGACCGCCATGCCGGTCTGATGTAAGGCGCACCCGGCAATAATGCAAAGCGATGAAACGTTTTCAACGGGTACCGGCGCCGCTCTGGTCTGTTTTGTTGATGAAGTCTGTGCCATCCCGCTCCCCCACCCGGCCACCCCCAGGATACAATCTATGGGGTGGCCGGGTGGGGGAGCGGGATGGCACAGACTTCATCAACAAAACAGACCGGGATGGCGAGAGACTTCATCAACAAAAAAACCCCTACCGCTTCAGTGTCGTCTCAAAGGCGGTGAAAATCTTGCCGGTCCTGGGGTCGCGGGCGGTGAGTTTGGCGGTCAGGCGTTTGCCGGAAACACGTAAAGTAAAGTTCGATGTGGGCGCCGTGGTGTCACCGGTGGCGGTCAGGGTCAGGCGCAGGCCGGAGCTGGCGCGGGCACCGGACATGGTGACGCGGCGGCCCGTTGAGGTCGACCAGGCGCCCAGATAGCTGGCTTTGCTGCGGCCCAGATACCCCTCGGCGGTGAATCTGATTTCGGTGCCGCGGCAGGCCAGAAGCAGGTGCGCCAGCTTGCCGCCCGCCGCCCATCTGTTGGTGAAACGGCACTGGGTGGCTTCCGGCGGCTTGTCCGAGCCGGCGCGGGCCTTCCCGCGTCCGCGCCATTTGCCCATCAGGGACGCCAGCGTCGCATCATTCGCCACCGGCGTTTTGAGCATGCGCAACACCGCCGCCTCGCTGGCCGCCTGGGCGGGGGCTACGGCCAGCATCAGGGCACTGACGGTCAGCATGGCGGAAGTCCAGGGGCGTGTCATCGTCCTGGTGCCTCCGGGTCGGGTTGACCCAGCCGCCGCCCAAACAGGACGAGCAGGGCCGGCATGAGAAGAAGATCGGCGATGAGCGCCACCGCGATGGTCAGAACGCAGATGCCGCCGAAGGTCCGCACGATGGCCATGGTGCTCGCTGCCGTGGTGGCAAAACCGAAGGTGAGAATAACGGTCGTGGCGATGAGAACCGGGCCGACACGGGTCAGGGTATTGACCACGCTCGCTTCGATATCCTCGCCACCATGGCGGCGGCGCCATTCGTGCAGCAGATGAATGGTATCATCGACGGCAATGCCAAATGCCACCGTAAGGGCGACAACCGAGGTGATCTGCAAACCCTCGCCGGTGACATAGAGAAAACTGCCCGCGGCCGCGAGCGGCAGGAAATTGGGGATGGCGGCCAGCGCCCCCAGCAGCACCGAGCCGAAGGTCAGGCCGATCAGCACCATGGTGACGGCGATGGCGGCGACCAGCGAGATGTTCAGGCTCCAGATCAGCCGGTTGCTCGACCGGTCGGTCATGGCGACGGCGCCGGTGATATCGATGCGGGTTCCTGGCGCGCCCCTGCGCACGACATCCAGCGCCGCGTCAAGCCGGTCGAGCAGCGGCGCGGTGCGGCTTGAATCCATCTCCGCCATATAGGCGGTCACCAGCCAGGCGCCGCCGTCCCTGGAGCCAAGCTGCCCCACCAGATGATCGGGCAGCTCAAAGCCCAGCTGATTTGCGTCAATGCCGTTCAGATCGATCCCCCGTCCCAGCCAGGCCTCGACGCTGGATAACGAATACACGCTTCCAAACTCATCCATGGCAGCGACAATGTCGTGAACCTGGCGGATGATTGTGGCCGGGGAGGGGCCTTCCCCGGCGTCCGGCCCGTCCTGGCGGATGAGAACGGTCACCGTGTCGGCGCCACCAAGCCTGGCGTCGATCAGATCGATGGTCTTGGATGAGTTCGAGCCATCGGGCAGAAAATCGCGATAGCTGTAGCGGGTCTCGACGGCAAAATACCCCGCTGTCATCAATGCGGCGGCAAGAGCGCCGACCCCGACAATGAGACGGGGCCGAGCGACGACCAGTCTCGCGGCGGCCCCGGCAAGCCGGCGGCTGATCCGGCTGAGATAGCCTTCGCGTTCGGCGATGGAAGTCCGCAGCCCCGAAGCGAAAACCAGGGCGGAAAGGGTGGGGACGATGGTGATGACCGAGACAAAGGCCATGGCGGCGGCCCAGGCCCCGGCATAGCCGAATTCGCGAATGGTCTGACTGTCCGAAAGCGCCAGGGACAAAAAGACGATGGTCGTGGTGATCGAGGTCATGGCGCAGGCCGGGCCGATTTTTGCGACCGCGGAGCGGGCAGCCTCAAGGCCGCCGGCGCCATCCCTGAGGCGGCGGCGGATATGGTTGGCCATGTGCAGTGCATCGGCAAAGGCGATGACCAGAACCAGGGTCGGCAGAATATTGGTCATGGCGTTGAGCGGATGGCCGATGAGGCCAAAGGTGCCAAGGGTCCAGATGACGCCGACAACCCCGGGCGCCGTGGTGACCAGGACAAAGCGGAAATTGCGGAAATACAAAAAACACAAGATCAGCGCCACCATGGTGCCAAGGGTGTTCAGCACCACCTGATCGCGCTTGACCCCGGCCAGGATCTCATCGCGGATAATCGGCCCGCCGGTGGCCAGGATTTCAAGCCCCGCCGGGTTGGCCATATCCAGGGTGTCCGCAACCGAGGCCTGAACCCTGGCCGCCAGCCCGCCTGAGTGATCCGCCGGATCAAGAAAGACCATGACCAGGGCCGATTTGCCGTCGGCGCTCAGCACCTTGTTGCCCAAAAGCGGGTTCGACTGAAGCTCGGCCACCAGGGCGTCAAGGGCTTTGCCCTGAGGCAAATCGGGGGGGAAAAGTGGGGCGGGGAACGCATCCCCGACCGGTGGGCGGCGGGCCGAGAACGGTGAGACCGTACCGGTCACACCTTCGACAAACTGAAGATCAAGGTGGATATCGCGCAAGGTCTCAAGGCCCTGGCGGCTCGTCAGCCGGTCGCCGGAGACCAGAAACACGACCTGGTTTTCGATCACCGGAAAGCGCGTCATGAGTTCGGCGAAAAGCCGGCTTTCGGCGGAATCGGTGCTGTAAAGATTGCTCAGATCATTGTCAAAACCCAGGCGGCTGACGCCAAACCCGCCCAGAACGACCATGATCGCCAGGGCGATGATCGCCAATTTCGGCGCTTTGAGACAAAAGGCGCCCAGGGCCTCCAGGCCAAATCCAATGCGGATGGTGCCGCCAAATTTGGTATCGGCGCCTGGCCCGGCGCGGTTTTGCGGGCGTAAAGTGGGGGGGGTGGCCATCGCGCGACGGCGTTACAAATTCGCCGGTGTGATGAAGGCCGCAAGGCGGCCGCCATCCAGGTTGGCGCCCGACCAGTTGCCGGGGTCAAAATCGATGACGGCCAGACCGGCAGTGGGAAATTTGGTTTCAAGGCGTATCAATGCCTCTTCCCCGCCATCGCGGGCCAGCCGGCTTGCGGCAATCTGCATGGTGGGGTTGTGGCCAACCACCAAAATCCGGTCGGTGCCGGGGCAAAATTCGGTAATCAGATCGATGAGGTCTTCGGCCTCGGCGTCATAGATCCGGCGATCGAATATGGTTTTGGGCGCTATGTCCATGGCGTCAAGCACCAGGGTCACGGTGGCTTGCGCCCGGGTGGCGGTCGAACACAGCACCAGATCGGGCACCAGGCCGAGCCGCTTCATTTCGGCCCCCATACGTGGCGCAGCAGCGGTGCCGCGGGGCGCCAGGGGCCGCTCGTGATCGCCGGCCAAAGGCGCGTTCCATGACGATTTGGCGTGTCGGAGAAGACAAAGCTGGGGCACAATCAGAACTTGCGGCCCAGGGCCGCATCCTTTTGAAATTGAAACAGAACCGAAGACGTAAAATGGCGGGTGCGTAAAGAACGGCGGGGACATCAGCCTCGCGAGGCGTGCATATACGATGAAGGATCGAGAAGGAAGCGGTATGGCCAATCAAACAGCGTGTATCATCTGCGGCGGACAGAGCTTTGAGCCGGGCCCCAGCGGCAGGCTGACCCACAACGGGCTTGAGCCGCGTTGCGGCAATTGCCGGTCTCTTGAACGGCACCGGACCTTGCGGCTGATCTACAATGCCATCCCCGATAGCTTTCTTGGCGCGGCCAACTGCCTGCAGTTTGCCCCGGACCGCGCCGCGCCGCGCGACCGGTTCGCTTCGTTCGAGATTTCCGTTTACGGCGGCAAGAACCATCTGGACATGATGCGCATAGATCGCGCCGATGGAAGCTATGGTTGGGTTGTTGCCAATCATGTGATCGAACACCTCGCCAACGATCTTGCGGGGATGGGGGAATTGATGCGCATCGCCGGGACCAGGGGCATAGTCCAGGTGACCGTGCCGGCCCCCAAAGCCCGGCTTCGAACCAAAGTGTTGCCGTCGCCGGACAATATAACGCGTTTTCACTTCCACACCTATGGCAGCGATTTTCCGCAAAAGATGAAGCCGGCTCTTGGCGGGGGAGCGGGCATTGCCGCAATCGCAACGGACCCTTGTACCGGAAGCTGGGATGTGGCCTATTTTTTCTCCGCCTCGCAATCGCGCCTATTCGATCTGGGCACGGCGTTGATCGGCGGGGGTGTTGCGGTCCTGATTTGCGTTTGATCCGGTTCCCAAGTTGCCGGGCGGGGCGGCAATTTCTTCCGCGCAGACGGCAAATTTTTCCCCAGCGCTAATTTTTGTACCAATTTCGTCAGATTTAAACCATTGATTTACCACAATTTGCTATTGGCCCTTGGTTTGCATTTGAAATCCGACCCCTTGCACGTCCCCCGCATCAGGCCGGTGGCGTCGGCAGTTTGGAGGAGCGGAGCGATATGGGTATTTTTGGTGCAATGACCACGGCCATTTCCGGCATTAATGCGCAAGCCTATGCGCTCGAACATATCTCGGACAATATCGCCAACTCGCAGACGACCGGGTTCAAACGAACCGAAACGGTGTTTGCGGATCTGGTGTTCGACAGCCAGCCCCAGCGCCAGCGCGGTGGCTCGGTGCAGGGCCTCAGCCGGGCGACCAACACGGTGGGCGGCGATATCAAACCCTCCGATGTCGCCACGCACATGGCCATCAACGGCGATGGTTATTTCATTGTCGAGGAAAGTTCGGGCACGGCGGACGGCAAGCCGCTCTTCGCCAATGTCAGCCAGTATACCAGACGCGGAGACTTCGAGCTCGACCGCAACGGCTTTTTGGTAAATTCCAGCGGTTACTACCTCAAAGGGCTCGCCATCGATCCCGTGACCGGAAACCCAGCCGGCGGCTCTCCCTCCATCGTGACGGTGACCAACGATTTCCTCCCCGCGAAGATCACCACGACGATTGACTACAAAGCCAATCTGGCGAGCTACCCGCTGACCGCCAATTCCGACCCCTCGGTCGCGGACAGTGAAAAACTGCTGGCGGCCGATTTTGTTATCGACCCGACCACCGGCGGCGCCGGCACCGTAAACGGCACCGAGACCTCCACCTTCATCAACCGGACCATTGCCGGCGGGGCCGTGACCGCGTTTGACGCCGTGGGCTCACCGGTCAATGTGCAGTTCCGCTGGGGCAAGATTTCCTCGGACACCTGGAACCTTTTTTATCAGACCGATCCCAATGCCACCGGCGCGACCATAGCCTGGCAAAACATCGGCACCGACTATGTCTTTGACACCGCCGGCAAGCTCAGCCCGGCGATCAATACAACCACGATAACGGCGCTGACGGTCAGCGGCAACAATCTGGGCAATATCACCCTTGACCACGGATCGAACGCCATCACCAGCTTCGCCGATCCCAACGGCGTCGCCAAAGTCAACGAGCTTGAACAGAACGGATATGCCTCGGGCGAGCTTGCCGGGGTCGTCGTTTCCGAAGGCGGGCGCATTGTCGGCTCCTACACCAATGGCGAAACCCTGGAGCTTTACGAGGTGACGCTGGCAAGCTTCAACGCCGATAGCGCGCTGAAGAAACTCGATGGCGGCGCCTTTGGCGCCACGCGGGAGTCCGGTTCGGCAATTCTGGGTGCGCAAGGCTCCATCCTCGCCAGCCGTCTGGAGGGGTCGAACTCCGATATCGCATCTGAGTTTTCCAAACTGATCGTAACCCAGCAGGCCTACGCGGCGGGCACCAGGATCGTCACCACGGCGGACCAGATGATTCAGGAAATCCTGAACATGAAACGATGAGCGGACCGGCTTTGACCTGAACCGGCGGATCACAAGGAGAAGGGGGAAAACATGGGCCTATCAGCCGCGCTCTACAGCGCCATCAGCGGCATGTCGGCGACCCAGACCTCGATTGGCGTGGTCTCGGAGAATGTCTCCAATGCCGGTACCCAAGGGTACACCAAGAAAACCGTGCGAACTGAAAACCTGGTGGCCGGGTCGCGCTCCGCCGGGGTCTCCATCGCCGATATCACCCGCGATATCGATTTGCTGCTGCAACGCCAGTTGCGTGGTGAAATTACCGCCGAGGGGGCTTCCCAGGTCAAAGCCGACCTGCTTGGCCGCCTCGACCAGATGCTGGGCATTCCCGGTCAGGCCGGCTCGATCGACAACACCTATAACAACTTCGTCGATGCCATGCGCGCGCTCTCGGTCGAGCCCAACTCGGTCGAAGCCCGGACCAGCGTTATCAATCAGGCCAACGCCTTGGCCAACCAGCTCAATTCTCTGTCCACCAAGGTTCAGGAACTGCGCAGCGAGTCCGAATACGGCATTGAAAGATCGGTGGATTCGGTCAATCGGCTGATCGCCGAGCTTGCCAGCGTCAATGAAAAGATCGGTGTCAGCGATAACCGGACCTCCGGTTCCCAGGCCCTGCTGGATCAACGCGATCAGATCATCACCGAGATGTCCCAATATCTGCAACTCAATGTGCAGACCACCCGCTCCGGTCAGGCGCGGATTTTCACCTCGTCGGGGCATTTGCTCGTCGACGGGGCATTTGCGCAAACCCTGCAATTTGACGGCCGGCCGGCGGTGACCGCCCAATCGGTCTATGACAACGACCCCGCCAAGCGGACCCTTGGCACCATTCTCCTTAACAACGGCAATGGCGGCACCGTCGATCTTTTTACCGGCAACGGCATAAAGGGCGGCAAGATCGGCGCCTACCGGGATCTGCGCGACGATGTCCTGGTCAAAACCCAGGCCCAGCTCGACGAGCTTGCGTCCGCTCTGGCCCAGGCCCTGTCGTCGATCGAGGTGCCGGGGACAGCGGTCAGCGTTGGCGCCCAGGATGGCTTTGACCTTGATGTCGGCGCCCTTCAGGCGGGCAACCCGGTCTCGGTGACCTTCACCGTCACCCCGCCGGGCACCGAGCAGACGGTAACCCTGATCCGGGTTGACGATGCCTCGGTCCTGCCCTTGGCCGACACCGCGACCGCCAACCCCAACGACACGGTTTACGGCATCGATTTTTCCGGTGGCCTGGCGTCGGCGGCAACCGATATCCAGACGGCGCTGGGAGCCGGCTTCACCGTGACCAGTCCGGGCGCTGATACCATCCGCATTCTCGACGACGGCGCAGCTGCCACTGTCGACATCGCCTCGGTGACCTCGACAAATACCGCAACCGCCCTGATCGACGACGGCCTCGCCCTGGCTCTTTTCACCGACGGGGCAGGGGGCGTGCCCTATACCGCCTCCTTCGACAGCAACCAGAAGCTTGGATACGCTGCAAGGATCACGGTAAATCCGCAGATTGTCTCCGATCAGTCCAGCTTAGTGATTTTTTCGACCAGCCCGCCCACATCGCCCGGCGATCCCACCCGGCCGATGGAGCTCTTGTCGCGGCTGGTGGATGGAACACAGACGTTTTCCGCCGCAACGGGATTGGGGTCGGAAGGCTCGCCGGTCACCGAAACCGTTGGCGATTTCACTTTGCGCTTTATCTCCTCCCAGGCAGCCCAGGCCGAAGACGCAGCCCGCATCAACGCCAGCCAGGCCACTTTGACCGGCGCGCTTGAAGACCGCATGCAGGAGGTCAGCGGGGTCAATGTCGACGAGGAAATCGCCAATCTGATCGTCCTGCAAAACTCCTTTGCCGCCAGCGCCCGGGTGATCTCGGTGGTGCAGGAACTCATGGCAGTGCTGTTGAGGATATAAAAATGGTTTCGGTTTTCGGGGTCGGCCGGCCCAGCGCGCTTCCCACCTCGGTCTCCAGCCTCAGCCGCGAGCTTGGAAACCTCCAGATTCAGCTCGGCACGGGGCGCAAATCGCAAAGCTATTCCGGTCTGGGCTCAAGCCGCACCCTGGCGCTGGACCTGCGCAGCCAGATCGCCAAAATCGACGGCTATCAGCGCACCATCCAGACCGTGTCCTTGCGTTTGGAGGTTGCTCAGCAATCGCTGACGCGCATGGATGCAATTCTGGCCGAAACGCGCTCGTCGCTGTCGCTGACGGCCTATGAGGTCGGCGGCAACGGCCAGACCCTGGCCCAGTACGGCGCCCAGGAAAAGGCGCAGGAAATCGTCTCCCTGCTCAATTCCAAGGTCAATGAGAGCTACATGTTCGCCGGTCGGGACAGCGATAAGGTGCCGGTGGTCGGTATCGATAAAATCCTTGACGGCGATGGCGCCAGGGACGGGCTCAGAACCTTCCTGACCGAGCGGCTCGCCGCCGACACCGGATCGGACGGCTTTGGCCGGCTGACCATCCCGGCGGCCAGCGCCGGGGCCCTGACGTTTTCCGAAGACGGCGCTGGACATCCCTTCGGCCTTAAACTCAACGCCGTGACCTCGGATCTGACCGGCACGGCTATTTCAGGGCCGTCGGGGTCGCCGACCGAGATCAGCGTTACGTTTTCGGCAACCCAGCCGGTGGCGGGCGAGGCCATCACCTTCACTTTCGATCTGCCCGACGGCACCACCGAAACACTGAAACTGACCGCCACCACCACGGTGCCGCCCGACGAGGGCCAGTTTCTCATCGGTGCCAACGAGACCGAGACCGGCGATAATTTCCGGGCCGTTCTGGCGGCCCGGATAACCACGCTGGTGGCCACCGCGGGCGCCGCCGCCTCTGCCGCCCAGGCGGGGTTGGAGTTTTTTGAGTTCGATGCGGCCAACCCACCCCAGCGGGTGAACGGGCCGCCCTTTGAAAGCGCCACCTCCCTGGTGGATGCCACCGCGTCGGACACCGTCTTCTGGTACAAAGGCGAGATTGAAACCGCCAACCCCCGGAACGCGGTCACCGCCCGCATCGACGACGGATACACGCTCAAATACGGCCTCAGGGCCAATGAGGAGGCGCTCAGGGACGGCCTCAAATTCACCGCCCTGCTGGCGGTTCTGAAATTTGACGCGAGCGTGGAGACCGATGCTCAGAAATACGCCGAGGTCAAGGAGCGGCTGACACCGGGGTTTTTGACCAGCGGCGGTCAGGCCAGCGTGCGGGAAATCGCCACCGAAGTGGCGTTGAAACAGCAGGTGCTGGGGGCCGCCGGCGCGCGTCATCTGACGGCGATTTCCCTGACCCAATCGACCCTTGACGAAACCGAAGGCGTCGATCTGAACGAAGTCGGCGCCAAACTCCTGGCGCTGCAAACCCATCTGCAGGCGAGTTACGAGGCGACATCGCTCCTGTCCAGGCTGTCCCTGGTCAACTTTCTCTGAGACTTCCACAAGGAAAAATCAGGCGCGGGATGGCCCAGACTTAGAGCGCGTTTGATGAGCTCCGGCTCACCAAATGTACTCTAAGTTTTTGTTTTAACGCACTTTCCGGGCGGAAAACCGCTTACACTTTTCCTGAAAGTGCTCAAATCAACTAAAAAAACCAGCCAGCGCCGTTGCCGCAAAATTTCTAACCGTTCGGCGAGCTCGCGGCGGTCGAGGCTCTGAGGCCGGCGGCGATCTGGCGGTTGATGTCGATGAGGGCGGACAGTTTGTCTGGCGCCGGGGCGGTTTCCGCTTCAAGGGTCCGGTTGAAGATGAAGACCGCCAGGGAGGCGATATTCTCGCGGACGGGCTTGGGCAACGGGCTGTCGGGATTGGTCACCGAGGTGGCGAAAATCGTCCACAGCTTGCGATTGTAGTGCAGGGCTTCGTCAAGGGCGGGGGATTTGTGCTCCCATTGGTCCTTGACGGTCTGAAGCTTCGCCGCGGCCTTGACCAGCAGGCTGGCTTCGAGTTCTCTAGGGCCCAATGTCGCCTGGGCGACATCGTTATAGGCCTTTGCTGCTGAATGCATTTGCCAGAATTTCCTCCTCGTGGGCGATCAACGCCTCTGCTTCGCGTAAGGCTTTGTAGTAAGAACCGGTTAACATTAGATTATTGATACGGTCGATGAAGGGGACGGTGCTGGGCGCCGCCGCTACAAGGTCGCCGGTGAGGGCGAAATACTCCCCATGGTGCCGGGCGGGATCGGTGCTCAGATACATCATCTGGATGATCAGATAGATATGCTTGGCCGGGGTGTTCGTGGCCTCGGGGCGCATGATGTTTTTTTCGCGCAGGATCGGCGTATCGCCCTCGATGAGCAGGCAGGCTCTGCCGCCGCCATTGGTAATGACGGCGTTGCCGAGAATAAAGCGTTCGCCCGATTTGAGCTCGACTTTCAGCGCCACTTGCGATGTCCTCGTCCGTTTGAGTTTCGAAAAAACGAAAAAGGCGGGAACCCGTTTCCCGCCTTCGTCCGGTGGCTTTTACGCCGTTCCTAGAACAATCTGAGCACGTTCTGATCGGCCTGGGAGGCCAGAGACAGGGCCGTTGACGACAATTGCTGCCGGGTCTGTAGGGCCAGAAGGTTGGCGCCTTCCTCGTTGGTATCGGCAAGGGTCAGCCCCGCCGCACCGGTCTCAAGGGTGTTGATCAGCGACCTGGTGAAGTCCTGACGGGTCTGCACCACCGAAAGGTTCGAACCGAAGGTCGAGGCCTGGGAGCGCAAGGTGTCGATGGCGGCGCTGAGCTCGGTGAGGGCGGAATTGATCAGGCTGTCGGCCTGAAAATTGGTCACCGAGGCGGAAATCGAGAGCCCGGCACTATCGAAATCGACACCGTTGACGGTCAGCGAGGAGGTGCTGTCCTCATTGAAGATCACATTGAGGTCGTCGGACTGCAGCAGGTTGATGCCGTTATAGCCCGCGTCCCCGGCAAGAGCGTCGATCTGACTGCGCAAAGCGTCGTATTCCGTCGCCAGGGTGGTGCGTTCGGAACTGGCGGTGACATCGATCGTGCCTTCGGAGATACCAAGGGCGGAAAGGGCGGTATCGGTGGTCAGGTCGTCAAGAATAAGGTCCTCGCCGTTGGTGGCCTCGATTCTGAGATAGCCATCCGATGTGGTCGACGCCAGGACGTTGGCGATGGCGTTGAGGTCGGCCAGAAGCTCGGTGACGCCGTCGCCATCGGCGATGGTGATGGTCACGGCGGCGGCGGTACCGACCTGGACGGTGAATTCGTCGTCATCATCCAGATTGGTGACGTTGGCGCCAAGATCGGTCTCGCTGGAAATATCCAGGGTGCCGGTGGCCTTGGCCGTTGTCGAGCTGGCCTCAAGGGCCTGGCGCGCCGTCGCCTGGGCGGTCTCGACCAGCTTGGTAATGGCGCCAAGGGCGTTGTCGGCAGCTTCCAGGGTTTTGACCGCCAGGCCGGCTGAATCGAGCAGGCGATTGAGATCGCCGGCCCGGTTGTTCAGCGAGGCTGCGGTGAAGAACGCCGTGGGATCGTCCAGGGCGGAATTGACTTTAAGGCCGGTCGCCAGACGCTTCTGGGTCGTGGCCGACAGGATTGCCGTGTTCTGCAGCGACAGCAGGTTGTTACGGACTGGCGCTGAAAGAATAATCTCGGCCATGTACTCGGTCCTCTTCTAGGAATATCGAGGGCACTCATCCAGAGTGTCACGGGTTTCAGTTTGTCGCGTTAACCCTAATGGATGGTTAATCTTGCGGGTTGGGTGGAAAAATCTGAGGAGCGGATGTTTCCTCTTTGGTTTTTCGAAAATTCCAGGTGATCAGAATAGCCGGAGCACGTTCTGGTCGGCCTGGGAGGCCAGAGACAGGGCCGTCGACGACAATTGCTGCCGGGTCTGCAGGGCCAGAAGGTTGGCGCCTTCCTCGTTGGTATCGGCAAGGGTCAGCCCCGCGGCACCGGTCTCAAGGGTGTTGATCAGCGACCTGGTGAAGTCCTGACGGGTCTGCACCACCGAAAGGTTCGAGCCGAAGGTCGAGGCCTGGGACCGCAAGGTGTCGATGGCGGAGCTGAGCTCGGTCAGGGCGGAATTTATGGCGGTGTCGGTCTGGAAGCTGACCGTGGAGGCGGAGATCGAGAGCCCGGCGCTATCAAAATCGACACCGTTGACGGTCAGCGAGGAAGTGCTGTCCTCATTGAAGATCACATTGAGGTCGTCGGACTGCAGCAGGTTGATGCCGTTAAAGCCCGCATCACCGGCCAGGGCGTCGATCTGACTGCGTAAAGCGTCGTATTCCGTCGCCAGGGTTGATCTCTCGGTGCTGGTGGTGCCGGCAATCGTGCCCTCGGTGATGCCAAGGGCGGCCAGCGCGGTATCGGTGGTCAGATCGTCCAGGATGAGATCGGTCGCGACATCGTCGGCGGCGATATTGAGATAGCCGTCCGTCGTCGTCGTGGCCGTAACCCCGGAGATGGCGTTGATGTCAGCCAGAAGCTCGGTGACACCGTCGCCATCGGCGATGGTTACCGTCACCGCGGTGGCGGTGCCGACCTGGACGGTGAACTCGTCAAGGTCGTCCAGACTGGCGACGTTGGCGCCAAGATCGGTCTCGGCGGAGATGTCGAGGTTGCCGGTGGCGGTGGCCACGTCGGTGATTGCGCTGGCCTCAAGGGCCTGGCGCGCCGTCGCCTGGGCGGTCTCGACCAGCTTGGTGATGGCGCCAAGGGCGTTGTCGGCAGCTTCCAGGGTTTTGACCGCCAGGCCGGCGCTGTCGAGCAGGCGATTGAGATCGCCGGCCCGGTTGTTCAGCGAGGCCGCGGTGAAGAACGCCGTGGGATCATCCAGGGCGGAATTGACCTTAAGGCCGGTCGCCAGACGCTTCTGGGTCGTGGCCGACAGGATTGCCGTGTTCTGCAGCGACAGCAGGTTGTTGCGAACGGGTGCTGAAAGGATAATCTCGGCCATGTACTCGATCTCTTTTTAGGATATTCGACCGCACTCATTCTCAAGGTGCGTGAACATAACCTGTCTTGTTAACCCTAATGACGGGTTAACTCAGACCGAGAAGGCAAAAAAATACCGGCGGGAGAGGACCCCCGCCGGCGGATTTTTTAGGTTTTCGAGGCGATCAGAACAGGCGCAGCACGTTCTGGTCACCTTGCGAGGCCAGAGACAGGGCCGTCGAAGACAGCGACTGCCGGGTCTGCAGGGCCAGAAGATTGGCGCCTTCCTCATTGGTATCGGCCAGGGTCAGGCCCGCGGCACCGGTTTCAAGGGTGTTGATCAGGGCTTTGGTGAAGTCCTGACGGGTCTGCACCACCGAAAGGTTCGAACCGAAGGTCGAAGCCTGAGACCGCAAGGTGGTCAGCGACGCATCCAACTCGGTCAGTGCCGTGTTCACCACGGTATCGGACTGGAAGGTGCTTGCCGCTGCTGAAATTGACAGGCCGGCGCTGTCGAAGGTGACGCCGGTGACGGTCAGCGAACTTGTCGCGTCTTCGTTGAAGGTCACTTTCAGGTCATCGCCGTTCAGAAGGTTGATACCGTTGAACCCGGCGTCGGCGGCCAACTGGTTGATCTGGGTCCGGAGCGAATCGTACTCCGTTGCCAAAGTCGCCCGCTCCGAGCTCGATGTCCCCGCGATCGTACCCTCGGTGATGCCAAGGGCGGATAGCGCGGTGTCGGTGGTCAGATCGTCCAGGATGAGATCGGTCGCGACATCGTCGGCGGCGATATTGAGATAGCCGTCCGTCGTCGTCGTGGCCGTAACCCCGGAGATGGCGTTGATGTCAGCCAGAAGCTCGGTGACACCGTCACCATCGGCGATAACTATGGTCACGGCGGCGGCGGTGCCGACCTGGACGGTGAATTCGTCAAGGTCATCCAGTCCGGCGACGTTGGCGCCAAGATCGGTCTCGGAGGAGATGTCAAGGTTGCCGGTGGCGGTGGCAACGGCGGTGATCGCCGTGGCTTCAAGGGCCTGTTTAGCCGTTGCCTGGGCGCTTTCGACCAGTTTGGTGATCGCACCGATGGCATTGTCGGCGGCTTCAAGGGATTTCACCGCCAGGCCGGCGGAATCGAGCAGGCGATTGAGATCGCCGGCCCGGTTGTTCAACGACGCGGCGGTAAAAAACGCCGTCGGGTCGTCCAGGGCGCTGTTGACCTTAAGGCCAGTCGCCAGTCGTTTCTGGGTCACGGCCGACTGCTCGGCTGTCTTTTGAAGGGACAGCAGATTGGTCCGCACCGCGCTTGAGAGAATGATATCAGACATTTTATTACCTCTTCTGAGAACGTTGACCCCGTTTCTTCAGGGTCGGTTTTTGTCAGTCGTCAGAACAGGCGGAGGACGTTCTGGTCACCCTGGGAGGCCAGAGACAGGGCCGTCGAAGACAGCGACTGCCGGGTCTGCAGGGCCAGAAGATTGGCGCCTTCCTCGTTGGTATCGGCCAGGGTCAGGCCCGCGGCACCGGTTTCAAGGGTGTTGATCAGGGCCTTGGTGAAGTCCTGACGGGTCTGCACCACCGAAAGGTTCGAACCGAAGGTCGAAGCCTGGGACCGCAAGGTGGTCAACGACGCATCCAACTCGGTCAGAGTGGTGTCGATCAGGGTGTTGGCCTGGAAAGAGTTCGAAGAGGCCGCGATCGACAGGCCGGAGCTGTCGAAGGTGACGCCGCTGACGGTCAGCGAGCTTGTGGCGTCTTCGTTGAAGGTCACTTTCAGGTCATCGCCGTTCAGAAGGTTGATGCCGTTGAAGCCGGCGTCGGCGGCCAACTGGTTGATCTGGGTGCGCAGGGAATCGAATTCCGTCGCCAGGGTCGAACGCTCCGTGCTGACCGAACCATCGACGGTGCCTTCGGAAATGCCAAGAGCCGAAAGGGCGGTGTCGGTGGTCAGATCGTCCAGAATAAGATCTTCGCCGTTGGTCGCCTCGATCTTGAGGTAGCCGTCCGATGTGGTCGATGCGAAAACATTGGCGACGGCGTTGAGGTCGGCCAGAAGCTCGGTGACGCCGTCGCCATCGGCGATAACTATGGTCACGGCGGTGGCGGCGCCGACCTGGACGGTGAATTCGTCAAGATCGTCAAGGTCGGTGACGTTGGCGCCAAGGTCGGTCTCGCTGGAAATATCCAGGGTGCCGGTGGCCGTGGCGGTCGTCGATGTGGCTTCAAGGGCCTGCTTGGCTGTCGCCTGGGCGCTTTCGACCAGCTTGGTGATGGCGCCGATGGCATTGTCGGCCGCTTCAAGGGATTTGACCGCCAGCCCGGCACTATCGAGCAGACGGTTGAGATCGCCGGCACGGTTGTTCAGGGATGCGGCGGTGAAGAACGCCGTGGGATCGTCCAGTGCGCTGTTGACTTTCAGACCGGTCGCCAGACGCTTCTGGGTCACGGCGGATTGCTCGGCAGTCTTCTGCAGCGAGAGCAGGTTGGTCCGCACTGCGCTGGAGAGAATGATGTCAGACATGGTTATTACCTCTTCTGAGTATTTACGCCCCGCTTCTTCGGGTTAAGGCATTTTGGGCGTTGGCTCAGAAGATGAAGTAAATTCGAAGCTGAAATTCTCTTTGTGGTTAATGTATATTTATGTTTAGAAGTAGTCGTAAATATACGCGATGCAGGCAATGTTTTGGTAAGGTTAATGGAACTTAAAAGAGAGGCTGACGCATTTTCTGCTCAGACGGTAACGGCACCGGCCCGCTTGCCGGCACGGAGCTTGGGCGGCAAACCTTACCTGGCTCAGAGCGCCCGGTTCACCGAGATCGCCGCCGTCGCCTGGGCGGGGGGCTGGCTGACAAGGCCATCGCAGCCATAGGTGGACGGCCCGGAGCGGGCGGCGATGGCGGACATGGTCGCGGTGCGAATGAGGCGTTCGGATACCGACAGCACATCGGCGAGGGCATCGCGGTTTTCGAGCAGTTTGGCACCCAGCTCCTGGGTCAGCGCCTTGAGGGTTTCGACATCGTTGCCGCCCAACTCGGCAATGGTTTCGGCATAGCGTTTCAGCCGGGCCATTTCGCCCAGGTAGCGCGCCGAAAGCTCGATCTTGTCCGCCTGCAGGGCTTCGATGGCCTGGGGCCGGCCCTCGCGCAAGACCGCGGTTTCGTTGTCGATCACCTCCATGAGGGCGCGGGCGGTGGCGCCGAGCGACCGGCAAAGCGCCCGCGCCGTGGCGGCATTGTCGGCGCCGGCCATCTCCGGTGCCTGCTTGGTGGACGTTTCGGGCACTAGGGTTTGTGGGGTCGCTTTCATGGGTTGGAAACCTCCTGAAGGCCGATAAGCTCGGCGCGCACCGAATCCGCAAGGCCAATGCCGCCCCTGCCCACGACCTCGCCGGCATACTCCTTGGCCAGGAACGAGCGCCAGGTCGCCTCGGCATTGCCGCCGCCAAAGGGACCATCGGTCGGGATGGAGGCGAACATGCGGTCGAACACGGTGGCCAGATAGGTGGCCTCGAACTCCTCGGCCGCCTTGGTCTGGGCGTCGGGGCCGCCGCCGACCACCGGGGGCGTCATGTTGATAAGCTGACTGAATTGCGTCGATTGAATGGCAAGGGGGTCCATTACATCACCACGATTTCTGCCTGAAGGGCGCCGGAGGATTTAACCGCCTGGAGAATGGAGATCATGTCGCGGGGGGAGATCCCCAGGGCGTTGAGGCCATTTACCAGTTTTTGCAGGGAGACACCGCCATCGACGATGGCCAGCTGCTTGGAGTTGTCTTCGCTGATGTCGATTTGGGTGTTGGGCGTGGCCGTGGTTTGGCCCTGGCTGAAGGGCGCGGGCTGGCTCACCTGCGGCTGTTCGGAGATCGTGACCGTCAGCGCGCCCTGGGCGATGGCGACCTGGCTGAGGCGGACATTGGCGCCCATGACGATAATGCCGGAGCCTTCGTCGATCAGCACCTTGGCCGGCTGATCCGGTTCCACCAGCAATTGTTCGATTTCGGTCAGCATCGTCACCACATTGTCATATGAGGGCGGAACATCGATGCGCACCGTGGCCGGATCCAGGGCTTCGGCCGCATCGGTACCCAAAAACCGATTGATCGATTGTTCCATGCGCTTGGCGGTGGTGAGGTCTGGGTTGCGTAAAGACAGGCGTAAGGAGCGCATGGTGGCGAGTTGAAAGACGATCTCGCGTTCGATGAGCGCGCCATTGGCGATGCGTCCGCCGGTCGGCACCCCGCGTGTGACCGTCGCCCCGTCGCCCCCGGCGGAAAACCCGCCGATGGCGACCGAGCCTTGCGCCACCGCATAGACTTCGCCGTCGGCGCCCAACAATGGCGTGACCAGCAAGGTGCCGCCCTGAAGGCTCTTGGCGTCGCCAAGAGCGCTGACGGTGACATCCATGCGCGTGCCCTGGGCGGCAAAGGGCGGCAGGTTGCCGGTTACCATCACCGCGGCGACATTCTTGGTGCGCAGGTTGGAATCGCGCACATTGACGCCCAGCCGCTCCAGCATGGCGGTCAGGCTTTGCTGGGTGAATGGAGAATTGTTCAACCCATCGCCAGTGCCGTTCAGCCCAACGACAAGACCATAGCCGACCAGCTGGTTTTCACGCACCCCTTCGATATCGGCCAGATCCTTGATGCGCGAGGCGGCCTCCGCCGGTGCCGACAATACGCCGACCATGGCCAGAACAAAACTGGCGGCAGCGAATTTCACAAAGCTGGCTGTCATAAAAATGTCTCCGATTTGCCATGTTCTTAGCGAGAGCCGTGCCAAATCGGGACATTTCAAGAAAATTATTCTAACCTATTGTTATTGCGGCGATATACATGAGTTGCCATAATTATTTTTTCCAAGGATCGTCGTTGGAATCCCCTTTCTGGCCGGCAGAAATTGCCGTGGTTAACATCTTGTTAACGTCATGGGCGGCAGATTTGGCGCAGCAATCGCAAAATCGAGGCTGTCATGATCGCGCCGATACGACCCTCCACCACACCAAAGCCAGCTTCGGCGCTGCGGCGCAAGGCGGGAACGGCAAAGGCAGGATCGTTTGCGCCGGCTTCGGGGGCGAGCTCCAAGGCGGCTTCGGGCGGGGGCGCGGGCGTGGGGCCGGCCACCGGCGTTGTCGCCAGCCTGTCGATTGCTTCCGTCGACGCGGTGATGGCCTTGCAGTCGGTCGATGATCCCGCGGGGCGCAAAGCGCGGGCGGTCGAGCGCGGCACGCGCATTCTCGACGATCTCGACGAGCTGAAAATCGCGCTGCTCGAGGGGCGGATTTCAACCGGGCAACTCAATCGCATCATTGGCCTGATCGCGGCGCGGCGCGAGCATAGCGGCGACGACAGGCTTGACGATGTGCTTGACGGCATCGACCTCAGGGCTCAGGTGGAACTGGCAAAACTGGGGCGCTGATCGAACGCCCGCGGTGGATGGTTTTGCTTTTTGATCACGAATAATTCGACCGCCTACCTGAGGACAGAGATTGCACCTGCCCATTTGCCATCCTATAAGGTGGCGCGAATCCAATAGGTTCAGTGGCAGGGTATCTATATGTTGGGTGATGTTGACGTGATGTCTGGTGATTACGTTCCGTCGGACAAAGAGCCGTTCATGAACGAACAGCAGCAGGCCTATTTCCGCGCAAAGCTGTTGGCCTGGAAGGAAGAAATCCTCCGGGAGAACCTGGGCACAATTCAAAACCTCAAGGACGAGCCCTCAAACCATCCCGATGTGGCCGACCGGGCCTCGTCCGAAGCGGAGCGCACGCTGGAACTCAGGACCCGCGACCGGCAGCGCAAGCTGATCGCCAAAATCGATGCCGCCTTGCGCCGGATTGACGAGGGCAGCTACGGCTATTGCGAGGAATCCGGCGAGCCGATCGGCCTTGGGCGGCTCGATGCCCGGCCCATCGCCACTTTGTCGGTGGAGGCCCAGGAGCGGCACGAAAAACGCGAGAAAGTCTACCGGGATGATTAGGTTTTTTGGCCGGTAACCTCACGCTATCTTGGTTTTTTGTTGATTAAGTCTGTGCCATCCCGCTCCCCCACCCGGCCACCCCATAGATTGTATCCTGGGGGTGGCCGGGTGGGGGAGCGGGATGGCACAGACTTAATCAACAAAAAAGACTGCGCTGGCAAACCGGCGCAGTCTTTTTTCGTCATCTGCCGGCGGCTTTGACGCCGGCCAACTCCCCTTAGAACGGCAGCAGGATATCGATGATCTGCTGGCCGAACCGGGGCTGCTGGACATCGGTGATCTGGCCCCGGCCGCCGTAGGCGATGCGGGCCTCGGCGATTTTGGCGCTGTCGATTGTGTTGTCGGACTTGATGTCTTCGGGCCGCACGATGCCGGCGATGATAAGCTCGCGCACCTCGAAATTGACCCGAACCTCCTGGCGGCCCTCGACGACCAGATTGCCGTTGGGCAGCACCTGGGTCACGACGGCGGCAAGGGTGGTGGAAAGGGTCTCCTTGCGATCGACCTTGCCCTGGCCGGAGGCCGAGCCATCGCCGCCAAGGCCGACTTTGGCGCTGCCGGCAACATCGTCTTTCAGGGCGAAGACGGTGGTCTCAAGGCCGAACAGCGAGGTGACGTTCATGTTTTCCGACGAAGACCGCGACCGGCTGGTTTTGTTGTCGAGCTTGGCCCGGTCGGTGATTGAAACGTTGACGGTCAGAATGTCGCCGACACGGGAGGCGCGCTGGTCCTTGAAGAACGCCCGGCTGCCGGAGCGCCACAGAGAGTTTGGCTGGGTGGAAGCGTAGGCCGGGGTCGGCATGGGCATGCGCACCGGCTTGTAGCCCGGCTGGCTGTTGGGGTTTTCGATCGCCGAAAGCGTCGGTTGCTGGCCAATCTCGGCCAGCCGGTCGCCGTAGGCGCATCCCGTTGTCGCCAGCGCGACCGCGACGATCATCAGCCGGCCCGGGGATTTTCCCCAAGCTCGGTTCAAGGTTTGGAAGCTGCGGTCATATGTCATCGGAATTATCCCTTTGGGTGGTCCAGGCGGACCCACAAATTCAACACTTAGTTCGATGCCACCTTCAGGCCTTCGGAGGCATTGGTGACCGACACCTGCCCCGGGCCTGTCGCGGTAGCGACGATGGTGCGATTGGACGAAAGATTGAGGACCGAGACGCTTTCCCCGGCCGCCGCATCCCTCAGTGCCCGGCCACGGGCCGTCAGCGTCATCCCCGGAACGCGGTAGACCACCGTCACCAACTGGTTGCGCAGGACAACACGCGGTGCCTCAAGATCGGCGGCCTGTACCGGCCTGCCTTCGGCAAGACCGCGCCGGGCCGATTTGCCGATCATGTCTTCGATCCGGGTGAGGGCATTGCCGATCACGTTGTCGGCCAGCCGCACCCAGGTCACATCTTCAAACATGATGATCTGCCCGCGCTCTATGTTGGCAATCGGCACCGGAACCGGCCGCCGGACGGCGTAGCGGCCTTCAATGGTGCGCTGGACCTGATTGTCACCCATCCCAAAGGACATGGCGACGCGGAAGCTGCGGGTGCGCGGGGTGAGGTCGAGCTGATTGATGACCATGCCGGCCTCTGGGGTATCGGCGATGCGCACCGTGGCCAGGGAGACCGGCAATATGACATCCAGATCGCCGGGATTGCGGACATCGGGAAGGGCGCCGGCCAGTTCGGCGCGGATCAGGGCGGCGATTTCATCGACCTCGACGGTCGCCACAACGCGGGACACCCGTATGGACCGCAAGTTGCTGGGCGGCACCCATGAGTAGCCCAGCTTTTCAACCGCCGCGACCAGACGGCGAACCTGCACCGCGCCGGTGCGCCCGGACCGGGGGGCGCGGAAGAGGGCAGTGGAGCCCGACGATCCGGTGCCCTCGAAAAAATCCTCGAACATGACCACATCGCCGGTGGCATTGACCTTGGCGCGCAGTTTCAGCGTTTGCGCCGATACCGAGGCGGCGAAGATGCCGGTGAGGATCAGGCTGATCACGAAGATTGGGATGGATTTCATGGCGGCTTCAGTCTTTCTGGCTGGGTTAGCGTAGGTTCGAGGTCGTGCGCATCATCTCGTCGGCGGCGGAGATGACTTTCGAATTCATCTCGTAGGCCCGCTGCGCCATGATCAGGTCGGAGATTTCGGCCACGGCGTTGACGTTTGATTCTTCAAGGAAATACTGCAAAAGGCTGCCCGTCCCATCGGTGCCCGGATTGCCGACGGTCGGCGTGCCGCTGGCGGCGGTTTCGCGGTAAAGATTATCGCCGATGGCCTCAAGGCCAGCGGTGTTGACAAAGCGGGCCAGCTGGATCTGCCCCACCTGGGTTGGCGCCGCCGCCCCCGCCAGGGTCACCTCGACCACACCCTCGGCGTTGATGGTCACCGACAGGGCGTCCGCGGGGACGGTGATGTCGCCGTCGATGGAAAAGCCCTCCTGGTTGACCAGCGTGCCGGTGGCGTTTAGCGCGAACGCGCCGTCGCGGCTGAACGTGATGGTCCCGTCGGGCATGGAGATCTGATAAAACCCCTCGCCGCGAATGCCGACATCGAGCGGCTTTTCGGTGTTGATCATGTTGCCCTGGGTCATGATGCGGTAGGTGGAGCCGGTCTTCACCCCGACCCCGACCTGAATTCCCGATGGCACCACCGAGCCGTCGGCGCCGCTGGTGGTGCCGACGCGTTTGAGGTTCTGGTAGAGCAGATCCTGAAATTCGGCCCGCTGGCGCTTGAAACCGGTGGTGCGCATGTTGGCGATGTTGTTGGCGATGACCTCGACATTGAGTTCCTGCGCCTGCATGCCGGTGGCGGCGATATTGAGAGCCTGCATGGATCGGTCCTTTTTCGTTTCATCGAGGTCGGTTTGAGCGATTGTCTTGCGGGATCGGCTCGATCATTATGCCGGGGCCTGGCCAAGGGTCTCGATGGCCCGGCGGCGAAGGGTGTTGGTGCTGTCCAGGACCTCGGCCGCCTTGGTATAGGCGCGCGTTACCGCGATCATTTCGGTGATTTCGCTGATGGCATTGACGTTGGAGCCTTCAAGGGCCCCTTGGGTGATGCGAAAATCGGTCGAGGGAATGGCGTCCAGGCCCTCGGCGCTGTAAACGCTCGAGGCCTGTTTTTGCAACAAGGCCTGGTTTTCGAACTCGACGATGTTGAGCTGGCCCTTGGTGCCTTCCGAGGTGGTGACCAGGCCGTCGGCGGTAATCGTCAGATCGCTCTCGCCTTCGCCGATGACAATGGGGCCGTCCTCGGTCAGGACCGGAAGCCCGTCGGAGGTTACGATCTGGCCGGCGAGGTCGAGACGAAAATTGCCGTTTCGCGTGTAAAGGTCGCCGTCGGGGCCGCCGATCACGAACCATCCCTTGCCGTTGATGGCCATGTCCAGGGCGTTGCCGGTCTGGTTGAGCGGGCCTTCGGCAAAGCTGCGAAAGAGCGCGCTGTCCCGGACATAGCGGATTTCATTGGCGCCGCCGCTGAATTGCCCGCCACTGGCCAGGGGCATGACGAAGTCCTCGAAAATCGGCGTTTCCGATTTGAACCCCGTTGTCGACATGTTGGCCAGATTGTTGGCGACGATGTCCATTTGCCGGCGCAGGGCGGTTTGTTGGGAAAGTCCGACGAGTAGGGCGTTTTCCATCTTCAGGTCCGCTTGGGCTTTGAATGTTAACTTTGCGTAGATTACCGTGGCCTTTCCCTCTCAAAACCTGTGCCAGAAATAAATCGCAAGAAAAACAACGGATTAGAGAGATGTTGCCAACCGATTTCAATAAAAACCGGCAAAAACTACCCGGCAAAAATTTCCAGGTTCGACCGTTTGGAAACCATTCGTTAACCACCGTCTTTTAAAAACATTAAGGGTTTTAAAGGGCGCGCGGGCGGCTCCCGCGCGACCCCGGCAAGCGGCCCCGAAATGCAAAGGTTATAAAATGGCGGACGGAGCCGAAGACGACATCGAAATCGACGGCGCCGGCGAGGGCGGCGCCGATGGTGAAAAAGGCGCCAAAACCAAAGGCAGGACGCGCCGGCTTTCGGGCCGTTTCTTGGTGCTTTTTGTCATCTTGCCGGTGTTGCTGCTTGCCGGTGGCGGCGGTGGCGCTTATTTCGCCGGCGTATTCGATCCTGCCGAGGGTGATGAGCCGGCCAAGGTGGCGCAGGCACCAAAGTCGTTTTTCGACATGCCGGAGATCATCGTCAATCTTTCGGGGCGCGATGGTCAGCGGACCCAGTATCTGAAGCTCAAGGTTTCCCTGGAATTGATGGACAAGGACGTCGAGGCCGTTGTCGAGCCTTTGCTGCCGCGAATTGTCGATATGTTTCAAATCTATCTGCGCGAGCTTCGCCCCGCCGATCTTGAGGGGTCCGCGGGCATGTTCCGGCTCAAGGAAGAGCTGATCCGCCGCGTCAATCTGGAAATCTCGCCCCAGGAGATTTCCGACGTGCTCTTCAAACAAATCATTATTCAGTAGGTTTGTAGCCCATGGCCGACGAAGATGATGATGATTTCGAGCAAGAGGATCTTGCCGCCGAATGGGGCGCTGCCTTAGAGGAATCCGGCGATGCCGACGGCAATGTCGCCGCCGACTGGGAGGCCATGGTTGGCGTCGGCGAAGACGGCGCGCCCATCAACGGCGCCGGAGCCGACCGGGTTCTCAATCAGGAAGAAATCGACAATCTGCTCGGTTTTGACCCCGAGGAGGGGATGCAGGCCGATGTCCACGGCATTCGGTCGCTGCTCAACTCGGCGCTGGTCTCCTATGAGCGTCTGCCGATGCTGGAGATTGTTTTCGACCGGCTGGTGCGGATGATGACGGCGTCGTTGCGCAATTTCACCTCCGACAATGTCGAGGTGTCTTTGGACAACATCTCCTCCATTCGTTTCGGCGACTACCTCAATTCCATCCCGCTCCCCGCCATCCTTGCGGTGTTCAAGGCCAGGGAGTGGGACAATTTCGGCCTGTTCGCCATTGAATCGAACCTGATCTACTCGGTGGTCGATGTCCTGCTCGGCGGCCGGCGCGGGACCCAGCTCATGCGCATCGAGGGGCGCCCCTACACGACGATCGAACTGGCCCTGGTCGAACGCATGGTCGAGGTCATCGTCAAGGACCTCGAAGCCGCTTTCGAGCCGCTTTCCAAGGTGTCGATGGTGCTTGACCGCCTGGAGACCAATCCGCGTTTCGCCGCCATTACCAAAGCCCAGAACGCCGCCATCCTGGTGCGGCTGAGGATCGACATGGAAGATCGCGGCGGCCGCATCGAGCTGCTGATGCCATACGCAACCATCGAGCCCATCCGCGAGTTGCTGCTGCAGATGTTCATGGGCGAACGCTTTGGCCGCGACGCCATCTGGGAGGGGCATCTGGCGACCGAACTGTGGTCGACGACGGTGCGCATGGACGCGGTTCTGGACGAACTCAAGCTGCCGCTTCGCGAGGTGATGGATTTCCAGGTCGGCCAGACGCTCATCCTCAACCAGGCTCCCAATGCGCCGGTGGAAATTCGCTGCGGCAATATCAAGCTCTCCGAGGGCAAGCTGGGCAGGGTCGAGGAAAACGTGGCGGTGCGGCTGCAGGTCGGCGTCGACAAACACGCCGCCAGAACCGCCTCGCTTGCCAGCCTCGCCCAGTCCGGGATGGCCAAATCCGAGAGCAAGGCACTGCCCGAGCCCGATCAAGCCTCGATGCCGGACGCAAACGCCCAAGCGGATGCCGGACCGCTCAAGGCGGCTGAGGCCGTCACCAAGCCCGAAGGGGTGCCGGCATGATGAATCTGCCGCTTTTGGTCGAGGGCATGGTGGTTATTTTGCTATTGGTTACAATTTGTTATTGCGCTGCTCTGGAACGTCGGATCAGGACGTTCAAGGACGGATCGGACGCCCTGGTGCATCTTGTCGCCGATCTTGATCGGGCGACCGCACGGGCCGAAGCCGCAGTGGGGGGGCTGTCAAAGACGACAAAATCGGCTGAAGAGGCCCTGGAAAGCCGGCTCCAGGAGGCCAGGCACCTCACCCGCGCGCTGGCGCTTGGCAATCGCGGCCAGGTGTTGAGGAAAGGCACGACCAAATAATGGCACATGATGGCGGCGCAAAACGGATGCGGCTCTTTCCGGCCCTGGTGGCGGTGCTGAGCCTTTTGGTGGTTCTGAAGATTTCCGGCCTTGCTCTTGATGGCCGCTATTCATTGAATGCCGTTTCGACGGCGATTGCGCAAAGCGTGCCCGAAACATCGCCCGATGCCGCCGCGGATGCCGCGCAAGGGGCGGGAAGTGAGGCGGACGGCGAGGGCGCCGCCCAAGCTGAAGCGAACAAGAAACCGCCGCTGGAGGTCAACACCAACGCAGGCGCGTCCGAACCCCAGCCCCAACTCGACGGCACCATCGAGGCGGGGCGGCGCATTCGCCTCAACCGGCCGGGCCGGGAGGTATCGTCGGCTGAACTGGCGCTGCTTGAAAGTTTGCGCAAACGCCGCGCCGAGCTTGACGCCCGCGCCGCGGCGCTTGAGATGCGTGAGAACCTGCTCAAAGCCGCCGAACAGCGCATCGACGAAAAACTCAGCGCCCTTAAGGTCTACGACAGCAAGATCGAGGCCCGGTTCAAAAAGCAGGAAGACGCCGAAAACGAACAATTCGCCAATCTGGTATCCATGTACGAAAACATGAAACCCAAGGATGCCGCCCGCATTTTCAACCGGTTGGAGACGGTGGTTCTGCTGAATGTCGCCAGCCGCATGAAGCCGCGAAAACTTGCCCCGGTGCTCTCCAGGATGGAGTCCGCCTCGGCCGAAAGATTGACCATGGAAATCGCCCGTAGCGCGACCTCCACCCGCCCGCCCGCCGGCGAACTGGAATCCCTGACGGCCAACTGATTTTACACCCCGTTAACTGGGCCCCAATACGGTGCAATACCCAAAGGGTTGGCGTTACAGAGAGGTGTCTGACCTGCCCCTTTCAATACCATCGGCGCTCGGCCCTTTGCGGCACTTCCGGTGCCGGGCGGCGGCGCTTTGTCTCGCCCTGACCTTGGCTGTGGTGATGACGGCCGGCGGCGCCATGGCGCAGGCGAATTCTCCCCTTCGCGGCGAGGTTGTCGCGCGGGAGGAAAACGGCCATGCGCGGCTGGTTTTTACCTTCCCCGAGCCGATCGAATTTGAGCGCACTATCGCCAACGGAGTGCTGGTTCTGTCGTTGAAGACCCCGGTTGATATCGACCTGTCCGGTCTGGCCCTTTCGGTGCCGTCCTATATCGTCGCCGCAAGACGCGGTCCCGATGACGCCTCACTGCGCTTTGCCCTGGCCCGCCGGTTGACGGTCGCGGTTCTGCCGGCAGCCGAGCGGCTCTTCGTCGATCTTCTGCCCGAGGGCTGGCAGGGGCCGCTGCCGACCCTGCCCGAGGACGTGGTGGCCGAACTCGCCGAGCGGGCCGCCAAGATCGAGCGAGCCAAGCGGCTGGCCCGCAATGGCGTATCGAACCTTTCCAGCGTTCCGCTGACCTTGCGCGTTGGGCGGTACCCAACCTTCAGCCGGATCGTTTTTGAGTGGAACGATGCGGTTGAAACCATCCTCAGCCGGTCCGGCAATACCGTGAAGATCAAATTCAACCGCCCCGGGGAGGTTGACCTTACGCGGCTGAATGTCGATCCCCCGCCCAATGTCCGGGGCGCGCGCATGGATACCGAGGACGGGCGCACCGAAGTGCAGATCGACGTTGCCATCGGCGCCGATGTGCGCGGCTTTCGCGAGAACACCAGCTATGTTCTGGATATCGCCAGCGACGATGGCCTCGGTTTGGACGAGATCGATGTTGTCACCCAGGGGCAGGTTTCAGGCGCCCTGCCGCCGGCGCCGACGGGTGACGAAAAAATCCGGCTCTCCGGGACCGCCTCGCCGCCCGCGTCAGAAAAGGGCGATCAGATCCCCGGTGCCAAGGCGGGTGAGGCGATCCAAGGGGTGCCGCTTGCCGCCGATAGCGAACCGGACCCCGCCAAGCCGACAAATTTTGCCTCCTCGACCGTCGATCCGGGCACCGAACCGGAAAAACCACCGACGACAAGCGGCAATCTTGAAATCTCCGTGTCGCCGCTGGTCATCGCCGGCCGGCCCGAAACCCCCACGCCGGTGCCTCCCGATGAGCCCCCGGACGCGGCGGAACCCAAAATCGCAACCGGCGCCCCGGTCGCCCGATCGCCGGTCGCCGAGCAGATATCGGCGGCGCAAGATGGGGCGGCAGCGCAAACCGGGACACAGGCGCCGGACGGGCAGGCAGAAGAGCTGGCCCTGGTTCAGATGCCCGATGCCGCGGCGTCGGAACCTGAGCCGTCCGGTCCCCTGCCGGAGTCGATATTCGACGACCCCGATCAATCCGAGGTGACCATGGAGGCGTCCGCCGGCGAGGCCCCCAAGGCCAAACCCAAGGTTGAGGCCAAGATCGTCGGTGAAACCTTGCGGATTACTCTGCCTTTCGGCACGCCGGTGGCCGGGGCGGTTTTCCAGCGCGCTCAAACGCTGTGGATGGTTTTCGATGCCGACGACGCGCTCGATTTTGCGGCAATTGCCCGTGAAGGTGCCGATCGCGTCAATGATGTCAGTGTCGTCGTTTCAGGTCGGATGCAGGTCATAAGGATCAAGCTCAAGCGGCGTTATCTCATCACCGCCAGCCCACAAGGGCGAGGCTGGCTGGTTTCGGTCGGGGACATGGTTCTGGATCCGGCCACCCCGGTGGTTCTGGAACGGGCGCTCAGGGCTGATGGCCGCTCCAAGGTTGTCGCCAATTTGCCGGACAACGGCAACGTCCACTGGATTTCCGACGCCGAAGTCGGCGACCAACTGGCCGTTGTCACCGCCTTTGGGCCGGCGCGCGGGATGATCAAACGGCAGGAGTTTGTCGAGTTTGCCGCCCTTCCGACGGCCCATGGCCTGGTGATCAAGCCGATCGCCGACGATCTGGCGGTGCGGATCGCCTATGCCGATGTCGTGGTCACCCGCGACAGCGGTCTCACCGTATCGGCGGCGCGCTGGAGGGGTTACGTTCCGGGGCAGAAGGGAACCGGCGACGGCACGCGCCCCGGCTTCATCAATTTCGACGATTGGCAGCAGGGCGGCCGGGAAGACTATCGCAATCAGGTCAAGCGTATCTCGAGCACGATTTCCCGGCTTGAGTCGGAAAACCGGGCCGGCGCCCGCCTCGAACTTGCCCGGCTTTACCTGGCCCACCAGCTTGGGCCGGAAGCTTACGGCATGCTGCAACTGGGGCTGGAGGAAGACCCCGAAGTCGAAAACGATCCGGTGTTCCGGGCCATGCGCGGCGTGGCCAATATTTTCATGAACCATTTCAAGGAGGCCAGGGCCGATTTTGACGTCCGCGGCCTGGCGCAGGATCCCCATTCGGCTCTGTGGCGCGGAATTATTGCCTCGCGCCAGGGCAGGTGGCGCGAGGCGCAACTTGCATTCGCTGAAGGCGGTGTGGCGCTGGACGCCTACCCGGCGGACCGGCAGGCGATTTTCAGGCTTGCCGCGGCGCGCGCCGCGCTGATGACCAATGATCTGGAGAGCGCCACGCGGCATCTGGATGCCTTGCCCAATGCCGATCTTGACGAAACCAACCGGCGCAAGGCCGATCTGCTGGGCGCCAAACTGGCGCGCGCCTTGGGAAGAACCGAACAGGCCCTGGCGATTTTCCGCCAGATTGCGGACGGCCCGTGGGGCCAGGAGGCGGCCGAAGCTCAATTCAACCGTATCAGCCTTGAGGTGCAAAAAAATGCCATTCCGGTTGCCGACGCCATCGAGCAACTGGAAACCCTGGCGATAAGCTGGCGTGGTGACGATATCGAGCTGTCAGTTATGCAAAACCTGGCGGAATTGCATGTTTCCACCGGGAACTATCAACGCGCCCTGGGGATCATGCGTGAGGCGGTGATGGCCCGAAATGGCGGAGAGCGAACTCGCCAGATCCATCAGGATATGACCGAAATCTTCGAAAGGCTTTTTCTGGACGATGGTGCCCGGGATATGAAGCCGCTCAAGGCGCTGTCGCTTTTCTACGAATTTCGCGAGCTTACTCCGGTCGGGCGGCGCGGCGATGAGATGATCCGCAAGCTGGTGCGCCGGCTCATCGAAGTCGATCTTCTGAGCCAGGCGTCGGATCTTTTAAACCATCAGGTCGAGAACCGGCTCATCGGCGCGGCGCGGGCGCAGGTCGCTGCCGATCTGGCGCTGATCCATCTTATGAACCACAAGCCCGAACTGGCTTTGCGGGCAATACGGCGCACGCGCCAGGCGGTTCTGCCGATTTCTCTGCAAAGAAAGCGCAACACCCTTGAAGCGCGGGCGCTGGCGGAGTTGGGGCGGGTCGATATGGCGGTGGAGTTGCTCAATACCATGGAAGGCGCCGATATCGAGCAACTCAAGGCGGATGCGCTTTGGCGTGGCAAGCGCTGGCAGCAGGCCGGCCTGCAATTTGAAAAGATGCTGGGGGATTCGTGGCAAGGCGATGCGGACTTCTCCGATGTCGAACGCCTGAACGTCATGCGCGCCGGAATATCGTTTTCGCTGGCCAACGACCGGATCGGCACCGATCGGCTGAGGCGCAAATTCATCGCCAAAATGTCGTCAAGTCCCGATGCGGTGAATTTCGATGTCGTAACCAAAGTCGGCCAGAACACCGGAGCCGATCAGGGCAAGGGGATTGCGTTCAACACCCTTGCGGCGGAAATCGCCGAGATCGATACGCTCTCCGCCTTCATCGAAAATTTCCGCAAACGCTACGGCGAAGTGGGGACCAGGGCGCTTGGAGACACCTCCGATGCCGGTGGTGCCGCGGCGGCCCAAAACGGTTAGCGCTTTTAGAAAAAGCATGGGCGGTTTTCCGCCTGAAAAGTGCAATAATACAATGATACGGAGCATTTTAAGCTCACACGGATGTGGCGCCGGCCCGCTTCCCCAAATTCCAGGCCGTTTTCGGCTGGACGAAACTCCATATTTTTAAAAATTTGTCCCAAGTCAAATCCTGGAGCATTTGAGTTCTTCAGCGGAATTTTTTGACCCATGCGAGTTGAATTGCCGCAAACAATTCCAACAATTGCCACAATTCAGTTCGAATCCGACAAACTATTACCAAAATGGACGTCTACCCTCCCAAATGCGGGAGATGCTTGGTTTTTATTAAAAAAACTCTTGGCAGATTGGGGTTATGTTTAACCAGAAGAGGGTAATCGATAAAATGCTACGCTTTTTGTTAATTGTTATTTTTGCGTTGTCTTCATTTTACAGCAGTCCTTTGGTGGCGCAAAACGCTGCCGCGACATCTCCACAGTTAAATGAAACCGACCGCAAGTGGCTGGTCAACAAAGGCACCGTGGGTGTCGTGTCAGGCGGGATCAGAGGCACATATGTCCAGGTTGCCGCCGATCTTTCGGCGGTTCTTGACGATGGCAACAAGCTTCGGATCATACCGATGATCGGCAAGGGGTCGGTTCAGAACATCACCGACATTTTATATCTCAAAGGGACCGATATCGGGATTGTTCAGTCGGACGTGCTCACCTTTATCAAGGATCAGGGCATCCACGGGGGAATCGAAAGACGCATCAAATACATCACCAAGCTTTACAATGAGGAATTCCATCTGGTCGCCAACAAGGCGATCCGGAGTATCGAGGAGCTGGCCGGTCGGCAGGTGAATTTCGGCAATGAGGGCTCTGGCACCGACATGACGGCTCAGACGGTTTTCAAGGCCCTGGGTATCGATGTGGTTGCCGTTTACGACGATTATGCGCTGGCGTTGGAAAAGGTCAAATCGGGCGAAACTGCGGCGATGGTCTATGTCGCCGGCAAGCCGGTGAGCGCGTTTACGCCCATCGGCCCGGACGACAATGTCCACTTCCTGCCGGTTCGCTACGAGGGCGGGCTGCGCAAAGCCTATCTGCCATCCAGCTTCACCTCTGACGACTACCCCGGTCTGGTGCCTCTGGGCCAGGAGATCGAAACCATCGCGGTGGGGGCGATCATGGCGGTGTTCAACTGGCAGCCGGGGACGTTCCGCTACAATAAAGTCAAGCATTTCGTCAATGCCATGTTCAGCAATTTTGACAAATTTCAGCTCGCCCCCAGACACAAGAAGTGGCGCGAGGTCAATCTCGCCGCCGAAGTTCCAGGCTGGAGGCGGTTCAAGCCCGCCGCCGACTGGCTGGCCAGAAATCCACTGGCCCTGGCCGGAGCGGGACGGCAAAACAAAACCGCGTTTGAAAGATTTATCTCGCAGAACGGCGCGGCAAATTTGTCGGCGGCCGAGATGCAGAGCCTCTTCAAGGCATTTCTTGAATGGCAGAAAACGGCGGGCCGTTCGTGATGCCCGGTCGGCCGGGCGGAATTTGTCGCTTTCCGGTTGCGGTGGGCGATTTGAAATGAATGCGGGCGGGCCGAGCCCCGCCGAACGATTTGGCGCCGGCCGGTTATGGGAACCTGCATGGCCGGGCCGCAGATCCGGACCAACCGGCCCGGAGAGGTATCGGTATGAAAACCGTCGAAAAACGACGTGAAATCGCCGAGAGTGATGGGGATGTGTAATGAGGGACGAAAACAACACTAAAGGTCAGGGCCGAGACAGGAAAACCGCGAAGGCTGCGGATCAGCCCGGCCAAAATGTGGCGGAAAATGGTGATTTCGATGCCGGTTCGCCGGACCTGTCCGGTGATCAGGCCGGCGGGGTAAATTTTCACGCAGCCCAGATGCCGCCGATCGCCCAGCCGGTCACCCATTTGCCGCCCGCTGGCATGCAACTGGGCGATACCCTTGATGAGATACCCGGTTTCCTGCGTCGCTGCGCGACCGAAACCTCCGCCCATGACCGGTTCCCCGACGCAAACGAAAACTCCTCCCACGATGAGGTCTCGCCAGATGAATTTGGCAACCAGCGGACAGGAGGAGACCGCGGAGGCAAAGCCGGCGGACATCATTCCGGTTCGGCCGGGGATGGTGACTTTGGTGCTGGTTTTCCGGCCGGATCCGACGCCAGGGGGGCCAGGGGCGAAGCAGCGCCGGCCCGAGACCGCGAGGAGCAGTCCGGCTGGTCCAACACGGCACGTGGCGCCCTTAATGAACTTTTGGCTGACATCGACGATGAACAGGCCAGACGAATTTCCAACCGGGATCAGTTTGCCGCCCTTGCGGGCAAACGTCGCACGACCTGGCCGCTGACAGCGCTTATCGTTTCGTTTTTGCTGGTGGTTCTTGCCTATAGCGCGCGCAATGTCGACGCCAGCGGTGCACCGGGTACGGTTTGGCGTGGTGCCTGGGCCTTACTGGTTGGCCCGCGTGAAGAGAACCCGCCGCCCCAAAACCAGGTGTCAAGTCTGGTCGAAACAAAGGCCCCGGTGGCCGCAGCCGCGGCGCAATACCCGCCGGCGGCAATCCCGCAGGCGCCCGCTCCGGTTGTCCGGCAGCCGGCACCCCAGCCCGTTGCGCCGGTCAAGACCACCGGCCTGATTTTCGAACCCGTAAAAATCGTCGATCCATACGGGAATACGCAAAGGCGCGTTGAACCGGTTCGCCAGCAAAACACCGGTGTGGCCGTGGCGTCCCTGAACCCGCCGGCCGTCGCGCCGCCGGTTGCTCCTGCAACACCGGAAACCCTGGCCCGGAGCAATACGGCAGTGCCCGCCAGCCCCGCCACGGTTGCCGCCAGTGCACCGTTGGCGCCCAGCCCCACCTCAACCACAACCGCCCTGGCGCCCTCCATGCCGGCGTCGCCCGACAAAATGCCGCTGGCCAGCCTGGCGGTGTCCGAAACGGCGTTTGTTCCCAGCCGGAACATCGCGCCGGCGCCTGAATTGCGGCGGGTGGCCTCGGTTGCTCCGGACATCATCGGCGGACGCGCCGACGCAAGACCGGCGGAGGCGGACACGGCCACCATAAATCTTGCCGCGCGCCCCCCCCAACCCCGGTCGGTGCAGCCCTCACTGGTCCCCGCGGCTCCGGATATTGACGGCACCAAAGCCATGTTGACCCGGGCCGACAGCCTGCTGGAGGCCCGTGACCTTGCCTCGGCCCGGCTTTTATTCATGCGCGCGGCGCGTTATGGCAGCGCGGCGGGTGCCTTTGGCGCCGCGAGAACCTATGACCCGGTCAGTTTCCAGCAAATGGGTGTTTACGGTGTGCCCGCCGAACCGGACAAGGCGATTGCCCTTTATCAAAAGGCGATCGATGCCGGTCACGTCGAGGCGGTCAAATATCTCGGCAATCTGAATGCCTGGCTCAAGAGCACGCAAGGCCGCACATCGACCGCGCAAAGATAGAGCATATTTCGTAACCCCGGCCCCGGCCTGTTCCCCCCAGGCATTTTTCCTGATTGAGTCTCACGCCATCCCGCCCCCCCACCCGGCCACCCCATAGATTGTATCCTGGGGGTGGCCGGGTGGGGGAGCGGGATGGCGTGAGACTCAATCAGGAAAAATGCCTTGGGGGGAACAGGCCGGGGCCGGGGCCGATTTGCTGCTATCCATATATGTGAATACGTGTTTACCCGCTGCCGATGAAGCTCTGCACCAGGGAGCCGGTGACCAGGTGCCAGCCATCGACAAGAACAAAGAAGATCAGCTTGAACGGCAGGGATACGACAATCGGCGGCAGCATCATCATGCCCATGGACATCAGAACCGAAGCGACCACCATGTCGATGACTATGAAGGGCACAAAAAGCAGGAAACCGATCTCAAAAGCGCGCTTGAGTTCGGAAATGACAAAAGCCGGTACCAGCACGTGCAGCGGCACCTCTTCGGATGTTATCTCGGCGGCGGTGTCCGGGTTCTGGCCGATGGTCTGATTTGACATATCGATGAAAAGTTTGAGGTCTTTTTCGCGCACCTGGCTGGACATGAACGCATGGAAGGGCCTTGAGGCGCGTTCAAATGCGTCGGGCAGGGAAATCTGTTCCTGCATCAGGGGTTCAATCCCTGCTTTGTAGGCCGACTGGAAAACCGGCGCCATGATAAAAGCGGTCAGGAACAGGGCAAGGGAGATCAGCACCGAATTGGGCGGTGATTGCTGAACCCCCAGAGCAGTTCGCAACAGCGACAGGACGACAACGATGCGGGTGAAGGACGTCACCATGACCAGAACCGATGGTGCCAGGGAGAGAACGGTGATCAGGGCGACAAGCTGAAGCGCCCGTTCGGTGATGCCGGTACCTTCGTTCAGGTCCAGGGTGATGGACTGGGCCTGGGCCGGCTCGGCACCAAGGGCTGTCGCAATGGCCGCAAGGCCAAGACCGACGCACCAGGCGCGGGAGCTTTTGCCGAACAAGCGGCACCGGCGGGCACCCCCATCCGGCCGCCTCATCGATTGTATCCTTGGGGGTGGCCGGGTGGGGGTGCGGGCCGGTGCCGCATCAAAAAGCCAAAGCCGACTCATTCAGTGGTGTCTTTGCGCAGGAAACGGCTCAGGACATGGGCTTGTTTGGTGTCATCGCCGTCCTCGGCATCCGCCGGGCCGCCGGGCTCGTGGTCACCCTGGCCGGCCTCGGTGTCGGGATTGGGGGTCGATACCGACCCGTAGGTGGGGCGGTATTTTTCGTAAACCGACGTTTCCTGCGGCTTGTTCGGGTCATCATTGTCCAGATATGGGGGCCGGTCGCCGGCGGTCTGGTCGCCGTGGGCGGAGGCAAAATAGTCCGGCTCGGTATTGGGGCGATTGAAATCGGGGGCCTCTTCGGAGAAACCGACATCGCCTTCGGCCTCGCGCCGGTAGAGGCTGGGCTCGTAATTGCTCGCGGTTGCAGCGCCGTAGGTTGTCGGCGGAAAGGTTGGGGCGGCGGCTGAGGTCAGCTCGGGCCCCGGTGCCGGCGATCCCAGCCCCCTTGCCGGCGCCGCCGACCGGTCAAATTGCGGCTCCTGGTCGCGCAAGCCCGATTCGGCATCGGGGCCCGGTGTCGGAATGCGGCTTTCCACCACAAGTTCGTTCCCCCCTCCGAGCAGCAGGAGGTGCTCGACATTGTCGCGGCGCACCAGCACCAGCTTGTGGCGCGGACTTATCGAAGTTGCTTCCACCATGGCCAGGCGTCGTTCGCGGCGGCGCAAGGGCGAACCCTTGGGTCGTGGGGTGCGGCTGCCGCCCAGGTAGCGTCTGGCCACCCAGGCCAAAGCCAGGATAAGCGCCAGGACGAAGAACATAACCGCGGTGAAAAATGCGATCTGTGTGATTTCCATGTTCGCTTTCGTGCTCCTCATCGGAGTGTTAACGGATCTGGGCACTTTTTGCCGGGTTTATGCCTAACAAAAGGTTAAGCCCCTGCCAAATCCGCCATTCGTGGGGTGATGCGGGGCCCTCCATGCCGTCGAGTTAACACGACGTTAACCATCGGGGAGGAACAATCTGCCCAGTCGATGAGGATCAAGCACCAAAGAAGAGACCCCATGAGCATTGTCGATCTACCCGTTTTCAACCTCCTGAAGGAAAAGTTGAACTGGCATCAGACGCGTCAGACGCTCCTGGCCGAAAATGTTGCCAATGCCGATACGCCGGGTTTCAAGCCGCTCGATCTTGCGCCGCTCGATCCTTCGGACAAAGGCGGGGGCATCAGGGGCGTGGGCATGCTGGCAACAAATCGAGCCCATATCGTGGCGTCGATGTCCGGTACAGGCCCCTTTAAGGAACAAACCGCGGCCAGCTGGGAAACGTCACCCTCGGCCAATGCCGTGGTGCTCGAAGAGCAGATGATGAAGGTGACCGAGAACCAGATGGACTATCAGATGGCCACGGCGCTCTACAGCCGCGGTCTGGCGTTGCTCAAGACCGCCATCCGTTCGGCCTGACAGGAATTGGCCCGCCGGGGCCGCCAGGAGATTATTATGGAATTCATCAAATCGATTATGATCGCCGCCACCGGCCTTAAAGCGCAGACGGGGCGAATGCGGGTCATCGCCGAAAACCTCGCCAACGCCAATTCGGTCAGCCAGACCCCTGGCGGCGAGCCCTACCGGCGGCGCATACCGGTGATGCAGGCAAGCTTCAGCCGTGAATTGGATGCGCTGATTGTGAAGACGGGCAAGCCGATCGCTGACAAAAGCGAGTTTAAGCTGCGCTACATGCCCGGCCATCCCGCCGCCAATGAAGACGGTTACGTGAGCACGCCGAACGTCAATTCGCTGATCGAATCGATGGATATGCGCGCCGCCCAACGCACCTATGAAGCCAATCTCAATGTTATAACGTCGGCCCGGCGCATGGTTCAGCGCACCATCGATATCTTGCGCGCCTGACAACTGGTTAAGCGCCGAATTGCCTGGGCGCCGGATTTGAAGGAGACCTGAAATGAGTGTTTCGGCCGTTGCCGCCGCCAATGCCTATGCCGTGCAGGCCAAGGAAATCGCCGATGCCGCCAAGGCTGCCAGCGGCCCGCCGGCGGCGGAGGGCGGCTTTGCCTCCTTGCTGGAAAATACCATGAATTCGCTATCGGAGACCGGCAAGGCGGCGGACCAGCAGATGCAGCTTCAGGCTTCGGGGCAGGCCAATGTGATCGATGTCGTCACCTCGGTGGCCGAGGCGGAGTTGACGGTGCAGACCATCGTGGCCGTAAGAGACCGGGTGCTCAGCGCCTACCAGGAAATTCTGCGGATGCCGATCTAGAGAGTCTTATGGCAACAATCCGCGCCATCGTGCTGAAATTTTTCGTTGATGAAGTCTGTGCCATCCCGCTCCCCCACCCGGCCACCCACAGGATACAATCTCAGGGGTGGCCGGGTGGGGGAGCGGGATGGCACAGACTTCATCAGGAAAAAACAGAAGCCAGATGGCACAGATCGTGGCCTGAAAACCAAACCGGTAACCCGCTATGAGCGGTGCGGAAGTTCTGGATCTGGCGCGGGACGGGGTTTGGACCATGTTGATCGTTTCGGGGCCGTTGATGTTCGTGGCCCTGGTGGTCGGTCTTGCCGTGGCGCTGCTTCAGGCGCTGACGCAAGTGCAGGAAATGACCCTGGTCTTCGTTCCCAAAATTGTGGCGATGTTTCTGGCGATGATCGTGCTGCTGCCGTTCATGGGGGCGACAATGGCGCGCTACATGAACCAGATCGCCGATGCCATCGCCAAGATATAAGAGTGATTGCAGGTGACGCTGGAGATTGCGCCGGCGACGATATTCGTCTTTGCCCTGATCTTTACCCGCCTGGGCACCATGTTGATGCTGCTGCCGGCGATTGGCGAGGCGATCATCCCGGCGCGCGCCCGCATCGCGCTGGCTTTTGGCATGACGTTTGTCCTGCTGCCTCTGGTGCGCGATCTTTTCCCCGCCGTTCCCACCGGTATGGCGACGCTGGTTGTCCTGCTCGGCGGCGAGCTTCTGATCGGGCTTTTTATCGGTGGCACCGCGCGGCTGGTGATGAGCACCATGCAGTTTGCCGGCAGCATCATCGCCTTTCAGATCGGTTTGGCCCTGGCCCAGAGTTTTGACCCCGCCCAGGGCGCGCAATCGACGCTGGTGGGCTCGTTTCTCTCGGTTCTGGGGGTCACGCTGGTTTTTTCCTTCAATCTTCATCACCTGATGATCATGGCCATGAGGGACTCTTACGAGATATTCGGACCTGGCCTCCTGCCGCCACTGGGTGATGTGACCCAGCTGGTCGTTGATACCGTTGCCGGCGTGTTTCGTGTCGCGATGCAGCTTTCCGCCCCGTTCATGGTTTTTGGGCTGGTGTTTTATTTCGGTCTTGGGGTGCTGACCAAACTGATGCCCCAGGTGCAGGTATTTTTTGTCGCCATGCCGGCCAATATCGCGCTCGGACTGGCGTTGCTGTTCTTGCTGCTCGGCACCATGGGATTGTGGTTCGCCGAGTATTTTACCGATGCCACTGCGGTATTTGTGCTGTGAGGGGGCGGAGATATGTCTGATAAACCGGACGAATCTGAAAAAACCGAAGAACCAAGTCAAAAAAAACTTACCGACGCCCATAAAAAGGGCGATGTGGCCAAGAGCCACGAGGTGACCACATGGTTTGGCATAGTGGCGATGACGCTGGCGGTGTTTTTGGTGCCCGAATCCATGATGGCCGGTCTGACCCGGGCTTTGCGCGGATTTATCGACCAGGCCCATGCCATACCCATGGATGGTGAGCACCTGCGGTTGATGTTTCTTTCGCTCGGCGGCTCGGTGCTCATGTTGCTGGGGATGCCGTTTTTGCTGCTTATCATTGGCGGTGTCGTCGGCAATACCGTCCAGCATCGGCCGGTATTCTCCGCCGAACAGATGAAGCCCAAGGCCTCCAAGATTTCCCCCCTGGCCGGGGTCAAAAGATTGTTCTCGGCCTCCAGTTTGGTGAATTTCGCCAAGGGCATAGCCAAAATGGTCATCATCGCCATCGCCATGGCGGTGGTGGTATGGCCCGAGCGCGAGCGGCTGGTGGATACGGTCAGCCTGGACCCGGCCTATATTCTGCCGATCGCCAAAATGATGACGATTAAAATGCTGGCAATCGTCGTCATCATTCTGGGGCTCATCGCCATGGCCGACTTTGCCTTCCAGCAGAGCAAATGGCACAAGAAGCAGCGCATGACCATCAAGGAGGTGCGTGACGAACACAAGCAGATGGAAGGCGACCCCGCGGTCCGCGCCAAGCTGAGGCAGATCAGGGTCGAGCGCGGCCGCCACCGCATGATGCAGGCGGTCCCCAAGGCCACGGTCATCGTCACCAACCCGACCCATTACGCCGTGGCGCTGAAATATGAAAAGGGCATGGCGGCACCTGTGTGCGTCGCCAAGGGCGCCGACCGTATTGCGCTCAAGATCCGCCAGATCGCCACCGAAAACGATGTGCCGATTGTTGAAAACCCACCTCTGGCCCGAGCCCTGCACGCCACCATCGAGGTTAACGATCAAGTCCCGGCCGAACACTACAAGGCGGTGGCCGAAGTCATCGGCTATGTGCTTTCGTTGAAGGGCAGGCTTGCCAGATCACCCACCGTCAGGCAATGATTCGGGGCGCGAAGTTTAAGGGGCTCCGGTCGAATTCCGAACCGGACAACCAAGGCGGATATCAGATTGGTCGATAGCAGCGAACCGGATCTTGGCCGAACCGCAACCGGGGCGGGTATTGACGGCGGCGGTCCGGCCAAAACCGCCAGAGCCTATGCCCCCCCCAGCGACCGCTTCCGCCGGGTGCTGCTGGTGGCACTGGCTTTGGCCCTGGCCATTGTCGGCGCGGGGCTGGCGATGCGGCCCGAGGGCGGCGCTTTTGCGCTTGTGGCGCTGGGGGTCCTGGCCGCCATCGGGCTGGCGGCGCTTTTTGCCACCGCGATGGGGATACTGGGTCTGGCCCCGGACACCGCCGGCGAGGTGCGCGCCCTGGTGACCGACAGTCTTGATACCGGTATCGCGGTTGCCGACGAAACCGGCCGCGTGGTCTATGCCAATGCCGCCTATGCCGGGTTTGTCGGCCAAAATACGCGAACCCCCGAAGGGGCGCTGGCCGATGTCGCCGATGCCGCCGAACCCTTGTACCGGCTCTGCGAAGCGGCACGCAGCGGGCGGCCCCATGTCGAAGACATCCGGCTGGTCAAAGCCGATGCCGCCGAACCGCGATGGTTGCGATTTTCGGCCGCACCGGCGGTCGGCCAATCGGGCCGCTATACCGTGTGGCGCGTTGCCGATATTTCCGGCGAAGCCTCCCGCCAGGAGGATACCTTCCATGAGCTGCAGCAGATCATCAACTATCTCGACCATGCGCCGGCGGGGTTCTTTTCCCTCGGCTCCCAGGGTCGGGTGGCCTATGTCAACGCCACCCTGGCCAGTTGGCTGGGGCTGTCGCTGGATCGCACCACCGGGGGGGCGCTGAGGGTCGATGACATCGCCGCGCCGGACGCGGTGGCGGCGCTGTGCGATATCAAACCGGTGCGATCGGGAGCCAAGGTGGAGCGGATCGACATCGACCTGACCAAGGCCGATGGATCGCGGCTGCCGGTGCATGTGATCCACCGGGTGACTTTCGACGCCAAAAAACGGATGTTGTTTTCGCGCTCCTTGGTGCTTGAACGCCACGCGATGCCGGCGGATGCGGACAGTATTCGGGCGGTCGAGACGCGCTTTCTGGGATTTTTCGGGACCGCCCCCATCGGCATCGCCATGATCGATGCAGGTGGTGCCATCAACCGCTGCAACCCGGCGTTCACGCGGCTTTTCGGCATCGGCAATCTCAAAGGCAAATCCATTGTCGATCTGGTCGACGAAAATGGCCGGGCCAAGCTTGTCCCGGTCCTGCAACAGGGCCGCCTTGGCAAGGCGACCGCCGAGCCGATCGAAATCAGTTTTGGCCGTGACCGGGTGGGGCAGATCTATTTTTCCGTGCTTGATTATTCCCCGGCGCGGGCAGGGGGGCTTTTGGTTTATGCTATCGACAGAACCGAACAGCGTCAGCTTGAATCCCAGATCAGCCAGGGGGCGAAGATGCAGGCCGTGGGTCAGCTTGCCGGTGGCGTTGCCCATGATTTTAACAACTTGCTGACGGCCATCATCGGCTTTTCCGATCTGCTGCTGGCCAATCACCGGCCCACAGACCCCTCGTTTCAGGATATTATGAATATTCGCCAGAACGCCAACCGGGCGGCGGCGCTGGTGCGCCAGCTCCTTGCGTTCTCGCGGCAGCAGACCCTACTTCCCGAGGTGGTGCAGATTACTGATGTGATCACCGATATATCGGCTTTGCTAAACCGTCTCCTTGGCGAAAAAATCGAACTTGATGTGTCCCATAACCGTGATCTCTGGCCGGTGCACACCGATGTCAACCAGTTCGAGCAGGTGATCGTGAATCTTGTGGTCAACGCCCGCGATGCCATGGCGGGTGGCGGCTGTGTGAAAATTCGCACCACCAATGTTTCCGCCGAAGAGCTTACCGGCCGGAGCGGCGATGAGCAAAACGACACTGATCTACAAAAAAGCGTGATGCCCGCGGCGGATTTTGTCGAAATTTCGGTGTCCGACACCGGAATCGGCATGGAAAAGGACATCATGGAGAAGGTATTCAACCCGTTTTTTACCACCAAGGAGATCGGCAAGGGCACCGGGCTGGGGCTTTCGACGGTTTATGGCATTGTCAAACAGACCCGCGGGTTTATTTTTGTCGAAAGCGAACCAGGAAAGGGCACGACTTTTTCGGTATATCTGCCGCGCCATATCGGGACCCTGGTGGAGGAAACCGGCCCGGCGCCCGCAGTGGTACCGATTGGCAATCGTCTTCAAATCGGTGCGGTCGAGACCGGCTCGGCTGCACCGGTGGCGGCAGCAAAAAAACCTGAGAAAAGACCACCGCCTTCGGATCTTACCGGCACCGGCACCATCCTGCTGGTCGAGGATGAAGACGCGGTCAGAACGTTTTCCTGCCGGGCGCTGGAGAGCAAGGGCTACACGATGCTGGCCGCCGCCAGTGGCGAGGAGGCCCTTGAGATTGCCGAGGAGAACGAAGGCACCATCGACCTGGTCATTTCCGACGTCATCATGCCGGAAATGGATGGGCCGACCCTGGTCAAGGAACTTCAGAAGCGCTATTCGGCTCTGAAAATTATCTTCATATCCGGGTATGCCGAGGCCGAATTCCGTAAAAGTGTCGCGGACAACGAGGATTTTGATTTTCTGCCAAAGCCTTTCAGTCTCAAGCAGTTGGCTGAAATCGTTAAGATGAAGATGGAAAGTTGATTCAAAGCGCCATAAGCCTTAGCGCCGCGATCTTGTTGATCTGTTCCAGCGCGGTCGCAAATTCCATATCCGGGTCTTGGGCAATGCGGGCCTCAAAGGCGTCCAGAATGTCGTAGCGGGTTTTCCCGCCCACGGCGAAGATGAAGGGAAAGCCGAATTTTGCCCTATAGGTGGCGTTCAGGTTTTCAAAACGGGAAAACTCCTCGGCGCTGCACTGATCCAGACCGGCCCCGGTCTGCTCGGACGTCGAGGCCGGTGTCAGCCCGCCTCTTACGGCGGCCTTGCCGGCCAGATCGGGGTGGGCGCGGATGAGCGCCAGCTTTTGGTCTCCGGTGGCGGCTTCAAGCGCCCTGGCCATCGCGGCCGCAAGCCCCGGGGCGGTGTCCTCGCCCGCGCCGATGCCGCCGTCATGGGCAGCTTCGGCCACCCAGGGGGAATGTTCATATATACCGCCGAAGCGGTCTACAAATGCTTCACGCCCCATCGTGGACGGCAAGGGGGGCGGCAAGGGGAAAGGCGCGCGCGAGGGGTCGGCCATCGAAGCTCCCAGAGTTTGATTGCTTTGAGCCTCATACTTGGAGCACATTTGCGTTGGAATCAAACCGGCGCACCATTGGCGAGTGCTCTTTTGCAACAGGAGCGCCGGTGTTGGTGAGAGGCCGGGGAGTTACGGGGAAATTCCATGGGGCGACTGACGACGCATATTCTTGACACCGCCTCGGGCCGGCCGGCCCAGGGAGTGGAGATTGTCCTTTTTGCGGTTCTGGCGCACGGCAACCGGCAGATTGCCGCGGTGCGGACCAATGAAGACGGACGGGTCGATGGCCCGATCGCCGAGGGGGCGGCATTTGCCAAGGGCGAATATGAGTTGGTTTTTCATCTGGGGGCCTATTTCGATGCTCTGGGACTGGATCTGCCCGAACCAAAATTTCTCGATACCGTGGTCTTGCGGTTCGGCATAGCTGAGCCCGATCAGCACTATCACGTGCCTCTGCTGGTCTCGCCATACGGCTATTCGACCTACAGGGGCTCTTGATGCGCCACACGGTTCGCTTCTTGCTCGGCGACGATCTGATCGAGATTGAAAACCCCGACCCCACCGAAACGGTGCTTAACTGGTTGCGTCTGCGCGCTGGCCGTCCGGGGACCAAGGAGGGATGCGCGGAGGGCGATTGCGGCGCCTGCACGGTGGTGGTGGCGCGGCCGGACCGCCAGGGGGGGGGACGGGGCGGGCTGAGCTATCGGGCGATCAATCCTTGCATCCAGTTTCTGCCGACCCTGGACGGGGGGCAGCTTTTGACCGTCGAGGACTTGTCGGCGCCTGATGCTCCCTTGCATGGGGTCCAGCAGGCCATGGTGGATCATCACGGCTCGCAATGCGGATTTTGCACTCCGGGCGTCGTCATGTCGCTTTTTGCCGCCACCAAGAACAAGGCGCAAAGCCGCGATGATCTGAAGCGGGCGCTGGCGGGCAATTTGTGCCGCTGCACCGGCTATGGTCCGATTTTGACCGCTGGCGAGGCGATTTTGACCGCCCCGGCGAATGACGACTTCGATACCGGGGCCGGCGAGGTGTCGGCGCGGCTGCTGGCGCTTGATGACGGGGAGACCGTGGCGCTTAAAGCGGGCGCCAAGCGCTATTTTTCACCGGTATCCCTGGCTGAACTCGATGCGCTTTTGGCCCGTGAGCCCCACGCCCACATCATCGCCGGGCTCACCGATGTCGGGCTGTGGGTCACCAAGCAGGGCCGGCGCCTGGAGACTTTGATCTTCCTTGGCCGGGTGGCCGAGCTTGCCCATGTGGCGGAGACCGATGGGGTGCTGGACATCGCCGCCGGGGTGACGCTGAACGAGGCTACGCCCTATCTGGCCGATTTTTCCCCCGGTCTGGGCGAGCTCCTGCGCCGGTTCGCTTCAAATCAGATCCGCAATTGCGCCACCGTGTGCGGCAATATCGCCAATGGCTCGCCCATCGGCGATCTGCCCCCGGCCCTGATCGCGCTCAAGGCCGAGCTGGTCCTGCGCCGCAACGGCAAGCGCCGCACCGTGGCGCTGGAGGATTTTTTTATCGACTATGGCCGCCAGGACCGGGCGCCCGGCGAGTTGGTCGAGACGGTGCGCATACCCCGGCCCGGCCCGGAGTGGAAGTTCCGCTGTTACAAGATTTCCAAGCGTTTTGAGCAGGATATATCCGCCGTCATGGCGGCGTTCGCGGTGCGGGTGACAGACGGCGGGGTGGCCCAGGTACGTCTGGCTTACGGCGGCATGGCCGGGGTGCCCAAACGAGCCGCAGAGGCCGAGGCGGCGCTGACGGGAAAGCCGTTCACCGAAGCCAATATTCAGCTGGCCATGGCGGCGCTGGCCCTCGACTTTGCGCCGCTGGACGACATGAGGGCCAGTGCCGCCTACCGGCTGGCGGTGGCGCGCAACCTGCTGCTTAAATTCTTTCACGAGGTCGAGACGCCGGGTTTGACAATCTCGGTGGAGGCGATGGCCCATGGCTGACGTCGTTGCGATAAAATCCATCACCGGCGGTGTGGCCGAGGCGGTGGCCCATGACAGCGCCGCGGCCCATGTCACCGGCCGGGCGGTCTATATCGACGACATGGCCGAGTTGCCCGGAACGCTCCATGTCCAGACTGGCATGTCGGCGCGGGCGCATGCCAAGATCCTTGGCATGGATCTGGACGCGGTGCGGGCCGCCCCGGGGGTGGTGGCGGTGCTGACGGCGGCGGATATTCCGGGCATCAACGACGCCAGCCCCATCGCCGGCGATGATCCGATCTTCGCCGAGGGTATCGCCCAATATATCGGCCAGCCGCTCTTTGCGGTGGCGGCCCGGAGCTATCTTGAGGCCCGGGCGGCGGTGAAGCTGGCGCAGGTTGAATATCAGGACCTTGAGCCGATCCTGGATATCGACCAGGCGATGGCGGCCGAAAACTTCGTTCTGCCCACTCGGGAGATGGCGCGAGGCGATGCCACGGCGGCCATCGCCGCCAGCCCGCACCGATTGGCGGGCGAAATCGAGATCGGTGGCCAGGATCATTTTTACCTTGAAACCCAGATCGCCTATGCGGTGCCCGGCGAGGGCCGCGATATGCTGATCTATTCCTCGACCCAGCACCCCAGCGAGGTGCAGCACAATGCGGCCCGGGCGCTTGGGGTGGCCCTAAACGCCGTGACGGTGGAAATCCGCCGCATGGGGGGCGGTTTCGGCGGCAAGGAGAGCCATCCGGCGCTCATCGCCTCGACCGCCGCCATTGTCGCCCGCGCCACCGGCCGACCGGCGAAATATCGCCTGGACCGCGACGACGACATGATGATGACCGGCAAGCGCCATGATTTCCGCATTGGCTATGAGGTCGGCTTCGACGATGAGGGGCGCATCGGCGGCATAACGTTCGAGCAGGCGGCGCGTTGCGGCTATTCCGCCGATCTGTCCGCCTCGATCTGCGACCGGGCCATGTTCCACGCCGACAATGGCTATTACCTCGATCACGTCCGCATCCGGTCTTACCGCTGCAAGACCAATACCCAGTCGAACACCGCTTTTAGGGGGTTTGGCGGCCCGCAAGGCATGGTCGGCATCGAGCGGGTGATGGACGAGATCGCCTTTGCCCTTGGCCGCGATCCGCTGGCGGTCCGAAGGGCGAATTTTTACGGCGATGCGGGCCGCAACGTCACCCAGTACGGCATGACGGTGGAGGACAACATCCTGCCCGATCTGGTGGCCGAACTGGAGCGGTCATCGGACTATGGCGCCCGGCGCGAGGCCATCAGGGCACAAAACGCCACCAACAGGTGGCTCAAAAAGGGCATCGCGCTGACCCCGGTAAAATTCGGCATCTCCTTTACCGCCACCCACCTCAACCAGGCCGGGGCGCTGGTCCATGTCTACAAGGACGGCAGCGTCGCCCTTACCCACGGCGGCACCGAAATGGGGCAGGGGCTTTATGTGAAGGTCGCCCAGGTGGTGGCCGAAATCTTCCAGATTGATCTTTGCCGCGTCAAGATCACCGCGACGACCACCGGCAAAGTTCCCAACACCTCGGCGACGGCGGCCTCCTCGGGGTCGGACCTGAACGGCCATGCGGCGCGCGATGGCGCCCTGAAAATCCGCCGGCGGCTGGCCGGGTTCGCCGCCGAAAAATTTGGCGTTGCCCCGGGCGCGGTAATTTTTCAAGCTGGCCGCATCCGAGCCGGGGACCAGGAGATTTCGTTCGATGACCTTGTTGGCCAAGCCTACCTGTCCCGAGTGCAGCTTTCCGCTACCGGATTTTATAAAACCCCCAAGGTCGGATACGACCCCAAGACCTACCGGGGCCGGCCGTTTTTTTATTTTTCCTATGGCGCCGCGGTGTCCGAGGTGGTGATCGATACCCTTACGGGGGAATACAGGACCGCCCGCGTCGATATCCTCCATGATTGCGGGCAAAGCCTGAACCCGGCTATCGACATGGGTCAGATCGAAGGCGGTTTCATCCAGGGGCTGGGCTGGCTGACCACCGAGGAATTGTGGTTCGACAAAACCGGGCGGCTTTGCACCCACGCGCCATCGACCTACAAAATTCCCGCCGTCGGCGACCGGCCCGATGATATGCGCATGGCGATCTATGCCAGAGGCCGCAACCGCGAGGAGACGGTCTACCGGTCCAAGGCGGTGGGCGAGCCGCCGCTGATGCTGGCGATCTCGGTCCTTTCGGCCCTTGGCGATGCGGTTGCGGCGGCGGCGGACCACAAGGTGTTCCCCCGCCTCGATGCGCCGGCGACCCCTGAGCGGGTTTTGCTGGCCATCGAAGCTGTGCGCCGCGAGGTGTCGCCATGAGCGCGTGGCTGGATCATCTGGCCAAGCAGTTGGAACTGGGCGAGACGGTAATCTTGATTACTACCGTCAAAGTCGAGGGGTCGGCGCCACGCGAGGTTGGCGCGACCATGGTTGTCGGCAAGTCGGCGATTTTCGGCACCATCGGCGGCGGCGAGCTTGAGTGGCGGGCCATGGAGCTTGCCCGGGTGTTGCTGGATCGCAAGGCTGTCGGGGGCCGGGCGGTAACCAATGTTCTGGGACCGGACCTGGGGCAGTGTTGCGGTGGGCGGGTGACCCTGACCTACGAGCCTTTCGCGCCGGGCGATCTGGACTGGGTGCGGCAGCTTCAAAGGGCAGGGTCGGAGCCGCAAGGCGCGGGGCGCGCGCTGCTGATCATTTTGAAAAGCAATGAGATCAAGCGCTCGGTCGTGCCCGCGCCCCAGCTTGGTTTTACCGCCGAGGTTTCAGATGGGATCGTGTCGCTGGTCCAGCGCATCGCCCCGGACCGCCAGCCTCTGTGGCTCTTCGGCGCCGGACATGTCGGCCGGGCATTGGCGCGGGCGCTGGCGCCGTTGCCGTTCGCGGTCACCTGGGTTGACGCCCGGCAAAACGGCTTTGCCGGTTGCGATGACCATGGCGCCAAAATGCTGACCATGCCCATACCTGATCTGGGGGTAAGCGAGGCTCCGGCGGGTACGTTTTTTCTGGTCATGACCCACGGCCACGACGTTGACGAGGAGATTTGCGCCGCGATCCTGGCGCGGGACGATTTCGCTTATCTGGGGCTGATCGGCTCGGCCACCAAAAAAGCCCAGTTCAACAGCCGGCTTGCCGGACGCGGGCTTGGCGCGGAGGCGCTGGCGCGGCTGCATTGCCCTATCGGAATTGCCGGACTTAAAGGAAAAGATCCAAACACGATCGCAAGCTCGGTGGTGGCGGACCTTTTGCTGAGGTTGGGCGGCAAACCCAAACAGACAAATGAATTTTAGGACGTAACTTATTCTGATGTGTGAAAAATCTCCCGATGCCGATACCTTCATGAACCGGGCCATCGCCCTGTCGGCGGAGCGCATGCGCGCCAATCTGGGCGGGCCGTTCGGGGTCGTTATCGTCAAAGATGGTCAAGTGATCGCCGAAGGCTTCAATCAGGTGACCTCAACCAACGACCCCACCGCCCATGCCGAAGTCTCCGCCATTCGCGCCGCTTGCGCCAAACTGGGTACGTTTTCGCTTGCAGGTTGCGAGATCTACACCAGCTGCGAACCCTGCCCGATGTGCCTTTCCGCCATCTACTGGGCCCGCCTTGATCGGATATATTTCGCCAATACCCGGCAGGAAGCCGCCGATATCGGCTTTGACGATGAGTTTTTGTACCGTGAAATCGCCAGGCCGATCGCGGAGCGCTCCATTCCGACCACTAGGCTGGACCTTGAGGCGGCCAGGTCGGTGTTCGAGGAATGGCGGGTCAAGCCGGACAAGGTGATGTATTGAGCTTGGCGGAAAACTGCGGTGCGTTGGAACTATAAATGGAGACCCCATGACCGAAGCGATGGATTGGGCCAGCTTGCTGTTGCGCTGGGCCCATGTGATGGCGGGGATCGCATGGATCGGCACGTCGTTCTTTTTTATCTGGCTCGATGCGTCCTTGCGCCGTCGGGACGGGACCGGCGCCGACATGGCGGGGGAGAGCTGGATGGTCCATGGCGGCGGCTTTTACCGGGTGGAGAAATTCCTGGTGGCGCCCAAAGCGATGCCCGACGAGCTGCACTGGTTCAAATGGGAGGCCTATTTCACCTGGATCACCGGCTTTCTGCTGCTGGTGGTGATCTATTACTGGAGCGCCGAGGCCTTTCTGATCGACAGCGCCAAGGCCGATCTTTCCGTTGCCGGGGCCATCGGCATTTCGGTCGGCTCGCTCATCGTCGCCTGGCTGGCTTATGATTTCCTCTGCAAATCGTCCATTGGTGACAATACCGTCCTTCTGGCCCTGGCCCTCTTTGCCCTGATCGCGCTGGCGGCGTTTGGCTATGGCATGGTGTTTCCGGGCCGGGCGGCTTTTCTTCATGTCGGGGTTTTCATCGGCACCATCATGGCGGCCAATGTCGGCCATGTCATCATACCCAACCAGCGGATCGTCGTTGCCGACCTGCTTGCGGGGCGCACCCCGGACGCCAAATACGGCCAGATTGCCAAGCAGCGCTCGCTGCACAACAACTACCTGACCCTGCCGGTCATTTTCATGATGATCTCCAGCCACTATCCGATGACCTATGGTCACCCCCAGTCCTGGGTGATTGCGCTCGGTGTTGTGCTGGCTGGCGGGCTGGCGCGGCATTTTTTCAACGTTCACAATTCAGGCAAACTCGACTGGACGGCCAAGGCGGCGCTGCCGGCAGCCGCGCTGGTGGGGCTGGCGACCATCGGTTTTGCCAACTGGCGGCCCGATATTCGCGTTGGCGAGCCGGTGGCGTTCACCGAAATCCAGCCGATCATCGCCAAGAACTGCTCGATGTGCCACGCCGCGGTGCCCATTCACGAGGCCTTCGAGGCGCCGCCCAAGGGCATCGTTTTCGACACCCCGGAAGATATTCGCAAATATGCTGCCCAGATCCGGGCGCAAACGGTGCTGACCGACGCCATGCCGCTCGGGAATGAAACCGAAATGACGGCGGAAGAGCGCCAGACCCTGGGCGACTGGATCGCCGGCGGGGCACCATTGGAATAGGGCTGATCTGACAAGGGGGTTTTCACCATGACCGAGTATCCACGCGACATGATCGGCTATGGCCGGCATACGCCGGACCCTGAATGGCCCGGCGGGGCGCATATCGCAGTGCAGTTCGTCGTCAATTACGAGGAGGGCGGGGAGAACAATATTCTCCATGGCGATGAGGCGTCCGAAGCTTTTTTGTCCGAGATCGTCGGGGCCGCCGCCTGGCCGGGGCAGCGGCATATGAACATGGAGTCGATGTATGAATACGGCTCCCGCGCCGGGTTCTGGCGCCTGCACCGGCTGTTCACGTCCCGCGATATGCCCGTCACCGTCTTCGGTGTGGCGATGGCGCTGAACCGCAACCCCCCGGCGGCGGCGGCGATGGGGCGCGCGGGCTGGGAGATCGCCAGCCATGGGCTGAAATGGATTGAATACAAGGACATGGACCGGGCCGAGGAAAAGCGGCAACTGGACGAGGCCATTGCGCTGCACACCGAGGCGACCGGGGAACGGCCGCAAGGCTTTTACCTGGGGCGCTGCTCGGCCGCGACCCTTGATCTGGTGATGGAAGAGGGCGGTTTTGAATATTCTTCCGACAGTTATGCCGATGAGCTGCCGTATTGGGTCAAGGGGCCAAAGGGGCCGCACCTGATTGTTCCTTATACGCTCGATGCCAACGACATGCGTTTTGCCACCCCCCAGGGGTTTAATTCCGGCGATCAGTTCTACGCCTATCTGAAGGACAGTTTCGACGTGCTCTATGCCGAGGGCAAGGCCGGGGCGGCCAAGATGATGTCGGTCGGCCTGCACTGCCGCATCGCCGGCCGGCCGGGCCGGGCCGCGGCGCTGGCGCGGTTCCTTGACTATGTGCGGGGCCATGAGCGGGTCTGGGTCACCCGGCGCATCGACATCGCCCGGCACTGGCGCGACGTGCATCCGGGCTGAGGGGCGGGGCGATTCAGGCTCCGGTTGGCAGAGCCCCAAGGGCGATATCGCGGAAGCGGCGCATCAGGGCGGGGCCGTCCGGGCTTGGTTTGATGCCTGCGATCTTGGCGTCGGCGTCGATGCCGCCGGCTTCAAGCGCGGTGCGCACGTCCTCGATGATGATGCTCATATCTTCGGCGCAAGTTTCAGGGTGGAACTGGACCCCCCACAGGTTCCCGGCAAAACGGGCGGCATAGATGCCGGTGTCGGCATGGGCGAGCGGCGGCGCATCGGAAGGCAGGCGGGTGACGATCTGGCTGTGGGCCGATTGCAGCGGGGCCTTGGGCGGCAGGACCGACAGGAGCTGGTCGGCCAGCCCCGCATCGGTAAGGGTGACCGTCACGGTCTCGTAGGCATGTTGGGGCGCATCGGCGACGTCGCCGCCCAGGGCGCTGGCAATGAGCTGGTGGCCAAAGCATATCCCCAATGTCGGCACATCGGTGCGGGCGGCGTCGCGAATCCAGGCTTCGGCGCGAAGCATCCACGGGGCCCGATCGGTCACCATGGCGGCGGAGCCTGAAATGAAAACCCCCGCGAACGCCTCGGGGGCGGGCAGGGGGGCTTGGGGGTCGAGCAGATCGACCGTGACGACCTTGTGGCCATCAAGGCCGGCGGTGCGGGCGAACATGGTCGTAAAGTCGCCGGATCGGGCGTAAAGCTCGGGCAGGAGTGTCGACAGGTCCTCCGCCTGAAGCACCAGGAATGGTTTGGCCAGAATACACCCCCTCTTAGAGCACGTTTGACGAACTCTGGTTCATCAAACGTGCTCTAATCTTTTGTTTTGGCGCACTTTCCGGGCGGAAAACCGGGTCCACTTTTCCTGAAAGTGCTCTAATTGCCCAGTTTGGAAAAATCTCCGGTCATGGCGGCGTCGAAAATGCGCGCCGCCGCCGCCTCGTCGAGTTTTCTTGGGTTGGTGGCCGCCGTCGGGTCGTCAACGGCGGACCGGGCCAGGGTCGCGACATTGGCATTTTTGATGCCAAGATCGGCAAGGGTGTGGGGCACGCCGAGATCGTCGCG
>UOEM01000105.1_pt1 | contig 56609 bp, 56 predicted proteins | sample 1988661 | NCBI WGS metagenome assembly UOEM01 (sample SAMEA4712195, study PRJEB27164) | hydrothermal vent metagenome | biome: marine basaltic hydrothermal vent biome; feature: marine hydrothermal vent; material: mineral | place: Pacific Ocean | collected 2011-06-14/2011-07-23 | depth 1719 m | reverse complement strand
ATCCCGCTCTCCCACCCATGTTTTTTCCTGATGAAGTCTGTGCCATCCCGCTCCCCCACCCGGCCACCCCCAGGATACAATCTATGGGGTGGCCGGGGGGGGGAGCGGGATGGCACAGACTTCATCAGGAAAAAACATGGGTGGGAGATGGCGCGAGACTTCATCAACTAAAAACCAGCGGGACGGTGCCGATTGCTCAGACCCCCTACCCGCTGACCGCCGCCTGGGGGGCGCGGTCCGCCGGGCCCAGGCCAAGGCTCTTGAGCTTGCGGTGCAGGGCCGAGCGCTCCATGCCGATGAAGGCGGCGGTGCGCGAGATATTACCGCCGAAACGGTTGATCTGCGCCATCAGGTACTGACGTTCGAAGAGCTCTCGCGCCTCGCGCAAAGGTAGAGCCATCAGCTGCTCGCCGCCTTCGGAATTGACCGCCGCCGGCGAGGATGCGCCGACTTCGCTGGGCAGCATATCGGCGGTGATCACCGCATCTTCCTCATTGCCGGCCAATATCATCAACCGCTCGATGTTGTTGCGCAACTGGCGCACATTGCCCGGCCAGTCATGGGCTTGCAGCACCGCCAGCGCATCTTCGCCGATGGTCCGCGCCGGCAGGCCGGAGGTCTGGGAAATATGGTCGATGAAATGGTCGATGATCTGGGGGATATCCTCCCGCCGCTCCGATAGCGAGGGCACGCGCACCGGCACGACCGACAGCCGGTGAAACAGATCCTCCCGGAAGCGCCCGGCGGCGATTTCGGCCGTCAGATCGCGGCTGGTCGAGGACAAAACCCGCACATCGACCTCAACCCGCCGGCCGCCGCCAACCCGCTCAAAGCTCTGCTCCACCAGAACCCGCAGGATTTTTCCTTGCGTCTCCTTGGGCATGTCCGCGACTTCGTCGAGATAGAGCGTACCCATATGGGCCTGCTCGAGCGCTCCCACCTTGGGTGTCCTCCCCTCGCCGTCCTCGACGCCGAAGAGTTCGACCTCGACCCGGTCCGGCGCCATTGTGGCGGCGTTCAGGGCCACGAAGGGGCCGTCGCATCGCGGCGAACTGGCATGAATGGAGCGCGCCGCCAGCTCCTTGCCGGTGCCCGGCGCACCGGAAATCAGCACCCGGCTATTGGCCTGGGCCAGGCGCTGAAGGGTCTGGCGCAACTGGTTTATGGCCGTCGAGGAGCCCACCAGCCGATCTTCAAAACCGGCGTGGCGGCGCAAATGTTCATTTTCGCGCCGGAGGCGGGAATTTTCCAGGGCCCGCCCGATGATGACCATCAGCCGGTCGGCATTGAACGGTTTTTCAATATAGTCGTAGGCGCCGCGTTTGATGGCCGCCACCGCTGTTTCGATATTGCCGTGGCCGGAAATAATCACCACCGGCAGGCCGGGATGGGCCTCCTGGATCTGATCGAGCAGCTCCAGCCCGTCAAGGCGCGAACCTTGCAGCCAGATATCGAGCACCACCAGCGAAGGCAGACGGCTGGCGATGCCGGCAAGGGCGGTGTCGCTGTCGCGCGCCGCCCGCGTCTCGTAGCCTTCATCTTCCAGAATACCGGCGATGAGTTCACGAATATCGGCTTCGTCATCGACGATGAGTATGTCAGATGCCATGGTCAGTCACTTTCGTGAAACTTGGGATTCAGATTCTGGTTTTTGCGGGTCGCCTCGAAGGCCGGTCGTGTGCGTTGACGGAGGAGCTTTCGCCCTTGTGGCCTGGGGCCTGGCCGGGGGATTGTCGGAGGCGATCGGCTCCCGCAGTGGAAATTCGAGCCGGAGGACAGCGCCGCGCGCACCTTCCCCCGCCGCCGCAGCATCTTTGAGCGTAATCGTACCACCATGCTCCTCGATGATGCGCCGAACAATGGCGAGACCGAGGCCGGTGCCATTTTCGCGCGTGGTCATGTAAGGTTCAGTCAGTCTGTTGCGGTCTTTTTTCGGTAGCCCGCAGCCATTGTCGGTCACCGAAATGGCGACACGGTCCGGCCCCAGACGTTTCACCGCAACCACGATACGGCCGCGTTCCCCCTGGCCCATCTCCACCGCCTCGATGGCCTCCGAAGCATTTTTGATCAGGTTGGTCAGGGCCTGGCTGACCAGGCGGCGATCAAAGGCAAACTCCACCGGCTCATCGGGAAGCTGAACTTCAAAGTCTATGTTCTGCAATGACATTTTCTGCAAAATGACGGCATCGCGCACCACCTGGCTCAGATTTCCGGCCTCGAATTTGGCTTTCGGCATGCGGGCAAAGGAGGAAAACTCATCGACCATGCGGCCGATATCCCCAACCTGCCGAACGATGGTGTTGATGCATTGCTCGAAAACTTCACGGTCGGTTTGGATATGTTTGCCGTATTTGCGCTTCAGCCTTTCGGCCGACAGCTGGATCGGGGTCAGCGGATTTTTGATTTCATGGGCGATGCGCCTGGCGATATCGGCCCATGCCGACGAACGTTGCGCGGTTTGCAACTCGGTGATGTCATCGAAGGTGACGACAAAGTCGCCGGGCTTTTCAATCTTCTCGGGCGTTTTGGTCGTCTCCGACGTTGCGACCTCTTCGGTTTCCGGCGCGCCCTTGGCAGGCTCGCTGGTGATCCGGGCATGCACGGTGCGCTCACTGCCGCCGATGACCAAGGAGACCTGTTTGTCCGCCGGCCGGCCGGGGCGCGAGCGGGCCGTCTCGATCAGGGTTGAAAACTCCGGCACCACCTCGCCCAGCGGTTTGCCGATAACACTGTCATGGGAGAGGCCAAGCAGTTCCAGCGCCGAGCTGTTGATCAGTTCAACCCGGCCCCGCCGGTCAAGCCCGACCACCCCCGCCGTCACCCCGGACAACACCGCCTCCATGAAACGCCGTCTTTCTTCCAAGGTGGTGTTGGCGGTAAGGAGCGCTTTGCGCTGGCTGTTCAGCTCGGCGATCATGGTGTTGAAGGTGCGCGCCAGGGAGGCGACATCGCCTTCGCTCTGGTTGATATCGACGGTGACCGAAAGATCGCCCTCGGACACCCGGCGGGCGGCATTGATGAGCCGGCCGATTGGCGCCACCAGCCAATTGGCCACCCACAAGCCAAACCACACCGCGGCGAGGAGGAATATCAGCGCCATGCCGACATAAAGAAAGGCAAAAGTCGCCTGCACGCCGGTCCGGCTGAGCGCCAGGGCGTCATATTCGGCCCGTCTTTCGCGGGTTCGCAAAAGGTGATCGACAACGGTCTGGTCGACCTGCCGGTAGACATAGAGCATCCCGCGCTCAAAATCCTTCAGCTTGATCAGCGCCCGCACCATATAGTCGGGGCCAGGCGCGAAGATGATCACCCGGCCATCATTGGCCTGATCGAAAGCCGCGGCAGGCGGGGCGGAGTAGCGAATAGCGCTGTTGGCGATCGCCTGGGCCCCCACCTCGCCATCGTCGCGGATGACAAAGGCCGCCGAGAGGGAGCGAATTCGCGCCTGCTGGGTCAGCAGTTTGAGGAACGCGTCTCGGTCGGTACGGTAAAGACCGATGGCGCGGTTGATGTCCGTGCCCATGGCGATAATGTCGCTGCGAATGACCTGGCCGTGTTCGCGCAGGTAGGATTCGGCCACCTTCTGGGCGCCATCGATAATTGCCCGGGTTCGCGCCGAGAACCAGGCATCGAGACCGCGGTCAAGGGTGACCGAGGCGAATATGGCCACCAAGATGGCCGGCACCACGGCGATAAGGCCAAACATGGCCACCAGGCGCACATGAAGCCGGGCCCCCGCCGTGCCCCGCGCCCGCGCCCGCACCACGGCGATAATCTGCCAACCGATGGCGGCGACAAGCGCCAGCACCAGGATAACATTAGCGCTCAAAAGCCCCTTGACCAGCAAATCGGTTGGGGTCAGCCGGGTTTCGCCGGTCAGAATCAAATAGGTGGTGATGCCTAAAATAAGGCTGGCGAAGACTAAAAACAGACCGAAATAAAACGGCCCCCGGGCCAGCGGCGGGGTATCGGACGGCGGCCCCTCGCCGGCGACGGCATCGTGGCGCCGCGACGGTGTTGAGTCGAAGTTTTTCGCAAGCGCATCCATGGGTATCAGGCCAGTCCTCGATATAGGCTCAGGCGAAGTTGAGTGCACCGCCCGCTTGGCCCGCCTTGGGTGCGAACGAACATGTTTCACGCCACCTGATGCTAATCAACAACAATGTGGCGAATTTGCGACACAATTGTCGACCAGATTGCCGAGTTTTCTCAAAACATATTGATATTAAACAAAAAAATATCAAGCACATTCTGGTGAACCTAGCAACTTGCCTTTGGGCGGCAGCGCGCCCTCAGTGGCGCGGAATGCGCACCACCGGTATGTCGAGTTCGCGAATCTTCTTGCGCAGCGTATTGCGGTTGAGCCCCAGAAGTTCCGCCGCCTTGATCTGATTGCCGCAGGTTGCGGCCAGGGTGCGGGCGATCAGGGGGCGTTCGAATTCACGCAACATGCGCAAATAGAGCCCCGGCGGCGGCAGGGCGCCGGAAAAATCGGCAAAATAGCTGTCCAGATGCCGCTCCAGGGCGCCCGACAGGGACTGATCGCCATCAACGGACACAAGGGGCGCCGAGCCCTTTTGCGCGCCGTCCAGCTCGGCATCGACAATATCGGCGGTAATCGTCTCCTGGGGATGCAGGGCCATCAACCGGCGAACCAGATTTTCAAGTTCGCGCACATTGCCCGGCCAGGGATGGCGGGCAAAGCGCTTCAGCGCCTGGGGTTCGATGTCCTTGGAGGCCAGCCCCTCCCCCCGCGCCTGCGCCAGAAAGTGGCGCACCAGGTCCGGAATGTCTTCAAGGCGCTCGCGTAAGGGCGGGATGCGGATCGGCACCACGTTGAGGCGGTAGTAGAGATCCTCACGGAAGAGGCCCTGATTGATCCGCATGGTGAGTTGACGGTTGGTGGCGGCGATAATGCGCACATTGGTCCGCAGCGGCGTAGCCCCGCCCACGGCGGTGAATTCGCCCTCCTGCAGCACCCGCAAGAGCCGCGTCTGGGCCTCCATCGGCATGTCGCCGATTTCATCGAGAAAGAGCGTGCCGCCCTCGGCCTGCTCGAAGCGGCCCGATTTTCGCGTCGTGGCGCCGGTGAAGGCACCCTTCTCGTGGCCAAACAGCTCGGCCTCGATCAGGTCCCTGGGGATCGCCGCCATGTTGATGGCCACGAAAGGACCGTTGCGCCGCTGGCCATAATCATGGAGCGCCCGGGCGACCAACTCCTTGCCGGTGCCCGATTCGCCGGAGATCATCACGGTGAGATCGGTTTTCATCAGCCGCGCCAGCACCCGGTAGATGTCCTGCATGGCCGCGGAACGGCCGATCAGCGGCAGGGCCTCTTCGTCTTTGTTTTGCTCGGCACGGGCGCGGGCCGGCCCCTTGGGTTCGGCCAGCGCCCGGGCCACCACCGCCAGCAGCACATTCAGATCGAAGGGCTTGGGCAGGTACTCATAGGCGCCGCGTTCCGCCGCCGTGATCGCGGTCATGAAGGTGTTTTGCGCGCTCATGACGATGATCGGCAGATCGGCTCTCAGCTTGGTGATGCGCGGCAAAAGGTCAAAGACGTTTTCGTCCGGCATCACCACATCGGTGACAACCACATCGCCCTCGCCCCGCGCAATCCAGCTCCACAGGGTGGCGGCATTTCCGGTGCTCATCACGGAGTAGCCCGCCCGGCCTAGGGCCTGGCCGAGCACCGTGCGGATGGCGGCGTCGTCATCGGCGACGATTACCTTGCCCATCGACATTATTGCTTCTCCTGTGGCGGGCCGGCGCTGCTCCCAAGGGAGGTATCGTGCATCGGCAACAGCACCCGGAACGCCGAGCCGCGCTCGGTTGGCAAATATTCGATGACGCCGCCATGATCGCCGATAACTTTTGCCACCAGCGGAAGGCCCAGCCCCGATCCATTCGCCTTGGTGGAAATAAACGGTTCAAAAAGGTGCGGCATCATCTCCGGCGTCACACCGGCGCCGTTGTCGGCGACGATGAATTCCAGCGGCAGATTGACTTTTTTTGAAACCCCGGACACCGAAAACCGCATCCCCTGACGAAAGGCGGATTTCAGATGAATGACGCCACTTCCGTCGGGGGACGAAGCCAGGGCCTCGGCGGCGTTTTTGACCAAATTGAGAAAGGCCTGGATCAGCTGGTCGGCATCGCCGAGCACCGCCGGCAAGGAGGGGTCGTAGTCGCTCTCAAACCTTATGTTGCCGGCAAACCCGCTGGTGGCGATCCGTTCCACCCGGTCCAGAACGGCGTGCATGTTGACCGGCTTGCCATCGATGGGGCGGGTTTCGGAAAATACCTCCCAGCGGTCTATCAGGCGGCAGATCCGGTCGGTCTCGTCGCAGATAAGCTGGGTCAGGGCCTTGTCATCGGCACTGGCCTGGTGGCCCAGAAGCTGGGCGGCGCCGCGAATGCCCAAAAGCGGGTTTTTGATCTCGTGCCCCAGCATCGCCGCCAGGCCGGTCACCGATTTGGCGGCGCTGCGATGGGTGAGCTGGCGGTCGATTTTGTTGGCCATGGCGCGCTCGAGCATCAATACGAGTACGTTCCCCGGCGGGTGGATGGCGGCGGCTTTGCTTTCGGCGGCATCTCCCCTCCCCGTTTCGTGCATCGGCACAACCTGCAGATCGACCGGTTGACGCTCGGTGTTCGCCGGCGTTTTCAGGTCCACGGCATATTCATTGACCGGGGTGCCGCGCCTTCGCGCCTCGGCGACCAGGGCCACGAGCGGGCTGCCGAACGGCACCAGATCGGTAAGCTTGCGCCGTTTCAGCGCCGCGCGGCCAATACGAAAAAAATGCTCGGTGGCATCGTTGGCCTCGACAATGGTGTCATCGGCGGCAACAACAAAAAACGGTTGGCCGATGGCCCGCAATATGACCTCCGCCGGCGGCGCCGGGCTCGCGCCCGCAATGACCGAACTCATGCCGCCGCCCCGCCATCGGTGCCAGCTTCGGTCTCTTCCGCAAAGCGCCGAATGGCGGCCTTGACCCGGCCGACATCGTCGTCCTGGCAAAACCTTGCCCGCCAGACCTTGGCGATGCGGGGCGCAAGACCGGCCCGCTCGACATACCAGCCCAGATGCTTGCGGGCGGCCCGCAAGCCCCATGCGAGCCCGTAGTGGCTCAGCATGGCGTCGTAATGTTCGTACATCAGATCGGCAAGATCGTGCCCCCGCGGTCCGGCATGCCGCACCCCGGTATCGACAAAGCGCGCCGCGGCGCCGGGAAACCACGGCCGGCCTTGCGCGCCCCGGCCGACCATCACCCCGTCGGCGCCCGAAACCCGGAGGATTTCAGCGGCATCGTCATAGGTCTGAACATCGCCATTGGCGATGACGGGGATGTCTACCGCCGCTTTGACCTTGGCGATAAACGGCCAGTCGGCGCGGCCCCGGTAAAATTGCTGACGGGTGCGCCCGTGAACGGTGATCATCGCCACCCCCTCGCCTGCCACCGCCCGGGCCAATTCAGGCGCATTGCGGCTGGCGGCATCCCAGCCGGTGCGCATTTTCACCGTCACCGGCACCGAAACCGCCCCGCGCACCGCGGCCACCAGCGCCAGCGCCCGGTCCGGCTCGCGCATCAGGGCCGAGCCCGAACGCCCCCCGGTGACCTTTTTGGCCGGGCAGCCCATATTGATGTCGATGATATTGGCGCCCAGGTCCTCGGCGATACGCGCCCCCAGCGCCATCCAGCGCGGCTCGCGGCCGGCAAGCTGCACGACAAAGGGCGCGATATCGCCCCTGCCGACCGCTTTGCGCAAAGCTTCGGGCCGGCCATTGGCCAGGTCCCGCCCCGCCATCATCTCCGAGACCACCATCGATGCGCCGAACCGGTGGGCCAGGCGGCGGAAGGGCGCATCGGTAATTCCGGACAGGGGCGCAAGCAAAACCCTACCCTTTAGCTTGACGCCGCCTATATCAATCGTGTTCACCTGAGCCAGCCCGGTTCGGGGTGAGCGGGCATGTTAATGTGCCTGCTTTTTATGCAAGAAATTTTTTGCACTCCAGATAGGCAAAATAGACGCCATGATACTATGTGGCAAGGGCGCGCGATAGCGGTTCAATCAGTATGGTGAAAATGCAAAATCTTGGGTCCGGATGCCGAAATCCACGGAGGCTGGGAATGGTTTTACCGCCCGTCAAATCCCACCCGCCCCGCGCCGGCATGCCCAGGGGCCGATAGCCGGCCATGACCGGAGATATCGTGGCCCTGGTCGTCGCCGCCGGCCAGGGGCGGCGCGCCGGCGGGACCGTTCTTAAGCAATACAGCCCCCTTGGCGGTGAAGCGGTCCTGACGCAAACCTTGCGCCGTCTTCTGGCCCACCCACGCATCGATGCCGTCCGCGCCGTCATCGCCGCCGGCGACGAGGCGCTCTATGGCGAGGCGGTGGCGATGCTTGCCCGAAGCGAGCCGCGCCTCCTGGCGCCGGTCACCGGCGGCGCCGACCGGCAGGCCAGCGTTCATGCCGGGCTTTCCTCCCTGGCAAAGCTGAACCCCGCCATCGTGCTGATCCATGACGGCGTGCGCCCCTTTGCCAGCCGCGATCTCATTGGCCGGGTGATCGGCGCCACCACCGCCGATCAGGGCGCCATCCCCGCCATGCCGGTGGTCGATACCTTAAAACGCCTGGACAACGGCCATGTCGGGGCGACCGTCGACCGGGAGGCGCTGCGCCGGGTCCAGACCCCCCAGGGTTTTCCTTTTGCGCCAATCCTGGCCGCCCACGAGGCCGCCGCGCGTGAGGGCACCAGCGGTCTTACCGATGACGCCGCCATTGCGGCCCGGGTTCTTCTGCCGGTAAAATTTGTTCTGGGTGAAGAGGACAACATGAAGATCACGTTGGCTGGCGACCTGAAACGGGCCGAACGCATGGTGAGCCCCCGGCCATTGCTGCCCCATACCGGCATGGGCTACGACGTGCATGGCTTTAAAGCCGGCACGAACGTCATTCTCTGCGGGGTGGAAATCCCGTTCGATCGATCGCTTAAGGGCCATTCCGATGCCGATGTCGCCATGCATGCGCTTGCAGATGCCCTTTACGGCGCCCTGGCCGAGGGCGACATCGGCAGCCACTTCCCCCCCTCCGACCCGGCCTGGCGCGGGCAGGCCTCGTCGGTGTTCCTCGCCCACGCCATCGCCCGGGTTGCCGCGCGTCATGGCCGGATTGTTCATGTCGATCTGACGATCATTTGCGAGGCACCCAAAATTGGACCCCACCGCGACGCCATGACCGCAAAACTTGAGGCCCTGCTGGGCCTTGGGGGCCATGGCGTCAGCATCAAGGCGACCACGACCGAGCGCCTTGGTTTTACCGGGCGCGGCGAAGGCATTGCCGCCCAGGCGGTGGCAACGGTGCTTCTACCGGATACCGAGGGGCTGGCGGATGGATGACGAGGTTACCGATCTTGCGGCCCGCGCCCTTCAGGCGGCGCGGGACCGGGGGGTGAAGGTGGTCACGGCGGAATCGTGTACCGGCGGGCTGGTGATCGCCGCCCTTACCGAAACCCCCGGGGCCTCCGATGTCGTCGATCGCGGCTTTGTCACCTACTCCAACGCCGCCAAATCGGAGATGATTGGTGTCCCCACGGCGCTCATTGACCGCCATGGCGCGGTTAGCGCCGAGGTTGCCGGCGCCATGGCATCGGGCGCTCTTGCCGCCTCGGGCGCCGATATCGCCGTGGCCATCACCGGCATTGCCGGTCCCGGCGGGGGGTCGGCGCAAAAACCCGTTGGTCTGGTCCATTTCGCCGGCGCGGGCAAAACCACACCGCCAATGCAAGTGGAGCGCCGCTACGGCGATCCGGGCCGCGCCGAAATCCGCCGCCGTGCCGTGATTGAGGCCCTGAACCTGTTGATCGCGCTTGCCAAACCCCCGCAAGGCGCTTGAGGGGCGAGCAAAGGTGCCAAAGCAGAAACCCGACAACACCGGCGAACCCGCCCGGCTTCCCAAGGGGCGGCGCCTTTATGCCATCGGCGATATCCACGGAACTTTAGGTCTGCTCGAAGACATCCTCGCCCGCATCGAAGACGACCTGACCGCCCGACCGCCCAAGGGCAGCGCCGGGCTGGTTTTTCTTGGCGACTACATTGATCGTGGACCGTCTTCGGCCGCCGTTATGGCGCGGCTCGCCAAGCTTGACCTTGGCGGTGTCGATCTGATCTGTCTGAAGGGCAACCACGAGGAGGTGTTGCAGCGGTTTCTGGCCGACCCGGTGGCGGTCTGGCCCATGTGGTCGACCTGCGGCGGCGCGGAAACCCTGAGATCCTACGGGATCAAGCCGCCCGCCAGGTTCACCGGACAGAAAACCATCCGCGCGGCCAGCCGCAAATTGGCCAAGGCCATTCCCAAAGCCGTGACGTCATGGCTAAAAGATCTCAAACTCAGCCATCGCGAAGGCGACTATCTGTTTGTTCATGCCGGCGTGCGCCCCGATGTGGCACTGAAAAAACAGAACGAACGCGACCTTTTATGGATTCGCGACGATTTCCTCACCTGCGACAAGAGCTTCGGCCCGACAATCGTCCATGGTCACACGCCACGCCCCGAACCGGTGGTGAACCCCAACCGCATCGGCATCGACACCATGGCCTATTCGACCGGCACCCTCACCTGCCTGGTGCTTCAGAAGGACCGGCGTTCGATAATCCAGACGGGCGTGAAGGGCCACCGGCCCTTGTAAACACACCGGAAAAACCCGCTCAAGCTTTATCCCAGCCTTCGCGGATGGTGGTAAAGCCCTCGCGGTAAACCGCCTCTGGGCTTTCGGCGAAATCGCGCCAGACCTTGGTTGCCGCCGCAAGCTCCGGCAGTCCGCGCCCGAAAGCCTCTATGGTCAGCCAGCCGTCATAACCGGAGCGTTTGATGGCGGCCAGGGTCCGCGCGAACGCGATGTGCCCGCGCCCCGGCACGCCGCGATCGTTCTCGGAGATATGGACATGGGTGACGTGGGCGGCATTCGAAGTATAGGCCGCGATGGGGTCAGCTTCCTCGATATTGGCGTGAAAAGTGTCGTACATGGCGGTGATCGCCGGGTGGTCCACCGCGGCGACATGGGCGCAGATGTCGGCCATGGTGTTGGCGAAATAACATTCAAAGCGGTTGATCGCTTCCAGCGCCACGGTGATGCCTCTGGCGGCGGCAAGATCGCCCACGGCGCGGTGGAAGTCGCGCGCCAGCTCGCGCTCGCGGGGGCTGGGCGGGGCGCCGGTGAAATGGCCCAGGGTCTGGTGCAGCGGGCCGGCGATCTGGGCGGCGCCAAGGCTTTGGGTGCATTCAAGCGCCCAGTCGAGGTAATCGACGGCGGCTTTCCGGGTCGCGGGGTCGTCGGCAAGGGGGTTTTGCTCCAGGGTCGGCAGGACGGCGATGGCGGTGCGTTTCAGGCCGATGTCGTCGAGCATCCGGCCGAGCGCCGCGAACTCGTCCGGGGTGCCGTCCATGACCGGGATCTCGACGCCGTCATAGCCGGTCGCCTTGATGTCTTCGAGGATGGGGCGGTGGCTGTCATCGACCGCCGTCGTCCACAGCAGCATGCAAAAGCCGATTTTCATCTGGTGCTCTCCCATTGCCCGGTTTCAGCCGATTTCAGCACCGCGTCGGTGACCAGATCGGTGGCAAGCGCATCCCTGAAAGTCGGCGCCGCCGGTTGGCCCTCATCGAGGCCCTTGAGGAAATCGGCCACCTGATGGATGAAGGTGTGCTCATAGCCGATCTGCAGGCCCGGCACCCACCAATGGTCCATATAGGGGTGATCGCCATCGGTGACGTGCACCGACCGCCAGCCGCGCGTTCGCCCCTCATCGTTGTGATCGAAGAACTCCAGCCGGTGCAGATCGTGCAGGTCCCAGAAGATCGAGGCGTGCTCGCCGTTGATCTCCAGGGTGTAGAGCGCCTTGTGGCCACGGGCGTAGCGGGTGGCCTCGAAGGTCGCCAGCGAGCCATTGGCGAACCGGGCTAGGAAGGCGCTGGCATCATCGATGGTGACCTTTTGCACCCCGCCCTTGATGGTGTGGACCCGTTCCTTGATGAAGGTCTCGGTCATGCCCGTAACGCTGTCGATGGCGCCGTTGAGCCACATGGCGGTGTCGATGCAATGGGCCAGAAGATCGCCGGTGACGCCGCTGCCGGCGATCTCCTTGTCCAGCCGCCACAGCCCCTCCCCCCCTTGCGGCAGGTCCGAGGCGATGGTCCAGTCCTGCAGGAACTTGGCCCGGTAGTGGAAGATGCGGCCCAGACGGCCCTCGTCGATGAGCTGCTTGGCCAGCGTCACCGCCGGCACCCGGCGGTAATTGTACCAGACCATGTTGGCGACCCCGGCTTTTTCGACCGCCTCGACCATGTCCTTGGATTCCGCCGCATTGCGCCCCAGGGGTTTTTCGCACATCACCATCTTGCCGGCTTGCGCGGCGGCGATGGCGATGTCCTTGTGGGTGTCGTTGGGGCTGGCGATATCGATCAGATCGATATCGTCGCGGGCCACCATCTTGCGCCAGTCGGTCTCGATGGAATTCACATCCCATTGCTCGGCAAAAGCCTTGGCCCGCTCGCCATTGCGGGCACAGACGGCGGTGAGTTCGGGTGCGTGGCCGCTGTCGAAGAAATTGCCGACCGATTTATAGGCATTGGCGTGGGTGCGGCCCATGAAGCCGTAGCCGACGAGCCCGACGCGAAGTTTTTTCTTTTCCATGTGTTGCCTCCCGCTAATTATTCCGCCCAGCCATGGGCATCGCGCACCTTGATCATGGCGCCCAGAACGTCATTCCAGGTTCCGGCCTTCATCATGTCGGCATTTGGGAACATGCAGCCGTCCCAGCAGATGTGCCGCATTGCACGTGTCGGCTCGCCATCGGCGCCCCTCAGCCACAGCCCGGCGTCTTTGGTGATGTCCAGCTTGCCATTGGGGTCGTTTGCCATGCAGTGCCGGCCGGTTTTGTCGTGGCTGCCACTACCCTTCACGGTGCCGTCGTTCTGGGCCACGTGGAAATCGATGGTCCAGGGGCGAAGCGCATCGGTCACCTTGGTCAGGGCCTCGGTGAGAACAGAGCGGTCCGACCAGTCATAGTCCTGGGGCAGCAGCCGGTGTTCGGGGGCGTTGTAGCCCATGGTGTAGAGCAGGGTGTGGGCCATGTCGGCCTGAAAGCCTATGGTATCGGGACGCCCGACCGCTTCCAGCAGGTCAACCATGTGCTTCCAGCTGTGCATGCCGCCCCAGCAGATTTCGCCCTCCACCGCCAGCCGTTCGCCATGGCCCTCGGCGACATCGCAAGCGCGGGCAAAGGTCTCGGCGATCAGCTTGGAGTTGGCCAGCGGGTCGGCGGCCCAGTCCTCGACACCCGAGGCGCTGTCGATGCGCACCACGCCGTGCGAGCGCACCCCAAGGTCGCGCAGCTTTGCCATTATGGCGCAGGCCTTGTCGACCATGGTGACAAATTTCTGCCGCTCCTCGGCGCTGCCCATGGCTGCCCCTCCCCCCACCGGCGGCCACACCGGCGCCACGGCAGACCCGATGGCGAGCCCCCGGCCGCCGATAGTGTCGGCCAGAGCCTTGATATCGTCATCGCTCACATCGATGGAGGTGTGGGGGTCGGCGAGAAAAAGATCGACGCCATCGAACTTCTGGCCATCGACTTCAGCGGCCACCGTCAGGTCGAGCATGGTGTCCAGATCGATGGGCGGTTCGCTATCGGGCCCCTTGCCGACCAGGCCGGGCCACATGGCATTGTGGAGTTTGGGGAAAGTGTTCTGGCTCATAGCTCGACCTTGCCTCCTGTAATGTTCACCCTTGGATATCATTTTTATTGTTGACCTGACAAATGTCCACCACCGTCATACAACAATCAGCAACGGCTCCTCGATAAGGCCCTTGAAGGCACCGAGCAGCCGGGCCGCCAGGGCGCCGTCGATGGCGCGATGATCGGCGGCGAGCGTCACCGTCATCATGGTCCTGCCGACAACGCTCACCCCGTCATCATCGAAAACCGGCCGGCGCTCGCCCCGGCCGACCGCCAGGCTGGTCGACTGCGGCGGATTGATGATGGCGGAAAACCGGCTGACGTCATACATGCCCAGATTGAAAACGCTGGTCGTGCCGCCACAATATTCGGACGGGTCCAACTGACCGCTTCGCGCCCGGCTTGCCAGCTTGCGCATTTCGCCTGATATCGCTGAAAGGCTTTTGGTCTGGGCCCGCCGCACCACCGGGGTCACCTGCCCGCCATCCACCGCAACGGCAAAACCGATATCGACATTGGCGTGGTGTGCCATGGCCTCTTCGGTCCAGGTGATATTAGCTTCAGGCACTGCATTAAGAGCTACGCCCAATGCTTTGATTATTATATCGTTAAACGAAATATCCCATTCAGGACTTTGCTCGTCGCCATGCCCGGTCACAGGCGCGCTGGCGTTCAATTCGGCCTGTAGGGCCTGCAGGGCATCGATGCGGCATTCCGTGGTGAGATAAAAATGCGGCACGGTCCGGACCGAGGCTGTGAGCCGCCTTGCAATCGTCAGGCGCATCTGACTGTGGGGCACAAGTTCGACGTCGCCGCCTTCAGGTCGGTCCGCCTCTTTGGGCCGCCCGGTCCATCGCTCCACATCGGCCCTGACGATCCGCCCCCTGGGGCCGCTGCCGGGAATTGCCGAAAGGTCCAGCCCCATTTTGCGGGCAACGCGGCGGGCAAGCGGCGTGGCGCGCGGCTTTTCCCCGGTTTGAGGTTCGCGGCGTACGCCCGCTTCATCGCTGGCGGGTCGGGCCGGTTTTGGGGCCTCCGCCACCTCTTCGTCTGCGACCGGTGGCATTTCCCGCAGCGGCGCATCGCCGGGGGTTTCACCTTCGGCCATGATCCAGGCCACCGGCGCACCGACCGCGATGTCAATATCGGGAGCGCCGGTCACATGGGCCAGGGTCCCGGTTGCGGGGGCCTCGATTTCCATCGCCGCCTTGTCGGTTTCGATTTCAAACAGCGGATCGCCGGCCCTGACCGTGGCGCCCTCATCCACGAACCACTTGGTGATCCGCCCGGTGGTCATGTCCATGTCGACCTTGGGCAGGATGACTTCAACGCCCATGTCAGATGGTCCCAGCCACAAGCTTGGCCGCCGCCGCGACGATGTCATCGACCTGGGGCACCGCCGCTTTTTCAAGCTCGGGATTGTAGGGGATCGGCACTTCGGCCCCGCCAAGCCTGACAATCGGCGCATCGAGAAAATCAAAGGCCTCGCTCTCGGCGATCATGGCGCTGACCTCGGCGCCGACGCCAAGGGTCTTGACCCCCTCATAGACGCAGACCAATCGGGAGGTTTTCTTGACGCTGTCGATGACGGTCCGCCGGTCCATGGGCCGCACGGTCTTAAGGTCGATCACTTCGGCGCTGACGCCACCTGCCGCCAACCGTTCGGCGGCCTCCAGCGCCCGGTGCACCATGATCGAGGTGGCGACGATGGTCACATCGGCCCCTTCACGGCGGATTTCGGCCTTGCCGATGGGCACGGTGTAGTGGCCTTCGGGCACCTCGCCCTTCATTTTGTAGAGCAGCTTGTGCTCGAAGATCATCACCGGATCGGGATCCTCCAGCGCGGCGAGCAACAGCCCCTTGGCATCATAAGGGGTTGCGGGCTGCACCACCTTGAGCCCCGGCACATGGCCCAGCCAGGCTTCCAGGCTCTGGCTGTGCTGGGCGGCGGCGCCGGTGCCCGAGCCGGCGGGAAACCGCATCACCACCGGCACCGACACCGCCCCGCCGAGCATATAGCGCATCTTGGCCGCCTGGTTGACGATCTGTTCCATCGCCAGGGTGGCAAAATCGGAGAACTGAAACTCGAATATGGGGCGCAATCCGCCCAGCGCCGCGCCAACCGCGACCCCGGCGGCACCAAGCTCGGAGATCGGCGTATCCACCACCCTTTCGGGGCCAAAGCGCTCCACCAGATCGCCGGTGACCTGGAAGGCCCCGCCATAAACGCCGATATCCTCGCCCATGAGGATGACCCGATCATCGGCCTCCATGGCGATGGCCATGGCCTCGCGAATGGCGTCGGAATAGCTCAACTCGCGCACCGCCGCCGTCATGTTGCGGCGCCTTCGGTATAGACATCGCGGGCCAGCTCGGAGATTTTTGGCGCCTCGGACGCCTTGGCAAAGGCAATGCCGGCTTCGATCTGGCGCTCGATATCGGCCTTAAGGGCGGCAATGGCGTCATCGTCGAGGATGCCGAATGCCTTGAGTTCGGTCTGAAAACGGGCAATGGGGTCCCTGGCCATCCAGTCTTCGATCTCCTGCTTGGTGCGGTAGCGGTTGCGGTCCGATTTGGAGTGGCCGCGCCAGCGATAGGTCTTGCATTCGATCAGCGATGGTCCCTCGCCTGCCCGCGCCCGCTCCGCCGCCTCGTGGGAAGCCTTGGCCACATCGGACAGGCTATTGCCATCGACGATGATACCGGGCATGCCGTAGCTTGGCGCACGGTCGGCGACATTGGCCACCGCCATTGAGCGAGCGGTGGAAGTCGACATGCCGTAGCCGTTGTTTTCACACACAAAAACAATTGGCAATGTCCACACAGAGGCCATATTGAGGGCCTCGTGAAAGGCCCCTTCATTGGTGGCGCCGTCACCAAAAAAACAGACGACGATGGAGGATTTGCCAAGCCGTTTCATCGCCAGCGCCGCCCCGACCGCGATGGGAATGCCCCCTGCAACGATACCGTTGGCGCCCAGATTTCCGCTGCCGACATCGGCGATGTGCATCGAGCCGCCGCGCCCCTTGCAATAGCCGGTCTCCTTGCCGAAAAACTCGGCGAACATGCGGCCTACATCGGCGCCCTTGGCAATCGAATGGCCATGGCCGCGATGGGTCGAGGTGATTTGGTCGGCATCGGTCAGCGCCATGCAGACGCCCGCGGCACTGGCCTCCTGACCGATGGAAAGATGCATGGTGCCGTGAATGTGGCCGCGCATGTAGCTGTCCTCGGCGCCCTCCTCAAAGCGGCGAATAAGGATCATTTTCGCCAGCGCCTCGGTCAGTTGCTCCGCCGAATAGTGCGTAAAGGCAAAGGGCGGATTGCGGCGGGTCTTTTTTTGCTGTTCTGGGGGCTTGGAACCCATGTGGTTTTAGTCTCCGTAGACGAGTTTGTCCTGACGGGCGCGCATCGCGGCGATTTTCGACCCCTCCGGCACTGCTGCGTTGGCGGTGGTGATCAGCTCACCCTTCAAGATCGGCGCGGTTGCCGTGCCGCCCTCGAGAAGACCGCAAGGGATAGCCTTGGCGGTGCGTGCTTCGGCGGCGGTCATGGTCCAGGCGCGGTAGCAATATTGACCGATGGCCCCCAGCTTTTCACCGGCGGCAAGATCGCGTTTGGCCACGGCGCAGACCTCTGCCACCGGTTTGGGCAGCGGCACCATGTCGGCCTTGCCGTAAAGCACCACGCGGGCGCAGGTCAGCGGCACTTCAAGGGAGGTGAGATGGAAAGGCCGGTGGAAGGTGAAATAAGGCCCCTGCCCCATTTTGAGGTCCTCCATGCGCTCGCGGATGCGCGGATGGTCCATTTTGGCGATCACGAACACACCGGGCGCCACCCCCTGGCCAATGGAGTAATCGACACAACCGAGCTTCGATAACACCCCGCCATCGGCCTGGGGGATCAGAACCGAGGACAGCTCCTTCAGGCTGGCGGCGGGGCCGTGCATGCCCGGCCTGTCGGGCACCAGCCCGGTGGCATTGGCGATCGCCGCCATTTCCACCATGGTCTTGGAGCCGTCGATAAATTCCACCAGCATGCGGACATTCATGCTCCGCCGCGCAGCCTCTTCTTCGTATTGGTCCGGGGTGGCATCGATATTCAGCGGGTTGTTCTTGCCCTTGCCGGCGGAAACGATCGGATAGCCGAGCGCCGAGACAAACTCGATCAGTTCCATGCACGACGACGGCTCGTCCCCCGCGCCCAGCGAATAGACAACGCCAAGCCGGTCGGCCTCGGCTTTGAGGTAGGCGCCGATGGTGACATCGGCCTCGACATTCATCATCACCAGATGTTTGCCGTGTTCCATTGCGGCCAGGCCGATTTCCGCGCCCACTGACGGCACCCCGGTGGCATCGACGACGACATCGATCATCTCGCTTTGCAAGATGTCGCCGGCATCGCCGGTAACGGCGATCCTGCCTGCGTTCATCGCATCGTTGAGGGCGTTGACGCCGGTCACGTCCTTGGTGTGGCCCGGCTCCCGGTAGGCGATTTCACCGGCCTTGGCGGCGTTGGCGGGGTCGAGGTCGGCAATGGCGCCGACATCGACCCCGTTCATGTGGGCGACCGCGGAGACGATGTCGGTGCCCATCTCGCCGGCACCTATCAGTCCGATGCGGATCGGGCGAGCTTGCCGGGCCCGCGCCTCGATATCTTTTGCAAGGCCCAAAGCTGCGACATTGCGCGTCATTGTGATTGACCTATTGGTGTTGCCGCGCGGAAGCGTCAGAGGTATTGTACATATGTAATGATGTCAATACGAATGTGCTTTTACGCGAAGGTTGATGGGCTCCGGAACCAGTCTAGATATCGAAACTTTTGGCCCATGGAGATCCTGTCGGGATGTGGCCGATTTTAGCCTATTGACGTGTTCTGTTTCAGCAAAAATTCCTCCGCCAGCGGAGCTTGGGCAAAAGCGTCGTAGCGCATGACGCATATAAATCCCGCTTCAAGGGCTGTGCTCTGATCTCCGTCACTTTTCAGATGCCGGCGACCCCGCGGGACCATCAGTGTCGTTCGGGCTCCGCTGGTGTCAACAATCCGCGACCGATAGGCGATCTTGTCGCGGCCCGGGCGCGCCAGTTTTATTTTCGCGGGCAGGCGCTCGGGCAGATTTACGCCCAAAAACTGCCCCTCCCCGCGCCATTGCGCCATGTTTTCGATAAAAAAGTTCAAGAGATCCGCAACCGCTTTGGCATCCCGGTCACTGATTCGCGCCGTTTTTGGCCGCGACAAGGCGATGGCGGGAATGTCCCAGAATGTTGCCTCGCGGGCGATCGCCAGAGTGCCTGAATAGGCGGCATCCTCGGCGACGTTGCGCCCTGCGTTGATGCCGCCGACCACCAGATCGGGTTTTTGATCCTCGGCGAACAGATGGGTCATCGCCGCCACGACGCAATCGGCCGGCGAGCCGGTGCAGGCAAAATGCCGCGCATCGCGCTGCACAATGTCGAAGGGCACTCCGCAGGTGAGATTGTGGCTGGCGGCGGTGCGCTTGCCGTCGGGGGCGAGCACCCAGATATCGTCGCTGAGGCGCCGCGCCGCCGCCTCCAGCAACGCCAGGCCGGGTGCGTCGATGCCGTCATCGTTCGAGAGCAATATTCTCATGTCTTATCCTGCGGTAATCTCACGCCGGGGCCGATTGATCGGAATATGCGCTAGACCGCAAAACTGTCTCCGGTTTTCAGGTTTGCGTCCAGACCGGGCAGCGCTTGCGTCAATTCCATCATCTCCGAGGGTGGACACGAATGGGCAATCACCATTTTGGCGCGGCTCGACCGGACCATCTCGGCATTTTCCGGCCCCGTCGGATGGGTCGGAAACCGCAGCCAGTCTGCCTTGCCGGTGGCATGCGCTTGTGCCAGCGGGCTGCCCTGGGGCAAATAGCCGGTGCCCAGCACCGGAACCCCTTGGCGCGCCGCCCACGGGATCAACCGCCTGGCGGGGCCGGCCAGGCCCATGGCATCATCGGCCAGAAGGGCGGTATGCGGCCAGGCCATGCCTTCTGTCCAATCGGCGCATCGCGCCAGATTTTCGGCCAGGTTTTCGGCGGCGCCGGGAACAAACCAGTCCTTGGCCCGCAACTGCTCTTCAAGCCCGCGCCGCAATCCGGCGTGAATGGAAACCCCGCCGCCCAACAGCGCCAGCAGTTCCAGGACGCGCCCGGTTGCCGGGGTCGGCAGCAGACAGGCGCCCGCATCGGCCACCCATGACCGAATGCGCGCGGCCCGCACCGAAAAGGCGACGGTGTCAGCGCCATAGGAGGCATCGATCACCAGGACATCGCAGGCCGGGATCGGATCCATCGCCAGGACCGGGCTTTGGGGGATCACATCGCCACAATGGACGATTTTTCGTTTTCCATCGCCCACCGCCACCCAGATGCCGCCGACCGCATGCCCGGAGCGTCCGGTTTTAACGGTCAGATCGCCGATTTGATGGGTGCCGCAAGGATCGATGATCTTTATCGGGGCTTTGTCGAAGGCGGCCAGATCGGCGGGGGGCGTATAGGCCTGCAAGGCCTGCCGGGCTTCGTTCCATGTTGCCTTGGTCAGGTAGAATGACCCCTTAAAGCCATGGCGAACACAATACCCCGCCGCGCCGATGTGGTCTTCATGGGCGTGGGTGATGATGATGCCGTGAGTCTGTTGCAAAAACTCCGACGAAACAACGGGATAGCGGTCCGTTTCGTCCCCTTCGGTGCGCACGCCGACGTCGATCAGGACCCTGCCGGCCCCTGATTCCACCCCAATGCAAACCCGGCCCTTTTCGCCAAACCCGCCAAAGAGAAACACCTTCATCGGTCGGACATGCCCTCAGGCGGAACGACCCACCCGTCATCGATAGAAATTTTGACCGCCTGGCCGGTATGGACCGCAACCCCTTCGGGAATATCGACGCTCACGTTTAACTCCGACGCCCCATCCAGCGCGATTTCCGCCCGGCGATAGCCGCCGCGATAGATCAGATAGGTGATCGTGCCGGCAATTGCGGCCCTGGCCTTGCCATCGATGGAAAGCGCATTGGATTTCAGGCAGATATTCGCCGGGCCCGGCTTGCTGTCCGCGCCGCACCTCAGGGTAATTTTTTGGCCCAGAAATTCCAGCTGGCAGCGACCGTCACCCAGGATCTTGAGCACCTTGGCCGGCAAAACCATACCCTGGCCGATGAAGCGGGCCACCATTTGCGTCGCCGGTTCCCGGTAAAGGGCGGAAGGCGTGGCGATCTGGACGATTTTGCCCTCATCCATGACCGCGATCCGGTCCGCGAGCGCCATGGCCTCGGCCTGATCGTGGGTGATGTAGATCATCGTTGTACCGGTCTGGCGGTGGAAGTCGGAAAACTCACGCTCCATCGAGGCGCGCAAATGGACATCGAGATTGGCCAGGGGTTCGTCGAGCAGCACCAGCGAGGGGGCGGCCACCAGACACCGCGCCAGGGCCACGCGCTGGCGCTGGCCGCCGGACAAAAGCCCCGGTTTGCGGTCCTCAAAGCCGATCAGATCGACCAGTTCCAGCGCTTCGTGGACCCGGCGGCGGCGCTCGGGCCCCGCGACTTTGTTGACGCGCAGCGAATAGCCGACATTTTCGGCCACGGTCATGTGCGGCCACAAAGCGTAGTTCTGGAACACAATCCCCACCTTGCGGTGCTCGGGCGGGATATGAACACCGCCGGCGGAAACCACCCGCTCCCCGATGGTGATTTGCCCCTCGGTCAAGGTCTCAAAACCCGCCACCAGCCGCAGCAGGGTCGATTTGCCGCACCCCGACGGCCCCAGAACCGCCAGAAACTCGCCGTCTTCGGCTTCAAGCGAGGTGGTATCCAGGGCGGCGAAATCGCCAAACCGCTTTGTCGCCCGCTCGACCGTCAATCGCGCCACGGGATCACTCCTTCAGGTAACCGGCTGGCAAAGAGCAGCGTCGACAACATCAGCAGAACCGTAACGATGATGGTCAGCACCGCCACCGCCGAGGCGATATTGGTGCTGCCGGCCTGCTCGAAGGAAAATACCAGTACGCCAAGGGTTTCGGCCCCCGACGACCACAGCAGGGCCGATACCGTTAACTCATTGAATGCTGTAAGAAAAACCAGCAGCGCACCGGTGACCGCCGTTGGCGCCACCAGCGGGAACAAGATTGTTCTGAGCCGCATCAAGATATTGGCGCCGGCCACCTGGGCAGCCTCGTCCAGGGCCCGGTCGACCTGGAGGTAACCGCTGATCGTGGGACGAATGGCGAGCGCCAGAAAGCGGGCGAGATAGGCAAAGAGGATGATCCAGACGGTATTGTAAAGTGTGATTTGAAACACCGGAATCGGTTTTAAAAACAACAGGATGGCGGCAATGGCCAGCACCACTCCGGGCAAGGCGTAGGGAAGCTCGATCAGCAGGTTCAAAGCCCTCAGCGCCCGGGATTTTCGCCACACCAGGAAATAAGCCAGCGGGATCGATAAGATCAGCAGTATGACCGAGGCCCCCAGGGACAACAGCATCGAGTTGGCAAAGGCTCTTTTCACCGCGTCATGCTCAAAAAGGACGTAAGCGAAGTTCTCCCAGGTGGCGGTGTTGAAATTGATGATCACCCCGTAGGCCGGTGCCAGGGCATTGAGGACCAGCCCGAAAATCGGCACCACCAGGACAAAGAGGACGTAAAACCACAAGGCGCCCTCGATCAGCGTTCGCCAGCGGCCCAGTTTCACCGGCCGGGCGGCAATCGAGGCGGCGACGACGGCATAATCCTTGCCGCGCAGGGCAAAATTCTGCAAGGCGATGCCGCCGATGGCGATGATCCCGATGAGCATGGACAGAACCGCGACCTCGGAGAGGATTGAAGGCCCGGCGCCGGCGAGCTTTTGATAGATCAGCGTCGGGAGCACCAGATAACGCCCCGGAATGCCCAAAAACGCCGGAATGCCAAAATTGCCGATGCACGACACAAAGACCAGGGCCACCCCGGCGACCAACGCCGGGCGCGTCAGGGGCAGCACGATGGTGCGCAAGACGGTCAGGGAACCGGCACCGTTGGAAAGCCCCGCCTCGATAAGCTCGCGCGGCAACGCACGCAAACCCGCCCGCATGGCCAGAAATACGAGCGGCGCGTAGTGCACGCCCAGAAGCAGTATAATGCCCCATTTCGAATAAAGCGGGTTCGGCGTGCCGATGGGCGGCGCGATCCCCAGCATTTTCAAAAGCGGGCTGGCCGGGCCGACAATCTGCAGCCACGACAAGGCCATCACCTGGGGCGCGATCATCACCGGCAGAACAAAACACAGCACGAAGAGGCTGCGGGCACGCAAATCGGTCATGGAAACCGCAAGCGCGACGACAATCCCCAATACCGAAGCCAGAAGCGTCCCCCCCACCGCGACTTCAAGGGAATGGCCCAGCGCGACCCAGGTCGAGGAGCTGTTGAAGATTTCTCTGGCCGCAAGGGTCGAAAAACGCCCCTGCGGAAGGATAGCCTCCCACATGAGCCGGGCCAGCGGCAGCAGCGATAAAATACCGACAACCCCACACAAAACAGCGAATAGGCGGACCTCTGTCCGCCTAAACGCCTTGAATATGGTTTTGCCGGGCAGTGTGGTGTCAGCCACCAAATATCTCCGCAAAGCGCTTCTTGTCGTTGGCGCCATTGGCGAGAACCGCATTGGTGTCGATCGGCATCAGCTTGATCGGTGTGCCTTCGGGCAGCCAATCTGGGTTTTTCATGCCCTCCTTGGCTGGGATGAAGCCCTGGGCGACGGCCAGTTTCTGCCCCTTGTCGGACATGAGGAAATCGACAAAGGCCTTGGCGGCCTCAAGGTTGCCGGTGCTGGCTATGATGGCCACCGGTTCGGTGACCGCCGGCACGCCCTCCTTGGGGAAGACAAAGTCAATCGGCGCGCCCTTCTTCTTTTCGTTCAGGGCCATGAAATCGACGATGATGCCGTAGGATTTTTCGCCGCCCGCCACCGATTTGAGCACCGCGCCATTGCCGCGCACCGCAACGGCGCCGTTATTGGCCAGGGTCTCGTAGAACTTCCACCCCAGATCATCACGGGCGACGATGGTCGACAGCATGAGGGCGGCGGCGCCGGAATAAAGCGGGCTGGGCATGGCGATCTGCCCTTTGTATTTGTCGCCCATCAACTCAGCCCAGGAGGTGGGGCGCTCGGCAGCTTTGGTGTTAAAGGCAATTCCGGTGGTGATCAGCTTGGTGCCGAAATATGTCTTGCCATCATCAATGACACCGGCCCGGTAGCCGCTGGTATCAAAATCGGTATAGGCGTAAAGCTTGCCCCCCGCTTTCAGCGATTCCATGTTGGCGGCGTCCGCGATCAGCAGAACATCGGCGGGCGAGCCGCCACCGGCGAATTCAGCCGCCAGCTTGGACATCACTTCCACCGTCCCGGAGCGGAAAATCGTCACTTTTACATCCGGATAGACCTCGCGGAAGGCCTCGACGGTTTTGGCGGCCTTTTTGTCGGGCTGCGATGTATACAGCATCAGATCGCCGGATTGCGCCATGGCACCGGGCGCGGCCAGGCCGGCCACGGTGAGGGCCACGGCAAGCTTGAAGGTCATTTTACGTAGTGACATCATTTCCTCCCATTGATACGATCACGCGCGACAGACCATCGCGGCACGTATTTATCTTTCAAAAACAAGTGCATCTTGGTATTCCAGGATGGATGTTTCGGCTTTGAGCAAGTGTACACTAGCAATACTGCATGAACAGGTGTACACTGATTGCACTCCATGGACAAGGTGTATGCGGGGCAAAACCAACGGGCTCTCCCCCCGGCAGGTTTGCCCCCGCTTCAGCGCCATTGGAATATTGCGCACCAACCTTCGCATTCGCAGCTTGCCGTCCAAAGGTGAAACCGGCCAGCATGACCAAGACGCCGTCAATCACCGCCTTTACGCAGCTTGAGCACAGTTTACATAAAAATGCCGGCAGGTGATCGGCACAATTTACGATTTAACATGATGACGAGTTTGACTATTTTGGTGACACTGCGGAAGTTTAAGAATAATCCCGGAGGCCGATAAAGTTGAACGACGACGACAAGAGCGCTGACCATCGGGGCCAACCGGGCCGCCGGCAGCGTCGGCGGAGCATCGATGGCGACCGGACCGAAGGGCGCATGCAGCGCTTGAGAATTCGCGCTGCGTGGATGTACTACGTTGAGCAGAAAACCCAGAACGCCATCGCCGAAGTGCTCGATGTCGGCCGCATTACCGTTGTGCGCCTGCTTGCCGATGCCAGGGCCCGGAACGAGGTGCGGATTTCGATCCAGAGCCCGCTTGCCGCGATTACCTATCTGGAACGCCAGCTTGAACTCAAATTCGGCATCGGCTCGGCCATCGTTGCGCCTCTGTCGGACCCCGATGCCGATCCGGTGCCTGCGATCAGCGCGGCTACGGGCTACTATATCTCCACCCTGGTGGCATCGGGAATGCGGGTCGGCGTTGGCTGGGGCCAGACGCTTTTTAACTCCCTGCCCTACCTCACCAACCAAAAACTGGAAAATTTCTCGGTGGTTTCCCTGCTTGGCGGCATAAGCGAGGCGCGGCGGTACAACCCGACCGAATTTGCCTGGCAATTCGCCCAGACCTTTCAGGGCGAAGGATTTCTGCTACCTGCCCCGGCGATCGTCGACAGCGCCCGGACCAAACATGCCCTGATCGAAAACTGCGGCCTGAACGAAATTTTCAAGCTCGCCGAGACCCTGGACCTTGCCATCGTCAGCGTCGGCACCGTGAAGCCGGCCAACTCGACCTATCGGGTCAACCTTCTGAGCGAGGACGACCGCAATTCACTCGTTGAGTGCGGCGCCGTCGGCGATCTGCTTTTCCATTATTACAACGCCGACGCAAAGCTCCTCGACCACCCGATCAATCACAGAGTCATGTCGGTGGGCATCGAGCAAATCCGCAAAACGCCGGCGCGTCTGCTGTCTTCGGGGGGACCGGGAAAAATTGAAGCCCTTCTGGCGGCGCTTAAGTTGATAGAGCCGACAATCTTCATTACCGACGAGCAGAGCGCACACAGATTGCTTCAAGACTGATTGTCAATTCCCCGAATGCGGAGGCAAAATATCGATTAGAGCGTGATCGTCTTTGACGGAAGCGCTCAGGCAGCAAGCGCTGCCCGGCGCAAATGCGCCGCGCCCGCGCAAGGCTCGGTGCGCAGCGCCGAAATAGCCGTGAGCGAGAAAACCTAGAGCCGCGCACCATCAAATAACGTTACGTTCCTTGAAGAAATCTTCCAGCCCCACGTGCGTGTAACTGTCAAATTCAATGATGGTATCGCGTATATTCATCTTCAGTTTTGCCAGCCCCCGGAGAAGCTGTGCGCTCTCGTGGGTCATGCCGACAGTGCGCCAGTCTTCGACGCTTTGTTTGGGCAAATCAAAGTTGGAGGCAAAATCGTAAATCGTGTCGTAGCCCATGGCATCGACGATAGCGGCAAATTCGTCGCCGCTTAATCTGGGAGCAACCAAATGGGCATGAATACGCCGAAGCGCATGTCTGGGATCGGGAGGAAACGGCAATGAGATCGGAAACCCGGAGCTTTTCCGGTCGGACGTTTTTCCCATGATGCACGCTCCTTGGCTGACTGCCGATCTACCCGCGAATATCCGTAGCCTTTTTCCACGTAAAATCCACAAACTGGACTTCCGAGGATAAAACCTACCCCCAAGACGTCCCCCGACACGCCTGCATGTTAATGTGAATATTGCCGACGTCAAGCGGGCGGCCATCCCGGCAACACATAAACCCCACAGTGCCCGGCGTTAAACCGCCGCCGTTTTGCCAGCGCTCTTGGGTAGCTCCTGGGGGGGCGGGGTCGTCAGGTTTTAGCGTGCCCGCGGCTTCCCCTTGCTGGAGGCAACGGTGCCTTTATCGACCCGGGCGGCGAATTCGGTGGTTTCCCCGGCGTCAAGCTTGGCCGCCTGATCGATCCAATTGTCACGGGCGATGCGGCCCTTGAATTTGAGATGATCGTCGACCCACATGACGTTTTCGGGTGTCCATTTGCTCACCTGATTATAGTGGAACACCCCGAGCCCATTTAGAGTTTTTTCCAGCGCGGGACCGACCCCCTTGATGCGCTTCAGGTCATCGGCGCCGCTTTTGCGGGGCTTGGGCATAAAACGCGGTTTCTTGGCCTGGGTTTCGCCGGCCATGGTGACGGGGGTCTTTTTTGCGGTTGCGGTTGCCGGTTTCTTGGGCGCCGATTTGGCGGCGGTTTTGCGCCGGGTTCGCGGCTTGGCCTTTTTGTCGTCCTTTGGTGTGGCGCGGGCAACGGCCAGGGGCCCACGAAGCGGCGTGGCGGCGGGGTTGGCCGAGCCGGCCGCGGTTGACGGGGTGGCGCCGGCAGCGGGGGGCTGATGGTCCGGGGCCGGAGCTGCCGCAGGCGGCGGAGCCGGAACCGCAGCTGGCGGCGGGCGGGAAGCGGGGGCTGGCTTGGCGGCCTTTTCCGCCGGGGTGGCGGCGGCCACCGCAGGTGTCGGCGGTGTTGCCGCCGGCTCTTTTGCCGCCGGCTCTTTTGCGGCCGACTTGAAGGTCATGACCGAGGTCGACGGATCCGATGCGGTCGGCGTCGCGGCGGTTGGCGCCAGATCCGGTTGCAAGGACATTTGAGTGTCTGCGACAACTTCGTCCGGGCTGTTCAGCCAGCGGGCAAAAAGACAGCCGAAGAAAAAGCCGACAACACCGGCGGCGAAAACCAGAATTACCGTAATAACCAATGGCGACATTTTCGTTCTCCCCTATTCGATCTAGCGGGCGCGGCTGCAATAGAGCCAGCCGAAAACAAAGCCCACCAGCAGGGCCACGACGAGATAGGGTACGAGTTGTTGAACGGTTTCCGTCATCATGTTGGCCGCCTCCATTGTTCCACTGCCGCGCCGCGACCGCTTGGGCCGCGTGTGGATATGTGACCTACTTACACCAGCGTTACCGATATCGCCATGGTCTGCCAGCGATTTAAGCCGCGCCGACGTTTTGGCGTTGTTCGCCCAGCCCTTCGATACCCAGCGCGATTCTATCGCCGACCTTCAGAAAAACCGGTTCGGGCTTGATGCCCATGCCGACCCCCGGCGGTGTGCCGGTGGAAATGATATCGCCGGGTTGAAGGCTCATGAACCGGGACAGGTAGGATACGATATGGGCGACGCCAAAGACCATGGTCGCGGTGCTGCCCGACTGCATGCGGGTACCGTTGACATCGAGCCACATGGCCAGGTCTTGCGGGTCGGCAACCTCGTCCGCCGTCACCAGCCATGGGCCGATGGGACCGAAGGTGTCGGCGGATTTGCCCTTGGTCCATTGCCCGCCGCGTTCGATCTGAAACGCCCGTTCGGAAACATCGTTGATGACGCAGTAACCCGCCACATGGTTCAGGGCCTCGGCCTCATCGACGTAACTTGCTGTTTTGCCAATGACGACGCCAAGCTCGACCTCCCAGTCGGTTTTCTCCGAGCCGCGCGGGATCAGCACATCGTCGTTGGGCCCGACAATGGCGCTGGTCGCCTTCATGAAGAGGATCGGTTCGGAGGGCACCTCCAGGCCGGCCTCGGCGGCATGGTCGGAATAGTTCAGGCCGATGCACATGAACTTGCCGACCCCGGCAACGCACGGCCCAAGGCGCGGGCTTCCCGAAACCTCTGGCAGCGCCGCTGGATCAAGGGCCTTGAGCGCTGACAGGTCGGCCAGGACCGTGCCATCGATATCACCAAGGACGCCGGAGAGATCGCGGATCGTGCCGGCGCTGTCGACAAGGCCGGGTTTCTCAGCGCCGGGAGGGCCATAACGCAAGAGTTTCATTAGTGTTTTCCTTCAGATAGGTAAGGCTCAAATGGTCCAGCCGCCATCGGCATTGTAGGCTTGTCCGGTGGTATAACCCGCTTCGTCCGAGGCCAGATAAGCGGCAAGGGCGGCAATCTCCCCGGGCGTGCCGATGCGGCCCATGGGCTGGCGCTCGGCAAAAGCCTTTCGGGCCGCTTCGTAGTCGCCGGTGGCGGTCAGCCGCACTTTCAGCGACGGGCTGTCCACGGTGCCGGGGCAGATGGCATTGCAGCGAATGTTCCGGGAGACAAAATCACGAGCCACCGATTTGGTCAGCCCGATGACACCGGCCTTTGAGGTGCCATAGACGAACCGGTTGGCAACGCCCGCGACCGAGCTTGCCACCGAGGAGATATTGACGATGGCGCCGCCGCCATTTTCCAACATCGCCGGCAGCGCGGCGCGCAAGACCCGGTACATCGACCCCAGATTGAGGTCGAGCGAAAAGGCCCAGTCCTTCTCCCCGCAATCGAGGATGGTGCCGTTGTGGACAAAACCGGCGCAATTGACCACCACGTCAAACGGGCCGCCATCACCGAGGATCTCAACGATGGCGCCCGGGTCGAGCACGTCAAGACGGGCGGTTTTGCACCCGCTTTGGGCACAGGTGTCCGCCGCGAGGGTTTTCAGGGCCTCGTCGTCGATGTCGGTGGCCAGCACCGCGCCGCCCTCCGCCGCCAGACGGCGGGCGATGGCGGCGCCGATCCCCTGGCCGGCGGCGGTGACCAGACATGTTTTGCCAGCGAAACGTTCCATGGCGGTGCTCCCCATTCCTTATCGCCCAGATCGCGATTTTCGAACTTGCGGCATCTGGCGCTGTTTCCGTCACTTTTGCGGTGTCGGCGGCCCGGGGTCAAGGCAAACGGACAATCCACCGGCCGACCGGTTTCGATCCGGCGCAAACAGTTGCGCCGGGACCATCTCTTGTAGCAGATGGAGTTTCGCAGGTCCGTTCGGGCCGCGTTCTCACCTGCCTCCAGACGGTTTTGCCCCCAATGATCTACGCCCTGACCCTTGGCCCCTTTGCTTTGAGTTATCTTCTGTCCTACCTGCTCCGGGCGGTCAATGCCGTGGTGGCGCCGGATCTGGTGGCCGACGTCGGTCTTGACGCGGCGGAACTGGGGGCGCTGACGGCGGCTTATCTTCTGGCTTTTGCCGCCTTTCAGATCCCGCTGGGGGTGCTGCTCGACCGCTATGGGCCACGGCGGGTGCAGTCGGCACTGTTGGTGGTGGCGGCGCTGGGGTCGGCTTTATTCTCGATCGCCGACAGCGTCCTTACCCTCACCGCGGCGCGGGCGCTGATCGGGCTGGGGTTTGCCGGCGGGCTGATGGCGGCTTTCAAGGCGGTGGTGCAAATCGTGCCCGAAAGCCGGCGGGCATTGGCCAATTCCGTCATCATGGCGTTTGGGGGGCTTGGGATCGTGGCCGCCACCCAGCCCACCGAACTGGCGGTGGTCGCCTTTGGCTGGCGGGCGGTGTTTCTGTGGCTGTCCCTGGCGATTCTGGCCTCGGCGACAGCTGTTTTTTTCATCGTCCGCGAGACCCCCAGGCCGGACCGGATCGTCGGCATAGGCGAACAGCTTCGCGGTGTCGGTCAGGTGTTCGCGGATGCAAAATTCTGGCGCGTGGCCCCGGTGGCGATGCTCACCGCCGGAGGTCATTTGGGCTTTCAAACGCTATGGGCCGGTCCGTGGTTTCGCGATGTCGCCGGATACGACCGCGACCGGGTTGCCGCATCACTGTTCCTGATGGGGGTGGCGTTTCTTGTCGGGGTGCTTTTGACCGGAGTGGTGGCCGACTGGTTCGTCCGGCGGGGCACCGGGCTTCTGACGGTGATGGCGGGGTTCATCGCGCTTTATATCGCCTCGGAAATCCCGCTGATGATGGGATGGACCTACCTTGCCATGCCAGCCTGGTTTTTATTCGCGATGACCGGCCAGGCCTCGATTCTGGCCTATCCGTGGCTGTCGTCCTACTTCGGCGCCGGCCTTTCGGGACGCGCCAATACCGCCATCAATCTCTTGATTTTCGCGTTTGCATTTCTCACCCAGACCGCGATCGGCTGGGTCATCGACCACTTCCCCGCCGGCGGGGATGGCGGATACGATCCTGAGGCCTACCGCTTGAGTTTCGTGATCCTGCTCGGTGCGCAAGTTATGGGGTTCATCTGGTTCATCCTGGGCGCCAGGGGGCTCAGCCGGGCTTAGGCAGGTTCGGCGCGCTGGGATCCAGCAGATGGGGCTGGGTGGGCTGGCCGTAGATCAGGGCGGCGCGGGTTTCCAGGGCTTCGATCATGTATTGGAAAACGTGATCGAAAATCCCGTTGATGACAAATGACAGGGTCCGGCTTTTCAGGGCGAAATCGATGTCGAATTCGATTTCGCAACCCCCGCCCTCCCTTTGATGGAACACCCAGGCATTGGTGAGATAACGGAGCGGGCCACCGGCATTTTCAACCCTGATTTCCAGCCTTGCCCGATCAAGCTCGACCCGGCAGGTGATGCGTTCCTCGATCAGCCGGTAACCGACCCGCATTTCCGCATCAAGGTATTCCACCGCGCCGGTAAAACGCCGCGAATGCACCGCGACCCCGCGGCAGCCGGGCATGAATTCGCCATAACTTTCAGCATCCGCCACCAGATCGAACATCTGGGCGGCGCTCCAGGGCACAAGGTAGATCAGGTGCTGTTTAGGCAATTTGGTTTTCTTCCCCCGCGAAGGCAACGCCAGCCCGCTCCTCCGCCCGGCCCAACCCCTTAGATCGTATCCGAAGCAGAGACAAGGGCGAAGATGCCGGCAGGCGGCCGTTCCGGTCTATTGATTTGCCGCCCGAGCGGCCTTTAACCGGGCAAAATCGGCATCGGCGTGGTAGGAAGACCGGGTGAGCGGCGACGATGACACCAGCAAAAATCCCTTGGAGAGCGCCACGGTCTTGTAGGCATCGAACTCTTCAGGGGTCACGAAGCGGTCAACGGCGCGGTGTTTTCTGGTCGGCTGGAGGTATTGGCCGATGGTCAGGAAATCGACGTCGGCGCAGCGCAGGTCGTCCATCAGTTGCAACACCTCGTTGCGGCTCTCGCCCAGGCCGACCATGATGCCGGACTTGGTGAACATGGTCCGGTCGAGTTCCTTGAGCTGTTGCAGCAGGCGCAAGGAGTGAAAATAGCGCGCACCGGGCCGCACCTCGAGATAGAGCGAGGGCACGGTTTCCAGATTGTGGTTGAAAACGTCCGGTTTGGACGCCGCCACAACCTCAAGGGCGCCCGGCTTTCTAAGAAAATCCGGGGTGAGGATTTCGATGGTGGTGTCCGGCGCGGCGGTGCGGATGGCCCCGACGACAGCGGCAAAATGAGCCGCGCCGCCATCGGTCAGATCGTCCCGGTCCACCGATGTGACCACCACATGGTTGAGCCCCAGAAGGGCCACGGCCTGGGCGACCTTTTGCGGCTCATCGGCATTAAGGGGGCCGGGCAGGCCGGTGCGCACATTGCAAAACGCGCACGCCCGGGTACAGGTATCGCCCATGATCATCATGGTGGTGTGGCGCTTTTCCCAGCACTCGCCGATATTGGGGCAGCCGGCCTCCTCGCACACCGTGTTCAGGCCGTGCTTTTTTACGATGTCCCGGGTGTCGGCATAGGCTTTTGATCCTGGCGCCTTGACGCGGATCCAGGCGGGTTTGCGTAATATGGGCGTGTCCGGCCGCCCGGCTTTTTCAGGGTGCCTTGCGCGCGCCGAACCCGTGTCAACGACAACAACCATGATTTTCCCCTAGTCTTCGGCGCGTGCCGCCCGGTCAGCGCTTTTTGAACGCTCGCCACGCCGCCAGAACAATGACCGCGCCAACCGTCGCGGAAATGATATTGGCCACAAAACCCATCGACCAAAACCCCACAAGCCGGAACAAAAACGGGCCGACAATAGCGCCGATGACGCCAAGAACCAGACTTTGAACAAGATCAAACGACCCGCGCATCAGCCGGTTGGCCAAGAACCCGGCAATAAGTCCAACCACAAGCAGTGTAATGAGGTTCATCCGCCCTCTCCCGGTTTAAAAGTGTATGGCCCGCCCGTATGCGGCCAGCACGCTCTCATGCATCATCTCCGAAAGCGTCGGGTGTGGGAAGACCGCATGCATAAGGTCTTCCTCGGTGGTTTCAAGACCCATGGCGATGACAAAGCCCTGAATAAGTTCGGTGACTTCGGCCCCCACCATGTGGGCGCCCAGGAGCTGGCCGGTTTTGGCATCGAAAACCGTTTTAACCATGCCTTCGGGTTCCCCCAGCGCGATCGCCTTGCCGTTGCCGATAAAGGGAAATTTTCCGACCTTGACCTTATGCCCCGCCGCCCTGGCCGCTGCTTCGGTGAGCCCGACCGAGGCCACGGACGGGTTGCAATAGGTGCAGCCGGGGATTTTGAGCTTGTCCATGGCGTGGGGGTTCAGGCCCGCGATCGCCTCGACGCAAATGGCGCCTTCGTGCTCGGCCTTGTGGGCCAGCATCGGCGGGCCGGCGACATCGCCGATGGCATAGATGCCGGGCACATTGGTGCGGCCAAAGCCATCGATTGTGATGCAGCCCCGGTCGGTTTTCACGCCCAGGGCTTCAAGACCGAGATCCTCGATATTACCCTCGACCCCAACCGCCGAGATCACCCGGTCGATTTTGATGTCGGTTTTGACCCCCTTGGCGTCTTCCACCGTCGCGGTCACATCGTTTGCGCCGCGCTTAAGGCCGGTGACCTTGGCCGAGGTGATGATGTTCAGCCCGCGCTTTTCCATCGCTTTTCGGGCCAGCGCCGAGATGTCCGCATCCTCGACCGGCATGATCTGGTCCATGACCTCGACCACCGTCACCTCGGCGCCCATGGAATGATAGAAGCTTGCGAATTCAATGCCGATGGCGCCCGAGCCGATGACCAGCAGTTTTTTGGGCAGCGCATCGGGTTTGAGCGCCTCGAAATAGGTCCAGACAAGCTTGCCGTCGGGCTCTAGCCCCGGCGCCGCGCGCGGGCGGGCGCCGGTGGCGACGATGATGTGCTTGGCGGCATAGTCCCCCGCCGCCTTGCCGGTCACGGTGACCACTCCGGCGCTTTTCAAAACCCCCCGCCCCTCCAGAACCGTGACCTTGTTCTTTTTCAGCAAATGGCTGACCCCGCCGGCAAGCTGTTTGGAGACTTTGCGGCTGCGGTCGACAATGGCGGTAAAATCAATGCCGGGATTGTCGCATTTGAGCCCATAGGCCCTTGCGTGTTTCATATAGTCGTAGATCTCGGCCGAGCGCAGCAGCGCCTTGGTGGGATGCAGCCCCAGTTGAGGCAAATGCCGCCGACGTGGCTTTCCTCGACGACAGCGGTCTTCAGGCCCAGTTGCGATGCCCGGATGGCAGCGTAATACCCACCAGGCCCGGCGCCGATGAAGATCAGGTCAAATGCGGTCTCAGCCATGGGTATCTCCTCTATGCCTTCAAAAAGGCCCGGCTAATTCTGTCGTGGAAAAAAGCGCCAATAAAAACAAAACCCATGGCGGTCATGGCCAGATATCGTTCGCTGCCCTGGGTGCCAAAACAACTAAAGCCGCAGAACGGCACCAAAACCACCGCAACGATTACCGCCGCCGCGGCAGCGCCCATAACCCCGAGCCTTGCGCGGGCCGACCGGCGCCGGAAAATAAAAAACGGTAGCCAGATGAAAAAGGCAAAAGCCAGAAGGCCGCCGGGAAGCGTTACCACATACCCCACCCCCTCAAGGCCCAGCCGCACGCCAAACACATAGCGCAAGGCCAAAAGGTAGCTCGCGGCAAAGGCGATGGCGACTGGCACCCATAGGGCGAATGCGCCAATTTCCCGGGCCTTGGAGGTCATGCCGCAAGTCTCCTTAGAGCAGCATCGACATCGGGTTTTCGATGTAGCCCTTGAACGCCTGACAGAAGAGCGCCCCAACCGAACCATCGACCACCCGGTGGTCGCAAGTCAGCGTCACCGACATGATGGTGGCAATCGCCAGCGCTCCGTCTTTCACCACCGGCTGGGCCGAGCCCGCACCAACGGAAAGGATCGCCCCTTGGGGCATGTTGACGATGGAGGCGAAAGTCTTGATGCCGAACATGCCCAGATTGGAGACCGTGAACGTGCCGCCGATATATTCGGCCGGTTGCAACTCGCGGTTTCGGGCGCGGGCGGCAAGGTCCTTGATCTGGGTCGAGATGGTGGCCAGGCCCTTGTTTTCAGCTTCGAAAACAATCGGCGTGATCAGACCGCCCTCGATGGCCACCGCAACACCGATATCGGCGTGTTTGTGCTTGAGGATCGCATCCCCGGCCCAGGTGGCGTTGGCATCAGGAATTTTTTTCAGCGCCAAAGCCGAGGCCTTGATGATGAAATCATTGACCGACAGCTTGTAACCACCATCAGGCGCCTTGGCATTCAGCTCCTTGCGCAACGCCAGAAGGGCATCGAGCTCGCAATCGACCGAAAGCGGGAAATGGGGCACCTCCTGGAACGACTGGGAAAGCCGCCGGGCGATGGTTTTACGCATATTGTCCGCCGGGACTTCGACGTAGGAGCCTTCGGGGTAAAGCTTGCGCGGGTCATCGGCGGCGCGGGGGGCGGTGGCAGCTTGCGGCGCGGGTGCGGCGACAGGCGCAGGCGGCCCGGCGGCAATGGCGGCCTCGATATCGGATTTGACAATGCGGCCACGGGGACCGGACCCCTTGACCGTGGCCAGATCGAGCCCGGCATTGGCGGCCATGCGCCGGGCAAGGGGGCTGGCGATGAGGCGCGTTGCGGCGGAAACCGGGGTGGGTGCCGGGGTTGGCGCGGGGGCCGGGACGGGTGCTGCAGCCGGCGCCGGGGCTGGCGCGGCAGCGGGAGCCGGCGCGGCGGCATCGGCCGAAAATCCTTCAAGGGCTGATGCGTCCTCGCCCTCATTCAGCAAAATCGCGATGGGGGCATTCACAGCGACATTGTCGGTGTCGTCGGGCACCAGGATTTTGCCGATGGTCCCCTCGTCCACCGCCTCGACTTCCATGGTCGCCTTGTCGGTTTCGATTTCAGCGATGACATCACCGGATTTAACGGCATCGCCCTCTTTCACCAGCCATTTGGCCAGCTTGCCCTCTTCCATGGTCGGCGACAGGGCGGGCATGAGAATGGGTGTTGGCATGGGTTCTAAGCCTTTGATCGCATGGGCGTTGGGTATCAGGTGTAGGTCACGGATTTTACCGCCTGGACCACATCTGCCGCCGTCGGCAGGGCCAGTTTTTCCAGATTGGCGGCGTAGGGCATGGGCACGTCCTTGCCGGTGACGCGGGTCACGGGGGCGTCCAGATCGTCAAAGGCCTGTTCCATGATCTGAAAACCGATTTCCGAGGCCATCGAGCACACCGGCCAGGCCTGTTCGACCACCACGCAGCGGTTGGTTTTCTTTATCGAGGCGAGCACGGTGTCCATGTCCAGGGGGCGTAAAGTGCGCAGGTCGATGACTTCGGCCTCGACCCCCTCTCCCGCCAGCGCCTCGGCGGCGTCCAGCGCGTAGGTCATGGCGTGGGAGAACGAGACGATGGTGACATCGGCACCGGCGCGCACCACCTTGGCCTTGCCCAGCGGCAGCACGAAATCATCCAGCTTGGGCACCTCGAAGCTCTTGCCGTAAAGAACTTCGTTTTCCAGGAACACCACCGGGTTGGGGTTGCGGATGGCGGCTTTCAGCAGGCCCTTGGCGTCCGCCGCCGAATAGGGCGCCACCACCACAAGGCCCGGCACATGGGCATACCAGGACGAATAATCCTGGCTGTGCTGGGCGGCGACCCGGCTGGCGGCGCCATTGGGGCCGCGAAAGACGATGGGGCAGCCCATCTGACCGCCGGACATATAACGCGTCTTGGCGGCGGAATTGATGATGTGGTCGATCGCCTGCATGGCGAAATTCCAGGTCATGAACTCGACAATGGGCTTGAGCCCCTCAAAGGCGGCGCCAACCCCCAGGCCGGCAAAGCCGTGCTCGGTGATCGGCGTATCGATCACCCGCCGGGCGCCGAACTCGTCCAGCAGCCCCTGGGTGACCTTATAGGCGCCCTGATATTCGGCCACCTCCTCGCCCATGATAAAAACATCGCCGTCGCGGCGCATCTCCTCGGCCATGGCATCGCGCAGGGCCTCGCGCACGGTGGTGGCGACCATTTCGGTGCCCGCTGGTATTTCGGGGTCGTCGGGGACAGGCTGGCGGGTCTGAACGGCAAGCGCCGGGGCAGCTTGCGGGGCCGGGGCTTCCGCCGCAGGGGTGGAGGCAGGCGCGGGCGCGGGCACCGCGCCGGCATCCTCGCCCTCAGCGACAATGACCGCGATCGGGGTGTTGACCGGCACATTGTCCGTGCCCTCGGCGATCAGAATCCGGCCGATGGTGCCCTCATCCACCGCCTCGACCTCCATGGTCGCCTTGTCGGTCTCGATTTCGGCAATGACATCGCCCGAGGCAACCGCGTCGCCTTCCTTGACCAGCCATTTGGCCAGCTTACCCTCTTCCATGGTCGGCGACAGCGCCGGCATCAGCACATCAACGGCCAAAATCTTCTCCCCCTTTATTGCCAGTGTCCGAGCGCATCGGGGCTCGATAAAAACTCAAACCAGAATATCAGTCCACAACTCGGCCACGTCAGGTTCGGCATCGGCCACGGCGAAATCCGCCGCCTCGGTGACGATGGCGCGCATTTCGGTGTCGATGGCCTTGAGCTCGTCATCGGACAGAAGTTTCCGCTTTAAAATCCGGGCGCGAACCTGCTCAATCGGATCGTACTCCTCGCGCACCTTGTTGACTTCCTCGCGGGTCCGGTATTTGGCTGGATCGGACATCGAATGGCCCCGGTAGCGATAGGTCATCATCTCAAGGATATACGGCCCCTCGCCGGCCCTGGCGCGGGCCACGGCGCGGGCGCCGGCCTCGCGCACGGCGCGCACGTCCATGCCGTCGACCTGCTCGCCGGGAATGCCAAAACCTACCCCGCGCTGGGAGAGGTCGGACTGCTTGGAGGAGCGGTGGATCGCGGTGCCCATGGCGTAGCGGTTGTTTTCAATGACGAATACAACCGGCAAGGCCCACAGCGCCGCCATATTGAAGCTCTCGTAGACCTGGCCCTGATTGGAGGCCCCATCGCCGAAATAGGTCAGGGAAACTTTATCGTTACCGCGGTATTTATTGGCAAAAGCCAGGCCGGTGCCGATGGGAGCCGAGGCGCCGACGATGCCGTGGCCACCATAAAAACTCTTCTCGCGGGAGAACATGTGCATCGAGCCGCCCTTGCCGCGCGAATAGCCCCCCGCGCGCCCGGTTAGCTCGGCCATCACCCCCTTGGGGGCCATGCCGCAGGCCAGCATATGGCCGTGGTCGCGATAGGTGGTCACCACCTCGTCGCCTTCCCCGATGGTGTCCTGCAGACCGACAACCACCGCCTCCTGGCCGATATAAAGATGGCAGAAGCCGCCGATCTGGCCCATGCCGTAGAGCTGGCCGGCCTTTTCCTCAAAACGGCGGATCAGCACCATGTCGCGATAGGCCCGGACCTCGTCTTCCCCGGACAGATCCGGAATATTGGGGATGGCGCCCGATTTGGACGCCCGCCGTTTGGCTGTGGCGGTCGCAGCTTTGGCCATTGACCTGTCTCTCCCGATGCTCGCGTTTTCGTTAGACCCCGACGCTTCCATCACACCGCCCCAAAGCCTTAATCCCGTGTACGCCCGAAGCCCGCCATACGCAACGAAGTGTTCTTTTACGCCAAAGTTAGCCACTCAAACTCGGCTTGACCAGCGTTTAACGCGAAAGACTATTTTCACAGACCGAACGTTCGGTTGATTGCGCTACCCCAAACCACCAGGCCTGGAGGCTGTTTTCATACCGGTACATTATAAAGAATGAAGTCGCTCCGGGGCTGATAGGTATCATAGAGCTTTCGGGCCTGATGATTGTCCTGCTGGGTCAGCCACCGAACCCCGGCCAGCCCGCGGGTCCGGGCAAAATCAAGCACATGATCGATCAGCGCCCGGCCGGCGCCGCTGCCCCGGACGACCGGTTCGACATACAGATCGCTGAGGTAACACACCTCGCCTCCGCCCAAAGAGCGGCGCATGAGCTGGTATTGGACCAGCCCGATGATATTGCCATCGGTGTCAGCGGCCAGATCGCACCAAAAGTCGGGATCGGGCTCAAATATCCAGCCCCAAACGGTGTCCGCCGCCCCTTGCGGCAGTTCCAACTTGTAGAACCGCGCATATGCCTCAAAAAGGCCCTGCCACACTTGCCGGTCGGTCGGCGCTACCGGCCGAATGATGATCGCCATGACAGGCCTCCACGTATCGCTCAGCGGGTGTTGCGCAAAATGGTGATCTCGCCTTCGGCGGCAAAATTGAGTACGGCGCGGACGCGCTCGTCTAGCATGTCCGGATCAAGGGTATCGGGCCGGAGAAGTTTGATCTGCTTTTCCAAAAGCTCGCGTTTGTCGACCAGCGCGGCAAGCCGGGTATTCAGCCGCTCGGCCTGGGCATTGAGCCGCTCGCGGGCATAAAGGCCCCGGTCGCCGGTAAAGGCCTGGGTGCCGATAAAACTCAAGATCGCGATGCAGATTGCCGGCACGGCCAGTTTGCCCAGATTACGGCGCAAAAACGAGTGGGTCATCATGGCGGTCAAATTACCGGTTTCGTCGTTGCCAAATCCCTAATGGCGCCGGCCAGCGCTGCGAACGAAGCCACGGTCAGATCGGCGCCGTGGGTCGTCAGCATCTCGTCGTGGCCGTTTCTGCAATGACCGCCGGCAACAAAGCCGATGACTTTCATTCCCGCCGCCTTGCCGGCGGCAACGCCGTTGACGCTATCCTCAATGACAATGGCATTCCGGGGGTCGACACTCATGGCCCGCGCCGCATGGAGGAAAAGGTCCGGCGCCGGCTTGCCGTTCTGCACCCGTTCGGTGGAAAAAATGTGGGGGTCGAAGAGGTCGTGCAGGCCGGTATGGCGCAGCTTCCAGTGAAGTTCGTCCTCGGTCGAGCTTGAGGCGACGCAAAGCGGGATATCCATGACATCCAGAGCAGCGCGGGCGCCGGGCACCTGGGCCAGATCGGCCTCAAAGCCGCGTTTGCATTGTGCCCTGATCCGGTCGAACAAAGCATCTTCGGCGGCCGCGCCGGTCCGCTGGCGAAATTCCTCGTTCAGCTTGGCCTGCCATTCAGCCCCCGGCATGGCCGAGTAGGTGCGTACATAACGTTCACGTTCGATCGGCAGCCCGGCGTCGGCCAGCATGCTCCGCTCGACCTCGACATAGATGACCTCGCTGTCGACCAGCACGCCATCGCAATCGAAAATCACCAGTTCGGCGGCCACTCCCCCCTCCCCGCCCATCAGCCTTTCAGCGCCTCGCCACCGGCGAATTTCGCCGCGGCGCCCAACTCTTCCTCAATGCGAATCAGCTGGTTGTATTTGGCGGTGCGGTCGGCGCGCGCCAGGCTGCCGGTCTTGATCTGCCCGCAATTGGTGGCAACGGCGATATCGGCGATGGTGGCGTCCTCGGTTTCACCCGAGCGGTGCGATATCACCACACGGTAGCCGGCCTTGTGGGCCATTTCCACCGCATCCAGGGTCTCGGTCAAGGTGCCGATCTGGTTGACCTTGACCAGTATGGCGTTGGCGGCCCCTTGGGCGATGCCGTCGGCCAGGCGCAAAGGGTTGGTGACGAAAAGATCGTCGCCGACAAGCTGGCACAAATGGCCCATCTCGTCGGTCTGCCGCTTCCAGCCGTCCCAATCGTCCTCGGCCATGCCGTCCTCGATCGAGACGATGGGATAATTTTCAACGAGATCCTTGTAATAGGCCACCATCTCCTCGGAGCTGAGCGATTTGCCCTCGCCTTCCAGCTCGTACCTGCCGTCTTTGTAAAACTCGGTCGCGGCGGGGTCCAGGGCAAGCACCACATCGGTTCCAGCCTTGAACCCGGCGCTTTCAATGCCTTCCATGATAAAATCGAGCGCCGCCCTGGCCGAGGCCAGATTGGGGGCAAAGCCGCCCTCGTCGCCGACATTGGTGTTGTGGCCGGCGGCTTTGAGCTGCGATTTCAGGGCATGGAAGATTTCCGACCCCCAGCGGACCGCCTCGGCCAGGCTCGGGGCGGCGACCGGCATGACCATGAATTCCTGAATATCGATGGGATTGTCGGCATGGGCGCCGCCATTGATGATGTTCATCATCGGCACCGGCAGGAGATGCGCATTTGTGCCGCCGATATAGCGGTAAAGCGGCAGCCCAGCGCTCTGGGCCGCCGCCTTGGCAGCGGCGAGCGACACCCCCAGAATGGCATTGGCGCCAAGCCGGCTCTTGTTGGCGGTGCCGTCAAGGGCGATCAGCGCCGCATCGAGGGCGCGCTGATCGTCGGCGGCAAAACCGTTCAGCCCGGCGGCAATGTCGTCGTTGACGGCGCCGACGGCCCCCAGAACCCCCTTGCCGCCATAACGCGCGCCACCATCGCGGCGCTCGACCGCCTCATGGGCGCCGGTCGAGGCGCCCGAGGGCACCGCGGCCCGGCCAAAGGCGCCATCTTCCAGGGTCACGTCCACCTCAACGGTCGGATTGCCCCGGCTGTCGAGAATTTCGCGGCCGGTGATATCTAAAATGGCGGTCATGGGGCGGCTCCGTTGTGATTGGTCTGGCGGCGGTTATCCAAGGGCGAGCAGACATTTTCGCAAAAAACCCGGGGGGCACGGCGACCGTGGCGTAAAACGCGGGAGACAGGTATCTAACCCAATGCGAAGATTTGGCAAAGGGCATTGACGCGCGCGCCGGTCGGAGGGACACATATTCCTCCAACGCGCCCCAAACCGCGATCACAAATTTGGTGTCCATGGCCACACTCATCATCACCAACGGCGATATTGCCGCCGGCACCCTTGCCACGGCCAGGCCCGAGGCAACGATACTGCCCTGGCGCGATGTGCTCCACGATGGGCCGGTGCGCGAGCTGTCCGCGGAGGAATTTCGCGCTGAAAGGGCTGCCTTTCTGGCCGATGGCGTGGTCAATACAGTGCAAAGCGTTACTGCCGAGCTGACCGAACGCGACGCCCTTGTTGCCGGCCATCACGGGTTTGACCGCATCGAGCTGTGGTTCGAGCATGACCTTTACGACCAGCTGCAAATCGTTCAGGTGGTCGATATGCTGGTGGCGGCGGGGCGCCGGCAAGACCTCTATCATATCCCCAGCCCGCGCCATCTGGGGCCGATTCCGCCGGACCGGATCGGGGAGCTGGAAAAACTGACCCTGCCGGTCAATGCCGCCATGTTTTCCACCGCGAGCGCGGTCTGGTCGGCATACCGCCAGCCCGCGCTCAACGCGCTGGATGCAGTCCGCAAAGAGCCGATTGCCGGGTTTCCGTTCCTGGGCCATGCAATCCACCGGGCGCTTCAGGACCTGCCGGACGCCAACGGGCTGACCCGCACCGAACGGCAGATGCTTTATTCCATCGATCGCGGGCTGACCCTGCCGGGGGTGCTTTTTGCCCGGGTGCTGAATATGGAAGAGGCGGCTTTTCTGGGCGATTGGGGTTTTTACTCGCGTCTGTCCAATCTGGCCTTCGCCGCCGTGCCGCTGATCACGGGCCTCACCGAGCGATTCGAGCCGGCGGTGATGCACGATGACAAGCGGCGCAAGGCTTATGTCACCACACCCCTTGCCCTGACCACCTACGGCGCCGAAGTTCTGGCCGGCAATGAAGATCGGGCGGCCCGCAACGTCATCGACTTTTGGCTTGGCGGCACCCGCGTCACCAATGATAATCTTTGGCGCTGGAACGATAAAACCGAGACGCTGGTGGCGCCGCGCAAATAGCGGCCGCCCTCACCACCGTCAAATGGAGACGCCCCCCGATGCCCGACGCCAAAAGCGTGCTCGGCCGCCCGGCCAAAATCCCCGCCTCCCCCGAGGAGGCGGTGCTGGACCGGGTTCCCAATCCGCAAAGCGACACAAGCTTCGTCACCCGCTTCACCTGTCCGGAATTCACCTCGATCTGTCCGGTGACCGGCCAGCCGGATTTTGCCCATCTGGTGATCGACTATGTGCCTGGCGACTGGCTGGTGGAATCCAAATCCCTGAAGCTCTTCTTCACCTCGTTCCGCAACCATGGCGCGTTTCACGAGGACTGCACGGTGATGATTGGCCGGCGGCTTGCCGGTCGGCTGGCCCCGCGATGGCTGCGCATCGCCGGTTACTGGTACCCGCGCGGCGGCATGCCGATCGATGTCTTTTGGCAGACCGGAGCGCCGCCGGGGGGCATCTGGCTGCCTGATACCGGTGTTGCGCCTTATCGCGGGCGGGGCTGAAGCGGCACGAAAACGCCCCGGCCCAAATAAAAAATGGCGTCTCCGCGCCCCCCGCAAAAGGTCCGCAAAAACGCCAATTCAGTTGTGTTGGAAGTGGCCGGTTTTTCTTGTTGTTCTAGAAATTGGGGGTTTCGCGCCTGTGCTCGCGAAACCCCCCGCTTTACATCAGATGTCGTCAGGCACCATCAAGATAGGTCAGCGGATCGACGGCCTTGGCGCCTTTGCGGACCTGGAAATGGACCTGCGGTTTGGATACCGAGCCGGTTTTGCCGGCCTTGGCGATGATCTGCCCGCGTTTTACCGTGGTGCCACGCTCGACCAGGATCTCGGAGTTGTGGGCGTAAGCGGTGACCCAGTCGCCGGAATGGCGGATCAAAACCAGATTGCCATAGCCTTTGAGCTCATTGCCCGCATAGGCCACCACGCCGTTCTCCGCCGCTTTCACCGATGTCCCCTCGGGCACCGAAATGTTCACCCCATCATTACGCCGGCCATCGGCTTGCGGGCCAAAGCGGGCGATCAGGCGGCCACGCACCGGCCAGCGGAATTGGCTTGACGCACGGACAGGAGGTTCAGCCAACGGGCCGGAGCTCTGCGCCGGATTGGAGGCAGCAGCCGGCGTGACCAGGGCGACCGTGCTGGCCTTGGGGGCTGCGGCCGCGATCTGAGCGGTGGCTGGTTTTGCAACCTTTTTTTGCGCCGTTGGAACATAAGGCCCGCCAAGCGCGGCGGTGCGTGTGGCGCTGGACGATCCATTGGGAAGGGTCAGGCGTTGGCCGATCTGCAAGCCGCTGGCCATGGTCAGACCATTGGTGGCGGCCAGGTCCTTGACGTTGATCCCATAGCGGCGCGACACCGAGTAAAGCGTCTCCTTGGGTTGCACGACGTGGGACCCTCCACCCCTTGCCGAAGCCACGGCGGGGGCACCAACCGGGGCCCGATACGCTGGCGCATTGGCGACAGCGGCAGGCCGCGCCGATCCTGGCAGGCGGATCCGTTGGCCAAAGCGGACATGATAGGGAAAACGAATGCCGTTCGCCGCCGCCAGGTCCTCGACCCTTATGCCGTTGGCGCGCGACATGGAGTAAAGCGTGTCGCCGGTACCGACCCGGATGGTGCCGTCAGGGCCGGCGCGGGTCACAGCAGACGTCCGGACCGGGGTATAGCCCGAGCCGGAAAATCCGCCGACCTGATTGGAATTGGACCCTAGCGGCTTAAGCGGGATGGACGCAACCGATGTCGGCGCTCCCATTTGCGCGCCCGAAGCGGATTGGGGTGCTGCGCCACCTGTTTGGCCGAAGCGCTGCACATCGGTGCTGCACCCGGTCGTCGCCAGAAGACCCGCCATGGCTATCGCCACGGAAACAGGCTTCGCTACCTTGGGGATTCCCCACAATACAGAACTCATTTACCACCTCATTTGAGGGCACGAGTAAAGCGGGACGGCGTAAACAAAGCCTTGCCCGAATGGGACAGGATTCGATTTATTTTCAAAACCAGGGTTTCTTTGCGGTTAGGGATAATGGAATGTAAACACAGCTCTACGCGATATCTGGACCAAAATAAGGCAGCGGCCCCCAAATGTGATTGGTGACTTTTACCTGGCAGCCGTGCGCCGGCCCGCTCCCCTGCCCGGCCAGCCTCCAGGATGCAAACCATGGTCGCTGGGCGGGAAAGCGGGCCGGAGCCTATTTCGTCACGGAAAATTTGCTTTTTATGTTGACGGGCTCTTCTTTTCTTTCACGTGAGGCACCAACCAGGGCTCAGGCCAGGGGCAGTCATGCGCCCCAATGGCATCAACGGTCTTCAAATCGTACCAATTTGGTCTAATATTCAACTAAATAATAGTATACTGTATTGCTGAGAATAGAATTATAAATTTATTTGCGTTTAAATATATAATTATTTCAATTTGAAATATTTTGTTATATTTATAAGTTATTTACCTTTTTATCGACGGCAATTTTTCCCATTTACGCCCAAATCCATTGAGATAGTTATCGCCTCGCAGCGATTGCCGGGGGCATTTACTGCGACATACGAGCGAAATATCCAATCATATGTAACTTGGGAGTAGTGTCTTGGCAGATTTTCATACCGAAACAATGGGGCTGGACAGAGGGGCAACTTCAACAACCGGGCGCGGCATTTTACCGCGAACGCCCCGTTCAGCCAGGCTGAGCGCGTGGATTCCAGCTCTGGCGCTGTTCATCATGGCAACGCCCGATGCCCTTGCGGCAGATCCCGCTCCCAGCGCGCCAGAAATCATTCTCAGCGGCACCACCTTCGATGACCGCTGGACCGGCGTCTATATCGGTGCCAGCGTTGGCGGAGGCTGGGGAGAAACACGCACTTTCTATGACCGCGCCGGCAATGATCACCTGTCAACGGAATTCATCGAACCCAGCGGATATGTGGGCGCCCTCACTTTTGGCTACAACTACCAGTTCGCGAACAAATTTGTTGTTGGCATCGAAGCTGATCTGGGCATCATGGATATAGACGCTCCCGATAAGACCGGGTTATGGGACGACCACATTTGGAAAAGCCGATATGGCGGTTTGTGGGGTACCTTGCGCCCGCGGCTCGGGTATTCCTTTGGCGATTTGATGGTTTTCGGCACCGGTGGCGTGGCGTTCATGGAAACCGACGAGATGATACTTGGCGACAATGATGCCACCCAAAACACGTACAACCGCGGCACCCATACAGGATCGGTCTTCGGAGGCGGGTTTGAATATGCCTTGAGCGAGAAAACATCGGCCAAAGTGGAATATCTCCGCATGGAGTTCCCCGAATACAAGGGATACACCAACAACGAAGAGCTGTACGGGTTTGAAAATTCCGTCGAACTTTTACGCGTCGGCGTGAATTACAAGTTCTAACGGGGTTCCTGCGTCAATCCTGCTTGGCGATGCCGGACAGCAGCGGGACAAAGCGCACCGCGAGCAGCTTTTCCTCGGAGAAAGCCGTGCCGGTTTTGGTGTAGCGCACCAGATGCTGCTCGCCGCCCCCGCTTTCAATCGGCGCAATGAGATGGCCGCCGGTGTTGAGTTGGCCGATAAGCTCAAGGGGCCGTTCGGGGGCCGCGGCGGTAACGATAATGCGGTCGAATGGGGCCTGGGCGCCCCAGCCGCGAGTGCCATCGCCAACCATGGCGGTGATGTTGGTCAGGCCCAGATCGGCAAAACGCCGCTCGGCCTGGCGCAGCAGGGTCCGGTAGCGCTCGATGGTGTAGACCCGCCGGCAAAGCTGGGCCAGAACCGCGGTCTGATAGCCCGATCCGGTACCGATTTCGAGCACTTTATTCATGGGGTCCAACCGCAGCTGCTCGGTCATGTAAGCGACGATATAGGGCTGGGAGATGGTCTGCCCGCAATCGATCGGCAGGGCGCGGTCCGCATAGGCCGCGCCCGCCTGGGCCGCATCGACGAATTTATTGCGCGGCACCCGTTCGATAGCGGCCAGCACCTTGGTGTCCCTGATGCCGGCGTTGCGCAAACTCATGATGAGTTCGATGACACGGGGTTCCGCCACGGGTCCTCCAGCGCCATTTTGCGGCGTGGACGCGGTCATTTCAGGCCTTCCGAAGCGCGGCGGACAGGGTGTCGCGGCTGGCGGCATGGGTAAGGTTCAGATGCAGCGGCGTCACCGAAATGCGCCCGTCCTGGACGGCGCGAAGATCGGTGCCGTCGGGCGGCATCGATCGCGACGGTGTAAAACCAAACCAGTAATATTCGTTGCCGCGCGGGTCGGTGCGCGCATCGATCACCAGCGAGCTTTCGTCGCGCACCCCTTGCACGGTCACCTCCAGATCAAGGCTGGCGGCGCCGACAATGTCGGGAAAGTTGACATTGAGCAGCACGCCGTCGTCCCAGCCGGCACCGAGCAGCCGGCGCACCGCGCCCGGCCCATGATCGACCGCGACCTCGAAGGGCACCCGGTCCTTGGTGTGGATCTGAAATGCCTGGCTCATGGCGATGGAGGGGATACCGAGCAGCGTGCCCTCCATGGCCCCGGCGATGGTGCCCGAATAGGTGACATCGTCGGCCATGTTCTGACCCCGGTTGACCCCGGACAGCACCAGATCGGGCCGTGCCCCGTCGATGATCTGCATCACCGCCATCATGACGCAATCGGTCGGGGTGCCGCGAACCGCATATTTGCGGGCAGCGATCTTGCGCACCCTTATCGGCTCGGAAAGGGTCAGGGAATGGGAGGCGCCCGATTGCTCGGTTTCCGGCGCCACCACCCAGACATCGTCGGAAAGGGCGGCGGCGATTTTTTCCATCGCCACCAGCCCGGGCGCGTGGATGCCGTCGTCGTTGGTCAGCAATATGCGTCCGACCGGTTTTTCCTGGTGGCTCATGATGGTTTCCCCGTCGGTTCGATGACTTCAATACCGCCCATATAGGGACGCAAGGCGTCGGGCACCACGACGCTGCCATCTTCTTGCTGATAATTTTCCAGAACGGCAACCAGCGCCCGGCCCACGGCCACGCCCGAACCGTTCAGGGTATGGACAAAACGGGTGCCTTTTTCCCCCTGGGGCCGGAAGCGGGCATTCATCCGCCGGGCCTGAAAATCGCCGCACACCGAGCAGGAGGAAATCTCGCGATACGCCCCCTGCCCCGGCAGCCAGACTTCGATATCGTAGGTTTTCTGCGCGGCGAAGCCCATGTCGCCGGTGCACAGAGTGACGACGCGATAGTGCAACCCCAGACGTTTGAGCACCTCTTCGGCGCAGCCAAGCATCCGCTCCAGTTCGGCGGCGCTGTCTTTGGGCCGGGTAATCGACACCAGTTCGACCTTGGGAAACTGATGCTGGCGGATCATGCCGCGCGTATCGCGCCCCGCCGCGCCGGCTTCGAGGCGAAAACAGGGCGTATAGGCGGTCACCCGCTGGGGCAGCGCCGCTTCGTCGAGGATTTGTTCACGCACCAGATTGGTCAGCGGCACCTCGGCGGTGGGGATGAGCCAGTGGCCGCTGCTGGTTCCGAATTGATCATCGCGGAATTTGGGCAGTTGCGCCGTGCCGAACATGGCCTCGTCGCGCACCAGCAGCGGCGGGCTGATCTGGGTGTAACCGTTTTCCCCGGTGTGGATATCAAGCATCAGGCTGGCGAGCGCGTGCTCCATGCGCGCCAGCGCGCCCTTGAGCACCACGAAGCGGGCGCCGGACATCCTGGCCGCCACGTCGAAATCCATCAGGCCGAGGGCCTCGCCGATTTCGAAATGCTCACGCGGGGTGAAATTCATCTGGCGTGGCTTGCCATGGGTGTGGTGGACGGGGTTGTCGTTTTCGTCCGCCCCATCAGGCACGTCATCCAGCGGCATGTTGGGGATGGCGGCAAGCTGGGCGTTCAGCTCGCCCTCGATGCGGCGCGCCTCGTCCTCGGCGGCCTGGACTTGCGCTTTGAGCGCCGCGACCTCGTCGATGATCTTCTGCGCCGCCGCCTCATCGCCGCTCGCCTTGGCCTTGCCGATGGCCTTGGAGGCCTCGTTGCGCCGCGACTGAAGCTCCTGCAGGTCGGTTAGCACCTGACGGCGTATCTCATCCCTATCCAGAATAGGTTTTGATTGCGGCTCCAGACCACGCCGGGCCAGACCACGGTCGAACGCTTGGGGGTTTTCGCGGATCCAGCGAAGGTCGTGCATGGAAAAACTTTCAAGATTTGCCGGCGCGGAAGCTCAAGGCGGCAGCCCGCGTCCTTAATAGGATCATCGCCGCCGCCGGTCCAGAGCCACCACGCGAAGCTGAGGAAAAGCTATTCGGCCTCGCGGGCGGCGCGTTCCTCGGCGGCCTTTTTCTCGACCATGCCGACCGAGAAAATCGCCACCTCGTAGAGCAGCAGCGTCGGTATCGCCAGCCCGACCTGGCTGATGAGATCGGGCGGGGTCAGAACCGCGGCAACGGCGAACACACCGACAACGGCGTATTTGCGTTTTTCCTTCAGCCCCTGGGATGATGCCAGCCCCACCCGCGCCATCAGGGTCAGTACCACCGGCAGCTGGAAACAGAAGCCGAATGCAAAAATCAGCGTCATGATCAAGCCGAGATATTCGCTGACCCGGGGCAAAAGCTCGATCACCGCGCCGCCCTCGGCGGGCATCTGCTGGGTGCCGATGAAAAACTGCATCGCCAGCGGCATGACGATGAAAAAGACCACCGAGCCGCCAAGAATGAACAGCACCGGGGTGGCGATAATGTAGGGCAAAAATGCGCCGCGCTCGTTTTTGTAAAGGCCCGGCGCCACGAACTTGTAGAGCTGATAGGCGATCACCGGGAAAGACAGGCTGAGCCCTCCGAAAAGGGCAATTTTCAGCTTGGTGAAAAAGAACTCCTGGGGCGCGGTGAAGATCAGTTTGATCTCCTGACCCTCGCCCGAGGCGCGCTCGTAGGGGATCAGCAGGATGTTGAAAATATCGGTGGCGAAGTAAAAACACACCGACATGGCGATGGCCAGACCGATCAGCGAGCGGACCAGGCGTTCGCGCAACTCGATCAGATGGGTGATCAGCGGCGCCCGGCTGCCTTCGATATCGTTGTCACTCATGGCCTACCCATTGGCGGCGGCAGCTTTTTTCGCCGGCTCAGGGGTATCGGGTGGTGAGATTTCAACTTCGGCCAGTTCTTCTTTGGGAGCGGGTGCTGGTTCGGGATCGGCGGCGGCCTCCTCGGTGCTGGCGGCGCTTTGGGAAATGCTGTTTTCGCCAGCGCGTTCGGCGATATCGTCGTCTTTTTCCGAAGCGGGCGTGGCGTCGTCATCCCTGTTGCTCTCATCGACGGTTTTTTTCAGGTCGTCGGCTGCTTCCATCAAGGGGCTCAGGGCCTTGCTGATCTCCCCGGACGGATTGCCGGATTTCAGATCGTCAAACGATTTGCGCACCTCGTCCAGATCAGCGTCGCGAACCGCATCGTCGAACTGGCTCCGAAAGTCCCCCGCCATGCGTTTGGCCTTGCCGATATATTGACCGAGCGTGCGTAACATACGCGGCAGGTCCTTGGGCCCCACCACCAAAAGGGCGATGACCGATATAACCAGCATTTCCGTCCAGCCAACGTCAAACATGGCTCAGAACCACCTTATTCACGGGTCATCCACGGGTCCAAAAAAACCCCTGGCGTTCAAAGCGCCACTCAGAGCCCGGCAAAAAAGGGGACCCTCAGGTTGGGCTTCAGATGATGAACGCCAGATGCGCCTAATAAACGCCTCAGCCCGCTTTGCGGGTTTCCGCCGGTTCGGCCACCTGTTCGGTGGCGTTGTGGTCGATGGTTTTTCCATCCTCGGCATCGGCGGTTTCGGTGGGCTCGTCCTTGATGCCCTTCTTGAAACTGTTGATGCCCTTGGCAAAATCGCCCATCAGTTCGGAAATCTTGCCACGCCCGCCAAACAATAAAACGGCGAGGACCACGACAAGAAGAATTTGCAGCCAACCGGGTACCATGATCGGAACTCCCTAAACATCTCCAAGGTTGAGCCTTTATCGCAGAATAGATCAGCCCCCGCAATCATTCCGCCAACATTTGAAGGATTTGCGGCAAAACCTTTGGAAACAAAGTGAACAGGTGTGGCCTTCACCCCTTCCCGGCCCGGAGGCAACCCAGGAAGCGTGGCATTATTGAAGTATTTCTTGAGGAAAAACAAACGCCAGGGACGGATTGATGGCCAGTCTGACATTGTCGCCGGAGTTAAGGTGAATGTCGCCCGCCAGCCGCACCCGCACTTTGTGTTCATGGCCAAAGACAACCAGATCAGCGCGGGTCACCTCGCCGGCAAAGCGTATGGCGATCACTTGTGCCGGTATGCCAGCTTCGTTGCCGATTTCAAGTCCATGTTCGCGCACCAGCACCTGTACGGCCTCGCCCTCGCCAAGCCCGCCGGCATCGACCGGCCCCACGGGCGTTTCCACCCGGCCACCCGCAACCTGGCCTTCGAAAACATTCATGTCGGAGAAAAACCGCGCAACCTGGGCATCGGCGGGGCTGAAATACAGCGCATTGGGCGCGCCCACCTGCACCAGCCGCCCTTTGCGCATCAGCGCAATCCGGTCAGCCATCATCATGGCCTCCTCGGGATCGTGGGTGACCAGAATGCACGATGCGCCGGTTTCGGCGAGGATCGCCAGGGTCTGATCGCGCACACTTTCGCGCAAGCCCCGATCGAGCCCCGAGAATGGCTCGTCCATGAACACCACCGCAGGGCGCGGCGCGATGGCCCGCGCCAGGGCGGCGCGCTGCTGCTCACCGCCGGACAGAGTGTGGGGATAGACCTGGGCAAGACGGGCAAGCCCTACCTGCGCCAAAGCATCCCCGGCGATCTGCAGCGCCGCCCCCCGGCCATGGGACTGCAGGCCAAAGGCGACATTTTCCAAGATCGTCAGATGCGGAAACAACGCGTAGTCCTGAAACATGAACCCCACGCCACGCATCTCGGGAGGCTCGAACCGCTCCGGGCTGGCCACATCGCGGCCATTGATCAGTATCCGCCCCGAGCTTTGCCGCTCAAGGCCCGCCGCAATGCGCATCAGCGTTGTTTTGCCGCACCCTGAGTGCCCCAGAAGGCAGAGCAGCTCGCGGGGGGCAAGCTCAAGATCGACACCGCAAACCGCCGCCACCTCGCCAAAGGTGCGGGTAATTTGCTCGAAAACGACGCGGGGGACGGTTTTGGGAGGCGATTGGGGCGACAGGTCTGGGCGCATCGGCATCCGGTTCCAATAAAGCGCCATGGATCGCAGCCATCGCCGTTGCCGTCAAGTCTCCCCGTCTTTGGGCATATCGTCATCGCCCAGCGCCCTGTTAAATTCAGAGACGGCGAATTGGCATGGGTCCTCCAAGGAGCGGTCCTCATTTTCCTGGGCGTTCAGGTCTTCGTCCTCGTCCAACCCCCCGTCATCGTCGGCAGCGCCCAAGCCCGGCATTTCAAAGCCGCCGGGAATTTCGCCGGACAGCAGTCCGGCGGCCTTCAACTCATCGACCCCTGGCAGATCGTCAAGGCTCTCAAGGCCGAAATGGTCTAAAAAGCGGTCCGAAGTGCCGTAGGTAATCGGACGTCCGGGCGTGCGCCGCCGCCCCCGCAGGCGTACCCAGCCCGTCTGGAGCAACACATCCAAAGTGCCCTTGGAGACCGCAACCCCCCTCACCTCCTCGATCTGGGCCCGGCTCACCGGCTGGTGGTAGGCGATGATCGCCAGGGTCTCCAGGCCCGCGCGGCTGAGCCGTTTTTGCTCCACCGCCTCGCGGTGCATGACAAATGCCAGATCGTCGGCGGTCCGAAAAGCCCATTTGCCGGCGACATGAACCAGATTGATGCCGCGGGGCGCATAATGGGACCGCAACTGATCCAGCAGCGGCGCCAGCATCGCCCCGTCGGGCAAACGCGCCAGAAGGCTGGCCTCGTCCAGGGGCTCGGCGGCGGCGAACAATACCGCCTCGACAATGCGCAAATGCTCGACCGGCTCACCCGGCCGCCGGAACGGGGTGACATTGCCGGCATTTCCCTGCCCCTTGTCACCACCGGGCAAACCGGGCCTGTCGCTGTCCATCGGCATCCTCAGGCGGACTTCAGGTGTTCGCCGACGCGCGCGCTCCGGTCGCGCTTGCGCATATAGATCGGGTCGTAGTGCTCGGCCTGGCGGATTTCGATTTTGCCCTCTCTCGCCATCTCCAGGGAAGCGCTGAAGCTGCTGGCGAGCACGCTGGCACGAAGCTCGGGGTCATCGAGCATTTCGACGAGAAAACTGTCGAGCGGCGTCCAGTCGTCCATGGTGCCCACAAGCCGCTCAAGGCGTGAGCGGGCCTCGCCGATCGACCAAACGGCCAAGCGCCGGAAGCGGACATGGGCCGCGGCATTGACCGCCCGCCGGGCCGCGTAGGCGCTGAGCAGATCGTATAGGCTGGCCTGCCAGTCCGAGGTGCGGATGGTGCGTATGCCTTCGGGGTTGCCGCGGGCAAAAACATCGCGGCCGAGCAGGTTTCGCGCCATCAGCCGGGCGCCGACATTGCGCATGGCGGCAAGTCGTTGCAGCCGGAATGCCAGCCTTGCCGCCAGTTCCTCGCCGCTGGGCTCCTCCTCGCCCTCGTCCTGCGGCAGCAGCAGCCGGGATTTGAGATAGGCCAGCCACGCCGCCATGACCAGATAGTCGGCGGCAAGCTCGAGCCGGAGGTGCCGGGCCTCGGCGACAAAGGCGAGATATTGCTCGGCGAGCGCCAGGATCGAGATTCCGGTCAGATCGACCTTTTGCACCCGCGCCAGGGCTAAAAGCAGGTCCAGCGGACCCTCATAGCCATCGACATCAACGATGAAGGCGTGCCCATCTTCCGGCAGACTGTCATCCAGCGGCCCGGACAACGTGTCGTCGAAGCCCGGCCCGCTGCCGGTCTCCATCACCTCCAGGTTCAACTCTTCGCTCACTCGCCTCACCTTTAACAACGGTTCGCCGACACCGGGCCGCAACGCCGCCAGATGTCAGAACTTGTGACCGGTCAACGCCTCGAACTCGGCAATTGCCGCGCCCAGGTCAATGGCATCCCCAGGTGCTTGGGGCGGCTTCAACAGAGCAAGCGCCGCATCGGCCCGCATCAGAGCCTTGCCCGCCAGTTCCGGGCTCACCGCGGCGACATCTTCCATTTCGGCCATGTCGCCATTGCAATGCAGCGCCATATCGCATCCCGCCCGCAATGCCCCCTTCGCCCGCGCGGCCATATCGCCGGAAAGCGCCGCCATGGAAAGATCATCACTCAGCAGCAGACCGTCAAAGCCGATCGAGCCCCGAATCACTTCGCCCAGTATACGCGCTGACAGCGTCGCCGGCTTGTCCTTGTCCAGACTTGTGTACAGAACATGGGCCGTCATGGCGATCGGCAGATGGGCCAGCGCCTTGAAGGGGACAAAATCGCAGGTCTCGAGATCCGTGGCCGATGCCCCGACCTCCGGCAAAACGGCATGGCTGTCGGCGCTGGCCCGCCCATGGCCGGGAATATGCTTGATCACCGGCAGGCACCCCCCCGCCAGCAGCCCCCCCGCCGCCGCCCGGCCAAGGGTCGCCACCGTGACCGGATCGGGGCCATAGGTGCGGCTACCGATCACCGCATGGGTCCGGGGGGTGGAAACATCGAGCACCGGCAGACAGTCGATGGCTATGCCAAGGGCGGTCAGCTCCGCCGCGATCAGCCGCGATTGCAGCGCCACGGCGCGAATGCCGTCAATGGCGCTGGCGCGGTAGATTTCCGCCAGCCGGGACGCCGGTGGATACTCGCGCCAGTGGGGTGGGCGCAGGCGCTGGACCCGGCCCCCTTCCTGATCGATCACAATGGGGGCGCCATCGCGGCCCAGGGCGGCGCGAATTTCGCCGACCAGAGCGATAACCTGGCTTGGCGTTTCGATATTGCGGGCAAAGAGAATCACGCCCCAGGGTTGGGCGGCGCTCAGGAAAATCCGCTCACCAGCGTCCAGGACCAGCCCCGAAACCCCGCAAATGAAGGCGCGCATGTCAGCCCGATCCGGAGCTTAGAGGGAACGGACGATACATCCGGGCAGCCCGGCATTGCGCAATGAGCCGCAGAGGCGGTTGGCGTCGGCCTTGGAATTCAGCGGCCCGATGCGCAAGCGATAGTATATCCCCCGTGAGCCAAGATCGGCCCGCTGGATCAGCGGCTGGTAGTTGCCGACCAGATCGGGGTAGCGGCGTTTCAGGTCGGCGAAGATCGCCAGGGAATCCGCCTGGCGCTGGTTCGAGGCCACTTGTACGGCGAATTTCCCCGCCAGCCCCGGCTGGGAGGTGGTTGCCACCGGGGTCTGGGCTTGCCGCACCGCCGCCAGATCGCGCGTTGTCGGGCGCGGTTTGGGTTGCGGGGACGGCACCAGAGCAGATGTGCCGCCACCGGGCAGCGATGGCGCCCGCGCCTGCCCGGCACCCTGGTTGGCGGCAAGCGCCATCGTCGGCGCATTGGCCGGTGCCGGGGGGGGGGTCGGTTCAAGCACGCTTGGCAGGGATGGTACGGCCAATCCGCCACCGGCAGGCGCCGGTGCCGCATCCACCAATTGGGACACGATCCGGCCATCAGGCGTGATGGTGAAGGTCTCGACTTTGCGGGGCGAGAGCACCGGCGAACCCGGAGCTTGTCCCGCGGGCGCCGGGGCCAGCGCCGCAACCGGCGCTTGGGCGCCTGGCGGCAGCAGCGGCTTGGGCAGGGCGGGCTGGCCGGCGCCGTTGCCTCCCGGTGCCGCCGGGCTGAGCAGCGTCTCGCCAACCGAGGTCGGGGTGTCCGCCATGGCGATCGGCTGGTTGGGTCTGGCGCCATCGGTCGCCTGAGCGGCAAGGTCGCCGATCGTCAGGGGGGGAGCGTTCGGCGTGGTCTGTCCGGTGCCTGTCTGGCCGGCATCAAGGGGCAGTTTAGCGGCTTCCTCAACTTCGGAGCCGTTGATTCGGTCAAATATCAGGCTGCCCTGGTGGGGGATGTCCATGCCGCCGGGTTCGGGGGGCTGGACCTTGGCCGGCTCGCTGTCCGCGACCACCACCGGCACACCGCCCGCCGAGGTGCTCTGAAAGCCGCTTTTGTAAGCAAACGCAAGACCGCCGCCGACAATGGCAATGGCCAGAAGCGCGCCAATGATGACAAAGGGGGTTTTGGAGCGGCCATCGTCGAAATCTTCGTAAAGATCGTTGAAGGACTCATAAAGCCGCTCGGTATCTTCAGCGTAGACATCTTCCTGCTGCGCCGGATAGTGGCGCTGGGAAAATTGGCTCTGGCTTTCGGAATACATTGTCATTCAGTACCGATCCTTGCCTGCCCGCGCCTTATTTGAACCATGTGCAGGGACGATTGTCCATAAATAGCGCGCTTTGCATCTGTCACACCATTTCCTTGGGCGCGACCACTCCAAGAAGAGAAAGCCCCGACCCCAGAACATGGGCCGCCGCCCGCAAAAGGGCCAGCCGTGCCAAGGTATTATCGATTTCGTATGGTTGAATAAATCTTAATTGTGGCAGCTCTTTGCCTCGCGACCACAGGGAATGGACGTCGCCGGCGAGGTCGTAGAGGTAAAACGCCACCCGGTGCGCCTCATGGGTTTTGGCCGCGCTTTCAAACAGGCGCGGGAAAAGCGCCAGACGCCGGATGAGCTGGATCTCGCCCCGGTCGGCAAGGCGCGAGACGTCCGCCCGCGCCAGCCCGGCCATGTCAAAGCTCGCCCCATCGATGACCTCGGCGGCCTGACGGAAAACCGAATGGATCCGGGCATGGGCGTATTGGACGTAAAAGACCGGATTGTCGCGGCTCTGCTCGGTCACCTTGGCAAAGTCGAAATCCAGGGTCGCATCGTTCTTGCGGTAGAGCATCATGAAGCGGACCGGGTCGGCGCCAACCTCCGCAACGACATCGGCCAGAGTGACGAACTCGCCGGACCGCTTGGACATCTTGACCGGCTCCCCGGCGCGCAACAGCCGCACCAACTGGCAGATTTTCACGTCAAGCTCGCCCTTGCCGCCGGTAATCGCCTCAACCGCCGCTTTCATGCGCTTGATATAGCCTGAGTGGTCCGCCCCCCAGACATCGATCTGATTGGCGAAGCCGCGCTCGAACTTGTCGAAATGATAGGCGATATCGGCGGCGAAATAGGTGTGGCTGCCGTCCGATTTGAGCAACGGCCGATCGACATCGTCGCCAAATTGCGTCGCCCGGAACAA
>UOEM01000097.1_pt1 | contig 61449 bp, 52 predicted proteins | sample 1988661 | NCBI WGS metagenome assembly UOEM01 (sample SAMEA4712195, study PRJEB27164) | hydrothermal vent metagenome | biome: marine basaltic hydrothermal vent biome; feature: marine hydrothermal vent; material: mineral | place: Pacific Ocean | collected 2011-06-14/2011-07-23 | depth 1719 m | reverse complement strand
TGGTTTTTTCGTTGATTAAGTCTGTGCCATCCCACTCCCCCACCCGGCCACCCCCAGGATACAATCTATGGGGTGGCCGGGTGGGGGAGTGGGATGGCACAGACTTAATCAACGAAAAAACCAGCGAGCCGGTGCCACAGACTGGGAAAAACCCTAAAGCACCACGACTTCGACGCCGACGGGCACGCGGCTATATAGATCTTTCACATGTGCGTTGAGCAGGCGTATGCAGCCGTTGGAAACCGCCAGGCCGATGGTGTTGGGCTGGTTGGTGCCGTGGATGCGGTACATGGTGTCCCGGCCGTTGCGGTAAAGGTAAAGCGCCCGGGCGCCAAGGGGATTGCTTGCGCCACCGGGCACGCCGTTTCTGAACCTGGCATATTTATTCGGTTCGCGCCGGATCATGTTCTTGGTCGGCGTCCAGCGCGGCCACTTGGCTTTGCGCCCGATAATGGCCTTGCCGCGCCAGGCCAGCGCGGCCCGCCCGACGCCAACACCATAACGGCGGGCCCGGCCCGGAGCCTCAACCCAATAAAGGAACCGGGCAGCGGCATCGACAACGATGGTGTTGGGCTCGTAACCGCTAAAGGCAACGGTCTGCGGCAGATACTTGGCGGCAATTTTGAACGGTCTTTTATGGGCCAGTGCCGGTATTGGCAGCAAGGTTGTCGCCGCCGCCGTCAAAATGAAACTACGCCTGTTCAGCATGGGTATTCTCCTGAATGTAAAGACAACGAATGCAGCCTAAATTGAGCCGTCGGCGATTAAAAATTCCGCTATCGGGGGTCGCAATCGTTCGGAAAACGATATCCCTTCAATTCTGTTGCCATCATCGGACATCAAAATGTCTCCGACCTCGGTCTCGACGCTGTGATGCCCGTGCTGAAGGGCCAGGCAAGGCGAGGCGCAGCCGCCATTTTGCGAGTTACAGGTAATTTTTGAAATTTCCGCCGAGCACCAAAGTGTCGTTGCTGCAATTTTGGGTGCGTCGGGGGAAGGTAAAAGCTGGTGGCCGGCTTTGTGCCAGCCCGGCAGCGGCGCGCCGGCGGCGCTGGTGTGCGGGGCGGAGGCGGCAGACAAAAGCGCCCTGCCAAACCTGGTATCCGCATTCGCCAATGAGGCAAAAACGGTTATTGAGACAAACAGTACACTGAGCGAAAACCACCTCATCTTGCAGCGATATCACGATTTGATGTTACCACAAAGTGCTGCAATCTCAAATCCGCGTGTGTTACAGAATTTGATCAATTCAAGTTTACAAAATCCCTGCATCTGTTCTTAGAATCAGTAGTCTTCCGATAATTTCATGGAATATCGGAAATACCATTCGGCAATACTGCCTCCCCCATGGTGCGAAGTTGGCTTGCCTGCCCGACCCCGGCGCCAATACCATCCGCCGCCGGCCCGCAAAAGATGCCAAGTCGTGATATGAGGGGGCCCGTGAGACCCCATCAATTGCACCGGTAGTCCCGCCTATGTCCGTGCCACTTTCCCCGCAACTGGGGTTTGTCAACAACCCGCTGGACCGGGTTCACAACCAACGCCAGACCAAAGGGTTCATCGAGGCGCTTGGCGCCCGGCCCGACGCATTGGCCGTGGTCCTTGCCGGTGACCGGCCGCTCTATGCCCCACATGGCAATCCGCACCCCAGCGCTCTGTTCCCCCTGGCCGAGGCAAGGCGCCTGGCCCCGGATGCCGAAACGCTTCTTCTGGGGACTGATGCCGGCGAACGGCCGGTTTTCGCCCGGCAGGCGCCGCCCCTCGACGACAAGGTCCTCCCCAGAGCGGGCACCGGCGGCACCGAATACGGTTTGCCCACCGGCGGCGGGCAGCTGGGCGGCGGGATCGGCTTTTGCGACCTTCGCACCTTGGCCCTGCAAGGGGTGGTGCCGGCCCCCCAGATCGCCATAGTCGCCCTGGCCCGCAGCCTTCTGGCCTGGCATGGCAGCCACCGTTTCTGCTCGGCCTGCGGACAACCCTCGAAGATGACCCTTGGCGGGTTCCGCCGCGACTGCCCCCAATGCGGGGCGCAACATTTTCCGCGCACCGACCCGGTGACGATCATGCTGATCACCGACGGCGACCGGGCGCTGATGGCGCGCGGGCATCATTTTCCGGACCGCATGTACTCCGCCATCGCCGGCTTCGTCGAGCCCGGCGAAACCATCGAGGAAGCGGTGGCGCGGGAAACCTTGGAGGAAACCGGGCTTGAGATCGGCACCGTGACCTATCATATGAGCCAGCCCTGGCCCTTCCCCTCATCGCTGATGATCGCCTGCTTCGCCAAGGCCAGAACCACCGAGCTCGATATCGATACCACCGAACTGGAAGATGCCCGCTGGATGAGCCGGGCCGAGCTTGCCGCCGTCTTGCATGGCCAGGCCGACATTCTGGCGCCCGCCCCCTTTGCCATCGCCCACCATCTGGTGCGGGCGTTTGTTCAGGGCGGGTGATTTTCTCCCGCGGTCTTGTAGTTTATTTTTACCGCTGTCCCTTGACCTTCTGGTAACCGGAATGTCTATATCGACTTATGCGAATATGATGACTGTGAAGGAGAAGACAAATGCAAAGCATGGGGATGGGCGGCGACCAGATGATGACGGGATGGTGGGGAATGTATCTGGGCCCCTTCACAATGCTCGTGGCCCTGGTGATTTCCGTTGCTCTGATCGTCTTGTTGATAAGGTGGATGGTTGGAAAAAGTGCCACAAACGCCGAAGTGCGCGACAATTCGCTTGCACTGCTGAAAGAGCGGTTCGCCAAGGGCGAGATTGATGCTGCGGAGTTCGAGGATCGCAAGAAACGATTGCAGGAGTGATGACATGAGACTGACACGGCGCACTGCCCTGGGGCTGTTGGCGGCGGGCGGGGCCATGGCTGCCTATGGCGGTTATAGCTGGTCCCAGGCCGGCTTGTCCGCCTCGGCCCGGCCTTTGCAAATCCCCCCCCTGGATACCGGCGTCATGAGCCAGGGCCGGCGAAGTTTCGACTTGACCCTGAGCAAGGGCACCAGCCGGTTTGTCGATGACCTGATAACCCCGACCTTTGGCATCAATGGCGACTATCTCGGCCCGACCTTGAAATTTACGGCCGGCGAAACCGTGAGCCTGAGCGTTTTCAACACCATTGGCGAAGCCTCCACCTTGCACTGGCACGGCTTTCATCTTCCGGCATCCGCTGACGGGGGCCCCCATCAGGTTATCGGCAATGACGCCAGCTGGTATCCCAGCTTCGAAGTCAAGCAGAACGCGGGCACCTTCTGGTATCACTCCCACATGGTGCCCAGAACCGGCTATCAGGTCTATCATGGGCTGGCCGGGCTGATCCTTGTCGAGGACGAGCGGGCCGGCAATCTTGGCCTGCCTCAGGACTATGGTGTCGATGACATTCCGCTAGTGCTGCAGGACCGCCGTTTCCGGGATAACGGTTCGTTGGAATACGCCACTGCAATGCCGGACAGGATGATGGGAATGTTCGGCAATACCTTGCTCGTCAACGGCACCATCAACGCCTACTTCGCTGCCCGCACCGACACACTGCGCCTGCGCATCCTCAACGGCTCAAATGCCAGAATGTACACCCTTGCCTTCTCCGATGGCCGCAGCTTTCACCAGATCGCCAGCGACGGCGGCCTGCTGGAAAGCCCGGTCAGGACCAATGCCATAACGCTGGGGCCGGCGGAACGGGCTGAAATCATCGTCGATGTCAGCGATGGCAGACCGGTGATCCTGCAAAGCACCACACCGTCGCAAGGCGGCGGGATGATGAATATGATGATGGCGGACCGCACCAGTTTCGACGTGCTTGAAATCCGCCCGGACGAGGGACGAAAGAATGCCACTGTCCTGCCTGAACGCCTGGTGACCCTGGAAACCCCTGACCCCGCGGCGGCGGTGCGCACCAGAAAATTCACCCTCGGCATGGGCATGGGCATGGGCATGGGCATGATGGGCGGCGGCGGCGGCGAAATGACCATCAATGGCCGTTCCATGGACATGAACCGGATCGATGAAGTCGTACGGGTTGGAACTGAGGAGATCTGGATTATCGACAATCCAACGATGTTAACGCATCCGTTCCATATTCACGATGTGCAATTCCGTATCCTGGACCGCAACGGTTCGCCGCCGTCGCCCGCCGAGGCCGGGCTGAAGGATACGGTGGTCGTCCCGCCCGGAGAACAGGCGCGCCTCCTCCTCCAGTTTGCCGACTACACGGACCCCGATAGTCCCTACATGTACCACTGCCACAACCTGGAACACGAAGACGCCGGCATGATGGGGCAATTCACTGTTGTTGCCTGAAGTGGCTTCGCAAGTGTCGGAAAGGGCGCGGGGCTTTCAATTTGGGTGAAATTCTCAATCGCTGCATAACCAATCGGTTTTGCGAGGTTTTGAAATTGACGGTTTTAATTATATCAATTATTCATGATATATGGATAATTTAGATGTGCTCGCAATATTTTCAGCTTTAAGTCAGCAAACCCGACTCGATGTGTTTCGCCTTCTCGTAAAATCCGGTGATGAGGGTGTTTTATCTGGCGAGATCGGCGACAGGCTGAATGTTCGCCAGAATACTATGTCAGCCAATCTAACTGTTCTGCTAAATGCCGGCCTTGTTCGCAACGAGCGGCACGGGCGAACAATTCGCTATTTTGCGGATTTTGAAACTTTGCGCGGCCTGCTTGCCTTCCTGATGGAAGATTGTTGTGGCGGCATTCCAGAAATTTGCCAACCAGTTATCGATGAGATCGCTTGTGCGTGCTGAGGAAAAATTCATGAAAGACAATACTGCAGGTTCTCCGATCATTGGTGTTTTTGAAAAATGGCTTTCCCTTTGGGTCGCGCTTTCCATTTTCCTGGGGATTTCACTGGGGAAAATTTATCCAGAGAGTTTTGTGTTACTTGCCAGCATTGAATATTTTCATGTCAATCTGGTAGTAGCTGTTCTTATTTGGGCGATGGTCTATCCAATGATGATCTCAGTTGATTTTGGCAGCATTACCCATGTCACTGATCAACCAAAAGGACTGGCAATCACGCTTGTAGTCAACTGGCTGATAAAGCCTTTTACCATGGTGGCGCTTGGTGTTATATTTTTTAAATACCTGTTCATTGATTTAATATCCACAGAAGATGCCAACTCCTATATTGCCGGACTTATTCTGCTTGGCGCAGCACCCTGCACGGCCATGGTTTTTGTCTGGTCTCAACTCACACGCGGTGATGCAAACTACACCCTTGTTCAGGTTAGCGTAAATGATCTGATTATGATCATTGCCTATGCTCCCATCGTCGCCTTGTTGCTCGGCGTGACAGACATTCCGGTGCCATGGGGCACTCTGGTTCTTTCTGTAGCTCTTTATGTCGTTGTTCCGCTGATTGCCGGTATATTCACACGGCATTTGCTTATCGGGAGCAAAAACAATACACAGGCCGTTTCCGGTTTTACGGCCCAGCTGAAACCTTTTTCCATAATTGGGCTTCTGGCAACGGTTGTGTTGTTGTTCGGCTTTCAGGCTGATGTGATCCTGTCGCAGCCCCTTCTCATCGCCTTGATCGCAATACCTCTTTTGATACAGTCATACGGCATCTTTGCTCTTGCTTATGCTGGAGCATGGTTCTTAGGCGTTCCATATAGAATTGCCGCTCCTTGCGCGATGATAGGGACATCCAATTTCTTCGAACTCGCTGTTGCTGTGGCGATCAGCCTGTTTGGTCTAAATTCCGGAGCAGCCCTGGCAACGGTTGTCGGTGTGTTGGTTGAGGTGCCGGTCATGTTGTCCCTTGTCGCATTTGCAAACAAAACCCAAAATCACTTTCCGCAAGGCTAGAGCCCGCCCCCAGAAGCGGGCGCCGGTTTTGGGAGATAGGCCATATATGGCAAAGCTCTCGCTTGAGGCCGCAATTTCTCGGAATTTGAGCGTATTTCGAGTCTACGGCACCGGCCCGCTCCCTCATACCAGCGGTATTTGCCTTTGACTCGTGCAAGTCGAGGAATCCGTAGTGTTTACAGAAGCTTACAATCACCAGCGAGGATAGAACGCCAATACCGCTGGTATCACCCAGCATCAAGGCCTATGGCCCGGGGGGCACCCAGCATGGGCCGCACGCCCTGGCTTTCCGCTTCGATTTTTGCCCGCAAGGGGCTGGCCTTGTAGGCGCCCAGGATCTTGATTTCGCTGGAGAAGAACCCCAGCTCCTCGAGCGCCAGCCCGACCAGCCGGTCGGCGGGGTGGCCTTCGATGTCGGCGTAGAACTGGGCGGCGGAAAAACTTCCCCCCACCATGTAGCTTTCCAGCTTCGACATATTGACGCCATTGGTGGCAAAGCCGCCAAGGGCCTTGTAGAGCGCCGCGGGAACCGAGCGCACCCTGAAGACGAAGCTGGTGATGATCGGCCCCTCGTCGGGCGCCGCGTCGTCGGGCTTGGCGGCGAGGATGACAAAGCGCGTGGTGTTGTGGTCGGCGTCCTCGATGTCCTGGCGCAAAACCTTGAGGCCATAGACCTCGGCGGCGAGGTTTGAGGCGATCGACGCGGTGGTCTCGTCTCCCTCCTCGGCCACCCAGCGGGCCGACCCGGCGGTATCGGCGGCCACCACCGGCTTGAGGCCAAGCTCGCGAATAATGTCGCGGCACTGGCCCAGGGCATGAACGTGGCTGTGGACTGATTTCAGCTTATCGAGGCTGGCGCCGGCACGGGCCAGAAGCTGGTGGCGGACCCGCAAAAAGTGCTCGCCGACAATATAAAGCCCCGACTGGGGCAAAAGATGATGGATGTCGGCAACCCGGCCGGCTACCGAATTTTCAATCGGGATCATGGCATAGCGCGCCTCGCCTTTGACAACGGCGGCAAAGGCATCCTCGAAGGTATCGCGCGGGCTAGGTTCAAAGTCGGGAAAGATTTCCCCGCAGGCAATATGGGAGTTGGCGCCCGCCTCCCCCTGGAACACGATCGTTTTGGACTGTTCCGTCATGGTTTTTTTGTCATCACCGCCCGCGCCTCATCCAGATCGGCCGGAGTATCGACGCCGATCGGAACGGTGTCAACGCGGGCCACGCGGATGGTCATGCCGGCCTCAAGGGCGCGGAGCTGTTCGAGTTTTTCGCGCCGCTCGAGCGGCGAAGGCGGCAGGGAAACGAATCGCGCCAGCGCGGACCTTGTGTAGGTGTAGATGCCGATGTGGTGCCAAAGCGGTCCTGCCCCCGTGGGAGCTGTGGCGCGGGTGAAATAAAGCGCGACAGCTTCGTCGGCGCCGTTTTCAAAGGCGGTGATGGCCTTGACGACGGAAGGATCGTGCCGCTCCTTGTCGTCATGGATTTCGGCGACCAGGGTTCCGATATCGGCGCCGCTCGAGGCAACCAGCGCGGCGCAACGGCGAATGTGAACGGGATCCAGATTTGGCAAATCGCCCTGAAGATTGACCACGATCTTCACCCGCCCCTCGGGGTCAACCTTTTGAAGTGCTTCGTAAATCCGGTCCGATCCGCTGGGGTGGCCAGGATCGGTGAGAACAGCACGCCCGCCCGCCGCCGCCACGCACGCCACGATATCGTCGTCATCGGTGGCCACGAGCACCGGTCCCAGATCGGCCTCGACCGCGCGGCGCCAGACGTGGACGATCATCGGTTCGCCGGCAATTTCCGCCAGCGGTTTTCCGGGCAGGCGGGTGGCGGCGCGCCGGGCGGGGATCATCACCATGGTCGGGCCCGACGGGGTGGGATTGTTGCTCATATGAGATGCATTCGATATAGCGCTTTTCTGGGTGGTTGCCATGTGGCGGGTGGGTCATGTAGTTTTGCGCCGCAATTGCAAGTTGCCTGTTGTCCTTATGTGTCCTGGATCCAGGGTCACGGGTGCGGATCAGTGTGATATTAACCTGTGGCGCTTATAGCCAATCCTAAGCCTCAATTGGAACCTCATCGCCGATGAACATGTTCGAACTCAACAAAATTGTTGGCGCCCTGCTCGGTACCATCTTGCTGATCATGGGCCTCGGTATCATTGCCGATTTTTTGTATGCGCCGTCCAAGCCGGAAATTCCCGGCTACAAGGTCGAGCTGCCTGACGAGCAAGATAGTGCTCCAGTTGAGACCGCCGAGGCCGAGCCGCAAATGACCCTGGCCGCGATGCTCGCCGCCGGGGATGCCAGCAAGGGCGCTGCCCAGGCCAAGAAATGCGCCGCCTGCCACACCTTTGACGAAGGCGGCGCCAACAAGGTCGGGCCCAATCTTTACGGCATAGTCGGTCGCCCCATGGCAAGCGTCGGGGGCTTTGGCTATTCCTCGGCTCTGAAGGAGATGGCCGCGGGTGACGGGGTCTGGTCCTATGAGGCCCTTTATGGCTTTTTGACCAAACCCAAAGAGTTTATCCCCGGTACCACCATGGCTTTTGCCGGGGTCAAGCGCGAAACCCAGCGGGCCGATCTGGTGTTGTTTTTGAAGGAAAAATCACCCGACGCCCCGGCCCTGCCGACGGACGAAGCCGCCGCCGAGCCGGCCCCGGCGCCAGAACCGGCAACAACTGAGCCGGCGGCTCCGGCCACCGAAGCCCCGATGACCCAGCCCGCGCCCGACCAGCCCGCAACCGAAGAGGCGCCCGCGCCTTCGCAAGAAGAGACCGCGCCGGCTCAGGCCAACTAAGGTCGGGCCGGACGCGGGGGGGCATATCGGCAACGTTGCTGCAAAGGGGGCTTTGGCCCCCTTTTTGGCGAGCAATCGAGATTTTCGGGGCGTTGTGGAGCGTTACGGCACGGCCTCACGGCGTTGTGTAGCTCCAGCCTCCGGTGGCAGCTTGTGGAGTTTGCGCCCTTTGGCTTCTATATTACCGGGAATTCATTTGTCAGCCGGGGATCGGTCGGCCACAAAGGGTGACCAACGACAGCGACCGCGACAGCCCTAGGAGACCGCATGACACGGCCAAACCTTCGCAAGCTGGGCTCAACGCTGAAAACCATGGCGATCGGCATGGTGCTGGCCACTACGCTCCTGGCCGCGAATGCCGCCGCCCAGGACAGCCGAACCTGGCGCCACGGCATATCGTTGTTTGGCGAGGTAAAATACGGGCCCGATTTCGCCAATTTCGATTATGTCGATCCCAACGCCCCCAAGGGTGGACAATTCCGGCTTTCCGCCATTGGCACCTTCGATACCCTCAACCCCTTCAACCTCAAGGGGACCGCTGTTGCCGGAGCCGGGCTCATCTACGACACGCTGATGACCGGATCGCTGGACGAGCCGTCCTCGGTCTACGGGCTTATCGCCGAAAGCCTCAGTTATCCGGACGATTATTCCTCCGTAACCTACAAGCTGCGGCCCCAGGCGCGCTGGCACGACGGCAAGCCGATCACCGTCGATGATGTGATCTACTCTCTCGAATCCTTGCGTAAATCGCACCCCTTTTACAACGCCTACTACAAGAACATCGTCAGGGCCGAGAAAACCGGCGAGCGGGAGGTTACGTTTACCTTCGACCAGAAAGGCAATCGCGAATTGCCCCAGGTCACCGGCGAGCTGGTCATTATTCCCAAGCATTTTTGGGAAGGCGTGGGCAAGGACGGCAAAAAGCGTGATTTCCTCGGCTCGACCCTTGAGCCCTCGCTGGGTTCGGGCGCCTACCGGTTCGGGACCATCAAGCCGGGACGGTCGATAACCTATGAACGGGTGAAGGACTATTGGGCGGCGGACCTGCCGGTCAATCGGGGCACCAAGAATTTCGACACCGTCCGATACGAGTATTTCCGCGACCTCGATGTGCGGCTCGAAGGCTTCAAGGGCGATGCCTTCGACTTCATCGCCGAGAACAGCGCCAAGCGCTGGGCCACGGGCTATGAATTTCCGGCAAAATTGCGTGGCGACGTGATCAAGGAAACCTTCCGCACCAAGCAGGCCGAGGCCATGCAGGGTTTTGTTTTCAACACCCGCAAACCGAAATATCAGGACCGGCGGGTGCGCCGCGCTTTCGATTATGCGTTTGATTTTGAATGGATGAACGAAAACGTTTTTTTCAATCAATATCAGCGGATCACCAGCTATTTCGAAAATACCGAACTGGCCTCACGCGGTTTGCCGGAAGGCAGGGAGCTGGAAATCCTCAACGAGGTCCGCGATTCTGTACCGCCGGAGCTGTTCACCACCCCATACGAGACCCCGGTCAATGGCGACCGCCGGAAAGTGCGCGCCAACCTGAAAAAGGCCCGCGCTCTGCTTAGAGAGGCCGGTTGGGTCATCAAGGACGGCAAGCTGGTCAATGCCGAGACCGGCAAGAAGATGTTCGTCGAGTTCATGGTCGTGCAGCCCGACATGGAGCGGGTGATCAATCCGTTCCGGCAAAACCTCAAGCGCCTTGGCATTGAATCGACCGTCCGCGTCATCGATGTGTCGCAATACCGCGCCCGCCTCGACGATTTCGACTTCGATGTCGTCATTTCGTCCTTCCGCCAGTCGCTGTCACCGGGCAACGAACAGCGCGGCATGTGGGGGTCGCAGGCCGCGGACCGTAAAGGCAGCCGCAACCTGATCGGCATCAAGAACCCGGCGGTCGATAAATTGATCGACAAAATCATCTTTGCCACCGATCGGGCCGAGTTGGTGGCCGCCGCAAGAGCGCTGGACAGGGTGCTTTTGTGGAATTTTTATCTGGTGCCGCAGTTCTTCACCCCGGACATTCGCACCGCGCGCTGGGACCGCTATTCCAGGCCTGAGGTCACCCCCGATTACGGCTTCACCTATTACACCTGGTGGTGGGACGAGGCGAAAGCCGCCAAGGTGAAGGCGGGCAAATGACGGCTGACGGGTGGCATGAGGGGCTCGGTCTGAACCGCCGCCGGTTGCTGGCGGGGACAGCGGCACTGGCTTTGGCGCCGCTCATGCCGCGCCTGGCCTATGCCGCTGGGCCAAAACACGGGCTGTCGGTTTTTGGCGGGCTCAAATACGGACCCGGTTTTACCGCCTTCGACTACGTCAATACCGAAGCGCCCAAGGGTGGCCGCATTATCATCACCGCGCCCAATTGGGGCTACAACCAGAACCCCAGCACCTTCAACACCCTGAACGGCCACGTGAACAAGGGCGACGCCCCCCCGCGCATCGAGTTCATCTATGACAGCCTGATGGTGCAGTCCCTGGACGAACCCAACTCCGCCTATGGCCTGGTGGCCGAGACGGTGGAGATCTCCGAAAGCGGCAATGCCTACACCTTCCGCCTGCGCGCCGAAGCCCGCTGGCACGACGGCAGCGCCATCACCGCCGAGGATATCGCCTTTTCGCTGCTGACCCTGCAGGAAAAGGGCGAAACCAGCATCCGCCTGCGGCTCAAGGAAATGGCCTCGGTCGATATCGAGGGCGCCGCCCGGGTGACGGTACGGTTCTCCGGCAAGCAATCGCTGCTGCTGCCGCTTTTTGTCGTCGGCCTGCCGATCTTTCCCAAAGCCTATTGGGAACCCCGCGATTTTACCGCCTCGACCCTGGAGCGGCCGCCCGGATCAGGTCCCTACCGCATCGGCAGGTTCACCGCCGGCCGGTTCATCGAATATGACCGGGTCAAGGACTATTGGGCACGCGATCTGGCGGTCACCCGCGGCCATTATCATTTCGATACCGTGCGCCTTGAATTCTTCCGCGACCGCACCACCGCCTTTGAGGCCTTCAAGAAGGGCGCCATTACAGTGCGCGAGGAGTTCACTTCCAAGCAATGGGCCACCGGCTACGACTTTCCCGCCATCAGGCAAGGCCGGGTTCTCAAGGTCCTGTTTCCGGCCGAAACGCGGCCCAAGCTGCAAGCCTGGTTCTTCAATACCCGCCGGGCCAAATTCGCCGACCCCCGTACCCGTGAGGCCATCGGGCTGGCCTTCGATTTCGAATGGACCAACAAAAACCTCTTCTATGACAGTTACGCCCGGGCAAATTCGTATTTCGACAGCTCTCCATACGCCGCTACCGGCAGCCCAAGCGCCAAGGAACTGGCGCTGCTGGAACCCTTGCGCGGCCAGATCCCAAAAACCGTGTTTGGAGAGGCCATCATACCCCCGGTCTCCGATGGAACCGGACGGGACCGACGCAACCGGGCCAAGGCCTCAAAGCTGCTCAAGGCGGCGGGTTGGGCGCTGAAGGACGGTCGCCTCGAGGACACCGCCGGCGAGGCCTTGGAAATCGAGTTCCTCATCAATGCCCCGGTGTTCGAGCGCGTGCTGGGTAAATTTATCGATGCGCTGAAACTGCTCGGGATCAAGGCAACGACACGGCTGGTCGATCCGGCGCAGTTCCAGCGCCGGTTGCTCGATTTCGACTACGATATCGTTGGCCGGGCGTTTTCGTTTTCGCCGACACCGATTGAAGATCTGGGGGCGTTCTTCCGCTCCGACAGCCGCGATGCGCCGGGCTCCAACAATTATGCCGGCATTGCCGACCCCGCCATCGATACGCTGATCGAGGCGGTCAGCCGGTCCAAGGACCAGGCCGAACTTGTGGTGGCCATGCGGGCGCTCGATCGGGTCTTGCGGGCCAAATTCTACACCGTGCCCAACTGGACCAGCCCCAATCACCGGATGGCCTATTGGGATATGTTCGGCATTCCGGAGGAAAAACCGGACTACGCTTTTCCCTTCGAAGTCACCTGGTGGTATGACGCGGCCAAGGCCCGTGCCATCGGCATGGAAATCTAGGGCCTCAGAACCATGGCTGCATATATTCTCCGGCGCATTCTGCTGATCTTTCCAACTCTTTTGGGGATCATGGCGATCAGCTTCGTCGTGGTGCAGTTTGCCCCCGGCGGGCCGGTGGAAAAGGTCATCGCCCAGCTTTCGGGCACTGATGTGTCCGCCACCGCACGCATATCGGGGGGCAGTGGCGGCGATTTCGGCCAGCAGAACCAGGCTCGTGGCGCCGGCGGCGACCAATCGATCACCTCGAAATACCGCGGCGCCCAGGGGCTTGATCCTGAGTTCATCAAGAGCCTTGAAAAACAGTTTGGCTTCGACAAGCCGCCCCTTGAGCGCTTCGGGCTGATGCTGTGGAATTACATCCGCTTTGATTTCGGCGACAGCTATTTCCGCGACGTCAGCGTTATCGATCTGGTGCTTGAAAAAATGCCGGTATCAATTTCGCTGGGCCTGTGGATGACCCTGTTCTCCTACGGCATTTCGATCCCGCTGGGGATCGCCAAGGCGGTCAGGGACGGTACCCGTTTTGACATCTGGACCAGCGCCATTGTCATTGTCGGTTATGCGATCCCGGGATTCTTATTCGCCATATTGCTGATCGTGGTGTTTGCCGGGGGGAGTTATTTTGACTGGTTCCCGCTGCGCGGGCTCTTTTCAGACAATTTCGACCAACTCTCCTGGCCGGAAAAAATCGCCGATTATTTCTGGCATTTGACCCTGCCCCTGATCGCCATGGCGCTGAGCGCCTTTGCCACCACGACGCTTTTGACCAAAAACTCGTTTCTGGACGAAATCCGCAAGCAATATGTCGTCACCGCCCGGGCCAAGGGGCTGACCGAACGCCAGGTGCTCTACGGCCATGTCTTCCGCAACGCCATGCTGATTATCGTCGCCGGTTTTCCCGGCGCCTTCATCGGTATTTTCTTCGCCGGCTCGCTGTTGATCGAAACCATATTCTCGCTGGACGGCCTCGGCCTCCTGGGGTTTGAATCGATCGTCAACCGCGACTATCCGGTGGTGTTCGCAACGCTCTACATCTTCTCGCTCATGGGGCTGGTGGTGAACCTGATATCCGACCTCACCTATACCTGGATCGATCCGCGGATCGATTTCGAAAGCCGGGACGTCTGAGCCATGGACAAGCCCGACCTTGTTGAATTCGATGTGCGGACCGGGGCCGCCGGCACCCCTGACGCCTATACCGCCTATGTGCCCGAGCGGCCGGGGCTGTTGCGCCTCTCGCCGATCAACCGGCGGCGCTGGCAGAGTTTTACCGCCAACAAACGCGGGCTGTGGAGCCTGTGGATTTTTCTTGCCCTATTCGTCTTTACGCTTCTGGCCGAGGTCGTCGCCAACGACAAGCCGCTGTTCATATCCCATGAGGGCGAGTGGCTGTTCCCGGTTCTGACCGCTTACCCCGAGACCAGGTTCGGCGGTGATTTCGAAACCGAGGCGGATTATCGCGACCCGTTTGTCCAGGAGCTGATCGCCGAAAAAGGCGGCACCATGGTCTGGCCGATGATCCGCTACAGTTACGACACCATCAACCTTGAGCTTCCCGAACCGGCGCCGGCAAGGCCAAGCGCCGAGAACTGGCTTGGCACCGACGATCAGGGCCGCGACATCGTCGCCCGGCTGATCTATGGCTTCCGGCTTTCGGTGCTGTTCGGGCTGGTGCTGACGATCATCTCGTCTGTCATCGGCGTCGTTGCCGGGGCGGTGCAGGGCTATTTCGGCGGCTGGGTTGACCTTTTGTTTCAGCGCTTCATCGAGATCTGGACCTCGATCCCCTCGCTCTACCTGCTGATCATTATCGCCGCGGTGATCGAGCCCAGTTTCTGGGTGCTCCTGGGCATCTTGCTGCTGTTCTCCTGGGTGGCGCTGGTGGGTGTCGTGCGAGCCGAATTCCTGCGCGGACGCAATTTCGAATATGTGCAGGCGGCACGGGCGCTGGGGGTCGCCAACGGCAAAATCATGTTCAAGCACCTGCTGCCCAACGCCATGGTGGCGACCCTGACCTTCATGCCGTTCATCCTCAACGGCTCGATCTCGACCCTGACCAGCCTCGACTTTCTCGGCTTCGGCCTGCCGCCGGGCTCCCCCTCGCTGGGCGAGCTTCTGGCCCAGGGGAAAAACAATCTTCATGCTCCGTGGCTGGGCCTCTCCGGTTTTTTCGTCATCGCCATCATGCTGTCCCTGCTGATCTTCATCGGCGAGGCGGTGCGCGATGCTTTTGATCCGCGCAAGACGTTCAAATGAACACCGCGCCCAAGTCTGAAGGCAAAATGGCCGACGCTCCGCTCCTCGATATCCGCGATCTTTCGGTCGCCTTTGTTTCCAGCGAAGCGGAGACCCTGGCCGTCGATCGGGTGTCGTTCACCATCAATGCCGGCGAGACGGTGGCGCTGGTCGGTGAGTCCGGTTCAGGCAAGTCGGTGACGGCGCTTTCGGTGATGCAGCTTCTGCCCTACCCGGCGGCGCACCACCCCTCGGGCGAAATTCTTTTCAAGGGCGAAGACCTGATGGGCGCCCCGCCGCAGAAGCTTCGGGAGATGCGCGGCAATCAGATTTCGATGATTTTCCAGGAGCCGATGACCTCACTCAATCCGCTGCACACCATCGAGCGGCAGATCGGCGAGATTCTTGATGTCCACAAGGGCCTTCGCCCCGAGGCGGCGCGGGCGCGGACCCTGGAGCTGCTGCATCAGGTCGGCATCCAGCAGCCCGAACGGCGGCTTGGCGCCTATCCGCATCAGCTCTCCGGCGGCCAGCGCCAGCGGGTGATGATCGCCATGTCGCTGGCCAACGAGCCCGATCTTCTGATCGCCGACGAGCCGACCACCGCCGTCGATGTCACGGTGCAGGCGCAGATTCTCAAGCTGCTCAACCAGCTGGCCCGCGATCTGGGCATGGCCATGCTGCTCATCACCCATGACCTTGGCATTGTGCGCAAACTCGCCGCCCGGACATGCGTGATGACCAAGGGCAGGATCGTCGAGCAGGGCGATACGGCTGAAATTTTCAACACCCCACAACACGCCTATACCAAGCATTTGCTGGCGGCGGAACCTTCCGGTACACCGCCAAAATCGGACCCCACCGCCAAGCCCGTTGTCGAGACCAAGAACCTCAAGGTGTGGTTTCCCATCCGCCGGGGGTTCCTGCGCCGCACCGTCGATCACGTCAAGGCCGTCGACGATATCTCGATTACCGTCCGCGCCGGCCAGACCCTTGGCATTGTGGGGGAGTCCGGCTCGGGCAAGACCACCCTGGGGCTCGCCATCATGCGGCTGATTTCGAGCCAGGGGCGGATTGCCTATCTCGGCCAGCCCATCGACAACAAATCGTTCCGCCAGATGCGGGCTTTGCGGGCTGAAATGCAGGTGGTGTTTCAGGACCCCTTCGGCTCGCTGTCGCCGCGCATGACCATCGGCGGCATTGTCGAGGAGGGCTTGCTGGTTCACGCCAGGGACATGGACTACCGCCAGCGGCGCGCCCGTGTCTCCCGGGCGCTGCACGAAGTCGGCATCGACCCATCGGTCCAGGACCGCTACCCGCACGAGTTTTCCGGCGGCCAGCGCCAGCGCATCGCGGTGGCCCGCGCCCTGGTGCTGGAGCCCAAATTCGTCATGCTCGACGAGCCCACCAGCGCGCTCGACATGAGCGTTCAGGCCCAGCTCATCGATCTTTTGAACGACCTGCAAAAACGCCACGACCTGGCCTATCTGTTCATCAGCCACGATCTGAAAGTCATTCGGGCACTGTCCAACGAGGTGGCGGTCATCCGTCACGGCAAGGTGGTCGAGCAAGGTGAGGCGGCAATGGTTTTCGATCATCCCAAGACCGACTACACCAAGGCCCTGATGGCGGCGGCGTTTGACCTTGAAACCGCGCCCGAAGGCGTGGTCTCCCAGTAGATGACCCTGCCCGGGCCCGGTGCTCTTGCCGTGATTGTCACCGATTGGGGGCAGTCGGCCTGGGCCAAGCGGTTCGCGGCGCTGGCTCCGGGGCGGGCCATCGCCGAGTGGCCTGATATTTCCAACCCGGCCCAAATCGCCTACGCCGCCGTGTGGCGGCCCGAGCCCGGTGCGCTGGCAGCGTTCCCGAACCTCAAAGCGATATTCAACTTGGGAGCCGGGGTCGATCATCTGCTTGACGACCCCGCCCTGCCCGATGTGCCGGTGGTGCGCGTGGTCGACGACAGCCTGACCGCACCGATGAGCACCTATATCGTGGCTCAGGTGCTGCTCCATTTCCGCCAGCACCTGGCCTATATGGAGTTTCAGCGGCAGCAGCGCTGGAAGCCGCTGCGCCAGCCCCATGCCGGCGAGATGGGTGTTGGCATCCTGGGGCTTGGCACGCTTGGCCGGGATGCGGCGGCAAAGCTGCTTGGGCTGGGGTTCAACGTCGCGGGCTGGAGCCGGTCGCCCAAAAGCATCGAAGGGGTTCGCAGCTTTGCCGGGCCCGGGCAGCTCGACGATTTTCTGGCCCGCACCGACATTCTGGTGTCGCTGTTGCCCGCGACACCGGCGACCAGGGGCATGGTCGACCGGTCGCTGCTCGCCAGGCTGCGGCAGGGCGGGCCGCTTGGCGGCGCGATCTACATCAATGCCGGGCGCGGCGCGACCCAGGTGGAGGCCGATATCCTCGCTGCCCTTGAGGCTGGAGAGCTTGCCGGCGCCAGCATCGATGTGTTCGAAACCGAGCCCCTTGACCGCGCAAGCCCGCTATGGCGCCACCCGCGCGTTGTTGTCACCCCCCATGTCGCGGCGGACACAGACCTTGAAGCCATCAGCCGCTATGTTATTGAGCAGATCCACAAATTCGAAGCGGGCCGGCCCCTCGCCAACATTGTCGAGCGCTCAAAGGGCTATTAGAGTTTTTGCGAATTTCCAAAAAGGACCTGACATGGCGGACACCACGCGCCGGGCGATTGAAATCCTTGAAACCCTGGTGGGGTTCGATACCACCAGCCATCTGTCCAATCTTCCAATCATCGATTTCATCAGCGCCTACCTGGCCGAGCACGGGGTCGCATCGACGCTGGTGCCCGCCGACGATGAACCCAAGGCCAGCCTTTACGCCTCCATCGGCTATTCCGGCCCGGGCGGCCCAGGCGGGGTGGCGCTGTCGGCCCACACCGACGTGGTGCCCGTCGCCGGGCAGGACTGGTCGACCGACCCGTTCAAGCTGGTCGAAAAAGACGGAAAGCTCTATGGCCGCGGCGCCTGCGACATGAAGGGTTTTCTGGCCGCGACCCTGGCGCTCGTGCCTGACTATGTCGCCCGCGATCTCAGCCAACCGATCCATCTGGCCTATTCCTATGACGAGGAGGTCGGCTGTACAGGCGTGGTGCCGATGGCGGGGCGTCTGGGGCTCGATCTGCCCCGGCCCGACATTATCATTGTTGGCGAGCCGACCCAGATGCGCCCCGTGGACGCCCATAAAAGCATCCATGCCTTTCATACCACAGTGACCGGGCTTGAGGCCCATTCCTCCGTGCTCGAGAACGGCGTCAATGCCATTGTCTACGGCACGCGATTTATTGACATCCTTACCAGGCTCAACCAGCGGCTCAAACGCGAGGGCGATGCCTCCGGGCGTTTCAATCCGGGCTGGAGCACTGTCCATGTCGGCGAGATCAAAGGCGGTACGGCGCTCAATATCGTTCCCAAAACCTGCCTGATCCACTGGGAAATCCGCGGGCTGCCCGACGAAGACGTGCCCGCGCTGGTGGCTGGGATCAAAGACAGCGTGGCCCGCGAGCTGATCCCCGAAATGCAAAGCGTCGCCCCGAACACCGGAATTCAGACCCAGCCGGACATCTCCATCCATCCGTTGCGCCCCGAACCGGGCTCACCGGCCGAAATCCTGGTCAAACGCCTCACCCGCAGCAACGATGTCGAGGCGGTCTCCTACGGAACAGAAGCCGGCGTGTTCCAGGCCTGCGGCATCCCGACCATGGTGTGCGGCCCCGGCAGCATCGAGCAGGCCCACAAGCCCGATGAGTGGCTGGCTGTATCTCAGATGGAAAAATGCGTGAACTTTCTAACCCGGCTCGGTGATGAACTGGCGTGAGACTGATATCAGAAAAAACTATTTACGCCGATAGACCCAAATCGACGTCGGCGGCAAATTGGCCCACACCATGGTCCGGCTCTCATAGGTGAACCCCGAGGCGGTAACCAGGTCGAGGGGAAAGGGGCTGCGTTGCAGATAGGTGAACTGCACCAGCAGGCCGCCGGGCACCAATACCGAATGGCAGCTTTCCAGGATGGCCGCGAGCAGATCCTGGCTGAAGGTGCGCGCCGGCATGGTCGAGACAACGGCGCCGGCGGGCGGACGGTTTTGCTCGCGCCAGAAATCGCCCAGTTCCTGGGCCGGCATGATGTTGATATCGACGCCGGGGAACGTCTCCTTCAGAAAAGCGCCCAGCTCGGCGTCGATTTCAATGCATGTGAGATCCTCCGGCGCCACCCCGTTCTTGAGCAGCGTGCCGGTCACAGCCCCGGTTCCGGGCCCCAGCTCGATGACCGGTAGCGCCGGGCGGTCAACGATGGCGCGCGCAAAAGCGCGCCCAACGTAGGTGCTGCTCGGATAGAGCGTGGATATCTGCACCGGACGGCGCGCGACCCGGCTCCACAATAAAAACACCGCCCGGGTGGCCGAGGGTGATTTGGCAAGTTGCGACTCTATTTTGGACGGCAATGTCGGGCCTGCTTTTCTTTGATGTCTGAACCTTGGTCCAAATCTATCTGTGGTGCCGATACGAAATTGTCCGGCGGGAACCGGTAGATACTGACAATGGTGTGCAAGGCAGGATTTCGCCACTGTTTTTGAACAAAAATTTTGCCCAAAGGCAAGTCTCCTTCTTTCAACTGACATAATGCTGTCAGCTGGGGTGGAATACCGTAGGTCTCAAACCCCTAACGAAGGTATCGAACCCATGAACAATCACATTATTGAGATCGTCACATTCAAACTGGCCGACGGTGTGAGCAAGGCCGATTTCCTCAAAACCGTCCCGGCATCCAGCGATTTTGTCAAATCAAGGCAAGGCTTTATCTGCCGCCGCTTGTCGTGCGGTGATGACGGAACCTGGTTTGAGCATATCGAATGGGAGACCTTGGCTGCGGCAAAAGCGGCTTCGGAGGCGTTTATGAAAGAAGAAAGCCTCAAACCGATGATGCAGGCGATAAATGGCGCCGAGGCAAAAGTGCGGCACAACACGCTTGTCGTTTCGGTGGGGTAGAGCATTTTCTGTACTGACTGGGCGGGCGGGCCCCGGCCCGGGGCATGATCGAAAACCTCTCCGGAATCGATTTGCCCCTCGCCTTCAAGCCAATCCGCGCTCATATTCGTTCCCAGGATTTTTTGCCGGCACCGGCCAGAGCCAGGACAACGGATAAGCATGAGAACCCCCCTGATTTTCGATGGGCACAATGATGTCCTGACCAGACTTTTCAATGCCGGCGGCCTGGAGGCGGCGACAAGTTTCGTGACCGGCCGCAAGGGGCACATTGATCTGGCAAAAGCTGAAAAAGGCGGGTTTGGCGGTGGTTTTTTTGCCATCTGGGTGCCGTCGCCGGACGATATCGACGCCAGGATGAAGGCAATGTCCAAGCCCCATTACGACCTGCCGCTGCCGGCGCCGATCGATGCCGCGGATGCCATGAAGGTGGTCATGGCCCAGATTGCCATTCTGAACCGGCTGGAAGACCTTGAGGCATTGAAAATCTGCACCACCGTGGCGCAACTCCGTAGCTGTCTGAAAACCGGGAAAATGGCCGCCATCATGCACATGGAAGGCGCCGAAGCCATTGACCCCGATTTCCACGCTCTTGATGTTTTGTACCGCGCCGGTTTGCGTTCCCTGGGCCCGGTCTGGAGCCGGCCCACCATCTTTGGCGAAGGTGTTTGTTTCCGTTATCCCGGCACGCCCGATATCGGCGGCGGGTTGACCCAAGCCGGCCTTGCCCTCGTCGATAGATGCAATGACCTTGGCATCATGATCGACCTTTCACATCTGAACGAGGCGGGGTTCTGGGATGTCGCCAGGACCAGCCGGCATCCACTCGTCGCCACCCACTCCAATGCCCACGCCCTTTGCCCCCATCCCCGCAACCTGACCGACGGCCAGCTTGAGGCCATCGCCCAAAGCGACGGCATGGTCGGGCTCAACTTCGCCGTGGCCTTCCTGCGCCAGGACGGACAGATGCGGTCCGATGTGCCTTTTGCGCAAATGTTGGCCCATATCGATCACCTGATTGCCATTGTCGGAGAAGATCGAATAGGCTTTGGGTCTGACTTCGACGGCGCGGTTATCCCGGCGAACATTGGTGATGCGTCGGGTTTGCCGGATTTGCGTCAGGCTATGGTCGATCATGGCTACGGCGATGAGCTGATAACAAAAATTTGCCACGGCAATTGGCTGCGCGTTCTGCACAAAACCTGGGGAAGTTGACAATGAGCACCTGAACCGTGGCAATTCAAAAGAAGACGCCAGGAAAATGGGACAGGAAAGACCGTATGAAATGCATGAAGCGTCTGGCGATGGGGGCTGTGCTCGGCCTCGCCGGGATGGTCGCGGTCTTGCCGGTCATGGAGGCCCTGGCCCAAACCCCCGCCGATATGCTGGTGATCGCCGACCGCATCGATAAAATCACCACCCTGGATCCGGCCGGCTCCTTCGAAATGGCCGGCAAAGACGTCAGCCGCAATGTCTACGGCAATCTGGTCAATTTCGACCCGCTCGATCTTGGCAAGGGCTACGAGCCCGACCTCGCCGCCAGTTGGGAGGTGTCCGCCGATGGCCGCACCATCACCTTCACCATGCGCAGGGGCGTCAAATTCCACTCAGGCAATCCGGTTACCGCCGAGGATGCCGAATTTTCGTTGCGCCGGGCGGTGATCCTGGGCAAAGCCCCGTCCTTTATCCTTACCCAGTTCGGTTTTACGCCTGAAAACGTCAAGGATACCATCGTTGCCAGGGGCAACACGCTGAGCATCACCACCGACAAGAGATACGCCACCTCCTTCGTGCTCAACTGCCTGACCGCCGCCATTGGCGGCATCGTCGATAAAAAACTCGTCATGGCCAACGAGAAGGACGGCGACTTGGGCAATGGGTGGCTGAAAACCAATTCCGCCGGGTCCGGCGCCTACAGGGTCGTTAGCTGGAAGCCCGCCGATTCGATCACCCTGACCGCCAATGAAGACTTCTACAAAGGCGCCCCGGCGATGAGCCGCGTCATCGTGCGCCATATCCAGGAAAGCGCCACCCAGCGCCTGTTGCTCGAAAAAGGCGACATTGACGTGGCCCGCAATCTGAATCCCGACGACATCGCCGGCGTGGCCGGCAAGGACGGCGTTACGGTCGATAGCGAATTTCGTGGCCGTCTGATGTACATTTCGCTCAACCAGAAGCACCCGATCCTGTCTGACCCCAAGGTCGTGGAGGCGATCAAATACCTGATCGACTACAAGGGCATGCAGGACAGTTTCCTCAACGGTCAGTACACGGTCCATCAGGCCTTTTTGCCCCGGACCTATCGTGGCGAAATCGACGACAAGCCCTATGCCCTGAATATCGACAAAGCCAAGGCGCTTCTGAAGCAAGCCGGCGTCGGCAACTTTGAAATCGGCGTTGGGGTTCGGGAGGCGCAAACGCGGGTAGAGATTGCCCAGTCGCTGCAGAACAGCTTCGCCAAGGCCGGGATTACGCTCAATATCTCCATCGACACCGGCGAACAGATCCTGACCCGCTACACGGCCCGCGAACTGGACATGTATATCGGCGCCTGGGCCCCGGAGTATCCCGACCCCCAGGCCGGCGCCGGAACCTTCGCCTACAACCCGGACAATTCCGATGCGGCCAGGGCCACCGGCCTTCTGGCCTGGCGCAATGCCTGGGATCCCGGTGACATGAATGCCAAGGTTCTGGCCGCCGTGGTTGAGGGCGACCGCGACAAGCGCCGGAAAATGTACGAAGACATCCAGCGCGAGCACCAGAAAAGGTCGCCTTTTGCGATCATGTTCCAGAAAATCGAGCAGATCGGCCGCAAAGACAATGTCAAGAACCTGAGACTTGGCGGCGCCATCACCGCGGTCTCCTATTGGCCGGTTACAAAATAGGCCACGGCCAGGATAGCGGTTGCCGCCACCATTTGCCCTTGCCGCCCAAACCGCCACGGTCCCTGGCGCGCCAAATGTCTATTCAGCCGGTTTTCGTCTCGTCAGCCCACGTTTCATCTTCCCCCATAACGGGGTTTGCGACGCCAAAAGCGTAACAAAGGCGATGGTCAGAACCAGCGAGATCGGGTTGGACACGAACTCCCAGGCGAACTCGCCGATATCCCCCCGGGCGCCGATCATCGCCCGCCGGTAGTTGGCGTCCATCATTGGCCCCAATATGACGCCAAGGATGACCGGACCGACCTGGAACCCGTAGACTTTCAGGAAATATCCCACGACGCCAAAAAGCAGCATCCAGTAGATGTGGATGGGATTGTTCTGAATGGCATAGGTGCCGACCGCCGACAGCACCAGGATCAGGGGGATCAGAACGGCTTTGGGGCACTCCACGACCTTGGTGAATATCCGGATGCCGGTCAGCCCGAAGATCAGCAGGAAAATGTTGGCAAGCGTGAGGTTGCCGACCATGAACCAGAAGATGTGGGGGGTTTCGATCATCAGCAGCGGCCCCGGTTTGAGGCCATGAATGAAAAGGGCGCCGACGATGATCGCGGTCACCGCATCGCCGGGAATGCCAAGGGTCAGCATGGGGATGAAGGCGCCGCCGACCGCCGCGTTGTTGGCGGCCTCCGGGGCCACCAGGCCCTCTTTGGCCCCCTCGCCAAACGGCACTTCAGGATTTCTTGTCGAGCGCTTGGCGTGGTCGTAGGCCAGAAGGGCGGCAATATCACCGCCGGTTCCGGGCAGGGCGCCGATGACGGTGCCCAGGCCCGAGGACCGCACCGCCAGCCAGAAATATTTCTTTACCGCTAAGAACGAGGGCACGATGCGGTCGATCTTCTGCTTGATAACCGCTTTATCCAGATCATGGATCTGCACCAGCGCCTCGGCGACGCCGAAAAAGCCGATCATCGCCACCACATAAGGGATGCCGCCCATCAGCGAGATGGTGTCGAAGGTAAACCGCCCCTGGGCGGTCATCGGGTCAAGGCCGACCATGCCGATCAAAACCCCAAGCGCCCCGGCGAAGGCGCCCTTGGCAAAGCTCTCCCCCGATAGAGTGCCGACCAGAAGGATGCCGATCAGCCCGAGCAGGAAATAGTCGCGGGAGTTGAACAATATGGCGAATTCGGAGATCGCCGGCGCGGCGGCGGCGAGGGCGAAAATGCCGATGAACCCGCCCATGACCGACATGACGGTGGAAAGGCCGATGGCCTCCCCGGCCTCGCCCTTCTTGGCCAGCGGATAGCCGTCAATGGCCGAAGCGATGGAGGCGGGCGCGCCGGGAATGTTGAGCAGGATGGCGGTGCGTGAGCCGCCATAGACCCCGCCCATATAGACCCCGGCAATCAGCGCCAAAGCTTCGTTGGTGTCCCATTTGAAGGTGAACGAGATCAGGATCGAGGCCGCCATGGTCACCGACAGGCCCGGAATGGCGCCGACATAGATGCCGGCGAGCGTGCCGATGCCGGTTAAAAGCAACAGGTTGATATCGAACCACGAGATGACGAAAAACGACAGCGCCTCGGTCATCGCCACAAGGTCCCTTGCGGCAGCACGACCTGAAAGCCAAGGCGGAATATCACATAGATCAGCGCCAGGCTGCCCAAAGCCAGAACCGCCGAGATGAGCCAGCTCCGGCGCCACAGATAGGCGAACGCCACAAACAAAAATCCAGCGGAACTAACAATAAATCCGACGCTCGGCATGGCGGCCACATAGGCGACGATCATCAGAACAACGACCACGAAGCGCAAGGGGGCCACCACGTGGAAAAACCGCCGGAGCGGTGTGGACGGGGCGGCGGGGGGGGAGGTTTTGGCGAAGGTGGCCCGCAATATCGCCAGGCCGGACACAATCATCGTGCCCGCGGCCAGCATCGGAAACACCCCGGGCCCCGAAAGCTCGGAGAAGCCGGAAATCCCGTAGGCCTGGGCGAGGGCCAGAATGCTGAACACCAGCAAAATCGCCACGAACACCAGCTCGCCGGGACGTCTTTCGTTCCTGCCAGCCATGCGGATCACCCGAATTTGACAGCCCCGGTTTTCTCCGGGGCTGCCCATTTCCTATTCTGCGAGGGTTTCTCGCACCCCGCTCAGGGCCGCGCAATGCCAAGGTCTTCAGGGGATACCTTGGTGGCGCCGGTGTCGTGCAGCACCCAGACGGTGACGCGCTGCCATTGCTTGAGGAAAGCGTCGGCCTCGTCGCCGGAGATGTTCATCACGACATTGCCGCGATTGGTCATCAGGGTTTTGAAGCCTTCGTCCTCCGCCGCGGTCTTGAAGGCGGCCACCAGCTTGGCTTTTACGTTGTCGGGGGTGTCTTTACGCACGAACACGCCATAAAACGGCCCCCAGGGCAGGAATTTGGCCATGCCGGGAAGGGCATCGGTGATTGCCGGCGCGCCAGGCAGTTGCGGCACCGGCGAGGTGTTGACCACCGCCAGGGCCCGCAGGCGGCCGGCTTTGATATGTTCGGCGGCGGCGGAAATTCCCGCCGGCATGAAAGCGACTTCGCCGCCCTGAAGCGCGGTCAGGCCGGGGCCTTCGCCGCCAAAGGGGATGGCGTTGACGTCAAAGGGGGCGGAATTGCCGATCAGCGAGGCGATGGTGTTGGGCAGGCCGCCCGGCCCGGTTCCGCCCATTTTGATCTTGCCGGGGTTGGCTTTCACGTCGGCCAGAAGGTCGGCCATGGTTTTATATTTGGAATCGGCCCTGACGACGATGACCCCGATCCCCCGGCCCAGAATGTTCACCGGATAAAACGAGTTGTAGTCCAGCTTGGAGACGCCCATGACCCCGTGGAGCTGCGGGTTTTCCGCCCCGTAAAGGAAGGTATAGCCATCCGCTGGGGCGGCGTTGACGTAAGCCGTTGAAATGGCGCCGGCGCCGCCGGATTTGTTCAAAACCACGATCGGCTTGCCCAGGGCGGCCTCCGCCGCAGGGTTGACGGCCCGGGCAACGGTATCGGTTGCCCCGCCGGCCCCCCACATCACCACGCCAAGAACTTCGCGTTCGGGGTACTCGGCAGCCGTGGCCATTGCGGACACCATTGACAAGGCAACGGTCGCCCCAAGGATTTTACCGATCATACTTTCCTCCTGTTTTTTTTCCAGTTTTGGCCGGCAGGCAGGACACCGCTTCAACGCAGCGATCGCTCCCACCCGGCAATACACCGCTCTTATGTACACCACACACCCCCACATTGCCAAAAGTTCACAACGGGAACCAATCTCCAATCCTTGAGGCGTCGCCGGCGTTTGGCTTGGAAACCGTTGCAATTTCAGCGCATTGCCATCGTTCGGACGCTGAAGGTCCGTGCACCGGCACCGGTGGTGGGTTGCAATGTCAGGTGCCAAATTTTCGCCGATTTGAAGTGTATAACCGGTACAAGCAGGGGGGTTGGATTTGCCGGCCTTAAGCCTTTCAGCGCCATCGGGCAGTGCAATCTGGTGGCAGGCCGGCACCCCGAAAAAAGGGTTGCGAGGGAAAAAAGGGAGCAACGGGCCTTGCCGGAAAACGCGTTGACGACTACTGAAACACAGATAATCTGCCGCCCGCCCACATTGAGGCCGAAGCGCTGCTGTGGTTGGATTGGGCGAGCAACAGCTACGACGGTTTGGTACTGGAATGACGACCATCCAAATAACGGCGCAAACCCGGTGAGGCTTCAATTGGCGACATCCCGCGGCAGCCGGCGGCAAGCGGCATGAGGGGGTCCGGCAAAGGCAAACGAGGCCGGCCGCGACTGGGCCGGCCTTCGTCCGGCGCCCAGGATCCATCGACGGCTGGCGGCGGCGCAACGGACAGCCAGACCGGTGCCCAGGGCCAAGGCGGCAGCGAACGCCAATGGCGCCGCAACCATCGCCGGAGCGAACCCTCCACGCCGGAAAATTCCTGGCTTGCCACCCAGCCGGAGTTTCGAAGGTACTGGGGAGACCCCGACGGCGCGGATTCCGAGCCGGTTTCGCCGATGGGCGATCCACAGGACCTGCCCCAGGATGATCGTTACGATGACCCGCCCCAGGTGTCGGTCCCGCGGCCACGCCGCAAGCCGGCGGATTTGTCGACACTAATGGAGCGGTACACGGCGCGGGCCGAGGAACAGGAGGGTTCTGCGCCACCGCCATCCCGCGTCCCCCCGCCTCCGGCGCCACCTGCCCACAAACGGGCCGGCCATGCTGGCTCCCCGGGTCTTGGCCCCCAAGATCGCGAACCCGTCCCGTGGCCTGCCCCGGCACCAAAAAACCCCACCGATCCCAAGTTCGTTGCCCTGCCCCTGCCGGCCGAGCCGCCCGAGGTCGAGCCCGGCAGCTCCGCCGCGGTCGAGCTATTCGAGCCGTCGTCAGTGAAAGGGCGCACCAGGGTGACCGGCCCCATCCCCGGCACCATCATTGTTTCCGATGGACAGGTCCAGGTCATCGAGGACGGGGTTGAGGATGGCGCCGAAGGTCTGCCCGTCCCGCCGGCAACCGATCAACCGGGCGAGCCGCAGCCCGGAGGCCCATCGGCAATATCCGAACCACTGGACGCGCGCCCCGACGAGGCCCCCACCCCGGTGGTCGATCCCGGTTCAGAATCTGTGCCGGCGGACGACAACGCCAACCCACCCGATGTACGTTCCCAATACCTGCCGTCCGATGATCCCGATTATGCCTCGGTTGCCATACGTGCCCAGACCGAAACCGCTCCCGCGCCGCAATTCGAACCGGCACAAGATGACGGCCACAATGGTGATTGGCCGGTGCCCGAGGCCGGTGAGGGCAACGGTGGAGACCAAGCCTACGCCCCTGAACCGCCTCATGTCCCCGAAGAGCCCCCAGAGTGGTGGCCGCCGGAGCCGCCGGTCAACGCCACTGTCGAACCGATACGATACGACGGGGTCTTGCCCTATCAAAGACCGATGCACCAGCCGCAGGACGCCAATCTGGCGGATTGGGATGCCGCAAATGAACGACTTGATTTTGATCCGGCCTGGCAGGACCGACGGGGTGGTGGCCGCGGGCTGGTTTGGTTTCTCCTTTTTCTGGTTGTCGCCGGGGCCGGTGGGTATGGGGTATGGTCCGGCGAAGCCAGGCGGCTGGTGGAATTTGTCTCGACATTCATGAATGCACCCAATTCGGCCACCGGATTGACCGAAGAGCCCGCTACACAACAGCCACCGGAAATTGCCGCGAACGAGGCCCAGCGGGCACCCGACCTGGGCCAGCCGCCGGCAGCGGCCTCGACCCCCCTTGCACCTGTTGCGGCCCCGATTGTGTCCGCGGAGCCGGGAGACCGGGTCGCGCCGGACCCCAATTTGCGAATTCGCCAGATCGAAGGCCCCGCCGCGCAGACGACCACCCTTTGGTGGCAGGCCAAAACCGTTACCCAATTCCCCGTACTCACCCCGGCGGAGCTTGCCGGCCAGCCTCAACCGCCCACCGCGCGCGGCGAAAGTGTCATGGCGCCGTCAGGTCCGGCACCGGGCGCCGCAAACCGTGCCGACGCCCAGGTCAACAGCGCCGAGATTGCCCGCATCGACGATCTCATTCTCTCGTTTGCCATCCAAAAGGCCGATGCCGCCATAGCGCCGCTGCTGGCCGCGACGCCGCAAGCGCCGCCCGTACTTATGCTCAGTGGCCGCACGGCGCTGGCCAAGTCCGCCAATTTTGAGGCCTTGACCGTGTTTGACAAAGTGCTCGCCGCCGGGCCCGCTGATGCAAAAACCGTGATCGAAGCCAAGATCGGACGCGGCCGGGCGCTGGTTAATCTTGGGCGGGCGACCGAAGCCCAGGCGATCGCGGCCGAGGTGCTGGCGGCAAGCCCCGACCATCTGGGCGCCATGTGGCTCAGTGTCGAAGCGCAAGGGGCGACCGGGGCGCTGGAAGCGGCGATGGAGATCTGCGGCCGCATTGAGGCCGCCGGCGCCGAACCGGGCTCGGCCGAATGGTGTCGCGGCGTCGCCAGCAAACGGGCTCGCCGCCCGCTGCAGGCGGAATCGATATTCATCAATGCGCTGCAATCAGGGAGCCGGGATTTTGTCTCCACCCGCCAGCTCTATTTCCGCTTCAAAGGGTATTTCGACGGCGCAATCGACGGCTTTTCCAGCGACGATCTGATCAATGCCGCGACCCGGTGCACGGCGGTACGGGACTGCAATACCGCGGGGCTTTGAGGTTAAGCTGGAGTATTTGGCGCCGGCATTAAAGTCCTTGGTGATATTCGGCGCCAGCCCGCTCCCCCACCCGGCCACCTTATAGATTGTATCCTGGGCGTGGCCGGGTGGGGGGCGGGCCGGGGCCGTGGACGCGAAATATGCGCTAACTGTCGATCTTCAGCGCCGCGACAAAAGCGTTCTGGGGGATTTCGACGCGGCCGAACTGGCGCATCTTCTTCTTGCCCGCTTTTTGCTTGTCCAGAAGCTTGCGCTTGCGGGTGATGTCGCCGCCGTAACATTTGGCGGTGACGTCCTTGCGCATGGCGGCAATGGTCTCCCGGGCGATGATGCGCCCGCCGATGGCGGCCTGAATGGGGATTTTAAACAGGTGCTTGGGGATCAGGTCCTTTAGTTTTTCGCACATCTGCCGGCCGCGCATTTCCGCCCGGCTGCGGTGGACGATGGTGGCCAGCGCATCCACCGGCTCCTCATTGACGCGGATGGCCATGTTGACCAGATCACCTTCCCGGTAGCCGGTAATCTGGTAGTCGAAGCTGGCATACCCCCGGCTGACCGATTTCAGCCGGTCATAGAAGTCGAACACCACCTCATTGAGCGGCAACTCATAAACGACCATGGCGCGGGAGCCGACATAAGTCAGCTCCTTCTGGGTCCCCCGGCGCTCCTCGCAGAGTTTGAGCACCGCGCCCAGATATTCGTCCGGCACCAGTATCGTGGCGGTGATCCAGGGTTCCTCAAGGCGCTCGATCTGCATCACGTCGGGCAGATCGACCGGATTGTGCAGCTCGGTCATTGTGCCGTCGCGGTGGAAGACATTGTAGATGACGCTCGGCGCGGTGGTGATCAGCTCAAGGCCAAACTCGCGCTCCAGCCGCTCGCGGACGATTTCCAGATGCAGGAGGCCTAAAAAGCCGCAGCGGAAGCCCAGCCCCAGCGCGGCGCTGGTTTCCATTTCGAAATTGAAACTGGCGTCGTTGAGCCGCAGCTTGCCCATGGCATCGCGCAGATCGTCAAAATCTGCGGCATCGAGAGGAAAAAGACCGCAGAAAACTACCGGCTGGGCCGGTTTGAAGCCCGGCAGGGCCTCGGCGCACGGGGCTTTGTCGTGGGTGACGGTATCGCCGACGCGAGTGTCGGCGACCTCCTTGATCGAGGCGGTAAAAAATCCGATCTCACCGGCGCCGAGCTCCGAGACAATGGTTTTTTTGGGCCGGATGGTACCCAACTGATCGATCTGGTGCACCGTGTCGGTCGACATCAGCTTGACACGCTGACCTTTGCGCATGGTGCCATCGACAATGCGCACCAGAACGACAACCCCGAGATAGGCGTCATACCAGCTATCGACCAGAAGGGCTTTGAGTGGCGCATCGGGGTTGCCGCGGGGGGGGGGCAGGCGGTGCACGATGGCCTCCAGAACATCGCCGACCCCCTGGCCGGTCTTGGCCGAAATCTCGATGGCGCCCGAGGCATCAAGACCGATCACGTCCTCGATCTGGGCCTTGATGCGCTCCGGTTCGGACGCCGGCAGGTCGACCTTGTTGAGGACGGACACGATTTCGTGGTCGTTGTCGATGGCCTGATAGACGTTTGCCAAAGTCTGGGCCTCGACGCCCTGACTGGCATCGACCACCAAAAGCGAGCCTTCGCAAGCGGCAAGGGAGCGGTTGACCTCATAGGCGAAATCGACATGGCCCGGTGTGTCAATGAGGTTGAGCACGTAGGTCTCGCCATCGGCGGCTTTATAGTCGAGCCGCACCGTCTGGGCCTTGATGGTGATGCCGCGCTCGCGCTCGATATCCATGGAATCAAGCACCTGCTCCTTCATCTCGCGAGCCGTGAGCCCGCCGCAAAACTGAATAAGCCGGTCGGCAAGCGTCGATTTGCCATGGTCGATATGGGCAACGATGGAAAAGTTGCGAATATGGTCCTGAGGTGTCATGGCCGGGTGATACCACCCCGCCCGTCCGCATCAAAGCGGATTGATGTTCTCCGAGCCAACCTTGGCCGGCTTCACGTGGAATAGTGCATTTTTCGTTGATGAAGTCTCATGCCATCCCGCTCCCCCACCCAGCCACCCCTCGCGATTGTATCCTGGGGGTGGCTGGGTGGGGGAGCGGGATGGCATGAGACTTCATCAACGAAAAATGCGTTATTTCTGAACGCTCTGGCGTTGCCGCAGGGTAAAAAGGTCCGATGCGCCCGAGTAGGGCACGGCTTTGCCAAGATAGCCAAAATAGCTTGAATGAACCGTTCGGGAAAACCGGCTGGTGGCGCCCAGATCGTCGGCAATCTGGGCGGAGGCTTCGCCCAGAGCCCTGATCACATTGTCCGGAAAGGCGCTGATAATAGTGGAGGTCCTGGTGTCGATAAGATCCAGCGCCAGGGCGTTGTTGTAGGTAAAGTCGGCACAGGTCTCCGCCGAAGCCGCCATGGCGGCGCGGCGGACGATGTCCCGCAAATCGGAAGTGAGCGCCCCGAAGGCTTCGGCATTGACGATCAACTCAAGCGCCGAGCCGATTTTCTGGAAAGCCGGCAGGTAATAGTATCGCGCCAGCTTGTGGAACCCAAAAACCAGATCGTTCCATGGCCCGACCCATTCGGTACCGTCAAGCTGGCCCGACTGCATGGCTGGAAAAATATCCGATGGCGGCAGCGCCACCGGCTTGGCGCCAAGATGGCGCAGGACATCGGCGCCAAGCCCGGAAATACGGAACTTCAGCCCTTTGAAATCCTCCGGATTGCGGATTTCGCGCTGAAACCAGCCGCCGGCCTGGGGGCCGGTGTTGCCGGCGAGAAACGGTAACACGTCATAGGAGCTGTACGCCTGCTCCCAAAGCGCTTGGCCGCCGCCAAAATAAATCCAGCCGGCATGTTCGGACGCCGTCAGGCCAAAAGGCATGCCGGTGAAGTAGTGAAAGGCCGGGTTTTTATCGGCCCACAGATGGGCCGAGGCGTGAGCAAGCTCGATGGTGCCTTCGGAGACGGCGTTGAATATCTTTGCCGGCGCCACCTCCTTGCCCGCCGGATAGGCGGTGACCTTGAGCCTGCCGCCCGACATTGCGGTGATCGACCCTGCGAGCCGTTCGGCGGCGGCAAAAAAACCCGGCATTTTGCGCGGCCACGGGGTGGCCATGCGCCAGAGAATGGATTCGGGGGTCGTTTGCGCGATTGCCGGCGTGGCAAGGCCGATCGTGGCGGCGCCGCCAAGCGCCAGAACGTCGCGGCGGGCGGGGTGGGGGGACGTTGTTCCGGTCCGCGCCGGATCTGACGCACCCTTCGCCGCCAATTCCGCACCTAAGAATTCGTCTTTCATTTTCTGCCCCTTTCACCCATCGCCATTCCAAACAAAGACCACTCAGGCTTTGAGCGAATCGCTCAACAGCATTGCCCCTGCCCTTCCCCCAATCAACATATCACCGCGCAAGTTCGGTTTCGGGGGCGGCCCAGTTCAGATCGCGGTAGTCAAAACCATTTTCGACCGTTGGCTTGACGACGGAAAAATACGGCGAAAGATCAAAATCCCTGGGCACGAACAAGCTGTGATGCCGAATGTGCAGGATATCGCGTTTGGAATAACCGCTGGCCTGGGGCTGGCGTTCGCCGTCGCGCATGACGACCGGCAAAATCGGGTAGCGCACCGACTGGAAGGCCTGGGCGATCATGGTCGAGCAGATGGCGCGCGTCGGATCGCCGGACCCCAGCGCCAGCATCCGCCGGCGAAAGCGCACCGGCACCGGCGGCGTCGGCAGCAGATAACGCGCCAGATCGACAATGTTCTTCATGTCGTAGGCATAACCGATCCGCTCGGCCATGAAGCCGACAACCGCGTCCCGGTCCTTGTCCGAAAGCCCGACCGGGCGGCAGATCCGCGCGTTGGTGTAGCGGTATTTCGACAGCGGCGACACAACGCAGCCCTCGCCCAGATTGACCTCGATCAGTTGCGGCCCCTCCCCGCCGACTTTGGGCGGAGGCAGGGCATCGCCGGCAAAAAGCGCCGAATGGGACCAGGTGGACTGGGTCAGATATTTGATCGCGGTGGAAAGCCTCTGCCGTCCCTCGATGAGCAGGACATCGCCGGGTCTGAGGGCGGCGGCCAGGGCTTCTGGGTCCGAATAGCCGATATCCGGCGGTTTGTCGATTTCCCGTGACAGCACCCGGGCGAGCCACAGGCCAAACCGGTCCAGGGGGCCGCGAAGCAGGCGCGTTTCAGTCATTCCGGTTCCTTGTTATAGTCAGGTATTACCCTAGCTATCAAAGATCGGCCATTTTATCCGAACATGAAAGGGAGCATTCCTGGTTCCATGTTTCAATCCGCCGAAAACTACCTCGCCCCGCTCGACGATGCCGCCCGCCGCCGTCACCGTTTGCGCAATTTCCTGCATACGGTTTTGCTGCTGGCCGCAGGTATCGGTCTGCTCAGTCTGACGGCCTTGACGATTTTCGGCATCGAAGGACTGGTATGGGCCGCGATGGCGACCGGCATCAGCCTGTATTTTTCGTCACGCCTTTCGCCGCAGGTCATCCTGGGGCTCTACCGGGCCCGGGCGCTCAGCCGCAAGACCTTCCCCCAGGGCTGGCAGGTGATGGATGCGCTAAGCGCCCGGGCCGGGTTGCCCGAAACGCCGCAGCTATATTATGTGCCCAGTTCGAACATGAACGCCTTTGCGGTCGGGCGGCCCGGAAATGCGGCAATCGCCGTCACCGACGGGTTGATCCGCGGCCTGACGTTGCGCCAGTTCGCCGCCGTGATGGCCCATGAGATGAGCCATATCCGCAACGGCGACATCAAAGTGATGGCCCTGGCCGACATGGTGACACGGCTGACCAACTCCATGGCCTTTGTCGGCCTTTTTATGCTGATGATGTATTTGCCCCAGCTTGCCGGCAATGGCGATGCGCCCTGGCTCGTCATCGCCAGTCTCATTGTCGCGCCCACTTTTGCGGGGCTGCTGCAACTGGCGCTGAGCCGCACCCGCGAGTATGAGGCCGATCTGGACGCCGTCGGTCTGACCGGGGACCCCGAGGGGCTGGCCACGGCGCTTTTGGCGCTGGAGAAAAAGCACGGCGCGATATGGGAGGGGCTGGTGCCCCCGGGGGGGCGCATTCCAGACCCCTCGCTCCTGCGCACCCACCCCAAAACCGAAGAGCGGGTAAGGCGCCTCAGGGAGCTTGAAAAGCCTCTTTACGACCCTGCGCTGTCCACCTCGGTGCCTCTGGTGCCGCCGGACGGCGAACCGGTGACCGGGCGGCCGCGTTACCGCATGACGGGAACGTGGTACTGAGCGCGCTTCATCGGCCAAGCGGCACCGTTGCCGTTTTGGTGTCTACCGGACCAGCTCGCCTCTGATCACGTAGCCAAGGATCGCAACGATCTGTTCGGCGGTTTCAGCGACCGCCAGGGCTGCGGCATCGACCTCCTTCAGCGGGTGGATGAGAGCGGGGTCGTGCATCACGATCAGCGGTTTGCCCAAGGCTGAGGCGGTGCCGGCGTCGAAGGCGGCGTTCCATTGTTTGTATTTGTCGCCAAAGCGGACCACGACGATGTCGGCGGCGGCGATCAGCGTGCGGGTGCGGATGGCGTTCATTTGCGCGCCCTTGCGGTCGCGCCAGAACGGGATCTCCTCTTCGCCCAAAATAACCGCGCCGCAATCGTCGCTGGCCTCATGGTCGGTCACGGGGGCGGAAAACGCAACCGGCAGCCCGGCGGCCCGCGCCCCGGCCTCGATGCGCTGGCGCCAATCGGTGTGGATCTCGCCTGAAAGATAGACAGACCAGGATTTCATCGCCGGCTCTCCCATTTTTTTACGTTCGATTTATGTAGGGGACCTTCGTATTGCCCTTCCATATCATTTTGCCAGCAAATTCGGGAATTTTGCGTCCGGGGAGGCAAAACCGGTTCCAGCCCCCATGGATTTATGGTTAGCAAAACCTTAATCTGGGGCAGGCTATGCAAAGACGCGGTTCGAATTTTGCGGATCGGCTATAAGGGCGGGGACGTGGACCATGGCCATTATTCGATTCTGGATTTGCGCCTCGGCGGGTGTTGCGGCCCTGATGTTGGCGTTACCGGTTCAGGGCAGCGCCCAGACCCCGGCCAAGACGCTTTTTTCTAAAAAGGATACCGCGGCACTTCTGCCCGCCGCGGCTCTGGGCAGTTACGCCAAGGGCTGTCTTGCCGGCGCCGAACCGATTGACTGGAACGGCCCGCGCCATCAGGTGATGCGCCTTGGCCGAAACCGCTATTGGGGGCACCCGACGCTTGTCAGCTATATCAACAAGCTGGCGGATCGAGCCAACGCCAAGGGCTGGAACGGGGTACTGGTCGGCGATATGGCCCAGCCGCGCGGTGGGCCCATGGCGGGTGGCCATCGCAGCCATCAGATCGGGCTCGATGCCGATATCTGGCTGACGCCGATGCCCGGCCGCACCCTGACCTTCGAGGAACGTAAATCTCTCAGCGCCGTATCGATGCTCGACAAGACCGGCAAGGCCGTCGATCCGTCGATCTGGACGCCGGAGCATCAGGTGTTCATCAAAACCGCGGCATCCTTCCCCGAAGTCGCCCGCATTTTTGTCAATCCCGCCATCAAGGCGGCCCTGTGCAAGGCGGCGGGCACCGACCGGGGCTGGCTGCGCAAAGTCCGGCCCTGGTGGGGTCACAAAGCCCATATGCATGTCCGGCTGTCGTGCCCCCCCGGCGTCGCGGGCTGCAAAAACCAGGCCGCCCCGCCCCGTGGCGATGGCTGCGGCGCCGAGCTGGCCTCGTGGTTCAAGCCGCCGCCGAAGCCAAAAAAGGGCGCCAAGAAACCGCCGCGCAAAAAGCGCCGCGAGCTCAGGATGGCCGATCTGCCAAACGCCTGCCGGAACGTGCTCGCCGCCCAATAGCGAGCAGACCCTCCAGGGATAGAACAGGCGCTCAGCCCGGTTGAAACAGCGTGTCTATGATCGGGCAGTCCGGCACATCGCCCCCGGAGCATTGCGATGCCATCTCGACAAGGGCCCGCTCAAGGCGTTTTAGATCGGCGAGCTTGGTTTTGACGGCCGCAAGATGGGTGATCGTCATGGCGTGAACGTCGTTGCAGGTAAAATCGTCACGGTCCACCATTTCCAGAAGCGCGCGAATTTCATCGAGAGAAAAGCCCAGATCCCGGCAGCGTTTGACAAAAAACAGGCGCTTGAGTTGCTCATGGTCATATTGCCGGTTGCCGCCTTCGGTGCGGCCCGGCCTTGGCAGAATTTCAATACGCTCATAATACCGGATGGTCTCGATATTCACCCCGGTCCGGCGTGACACCTCACCGATTCCATAGCCCCTTGTCGCGTTTGTCCGGTCCATCGATTTTCCCTTGTATCTGTAGTTGCTACAGATTGTAGGTTGGGTTGCAGCCGGGATCAAACCTGCAAAAAATCAGACGTAACAGATGCGGCGCGAGAGGTCCCAGGCCCCGCTCCCTTGGTTTGAAATGGAAGATGCCATGAATGATATCGCCCCGAAAAACCACAGCAGATTGCTCAAAAACGGCATATCGGGAAGCCTGATTGCGGCGGTTTGCTGTTTTACGCCGCTGCTGGTGATTGTCTTCACCGGTGTCGGGCTTACAAGTTATATCGGCGGCATCGATTATGTCGTCTTCCCGGCGATGTTCGCCTCCCTCGGGGTCACCGCCTATGCGCTTTATTTGCGGTCCGGCAATAAGGGCCTGTCGCCAAAACCGGTGATCGCGGTTCTGGTTCTGGCGTTTCCGGTACTGCTGATCTGGCTTGAATTCAGATACGCGTTGCGCATTTCCCTTGCCGCCGTCGCTCTTGTGGCGATCTATGGGGTCTATCTGCGGCCTTTCAAAACCCCACTTGCATCGTAGCTGGCGGGGCGGGGAAAATGAGCCATCCATACGATATCGCCGTTATCGGCGCCGGTTCCGCGGGGTTTTCAGCCGCAATTACCGCCGCCGATGCCGGCGCCCAGGTTGCCCTGATCGGTCATGGAACCATCGGCGGCGCTTGCGTCAATGTTGGCTGCGTGCCCTCCAAGACACTGATCCGGGCCGTCGAGGCGCTGCATGTTGCCCGCAGCGCCAGCCGTTTTGACGGCATCACCGCCTCGGCGCGGCTAACGAGTTGGAAAGCGGTTGTTCGCCAGAAGCAAAAGCTTATCGAGAATTTGCGTCAGGCTAAATACAGCGACCTGCTGCCGGACTACGACGCCATCACCTATCTCAAGGGCGCTGCGGCATTTTTGTTTAACGGGTCTCTGGGCGTGAACGGCAAAACCATAGGCGCCAAAAACATCATAATCGCCACCGGAAGCCGCCCGGCCCTGCCATCGATTGCCGGGATTGAAAACGTCCCCTACCTGACCAGCACCACCGCCCTTGAACTGAGAAGTCTGCCCGCCTCGATGATAGTCATCGGCGCCGGTTATATCGGGGCTGAAATGGCGCAAATGTTTGCCCGGGCGGGCGTGAGGGTAACGTTGGTCAGCCGCCGTGGCCTGCTGCCGCAAGCGGAGCCGGAAGTGGGCGAGACCCTAACCGGTTGTTTTGAGGACGAAGCCATTAGCGTTGTCAGCGGTATTACCTATGAACGCATCGAGAAAAGCGGCAACAAGGTAAAACTGCATGTGAACGGCACTACCGGCCCCAGGGCGATCACGGCGGAAAAAGTCATGATTGCCACGGGTCGCGCCCCGAACACCGAAAAGTTGAACCTGGCCGCCGCCGGGATCGAAACCAATGCCAATGCCGGGATCAAGGTCGATGCGCAGATGCGCACAACCAAAAAGGGGGTCTACGCCGCGGGCGATGTGACCGGCAAGGACCAGTTCGTCTACATGGCGGCCTATGGGGCGAAAATCGCGGCGAAGAACGCCATGAGCGGCGATGCGCTCGCCTACGACAACTCGATCATGCCGGCGGTTGTCTTCACCGACCCGCAGGTCGCAAGTGTCGGCTATACTGAAATTCAGGCCCGGGCCGCGGGCTTTGCGGTGAAAACCTCGACACTGACCCTGGATAACGTGCCCCGAGCCCTTGCCGCGCGCAACACAAGTGGCCTCATCAAGCTTATCGCGGACATCAAAACCAAAAAACTGCTCGGCGCTCATATTTTGGCCCCAGAAGGCGCCGACAGCATTCAGACCGCAGCCCTGGCGATCAGGGCCGGCATGACTTATGAGGACCTTGGCGCGATGATCTTCCCCTATCTGACCACGGTCGAGGGTCTGAAGCTGGCTGCGCAGGCCTTTGACATGGACGTTGGGAAACTGTCGTGCTGCGCCGGCTGAAAGGGGGAAGCCTTAGGTCAGAAGCGCCACCGCTGTCGCCTCGTCGGTCACCAGTGTGTCGATGACGCCGCGGGCGAGGATGGCGCGCATGATCGCCACCTTGTAGCTGCCGCCGGCGGCAAGGATGACATTGGGGATCGCGCCCAGGTCCTCCAGCGAAATGCCTATCACACGGTTGTTGATCGGATGATCGACGAGCGCGCCAGCTTCGTCGAGCATATAGCCCAGAATATCGCCGACCGCGCCCTTGGCGATCAGCTCGTCGGGGGAATATTCCGTCGGCAGGCCGTCGCGCATCAACAGGCTGGCATCGGAAATATCCCCCGCCGCCAGGGCGATGGCATCAGTGGAACGGATTTTTTCGATGATCTCCAGAAACACATCCTGGGCGATCAGGATATCGCGGCTCTGGGCCGAGCTGGCATAGATCGGCACGGTGAAATAGCTCAGATCTGCATTGCAGATATCGGCCAGCCGCCGGGTGATTTCGTACGAATTGAGGTCCGAGCCCTTGGTCAGCCCGCCCATGACCGAAACGATTTCTAGATCGGGACGGTTCACCGGCGCCATGAACCGGGTCGCAAGGTTCAAGGTGTTCCCCCACGCCATGCCGAACAGTTTGACGTCCGGGCCGGTCAGGATCCCGGACAGATAATTGCCCAGCGCCATGCCGACCATCGTCTGGGTGTCCGCGGGGTTCATCGGCCTGGGGACAATTTCGGCCCGCGCCAGACCGAACTTCCCCGTCAGATCCCGCTCAAGCTCGGCGCAAGGCGCATAGTCCGAATTGATCGATATGCGCACGATGCCCCGGCGGCGGGCCTGGCCAAGCGCCTTGTTGACCCGCAGCCGGGTGATGCCGAAACGTTTGGCCACCTCGGCCTGGGTATTGCCTTCGATCTCGCAGGCCCAGGCGATGCGGACCAGGAGGCGCTCCTCCTGATCGATGGTGAGGGATTTGGACCGGCCGGCCAACTAGCGTACCTGAAGCAGAGCTTCGGCGAGTTCCACGAAGCCGTCACCGGCTTTGCTTTGCGTGACCCATCGTGGGCAGTGGTCAAGGGTAAAATCGCGGACATTGGCAACGCCGACGCCGTGGATGAAATGTTCGAACATCGGCTGGTCGTTGGGGCTGTCACCGGCAAACACCAGGGCTGAATTGTCGCGGTCGATGTCCAGGCCAAAGCGTGTCGACAGGCAGTGGGCCGTCATCGATTTTTTGTCGTAGGCGCCGAACCAGCCATTGACATGGATCGAGGAGACTTTGGCGACGGCGCCGGCGTCCTCGAACATTTTTACGATCCTGTCGATCGAGGCTTGGCACAGGGGTTCGACGTCTTCGCAAAAATCGATGGCGAGATCGGCGATGCGGCAGAATTGATCCGAGGCAATCCCGGCGCCGGGAACGGCATCCAGAATTTGCCTCTGAAGCGCATCGAGGCGGGCGCGGTCCTCCTTGCGCTCCTGTTCGGATTTGGCGAAATGGCTGTGCATCTTGCGTGTTTTCCGGTCATAGGAAAACCACAAGGCGCCGTTCTCGCCAACCACCGCGTCCACCGGCCACATCCGGGCGATGTGGTCGCACCACCCCGCCGGGCGCCCCGTCACCGGGACAAGCTTTATCCCCGCCGCCGCCAGATCTTCCAGCGCGGCAAGAGTTGCGGCGGGCAGGCGGCCGTCCGTGGTCATGGTGTCGTCGATGTCGGACAGAAGCACCTTGATCCCCCGCCGGTCGGAGGCGGAGAATTCGGCCAGGGGTCTCACTTGACCGCGCCCATGGTCAGGCCGCGAACCAGTTGCCGCGAGGCGAGCAGGGCGAAAATAAGCACCGGCACCACGATGAGCGTCGAGGTCGCCATGATCTTGCCGTAAGGCAAGGAATACCCTTCCATGAAACTGACCGCCATGGCCGGTGCGGTCTTGGCCGCGTTGCGGGTCAGAACCAGGGCGAACATCAACTCGTTCCACGAAAAGATGAAGGAGAAGATCGCCGATACCGCGATCCCCGGCATGGCCAGCGGCACGCAGATGGAACGGAAAATACGCCATTGCGAAGCCCCTTCCAGGGACGCCGCTTCGTCGAGATCCTTGGGGATGGAGCGGAACTGGTCGGTGCAGATCCAGATGACGATCGGCAGATTGAAGGTGAGGTAAATCAGGATGAGGGTGATGTGTTTGTCGAGCATTCCAAGGTTGCGGACGATAAGGAAAAACGGCAGCGCCAGCACGATCGGCGAGATCATCCGGTTGGTGATGAACCAGAACCACAAATCCTTCTTGCCCCGGAACTCAAAGCGGGCCAGCGCGTAGGCGGCGGGCAGGCCAAGGGCTATGGCCAGAAGGGTTGTCGATACCGAAATGATGAGGGAATTGATCAAGGTTTTCAGAACGGCGTCGTCGAACAGCACTTTGGCGTAGTTCGACAGCGTTGGCTCGAAAATCCACACCGGCGGGCTTTCAAGCGCCATCAATTGGGTTTTCAGCGAGGTTGTGACCATCCAGTAAAACGGGAAAACGCAGAACAGAATGATCACGGCCAGCAGGAGCACCTGCATGGCGAGGGATTTACGCGTGCCCGATGCCGCCGCCATCTCAAACCTCCCTGTAGAGCAGCTTGATGTAAAGCTGGGCCAGGATGATGGTGATGATCAGCAAGATAATCGCCTGGGCCGACGCCAGCCCCTGGTCAAAAGCGCGAAAGCCGACACGCTGGATCATCAGCGAGATCAGCTCGGTCGCGGAGCCCGGCCCCCCGCGGGTCAGGGTGAACACCATATCGAACAGTTTCAGCGTATCGGCGGTGCGCAAGATCAGTACCGCCACCAGTCCGGGGACCAGGAAGGGAAGCTGGATATGGCGTAAAATCGTCCACCAGTTCTTGGTTTCCAGTTGCGCCGCCTCTTCGACCTCCCCTGGCACCGTGGTCAGCCCGGCCAGAAGAACCAGCGACACAAAAGGGGTCCACTGCCAGACGTCCCAGAAAATGATCATGGCAAAGGCGTTGAACGGATCGCCGATCCAGTTGATCGGGTCGATGCCGATAAAACCCAAGAGCTGGTTGACGACACCATATTTGAGATTGAACATCACCTGGCCCAGAAGCCCGACAACCGCATAGGTCGTCGCCATGGGCAAAACCAGGGACAGCCGCGCCAGGGTTTTGAGAACCCCCAGCCCCGGGCGATGCAAAATCAGCGCAATCCCAAGCCCAAGGCTGATTTGCAGCGGCAGGGCAATCACCAGCATGGTGAAGGTGCGCCCCATGGCCTCCCAAAATACCTGGTCGGTCAGAACCGTGGCGTAATTCTCCAGGCCGATAAACTCGACATGGCGCAATTTGGTGAGATTGAAGAAGTAAAAACTGGTGTAGCCGGCATAGATCAGCGGCACGATGCCGATCAGCGCCAGAGCGATGACCGCGGGGCTGAGAAAAGCGAAAATTGTCGTGCGGCTGGTCATGGCAAATTCCGCGACAGGCTGGTTGCCGGCGTGAGGTGGCGGCGAGGCGCCCAACTAAAAAATGGGGGCGCGAAAATGCGCCCCCAAAGTTGATGGCAGTTTCCGCTATTGAGCCAGCGGTTTTTTGCCGGAATAATAACCGGCTTTTTCGAGAACGGCTTCCATGCGCTCACCGAGGATTTTTGCGCCCTCTTCGGTGGTCACGTCGCCGAGCATGATTTTCGTGCCCCATTCCTGGACGATTTCGGTGATCTCGGGCCATTCGGCAAACCGGGGCCGGAACTCCGGCACACCATCCTGCCAGCTTTCGACCAGAGCCGGAACGAAGTCGTATTTCTCCGCGACGCCGGGCAGCTTGTAGACCGACTGACGCGCCGGGACACCGCCCATTTCCAGATAGCGCAGGGCGTTGGCCTTCGACGTCACCCACTGGATGAAGAGCCAGGCGGCGGCCTGTTCTTTTTCGCCCGCCTGCGAGGTCACGGCCAGCGAGAAGCCGCCAAGGGCGGGTTTGCGTCCCGCCGGGCCCATGGGCTCGGGCGCGATCGCCAGACAATCGGCCACCTTGGAGGTTTCCGGGCTCTTCAAGGTGGAGTAGAACGCCGACCACTCGGTGATCATCGCCACATCGCCCTGGCCAAGGCCATTGACGGTCTCGGCGTGATCCCAGGAGACAATCCCCTCGGGCATGTACTTCATCAGGTCCTGACGGAATTTCAGGCCGGCCTGGCTTTCCTTGGACAGAAGGTTGGACCTGAAATTGGCATCCAGGAACGAGCCGCCAAAGGGCCACAGCATGCGGGCGAAGCTGTCCGCGGACTGGGTTTCATTGCGTTTGGACTGCAGCGCGAAGGCGTATTTGCCGTCCTTGGTCAGCGCCGGGCCGTAAACGTCCTTGAGCTCGGTCCAGGTCTTGGGCGGACCGTCGAAACCGGCGTCTTTCAGCATGCATTTATTGTAGAATAAAAGGCCGGAATAATTGTCAAACGGCAGCCCGTAGATCTTGCCGTTCCAGCCGCCGAAGGCATCGAGCACCAGGGGGAAGAAGTCGTCGATGTCAAGCTCGGGATCCTTGAGCTTGGGGTTGGAGGTGAATTTGTCGATCGGGACAATCCACTCGTTCTCGGCAAAATTGCCGATCCACACCAGATCGATCAGCGCAATGTCGAAATCACCGCCGGCGACAAAGTCGCGGACCTGCTCGCCCAGGGCATTTTCGTAAGGATGCTTGACGATATTGATCTTGATCCCGGTTTTCTTTTCGAACTCCGGCAGCATTTTTTCCGCCGCCTCATAACCGGGGCGAAGCAGGAACACCACATCGACCGAGGTCCCCGCATAGGGCTTGGCGGCGTCTTCGAGCGTCCAGGCCTGAGCGTTTGCCTGGCCGGCCCCAAGGGCGAGCGTGGCCGCCAGCGCCACCGAACCGAAGAGTGACTTTAGTTTCATCATAACCTCCCAATTGAATATTATGGATTGACATTCAAATGTGTCGCGTCACATACAAATGTATTAAATACGTCCCGTGTCAATCGAAAATTGTCCCAACCGCAAACAAGGGGCGCTGACAAGAGGACCGGCGAAGGGAGGGCCGCATTGGCACAAGTCGAGCTTAACGGCGTCAACAAGTTCTATGGGACCTTCCAGGCGCTCTACGATGTGTCGCTGACGGTGGACGATGGATCGTTTGTGGTCTTCGTGGGGCCCTCGGGGTGCGGAAAGTCGACGCTGCTGCGCGCCATCGCCGGACTTGAGGGCATTTCGGCCGGCACCATCGGCATCGACGGCCGCGATGTGACCAATGTCGCGCCCTCGGACCGCGATGTCGCCATGGTGTTCCAGTCTTACGCCCTTTATCCCCACATGACGGTGCGCGCCAACATGGAATTTGGCATGAAGGTGGGCGGCGTGCCGGCGCCCGAACGGGCCAAACGCGTTGCCGAGGCGGCACGCGTTCTTCAGCTTGAGGACTATCTTGGGCGCAAGCCGGTGCAATTGTCCGGCGGCCAGCGTCAGCGTGTCGCCATCGGCAGGGCGATCGTCAAGGATCCCAAGGTGTTCCTGTTCGACGAACCGCTATCGAACCTCGACGCCAAGCTGCGTATCCAGATGCGCATCGAGCTTGAGGCCCTGCACAAACAACTGAACTCAACGATGATCTACGTCACCCACGATCAGGTCGAGGCCATGACCATGGCCGACCAGATCGTGGTTCTCAACGAGGGGCGCGTGGAGCAGATCGGCCCGCCGCTTGATCTGTATCACCGGCCCGAATCGTTGTTCGTCGCCGGGTTTATCGGCTCGCCGTCGATGAATTTCCTTACCCCCGATGCCGTGAGGTCCCTCAAAGGGCTGGCGATTGCCCCTGCCGTGGATCGCATCGGTATCCGGCCCGAGCACCTGACTGTGGTGCCGAAGGGCAAGGGTCATCTCGATGTGACCGTAAGGGTCAAGGAATCCCTGGGCGGCGAGAGTTTCCTTTATGCCAGGACCGGCGGGGGCGACGATCTTGTCATCAAGACCCATGGCGATGAGCCGACCGAGGCCGGCTCCGGTGTCGGCTTGCGATTTGCCGCCGAACGTCTGCACCAGTTCGATGCCGATGGCCGCGCGCTGGGCCTTGGTTGAACCGGGGTGAGCCAGGGATGAATTGCGGCAATGGATAACTGGCAAACGACATTCAAGCAGACAATTGCCGCCGCGATCGAGCGGTCGGAAAATATCGCTGCGATTGAAGTTGGGCGCGGTGCCCTGGCTCGTGCCGGCCAGCTATGCCGGCGTCATTTTGACGGTAACGCTGTGCTGGTGTTCGCCGATGAGGCAGCCTTTGCCGCCGCCGGGGATGTCGCGGTTTCGGCTCTGAAATCAGCCGGCCTCACGGTTGACAGCCACATCCTGCCCGCCAGCCCCCGGCCCAAGCCGACGGTGGCGCTGGGCGAGGACTTTGCCGGGCGCCTTGAGCGCGGCGTGGTGCCCATGGCGCTGGGCTCGGGCGTGATGAACGATCTGGTTAAATATGCGGCCTTCCGCCGGGGGGTGCGCTATTTCTGCATTGCCACCGCGGCATCGATGGATGGATATTGCTCCGGTGGCGCCCCCCTCGCCGACAAGGGCTTCAAGATCACCATCCCCTGCCGGCCGCCAAAGGCGATCCTTGCCGACCTTGAGGTTATCGCTGCCGCGCCACCTCGGATGACCGCGTGCGGGTACGGCGATCTTGCCGGCAAGGTTGCCGCCGGCGCCGACTGGCTGGTCGCCGACGCCCTTGGCATCGAGCCGCTGGACGATATTGCCTGGCCCCTGGTTCAGGACAATCTGCGACAGCTTCTCGAGCGCCCCGAAGCCCTGGCCGGAGGCGACATCGAAGCCACGGCCCGGCTTTTTGCCGGCCTTAACATCTGCGGCCTGGCCATGGAGTTCCATGGGTCCTCGCGGCCTGCGTCCGGCGCCGATCACCAGATTGCCCATATGTGGGAGATGGAGGAGCTGGCCCACCGGGGCGAGCCGGTCGCTCACGGGGCCTGCGTCGCCATCGGCACCATCACGGTTCTGGCCCTTTATGACTGGCTGATCGGCCAGGACCTTACCAAACTCGACATTGGGACTTGCGTGGACCGGGCCCCGGACTGGGACATGGCCGTGGCCCAGATCCGCCATCACATTCCGGAGCAAAGGATCGCCGAACGGGCAATCGGGGAAATGGCGGAAAAATATATCGACGGCGAGGCGCTGCGAAGTCGGCTTTGCGACATAAAGGACGCCTGGCCGGCGTTGCGGGACCGCCTGACCACTTCCCTGATGCGCGCGCCCGATATGGCGCACCACCTGAAAATGGCCGGAAGCGTATATGATCCATCGCACATCGGCATCGGGCCCGAACGGCTGAAGGCGACGGTATACTCCAGCCGTTTCATCCGCAGGCGTTACACCATCCTTGATCTGCTGGCGCAGACCGGCCTGCTCGATACGGCGGTGCGGGCTACGGTATCCAAAGAGGTGCTCGACCCGGCCAGAAGACCGACCATGAGAGGGAACTGACATGGATTGGAACACCGCCGCCCGCGCGGCCACCGGGGAAATCGGTGCTGCGCTTGAAGCGATCGACCCCGCCAGCGCCTCGGCAATGGTCGAGGAGATCGTTTCCGCCCGGCGTCTGGCGCTTTACGGCGTCGGGCGCGAGGGCCTGATGATGAAGGCGCTTGCCATGCGGCTCTATCATCTGGGGCTTGGCGCTCATGTGGCCGGCGACATGACCACCCCGCCGCTCGGGCAGGGCGACCTGCTGATTGTCAGTGCCGGGCCGGGGTATTTTTCCACCGTTGCGGCCCTGGTCGATGTCGCCGCTTCCGCCGGTGCCCGCACGGCGCTATTTACCGCTGTTCCCGGTGGCAAGATCGCGGACAGATGCGATACCGTGATGGTGCTGCCGGCCCAGACCATGGCCAATGATCAGGGTGGAGCGACATCGGTACTGCCCATGGGCTCGCTCTATGAGGGGGTTCAGTTCGTGGCCTTCGAACTGCTGGTTCTCATGGCCCGCGACAGGCTGGGCCTCTCCCCCGAGGCCATGCGCGCCAACCACACCAATCTGGAGTAACCCCCCCCGTGCCCGACTGGATCGAACGATTTTCCCTCAAGGGCCGGACCGCGATGGTCACCGGCGCCTCCAAAGGTATCGGCGCAGAGATCTGCACCGTCTTCGCCGATGCCGGCGCCGACATCATCGCCGTGGCCCGAGACGGACACGGGCTTGACGAGGTGGCGCGGGCCGTGACGGGCAAGGGCCGGGCCTGCACCACGATCCAGGCCGATCTTGGCACCGTGGAGGGCGCCAGGGGCGCCGCCGTTCAAGCCATGAGACAGACGGAGACCATCGATATTCTGGTTAATTCCGCCGGCGTGGCGCTGATCGATCCGGCGCTGGAGCTTTCAGTCGACAAATGGGACCGGACCATGGCGGTCAATGTGCGGGCGCCGTTCCTGCTCGCCCAGGCGTTGGCCCCGGCGATGATCGCGCAACGTTGGGGGAAAATCATCAATATCTCCTCCCAGACCGGGGTCATCGCCGCCACCGACCATGTTGCCTATGCCACATCGAAGGGGGCGCTCAACGCCCTGACCAAATCGCTGATGGCCGAATGGGCGCCCCACAATGTCCAGGTCAACGCCATCTGCCCCACGGTGGTGATGACGCCGATGGGCAAGCAGATCTGGAGCCCGGCCGAAAAGGGCGGACCATTCCTGGAAAAGACGCCTCTGGGCCGTTTCGGCGAGCCGGTCGAAATCGCCGATCTGGCGCTCTACCTCGCCTCGCCGGCGTCCGAACTGGTCAACGGCGCCATCATCATGATCGACGGCGGGTTTTCGTCGGTTTGAAGTTTTGGTTTTCCGCTGCCGATGATCCGAAAAACCAGCTGTAACCACAAGAAGGTGAATGTGCCGGAGGGGCGGCAGCAGATATCGACCGCCATGCAGATCGAGAGCGCCCGCCAGGCCGATGGCTCCACGCCGCTGCATCAATGGCACAAAGAGGCCGCCGGCTATAAACTGCGTTATGTGCCCTCGACCCTGCCCGACATGCTCTGCCTGTCGATGGCGCCGGAGCAGGCCGGTTCGCTTGCCGATATCAAAGATGGAGCCAGGGGCGGTGTCAGGGGTGGCGGGGTGGAAAACGTGCTCGATGGGGTGACCCTGGCGGACATGGATGTCGAGATTGCCATGCCGGTGCAGACCCTGCAGGATCTGGCGGCGCAGACCGGGCTGTGGCGCAACGCCTCACCCAAGGGGTGCCGGCGCCAGTTGGAGCTTATGGCGTTGACCTGCGAGGCGGCCTATCCGGCTTTGCGCCTGCATCTATATGACGGCAGCCAGACCTATTCGGCGCCCTATACCGTCTTTGGCAAGGCCAGGGCGGCGATTTACATCGGCGATGCCTATCTGGTCGTCACCGCGGTGGATCAGGTGCAGGCTTTTGTGCGTCATTTCGACGAGCTGGTGCGGCAGACGGTGTTCAGCCCCGACGCGGTGCACGAAACCTTGACCTATTTTGCGTCAAAGACGGCAAAATAGCTTGATGAAGGGGCGCTCCCCGATATCAGGATACCGGCGGCGCTCACTCATGTTTCAGCTCCGTCTCCTCGCATTCGCGATCCGTCGGGGTCAAAGAGTGGAGTTTTGTAAAGTGTGGCCGGTCGGCGCTCCCCCAGGATTTCGATTTCAACCTCAAGGCCATCCCGGATCAGCTCGGCCGGTAGAATCCCGAACGCCACCGATTGCATGGCGTGGTGGGCAAAGCCGCCCGAGGTGACAAAACCCACAACCTCACCATTGTAAAAGATTGGTTCGTCGCCCCAGACATCGGCTCCGGCGGTATTGACGGTGAAGGTCGAAAGGTGCCGGTCGGCGCCCCTTGACCGTTCGGCCTCGGCGGGAGCGCGGCCGATGAAATCAGCCGATTTGCCAAAAGCGATGAACCGGTCAAGGCCGGTTTCGGCGGCGGTATAGTCGGGGCGGTATTCGCGGCCCCAGGAGCCGAAGCTTTTTTCCAGGCGCAGGCTCATCATCGCCCGCATGCCAAACGGGGTCAGGCCGCGGGGCTCCCCAGCTTCCCACAGGGCTTGGAACAGCGGCAGCTGGTTTTGTGCATCGACGTAGATCTCATAACCGAGATCGCCGGTGTAGCTCACCCGCTGCACCAGTGCCCGGCAGGTGCCGATATCGATGGTTTTCACATCGAGAAATTTAAACGCCTTGTTTGAAACATCGGCGAAGGCGACCTCTTGCAGAATATCGCGGGCATGAGGGCCGGCGATCTGGAACCCCAGGCGTCTGGTGGAAATATCCTCGATTTCAACGGAGCCGTCCGGGGCAAGGTTGTGCGCAAACCAGCGCATATGCACCGCCGCCATGGCAAAAGAGCCGATGAGCTGGAACTCATCCTCGGCCAGCGCCGAGACCGTAAGATCGCCGATGAGGCGGCCCTTGGGGCTCAACATTGGTGTCAGGCCCAGCTGGCCGGCGGGCGGAATGCGGCCCGCCATGATCCGGTTGAGCCAGGCGCGCGCGCCGGAACCCGAAATGCGATATTTTCCAAAATTGTGGATCTCGTTGATCCCGGCGGTTTCCCGGACCGCCCGGCATTCCGCCGCCACGGCGGCAAAGGCGTTTGATCGCCGAAAGGTGGGGTTTTCCTCCAGCGGCTCGTGGGTCCGGGCGAAATAATTGACGACTTCCATGCCGCCGGCATCGCCGAAGACCGCCCTTCGCGCTTTCCATTCGGCATAGGCGGGCGTTGTCCGGTGCGGCCGGGCGGCGGGCAACTCCTCGTTGGGGAAGGAAATCGAGAACCGGCGCTGGTAGTTCTCCTTGACCTTGGCGCGGGTATAGCCCGGCGTGATCCAGTCGCCGAACCGGGCGACATCCATGGCATGGGCATCGCGGTCGGGCTCGCCTTGGGTCATCCATTCGGCCAGGGTCAGCCCGACCCCGCCGCCCTGGCTGAACCCGGCCATGACGGCACAGGCCGACCAGTAGTTGGCCAAACCGGGCACCGGACCGACCAGGGGGTTGCCGTCGGGGGCAAAGGTGAACGGCCCGTTGACGACGGTCTTGATGCCGGCGCGCTCCAGCACCGGATAGCGGTGGAAGGCAGCTTCCAGGGACGGGCCGATGCGGTCGAGATTCTGGTTCAGAAGCTCGGTGCCGAAATCAGGCGGCGTGCCGCCCGTGGCCCACCAGGTGCAGTCGCGTTCGTAAAAGCCGATGCACAGGCCCCGGCCCTCCTGCCTGAGATAACTCTCCCCGCCGGGGTCCATGGCATGGGGCAGCTCGGTATCGCGTTCAAAGACCTCTTCAAGGTCTTCGGTGATCAGATATTGATGCTCCATGGCATGCAGCGGCAGATAGACCCCGGCCATGGCGCCGACCTCGCGGGCCCACAGCCCCGCGGCATTGACCAGATGTTCGGCGATGATGGTGCCGTCCCTGGTCACCACCTCCCAGCCGCCATCGGGTTGGGGCCGGGTTTCGAGCACCGGATTGCGCAGCACGATTTGGGCGCCGGCCATCTTCGCGGCCTTGGCATAGGCATGGGTGGTTCCCGATGGGTCCAGATGGCCGTCCAGCGGGTCATGGAGCCCGCCGATCAGACCGTCCACATTGGTGATCGGCGTGAGCGCCTTGATCTCGCCGGGGGTAAGGATCTTGGTATCGAGGCCCATGTAACGATGCTTGGCGTGTTCGGCCCGAAGGTAGTCCATGCGCTCGGGCGTATCGGCAAGGGTGACGCCGCCGACGTGGTGGAGACCGCAAGAGAGGCCGGTAAGCTCCTCCAGCTCGCGATAGAGCCCGATGGTATAGCCCTGGAGCGCCGCCATGTTGGTATCGGCGTTCAGGGTATGAAAACCGCCCGCCGCATGCCAGGTCGAGCCGCTCGTCAGCTCGGCGCGCTCGACCAGAAGCACATCGGTCCAGCCCAGTTTGGCAAGATGATAGAGCACCGAGACGCCGACAACGCCGCCGCCGATGACCACGGCCCTTACGTGTGATTTCAACACCCTGCCCCCGGAATTATCCTGCCAGACTGGCGGATCACGCAGTAGGTGAACGGATCACCATTTTGGGGAGCTTAGGTCTTGCCGCCGCAATCGCCAATGGCATTTGTTTCGATCAAACGGCGGCGGCGGCCGGGGCGTCGCCGATGCCGGCCAGGGACAGCTCCGCTGCCCGGTGGCAGCGGACCTGGTGACCTGACCCGCACGTCTGCAAAACCGGCTGTTCGCGGGCGCAGATGTCCTGGGCGTGGGGGCAGCGGGGGTGGAAATAACAACCCGATGGCGGGTTGGCGGGGCTGGGGACGTCGCCCTCAAGGGGGATCATGGCGGCGCGCTGGCGTGGGTCGGCCACCGGCACCGCCGACATCAGGGCCGCGGTATAGGGGTGCTTGGGGGTCCGGTAGAGCGCCTCGGTCGGGGCCACCTCGACGATCTTGCCGACATACATGACAACGACCCGGTCGCAGATGTGCTTCACCACACTGAGGTCGTGGGCGACAAAAAGATAGGTGAGGTTGAGCTCGCGTTGCAGTTTCGACATCAGGTTGAGCACCTGCGCCTGCACCGACACATCGAGCGCCGACACCGGTTCGTCGGCCACCACCAGGGCTGGATTGAGCGCCAGGGCGCGGGCAATGACGATGCGCTGGCGCTGGCCGCCGCTGAACGCATGGGGGAAGCGCTGCATGAATTCGGGGCGCAGGCCCACCAGTTGCAAAAGCTCGGCGACCCGGTCGCTGCGCTCCTCGCGATTGGTCATGCCGCCGATAACCAGCAGCGACTCGCCCAAAATATCGAGGATATTCATGCGCGGGTTCAGCGAGCCGTAGGGGTCCTGGAAAATCATCTGTATTTCACGCCGCAACGGGCGGACATCGCGTTCGGCCAGGGCCGCCATGTCGACGATTTCACCGCCCTTTCGGCGGAACAGGATCTCACCACCGGTGGGGTCCATGGCGCGGACGATGCACCGCGCCGTGGTGGTCTTGCCGCAACCGCTCTCGCCGACCAGTCCCAGGGTCTCGCCCTCGGCTACCGAAAATCCAACATCGTCAACGGCCCGCACCTGGCCCACGATTTTGCGAAACATTCCTTTCCTTATCGGGAAAAATTTCGACAGGCCCTTGACCTCCAGTAGGGTTTTTGGAACGTCCAACACGGGTTTGTTGTCCGCCCCGGACCCTTTCTTCCGCATCAATCTTCCTCCGCCACATCGTGGTTAAGGAAGCAGTTCACGGACTGGTGGTCGTTGATGGCCACCAATTTTGGGGTCCGGGACTCGCATTTTCCAGCTATGCGGGAGATGCAGCGGGGATGGAATGGGCACCCGGACGGGCGGTTGAACGGGTGGGGAATTGCGCCTTCGATCGCCGGCAGCGGGCCTTTGGCGGTGCCATGCACCGAAGGGATGGAGGCCAGAAGGGCCTTGGTGTAGGGGTGCAAGGGGTTGTGGAAGATATCGTCCACGGGGCCAGCTTCCATCACCCGGCCCAGATACATGACCACAACTGCGTCGGCCACCTGGGCGATGACCCCCAGATCGTGGGTGATGAAGATGATCGCCAGGTCATGGTTTTCCTGCAAGCCCCGCAACAGATTGAGCACCTGGGCCTGGGTGGTGACGTCGATGGCCGTCGTCGGCTCGTCGGCGATCAAAAGGCGCGGGTTGCACAACAGCGCCATGGCGATCATGACCCGCTGGCGCAAGCCCCCGCTAAGCTCCCACGAATACAGCCCCATGCGTTCTTCGGGGTTGGGCATGCCCACTTCGATCATGCGCTTGATGGCGATCGCCGCGGCCTCTTTTTTGCTGACATCGAGGTGAAGCCGAACCGCCTCGATCAATTGGTTGCCGATCGTATGCACCGGACTCAGCGCCGCCATCGGTTCCTGGGGGATCAGGGTGATCTCGTTGCCGCGGATGGTGCGCATCTCCTTGCCCCGGCCATCGAGTTTGGCCAGATCGACAACCTCGCCTTCCCCGCCCTTTCTTCCGGGCCGGCGGCGGAACAGAACTTCGCCGCCGACGACCTTGCCCGGTTTCTGGATGATCCCCAGGACCGACTTGATGGTGACGCTCTTGCCGCAACCGCTTTCGCCGACGATGCCGACAACCTGGCCCTGGGCAACGTCGAAACTGACGCCATCCACCGCCGTGGTCGTGCCTTCATCCATGGTGAAAAGCGTCTTGAGGTTTCTGACGGACAACAAAGGGGGGCTTGCGGTCATGGTCAGCGGTCAGTGATAAGGGTCGGCGGCATCGCGCAGGCCATCGCCAAGAACATTGAGCGCCAACACGGTGATGATCACCGCCAGCCCGGGCAGCAGCAGCCATGGCGCAAGAGCGACCGATTGCAGGTTCTGCGCTTCCTGCAGCAAAACGCCCCAGCTGATCGCCGGCGGCCGCAAGCCAAGCCCCAGGAAGCTCAGAAACGTCTCGTTGATGATCATCACCGGAATGGCAAGGGTCACCGCGGCGATAATATGGCTGCTCATGGTCGGCAGCATGTGGCGGAAGACGATGCGCATCTGGCTACAGCCCGAAAGTTTGGCCGCAACGACAAAGTCCTCCTCTCGCAGGACCAAAAACCTCCCCCGCACCTCCCGTGCCAATCCGGTCCAGGTGATCAGTGCCAGAATGCCGGTAATGGCCAGATAGGTGGTGGTTACCGACCAGGTTCGCGGCAGCGCGGCGGAAAGCGCCAGCCAGATGGGAATTGGCGGGATCGATTGCAAAAGCTCGATCACGCGCTGAATGGCCATGTCGATAATGCCACCGAAATACCCCGAAATGCCGCCGAGAAAGAGGCCAAGTATGGTGGAGATCAACACCGCCAGTAGCCCGATGGACAGCGAAACCTGGGTGCCGTGCAGCAATCGCGACCATTGGTCCCGTCCCAGCCGGTCGGTGCCGAGCAGGTGAAAATTCTGGCCGTCTTCTGGGTTGGCGACACCGAAAAAGTGAATACGGGTTTTGAAAAGGCCAAAGGCTTTCCATTCATACCCGGTGGCGAAGAGGCGCAAAGGCACCTTCTTGGCCGGATCGATCGTCCACTCCATGCGGAAGCTGCGCTTGTTGCGGGCGCCGGTCACGGAAAAGGCGTAAAATGCCGGGCCCTTGTCCCAGAAAACGATGCTCTGGGGCGGAATGAAGGAGCCGTTTTTGTTGCTTTCGCTGGGGTCCTGGGTGCTGAAAAACCCCGGGAAGGCGGCGATCAGAATGATGAAAAACAGCACGACGCCGCCGACCAGGGCCAGACGATGCTTTTTGAACCGCCACCAGACGAGCTTCCAGTTCGGCGCCACCAAGATTGCATCGGCAGCGTTCGATGTGTCGATCACGGCACTTGTATCAGCGGCCATGAGGCAACCCCCATACGGTCATTTGGACGCCTCTTCCATGCGAATACGTGGATCCAGCCAGGCCAGCAGAATGTCCGATATCAAGGTGCCGATAACGGCGAGGCCGAAATAGGACAAAACGATAGCGCCGGCGAGGAACATGTCCTGACCGATCAGCGAGCGTAAGAGCAGTGGGCCGATGGTCGGCAGGTTCAGGACCGTGGCGACGATGAGGCTGCCCGAAAAGATCAGCGGCAGATACCAGCCCAGCGAGCTGACCAGCGGGTTGATCGCCAGCCGCACCGGGTATTTGAGAACCAGGCGCCATTCCGACAGCCCCTTGGCCCGGGCCATTTCCATGTAAGGCTTGTTAAGCTCGTCGAGCAGGTTGGCGCGCAGGATTCGCGCCAGCCGCGCCGTGCCGTCCAGCCCCAGAATGACCATCGGCAGCCAGATATGCTTGCCCAGATCGACTGCCCGGCCAAAGCTCCACGGCTGGTCGGCGTATTCGGGCGAAAAAAGCCCGGTGATGGTGATGCCGAGTTGGGAGAACGCCAGCCACATCAGGATCAGGGCGGTCATGAAGGTCGGGGTCGCCACGCCGACATAGTTGAAGACGGTGAAGAAATAATCGAAGAAGGAATATTGGCGGGTGGCGGAAATGATGCCGATGGGAAGGGCGATGGCGAAGGTGAAAAAGAACGTCGCCAGGCCAAGGATGACGGTGAGCAGCAGACGCTGGCCGATCAGATCGGCAATGGGTTTCTGAAAATCGAGGCTGATGCCCAGATCGCCCTGCAGCATCCGGGTGATCCATTTGAAATACTGAACGTAAACGGGCCGGTCCAGGCCGTAGAGCTCGCGTAAAGCCTCGATCTGCACCTGATCCATCGACGAGCCCGAGGCCGCCAGTTCGGCGACGTATGAGGTGACGAAATCACCGGGCGGCGCCTGGATGAGCAAAAAGGCGATGATTGAGAAAACGAATAGCAGGAAAGGCAGAATGAGCAGCCGCTTGACGATGTAATAAAGCATCAGGTTTTCGGCAATTCTGCTGGCTGGGAATTTACAAACGAACGTGTTGCCCCTCCCCGGACATCAATCCGGGGAGGGGCGGTTATCAGTCAAGGATCAGACCGGATCCTAGTTGGCGTAGAAGAACTGCTCGGGCCTTGTGTTGCCCGGGGTCCGCAGCGGCCAGTCGTTGCCGGCCACTTCGGCGACGTTCTTCAGCTTGGCGTTGACCACGACCACGCCCTGAACCGTCGGGGTAAGACCGACGGTGCCGATTTCCCAGACATTGTCGGCCCAGACCCGGAAGAGCTCCTGGGCCAGTTCGATCTGCCGTTCGGGACCGGACAGCTTGGCTTCGTCGATGATGTCCATCAAACGCTGCAACTCCGGCGTGGGCTTCATGCCCTTGGCGCCATTGGTTTTGACCCACTGGCTCACCAGAGGCGCCAGGGTGAGGCTTGGCGAGCTGCGCGGGTCCATTTTAGGCTGACCGGAGAAGGGAAATCCGGTGGTGTCTTCATTCCAGATTTCGATCTGCAGGTCATTGGTCTCGCGCATGGCGAAATGCGGGGTGCGCTCACGGATTTCGATGTGCGCCTTGACCCCGACCTTGGCCCAGTTCTCGACCACCAGCTGGCCGATATCGGCCCAGCTGGCGAACGCCGGTACAACGCCGATTTCCAGGTCGAGCGCATCGCCGTTGGGCAACAGGCGGAAGCCGTTGCCATCGCGTTTGGTCATGCCGATGCCGTCAAGCAGGGCATTGGCTTTGGCGGTGTCGAGCTTGGTGTATTTGAACGCATACTCGTCGCCCGGATAGTAGGGGTGGAAGGGTGCGGGCACGCCCTGGCGCGCTTCGCCCATCCCCAAGAACGCCAGTTCCTTGATCGCTTCGCGGTCGATGGCATAGGACATGGCGATACGGAAATCCTTGGTCCGCAGAAGGTCGCCGATGGGTCCGTTGTTGGTGTAGGTCTGATTGAACATCAACACCGCGTCCGAGCCGCCGAAGGACGGATAGGTGACGATGCGATAGCCGCCTTTCTCAGCGTTCTCGATCAGGACAGGGAAGTTGCTCATCGCCAGATGGCGCCCCTGCATGTCGATCTGACCGCCAACCGCGGCAAGGTTCAAGGTCTCCTTGTCGGCGAAGAACTTGAACGACACCTTGTCGATATAGGGCAACTGATTGCCCTTGGGATCGACGGCGAAATAGTACGGGTTGCGTTCGATGACGAAAGTCTCGTCGGCAACGGTGCTGCCCTTGGGCGCCCAGGCCGCGGTGCTGGGGCGCTTGCCGCTCAGGTGCGGCAGGGCCTCGACGGCGAAGAGCTGCGTCCAGGTGTCGAAGCTGGCGGCCTTCACCTTGGCGTCAAGCGCCGCCTTGTCGGTGAAATCGGGGTGGAAACCCTTGAGATAGGCCGCCGGCGCGAAAGCCAGATTGTGGATCGACTTATCTGCGCCGTCCTTGTTGGCCAGATCGAGCAGGAAGGCGGTGTTGGGTTGGCCGAAGGTCCAGCGCACGGTGACGTCGTCGATCTTCTCGACCTTGGCGGTAGAGCCGTCGGCATTTTTCATCCAGCCGGTCACCGTCGGGGTCAGCTCCTTGTTCAGCAGAATCGAATTGTACCAGAACATGATGTCATCGGCGCCAAAGGGCGAGCCGTCGGACCATTTCATGCCTTTGCGCAGAGATACCGTCCACTGGGTGAAATCGTCGTTCGAGCTCCAGCCCTTGGCGATGTGCGGAATAACCCTGCCGCCATCAAGGTCATGGCGCACCAGGGCATCATAGACGACGCGGCTGTAATTGTTATGATCCGACGGACCCAGGAAGCCGCGGCGCAAGGTGCCACCATAGCTGCCGATGGTGTCGGTGACTTTCTGAACCAGGGGTTCGGCGGGAAGCCGTTTTTCCACCGGCGGCAGTTTGCCCGCCGCCACGGCGTCGGCGAACATCGGCGCGCCCTGATATTTCATTTGCGCCGCTGCCGGGCCGGGCAGCGAAAATGCCAGCCCCACGGCCAGCGCCATGCCGCCGGCCCAAAGGGCTTTTCGATCGCTAAAGACCATCATCTGTTTCCTCCATCAAAAGTGGTGTTCTTGTTTTGCCTCAACGGCGTTTTTTTGTGTTCGCCAAGGCCCGACGGCCCGGCATTTGATCCAGGCGCCGCGTTCGGCCCCTCGCGGTTTTCAGGTGTGTCTCCATATCCCCCGCGTTGGCCGCGGCTGCAAAAATTCATCCCCGGGTGTGGATCACGCGGGCGAACACCCGCGCGTCATCCGGGGGCGCGAGCCTGGAGTTTCCCTCCCCGGTCTGTATTTGTCAAACTGGTCGGGCCAATTTTAGCATATTGGCGTTTGCGGCCGGTGGCCCGGGTCTGGGCCATGAGCCTGGAGTGATGTCAAATCAGGGCGCCGGGGCAGACGCGGACGCCAGCCATTTTTTGTCCAGCAGGCTGGCGGCGGCGGGGTCGGCAAACACATGCGCTTGCGCGTGGGTTTGCAAAATCGATGCCGGGCAAAGGTTGCTGACCGGGCCCTGCATGGCCCTTCTCACCGCCTCGGCTTTGCGGGCATCGGCAACGGCGCAGACCAAAACCCGGCTGAGAAGAATTTGACGGACGCTCATGGAAATGGCGCGGGTGGGAACCTCCGACAGGTCGGAAAACCACCCCTCATTGAGTTGCTGCAGGCGGCACGGCTCATCCAGCTCGACAACGATGAAGGGGTCGGTGGTCTCAAAGTCGGCCGGCGGATCGTTGAACGCCAGATGGCCATTTTCGCCGATGCCGATAAACGCCACGTCGATATCGACTTGCGAAATGGCGTCCGATACCCGGGCGACCTCCGCCTCCAGATCGTCGGCATCGCCTTCAATGAACACAAATGATTTCAGGCCCGGGACCTTGGCGACAAAGCGCTCTTTGAGATAGCGCCGAAAACTGGCTTTGTGGGTCTGGGGCAGGCCGACATATTCATCAAGGTGAAATGCCGTCACCTTTTGCCACTCAATATCCGGCGCCTTGGTCAGGGCCTCCATGGTCTCGAACTGGCTGACCCCGGTGGCCAGAATGACCGATGCCTGTCCACGCGCCGCGATGGCGTCCCGTATTCGCTCCGCGCCGAGATGAGCCGCTTTTTCCGCCAGTTTCCGGGTATTTTTGGACAGATCAAAAATCATTCGTTAAGGGCCCCCTCGATTCGTTTTGGTATCCAGCACTACCACAAATCCCCCTTCTGGATAAAAGGGGTGCCTGCTAGGTCATTGTTATCATTTAAAACATTTAGTGTCGAGGGGAACCGCGAAACCGGTTCCTATCCTCACGTTTTGGTATTATCCTTATTCATCGAACGCAAAATTAGGTGTCGTGCGCCACACTGAATATGGCGGCGGTGGGACAAAGCCACGAACCAGGATGGACAGATGGATATCGCCAAGCTTTCGGACCGCGTTACCCATGACTTGCGTAAAGCTATTTCCGCCGAGTTGTCGTTGGAGGAGCGTCTTGCGATCGAAAAGATCGTCGTGCAGGCGCTGCTCGATGCGACGGGCAAGACCCATGAGGCCTATAAGAGCGTTGCCTCGAAATGCTGTGGGCCGGAGGCCGACCTCGCCCACAAGATTCAAGCGCAAATGGACAAAAAGCGCGACATGCTGATCGCCAATTTGGTGTCGATGCGCTGAACCACCGGCGCTACCGCTGGTTTCCCTTGAATTTTGGCACTGCGGAACATCCCAAGATCAAGCCGCTCCGGTGTCCGGTCGTTGCCGGGACGACGGTTATCGCTGTCTGGCCAAAGCCTTCGAACTGCAACGGGTCTGGATTTCCGTTCCCGGCGGCTTGGCCTCGAAGTTAGAGTATCTTCAACTATTGCGGGTATATTAACCGATAGATACACGTTTTAAGCATTGATAAACATCAAGGGGCGGGCGTGTGCGGGCTTCGCTTGCGAAACGTCCGCCATGGCCAGATGAATAGCGATGGTATTAAATGACATCCTTCTGCTTTTTGGCAGCGTTGCTCGCCAGCGGGTCGCTATCTATCTGACCGTCGGCTTCGGGCTGGCGCTCAGCTACGGCGTTTTGCGTGAACTCGATTGGCGTGGCGCCGCCGGCTTGCACACGGCGATGGAGGCCGCCGCCGCACTTCTCGCCATGATCGTCGGGGTCGTGGCGTTGATGCGTTTTTATACTTTGAGGACCAACCCGGTTCTGTTGATTGGCGTTGGGTTTCTGGGCGCCGGCTTTTTGGACCTCTACCACGCCATCGTGACCTCCGCGGCGCTCAAAGCCGCCATGCCGTCCGAACTTGCCTCGCTTGTCCCGTGGAGCTGGTTCGCTTCGCGTTTGTTCCTGGCGATGTTTTTCCTGGCCAGCGCGTTTGTGTGGTGGCGCAAACACCGGTCCGGCGACGAACGGGGGCTCAACGAACGATCTGTCTATGTGTTCGCCACCCTCGCCACGCTGCTGAGTTTTGCCTTTTTTGCCTTTGCGCCTCTGCCGCGCGCTTACTATCCTGAAATCTTCCTGCATCGGCCTGAAGATGCAGCGCTTGCTCTGCTCTTTTTAGCCGCCCTGATCGGTCATATACGCAAAGGTGGCTGGCGATACGATGTATTGAAACACTGGCTGGTCCTGTCCCTCATCGTCGCGCTGGTCGGGCAGGCCGTCTTCATGCCGTTCTCGGGCAAACTGTTCGACATGCAGTTCGATTTCGCCCATCTGCTGAAAATCGTCAGTTATGGGTGCGTTCTGGTCGGTCTTCTGGCCTCCCTTTATTCGGTCCACCGGCATGTCGCCAAAAATCGCGACGCCATGGTGGTGGCCAGGGACAGGGCTGAGGCCTCGCTGGCGGAGCTGACCTCGCTCAAGGAAGCGCTGGACGAACATGCCATCGTCGCGGTGACCGACACCTCCGGCACTATCACCCATGTCAACGACAAATTCTGCCGCATCTCAAAATATGAACGCCATGAGCTGATCGGTGCCAATCACCGGCTTCTGGCGTCCGGCCATCATCCCAAATCGTACTTTACCGACATGTTCAAGACCATTGCCAACGGCCGCCCCTGGCATGGAGAGGTCAAGAACAAGGCCAAGGACGGGTCGCTGTACTGGGTCGATACCACCATCACCCCGTTCAAGGACGCCAAAGGCAAGGTCGTCCAGTACATCGCCATCCGCGCCGATATCTCCAGCCGCAAGGAAGGTGAGGAGGAACTGAAAGCCCGCCGCGATCAATTGCAGGATCGGGTCACAGAGGCAACAAAGGCCCTTAAGGCCAAAACCGAGGCCTTGGAAGAGGCATTGGCCAAGGAAAAGCAGATCGGCGAACAGCAGCGGCAGTTTATTACCATGGCGAGCCATGAATTCCGCACCCCCCTGGCGATTATTGACGCCACCGCGCAACGGCTGAAAAGCCGGGCGGGCAGGGACATTCTGACGCCGGAAGATGCGATTGTGCGGGTTGATAAAATCAGATCAGCCGTGGCGCGCATGACCCGGTTGATGGAGAGTACCTTATCGCTGGCGCGAGCCGAGGAGGGTGAAATAAAACTCAATATCGAGACGTGCGATCTTGGCGCGATTCTCCTCGATGTCTGCACCCACCAGCAAGACCTCACCCAGGCCCATGCCATCGTTTGCGAGATAGCGGAACTTCCCCAATGCGTTCAGGCCGACGCCGGTGCCCTGGAGCAGGTGTTCACCAATCTGGTCTCCAATGCGGTCAAATATGCCCCCGATGCCCCCGACATCACGGTCAAGGCCCGCTGCGAGGGCCACGAGGTGGTGGTCACGGTGCAGGACGGCGGCATCGGCATTGACACCGATGAACTGGACCGGATCGGCGAGAAGTTTTTCCGGGGAAAAAATTCAGTCGGCATAGAGGGCACCGGCATCGGCCTGTCCCTGGTCAGGCATCTGATCGAAAAGCACGACGGAACGGTCGTCGTGCAAAGTCAAATCGGCCAGGGCAGCACCTTCACCATACGCCTCCCCCTGCAAGGGCCCGATCCGCAACGCCAGGACCAAAGCCAGCCCCAAAAGCGGGTGGCATAGTTTTTATGAGTGAAAGGCAACAAACCGCGATGACCAAAATCCTGTGCATCGAGGACGAACCCGATCTTCGCGAGGCAATCGCCGAAGAACTTGAAGATGCCGGCTATTGCGTCAACCAGGCCGGCGATGGCATGGAGGGTCTGGAAAAAATACTCGCGTCCGAGCCCGACCTGGTGCTCTGCGACATCACCATGCCGAGAAAAGACGGTCATCAGCTCTTAAAACAGATCCGCGATAAATATCCGGTGTTCGCGGAAATGCCGTTTATTTTTCTGTCCGCCCTGGCCGATCGGGACCATGTTCTGGCCGGACTGAAAAACGGCGCCGACGGCTACCTCGCCAAGCCGGTCGATTTCGAAGTCCTTCTGGCGACAATCCATGCCAGCCTGCGGCAGATGGACCGCATCCGACACAAGCAGAACGAAGTGATCGTCCTGGATTTCTAGAGCAATTCCGTTTTTAACGGAATCGCTCTAGGTTTTCTCGCTCACGGCTATTTCGGTGCTGCGCACCGAGCCTTGCGCGAGCGCGGCGCATTGGCGCCGGGCAGCGCTTGCTGCCTGAGCGCTTCCGTCAAAGACGATCACGCTCTAGTCACGTGAATCTAAAGTTCGGCACATAGGTTTTTCTGTGTTCGTTGACAGAACCGCTTGACTGCGGCGAGGATTTCGTCTGCGGATTTGACCCATTTGTACGGCTTTGGGTTTTTGTTGTGGGCCTCA
>UOEM01000061.1_pt1 | contig 73516 bp, 64 predicted proteins | sample 1988661 | NCBI WGS metagenome assembly UOEM01 (sample SAMEA4712195, study PRJEB27164) | hydrothermal vent metagenome | biome: marine basaltic hydrothermal vent biome; feature: marine hydrothermal vent; material: mineral | place: Pacific Ocean | collected 2011-06-14/2011-07-23 | depth 1719 m | reverse complement strand
ATGGTTGCGGTCAATGGTCTGACCGCAAGTCAAGGTTGATACCTTGTCTGGCTGACATCTTTCTTAACAACCACCAGGCTCAGGCGCAATTAGTATATAAAGATATCTTTATGTTTTCTTCAGGAGACGCGGCACCCTCATTGGAGCGTTTTTTCCCGACGAAGTCTCTCGCCATCCGGGTAGACTCTTTCGTTGATGAAGTCTGTGCCATCCCGCTCCCCCACCCGGCCACCCCCAGGATACAATCTATGGGGTGGCCGGGTGGGGGAGCGGGATGGCACAGACTTCATCAACGAAAAAACCAGGAGCCGGATGGCGAGAGACTTCGTCAACGAAAAAAAACCAGCCGGATGGCGAGAGACTTCGTCGGGAAAAAACCAGGGTGGACAAAAGCCCTTACTCGTCATTTTCGTCAAACCCGCACTCGACCAGGGCTTTCAGTTCGGCCAGCGCCTGGGCGGCATCGGCTCCGGTCGCGGCAATTTCAATGCTGGCGCCGGGCCCCGCCGCCAGCATCATGAGGTCGAGGATCGAGCGGCCCTCGACCGTCTCGCCATCCTTGGTGACGGAAATGACTGATTTGAAACCTGCTGCATGCTTGACGAATTTGGCCGAAGCGCGGGCGTGAAGACCACGTTCGTTGCAGATAACGACGACGGCGCGCGCGGTCCCGGCATCGCCGGACACCGGCTCACCCCCGTCCGGCAAGGACCTCGCTCGCGACCGAAATGTACTTGCGCCCGGCCTCCTGAGCTTCGGTGATGGCCCGTTCCAGGTTCATATCGTGGCGCACGGAGGCCAATTTTATCAACATTGGCAGATTGACCCCGGCAACCACCTCCACCCGCGCCTGATCCATGACCGAAATGGCCAGGTTCGAAGGCGTGCCCCCGAACATATCGGTGAGCAGAACAACCCCCTCGCCGGTTTCAACGTTCTGTACCGCGGCAAGAATATCCTGCCGCCGCTGCTCCATGTCATCGTCCGGGCCGATGGAGATGGTCTCGACAGCCTCCTGAGGCCCCACGACATGTTCCATGGCGGCACGGAACTCCCGTGCCAGCTGTCCGTGCGTAACCAGCACAAGACCTATCATTCAGCTCCCCCAAATCGCGCCATTGCGGCCGGCTCAGGTTGCGCCAGCCTTTCGCAATTGCTCAAGAGAAAGCCAACACGCCTGTTTCAGTCAAGCGTTAATCCGCCAAATCCGTCAGCCCCCCAAGGGGCCGGTCGGCCCAAGGCTCAGGTCTGGCTGACGGGAAGGCTGACGACAAAACGGGCGCCATCAGGGGCAGAGCTTGGATCGGAGGTCTCGCCTTGACCGGACCTGAATATATTTTCGGCGTGAATGGTGCCGCCATGGGCGGATATGATCTGCTTGGAAATCGACAGCCCAAGCCCTGAATTCAGGCCAAAAGCCATGGCGCCGGGCCGGTCGGTGTAAAAACGTTCAAAAATTCGCTCAAGATTGCCGAGCGATATCCCCGGTCCATGGTCTTCGATGCGGATTTCGACCTGTTTGCCCCGGCGCACACCGGTGATATCGACGGTGCTGTCGGACGGCGCGAAGGAGCGGGCGTTGTCGATGAGGTTGTTGATGACCTGACCAAGCCGGGACGACTGACCCATGACGTTGAACCCCAGGCCATCCGCATCGCGCAATGTCAGCGTGACCCCGGCCATGTCGGGCCGGGCGACATCGTTGGCCAGCGATGCCACCGTGCTGAGCAACATGGAAATGTCCACCGGCTCCATTTCCTCCCGTGCCAGTTCCGCATCGAGGCGCGATGCGGCGGAAATATCGCTGATCAGCCGGTCGAGCCGCATCACATCGTCCTGGATGATGTTGACCAGCCGGGTCCGGGCTTCGTCGGTCTTGGCGAGCGGCAGGGTTTCGGTGGCGCTGCGTAACGAGGTCAGGGGGTTTTTCAGCTCATGGGCCACATCGGCGGCAAAGCTTTCAATGGCTTCGATGCGGTCGTAAAGCGCTCGGGTCATATCGCGCAAAGAGCCCGACAGATGGCCGATTTCATCTCCGCGGGCGGTGAAATCGGGAATTTCCTCGCGCGCCCGCACGCCGTTGCGCACCCGTTCGGCCGCCGCCGCCAGCCGTTGCATGGGCTCGACGATGGTGCCGGCGATCAAAATGGAAAGCAGCACGGTCACAGCTGCCGCAACCAGAAATACGCGAAATATCGCCCAGCGCTCGGCGGTGACAATGGCATCGATATCGCCGCCTTGCGTCGACATGACCAGGGCGCCGAGGACCGCGCGGAAGCGCTGTACCGGCACGGCGACGATAACGACCAGCTCGCCAAGTTCGTTGACGCGCACGAATGAGACCGGCGAGCCTCCAAGAGCGGCCACGACCTCGGGATAGCTCAAGCCGTCTTCCGGCGGAAATTCCTTTTGCAGCGGCAAATCGCCCTGGCGGATCCAGCTTGTGGCCTGGCGCCACAGACGCGAGAAAGACCAGGTGGGTTTTTGGCCCAGCGGCTGCAATTCGTAGTGGGTGATCTGACCGCCGCCAAAAAGGGTTTTGGAATCGACGACCAGGCCGCCTTCAAGGTCGTAGAGGAGGGCGCGGGTACGTGTCGGCGAGACAAGCTGCCACAAAATCGGCGCGGCGCGTTCGGGATTTATGGGAAAATCCATGCTGCTCGCCGATTTTTCGAAAGGCGTCAGGCTTTCATCGGTTTGAAGTTCAAGCATCCGGTCCGGATCGATGGTGACCGTGTCGGCATCCATGGTGGCGGAAGCTGCGATGGCGCCGGCGATGATTTCGCTCTGGGTCAGAAGGCTCTGTATCCGCGCATCGATCAGCCCGGCCCGGAACTGGTTAAGGAACAGTATGCCGGAAACCAGAACCACCAGGGCGACGAGATTGAAAACCACGATGCGCCGGGTGAGGGAGGAAAACCATTTCGGGTTGAAAAAAAGCGAATAAAACCACGAGCGATGCGCCATGACATCGGTTTCTGGTTTGGCCCGGAAATCAAGCCCTTCTTCGGTCTCGACGACCATATGGATATCCTGGCTGAGCTTTCGGGTCAGGACCGTTAAGCGAATTTTGCGTTCAATCGGACAGCCATACCCCGCCAAACCAGGTTGAAAATGGGGCGACGCCAAATCCGATCACGCGAAAACCACTCTAACACTCCTTGAACCGATACCCTACTCCATAGAGCGTCTCGATGACGTCGAAGGCATTGTCGACGGCTTTGAATTTCTTGCGAAGCCGCTTGATATGGCTGTCGATGGTGCGGTCGTCGACATAGACCTGATCGTCATAGGCGGCATCCATCAGCGCATCGCGGCTCTTCACCACTCCGGGGCGCATGGCCAGGGACTGAAGGATGAGAAATTCGGTCACGGTGAGGATGACATCTTCGCCCTTCCAGGTGCAAGAATGGCGTTCGGGGTCCATCATCAGCTTGCCGCGCTCCAGCACCACGCCTTCGCTGGTGCCGTTGACCTGGGGCTCCCGGCTCGACGACCGGCGCAATACCGCTTTGACCCTTTCGACGAGCAAACGCTGGGAAAACGGTTTTCTGATAAAATCGTCGGCGCCCATTTTGAGGCCGAAAAGCTCGTCGATTTCCTCGTCCTTGGAGGTCAGGAAAATGACCGGAACATCGGAACTTTGCCGTAAGCGCCTAAGGAGCTCCATGCCGTCCATTCGCGGCATTTTAATGTCGAATATGGCAATGTCCGGCGGGGTTTCGACCAGTCCGGACAGCGCCGATGCGCCATCTGTGTAAGTCTGGATGCGATATCCCTCCGCTTCCAGTGCTATACTCACTGAAGTCAGGATATTCCGGTCGTCATCGACTAACGCTATGGTCGCCATCTGGCTTCTCTGGATCATTGTCCCTACCAGTTCAACTAGGCGTTGATCATGGACAAAATGTGGCAGGTCCCGAAGGCCCGGTCCCGCAACCTTTGGCGAACATCAGACAAAAACCGAAACGTTAAGGGAAGTTTGTGACATGCCCGTCAATTCCAATCGATCCGTACCCGAAACGAAACCGGTCAGCGCTGGCGCCGCCCGTCATATTGTGCGGGGCGCCGGCACCGCGTCGCTGGCGACCCTTGAGGCTTCATCGGGAGCACCCTACGCCTCGCTGGTGAGTGTGGCAACCTTGCCATCGGGGGCGCCGATCATGACAATGTCGTCGTTATCCCATCATCATGCCAACATTGCCGCCGATGCGCGGGTGTCCTTGCTGTTTGACGGCACACCGGGTCAGGGCAACCCGCTGGAGGGCGGGCGGGTGTCGGTATCGGGCCGGGCGGTCCAGGTGGAAGACGAGGAGGCAGCCCGGCGTTTCATGGCCCGTCACAGAGAGGCTTTTTACACCGGGTTTGGCGATTTTGGTTTCTTTGTGATCGACATTGACCGGGTGCACTTCGTTGCCGGTTTAGGGCGGGCTCGCTGGTTCAAGGCGGCGGGGTTTGAAGTCGGCAGCGAGCTTGCCGAAACCGAAGCCGACATTCTTGCCCATGTGAACTCTGCCCATGCCGATGACATTGCCGCATATGCGACCGGCGCGCTGAAAGGTCCACCGGGGTGTTGGCGGATATCGGGGATCGACGTCGAAGGTGCCGATCTTGAATGCAACGGGGTTACCTTGCGCCTCGATTTCCCGCACCCCGCGACCACCCCGGAGGAGGCGCGCGCGATGCTGGCCGAACGGGTCGGCAGGACCCCGGGCGATTGAATCCATGACCTCGGCAAAAGGCAAGATCGGGCCCAGGGGCGGGGCGGTCGCCGCTGGACATGAAGCCACCGCCGGCGCGGCGGCCCAAATCCTCGCCGATGGCGGCAACGCCTTTGACGCCGCCATCGCCGGGTTGTGGATGGCTTGCGTCGCCGAGCCGATATTGGCGTCGCCGGCGGGGGGTGGTTTTCTCATGGCCCACACCGCTGGGGGCACCGAGCTATTCGACTTTTTTTCCCAGACGCCCCGCCGCTTTTGTCCCGATGCCGAGTTCGAGGCGGTCACGGTTGATTTTGGCACCGCCACTCAAGTGTATCATATCGGCGCGGGGTCCGCCGCGGTGCCTGGGTTCGTTCCGGGGCTCTATGCCGTGCACAAGCGCCTGGGGCAGCTTGCCATGCCGCACCTGCTGGCCCCGGCCATCGCGGCGGCGCGAGCCGGGGTCGGGCTCACCGCCTTTCAGGCCCAGGTGGCGTCCCTGGTCGAGCCCATTTTGCTGGCGCAAACCCGGACCGCCGACCATTTCGCGCCCGGAGGCGCTTTGCCACGCCCCGGCGCGAACATTCGCAATCCCGAACTTGCCGACACCTTGGCGCAATTGGCTAAGGAGGGGGTGCGGCTTTTCACCCATGGCCGGTTTGCCAACGCCATGGTTGCAGGGTGCGCGCAAGGGCGTGGCCACCTGACGGCGGCGGATGTTTCCAGCTATGAGGTGGTCCGCCGCGCGCCGCTATGGGTGGACCATCACGGCTGGCGGCTGGCGCTTAACCCGCCACCGGCGGCCGGCGGCGCCATGGTCGGGCTGACCTTGGCCCTGGTTGCCGAACGGAGCAAGAATGGCGCCGGCCGCGACCGGGCCGCGCCTGAAATTCTCGTCCGGTCGCTCGCCGAGGTGGCGGCCATTCGCGACCAGAACGCGTTCGACGTGGCCCGGCGCATTTGCAATGGCGTCCGCTCGGCGCCGCCAGACCGTCATGTTGACCATTGGGCATCACGGCGGGGCACGACCCATATCAGCGTCATCGACGCCCAGGGCAACGCGGTGGCGGCGACGGTTTCCAATGGCGAGGGCAACGGCCATATGGTCGGCGGCTTTTTGATGAACAACATGCTGGGCGAGGACGATATCAATCCCGGCGGTTTCGGCAACTGGACCCCCGGCACCCGCCTGTCCTCGATGATGGCGCCGACACTTCTGTCCAGGGGCGGCGAGATCGTGGCGCTGGGGTCGGGCGGCTCAAACCGCATTCGCAGCGCTGTCGCCATTGTCGCGGCCCGCATCGCCGCCGGGCACGCCCTCGCCGAGGCCATCGCCGGGCCGCGCCTTCATGTTGAAGACGCCCATCTGGACTTTGAGGACCATTTCAGCGCCGCCGACCGGGCCGCGCTCATCGCCGCTTTTCCCGACCATCGTGCCTGGCCCAGGTCGGGTATGTTTTTCGGTGGTGTGCATGTGGCGGCACTTGGGGCTGATGGCTGTCTGGACGCTAGCGCCGATCCGCGCCGCGACGGGGCGGCCCATCGGAGCGCTCCTCAATAGAGCATTTTAGTGTGTGATGGTATCGGCCCCGGCCCGCTCCCTCTCCCGGCCACCCCTTAGGGATACTCCTGTGGGTGGCCGGGTGGGGGAGCGGGCCGGGGCCGTCTAAACGTGAAACGCTTGTCTATTTCTTCAAAAGATCGCGGATCTCTCCAAGCAGGACCTCCTGCCGGGGCGGGGCCGCCGGTTTTTCCGGTTCCGCCGCCGCGTCGTCCTCAAACTTGGCTTTCATTCTGTTCATGCCGCGAATGAGTAAGAAGAGCGCGAACGCGACGATCAAAAATGCGATGACCGAGTTGATGAAAAGGCCGATATTCAGCGTAACGGCTCCGGCTTCCTTGGCCGCCTCCACCGTTGCATAGGTCTCACCCTTCAGGGTGATGAAGATGTTGGAAAAGTCGACGCCGCCAAGCGCCAGCCCGACAACCGGCATGATGACATCGTCGACCAGCGACTTGACGATGGTGCCAAAAGCGCCACCGATGATGATTCCCACCGCCATGTCCACCACGTTGCCGCGCATGGCGAAATCTTTGAATTCTTTGGCAATTGACATGTAGTTCTCCCCGAATTTCCCCTCGGCAGCCATCATCGATGACGCACCACAAGAGTTCCTTCTATCATCCACGAGCCGACGGTGAAAGAACTCGCCTTCCTTTCTTCGGGGTCGAGCCGGTAGACAATCGGCCAGCCCTATGGTCACCTTGATATGTTGCAAGGGGCGTGAAGCGCCACGTATACCCCGCATTCGAAAGAAGGTTTGAAGGCCAGGGAATGATAGGCGGTTGGACGGTTGCGCTGGCGGCGCTGGCTTATATCGGGGCTTTGTTCGCCGTGGCCTACTATGGCGACAAATGGGAGTTGCGGCGGATTTCGCCGCGCAGCCGCTCGATCATCTATGCGTTGACGCTGGCCATCTACTGCACCTCGTGGACGTTTTTCGGCTCGGTCGGCGTGGCCTCCATCTCGGGGTTCGATTTCCTGCCGATCTATATCGGGCCGATCCTGCTTTTGGTGTTCGGCTGGCCGGCGATCCGCCGCATCGCCCATATCGCCAAGTCGCTCAACATCACATCCATTGCCGACTTTCTCGCCGCCCGCTACGGCAAGAGCCAGCGTCTTGCCGCCGTCGTCACCGTCATCGCGGTGATCGGCATCATTCCTTACATCGCCCTGCAACTCAAAGCGGTGTCGGAATCGGTCACGGTTCTCATCGGCCCGGCGGCGGCGGCCGAGGCCCTGCCGATCGGCGACATCGCCTTTGTCGTCGCCATGGCCATGGCGGTCTTCACTGTTTTGTTCGGCACCCGCCATATCGACGCCACCGAGCATCAGGAGGGGCTGATGCTGGCGATTGCGGCGGAATCCGTCGTCAAGCTGGTGGCCTTTCTGGCGGTGGGCGGTTTTATCACCTTCTCCATGCTTGGCGGCTGGCAGGGCCTCGCCCGGGTCTTGGCCGAAAACGACGAGGTGAACGCGCTTTTCACCCGCGCCCCAGATGCGTCCCTGTGGCTGACCCAGATCCTTTTGGCCACCAGCGCCGTCATTCTGCTGCCGCGGCAGTTTCACGTCGCGGTGGTGGAAAACGTCAACGAGCGCGATATCCGCCGCGCCGCCTGGATGTTTCCGCTTTATCTCGTCGCCATCAATATTTTCGTTGTGCCCATCGCCATCGCCGGCATGACCCTGCTGCCGGCGGGCAACACCGTCAACGCCGATATGTACATGCTTGCCGTGCCGCTGTCCGCCGGCCAGCCGCTTCTGGCGATGGTGGCCTTTATCGGCGGGCTGTCGGCGGCCACCGCCATGGTCATCGTCGCCACGGTGGCGCTGTCGATCATGATCTGCAACGACCTTGCCGTGCCGTTGCTGCTGCGGCGCCAGCTTGGCATGACCGAGCGCGCCGATATGGGGCGGCTGCTGCTCTATATCCGCCGGGTGGCGATTTTCGGTGTTCTGTTGCTGTCTTATGCCTATTTCCAGGCAATTTCATCCGGCTTCGCCCTGGCCTCCATCGGCCTTTTGTCCTTTGCCGCCATCGCCCAGTTCGCCCCGGCGTTTTTTGGCGGCATGTTGTGGCGCCGGGCGACCGAGCGCGGCGCCATGGCGGGGATCCTCGCCGGTTTTTTTGTCTGGGCCTACACGCTGCTTCTGCCCTCCTTCGAGGCCACCGGCCTGTTGCCCGCCGGTCTTCTGGAACACGGGCCCATGGGCCTGGAGTTCCTGCGGCCCCAAGCCCTTTTCGGTGTCGATGCAACGCCGTTGACCCATGGTGTCGGCTGGAGCCTTTTCGTCAATATCGCCGCTTATGGCCTGGTGTCCCTTATCACCGATCAAAGCGCGGTCGAGCGCATGCAGGCGGGGCTTTTCACCCGCGAGGCGCTAACGTTTTCCGGCGGCGGGTTCTGGCTTTCGCGGGCCGGAACCGGGGTCACCGTTGGCGAGTTGGCCGCAACCGCGGCCCGCTACCTCGGCCATGAGCGCGCCAGGCGCTCCTTTGCCGAATTCGAGGCCGCCGGCCATGGCTCGGTGACCACCGATGCCGAGGCCGAGCTTCCCCTGATCCGCTATACCGAACGCCTGCTTGCCAGTGCCGTCGGCACCGCGTCGGCCCGTCTGGTCATGGCACTGCTGCTGGAGCGCCAGGACCTTGCCGCCCGGGGCGCGCTCAAATTGCTCGACGAGGCGTCCGAGGCCATCCAGTACAATCGCGATCTGCTGCAATCGGCCATCAATCATGTCGATCAGGGCATTGGCGTTTTCGACGACCAGATGCGTCTTGTGTGCTGGAACCAGCAGTTCCGCAACATGCTGGGCACCCCGGCGGCACTTGGCCGGGTCGGCGTACCCTTGCGCGATCTTCTGCACCACATGGCCACCACCGGCCTGCTCGGTCCGGGCAATGAAGAAGACCTGGTCGCCGACCGCATCGACCGCCTGGTCGTTACCATGGAAACCTATACCGAGCGGCTGTCGCCGTCGGGGAAAGTTCTGGAAGTGTCCTCACGGCCAATGACCGGGGGCGGCATCGTCGTCACCTACAATGACATCACCGACAAGGTCGTCGCCGCCGAAGCCCTGGCCAGCGCCAACGAAACCCTGGAACGCCGGGTGCGCGAGCGCACCGCCGAGCTGACCGAGCTCAACAAGCAGCTGACCCGCGCCAAGGCCACGGCCGAGGAGGTCAATATCGGCAAGACCCGGTTCCTCGCCGCCGCCAGCCACGATATCCTGCAACCCCTCAATGCGGCGCGGCTTTACACCACGACCCTGGTCGAGCGCCGGACCGGCACTGAAGTCAAACGTCTGGCGGGCAATATCGACGCCTCCCTGCTGGCGGTCGAGGAAATTCTCGGTGCCCTGCTGGATATCTCGCGGCTGGACGCCGGCGCCGCCAAACCGGAATTCACCGCTGTCGGGCTGGGCGAGCTGTTCGCTCAGCTCCAGGTCGAGTTTGCGCCGCTCGCCCAGGCGGCGGGCCTGCGGCTGGCGGTGGTCAAGACCTCCGCGGTGATCAAATCCGACCGGCGGTTGTTGCGCCGGGTGTTGCAGAACCTTTTATCCAACGCCATCAAATACACCGATGAGGGCGGTGTGCTTCTGGGCTGCCGGCGACAGGGCGAGGACATATGCATCGAGATCCACGATACCGGTCCGGGGATACCGAAGGACCAGCAGAAACGTATTTTTCAGGAGTTCCATCGTCTGGAAAGCGGCGCGGCGCGAGCCCGCGGGCTGGGTCTCGGTCTTTCCATTGTCGAGCGGATTGTCGGCATATTGAATCTGCACCTCTCCATCAAATCCTCCGTCGGTGCCGGGTCGGCGTTCGGCTTGACGGCCGAGCGGGCGCAAGACCTGCCGGCGCAGATCCTGGAGCCGGCGCTGCCGCGCGGCCAGGCCAGGCGCCTCAGCGGCCTTCTGGTTCTTGCCGTTGACAACGAACCGCAGATCCTCGACGGCATGCGGACCCTGCTCACCAGGTGGGGCTGTGAGGTGGTTACTGCCCTTGGTCAGGCCGACATCGACGAAATTGTCGGCAATCTTGACCGGGTTCCCGACATCGTGCTGGCCGACTATCATCTGGACAGCGGCACCGGTATCGAGGTTATCCGCCGTTTGCGCGAAACCATCGACCCCGATATTCCCGCCGCCCTGGTGACCGCGGACCGCTCCCATCAACTCAAGCGCCTGGCGGAGGAAAACGGGCTTGAAATTCTCAACAAACCGGTCAAGCCGGCGGCCTTGCGCGCCCTCATCGCCCAGATCGGCACGCGGCGCGTGGCGGCGGAATGAAAAAGGGGAATTTTTGGTGGTTATTTTGCGTTGATTAAGTTTTACGCTCCTGGTTTTTTCATGATGAAGCCTGTGCCATCCCGCTCCCCCACCCGGCCACCCCCCAGGATACAATCTATGGGGTGGCCGGGTGGGGGAGCGGGATGGCACAGGCTTCATCATGAAAAAACCAGGAGCGTAAAACTTAATCAACGCAAAACATCTACCCTCGGCTACCACCCGCCCAGGTTCCGGCGTCGATACCGGCGGCGGCAATGACCGCCTGGGTCCGGCTTTCCACACCGAGTTTCTGTAAGATCGCCGAGACATGGGCTTTTACCGTTGCCTCGGAGACATCGAGTTCATAGGCGATCTGCTTGTTGAGCAACCCCCGGCTGAGCATCATCAGCACGCGCACCTGCTGCGGGGTCAGGGTCGAAAGCCGCGCGGCCATGTGCGCGGCCTCGCCATCATCGGCCTGCTCAAGGTCAAGATCGGGTGGTGTCCACACCGCGCCATCCAGAACCGCCTTGATGGCGGCCCGCATCTGCTCGGCGCCGACCGATTTTGGAATATAGCCCGAGGCGCCAAAATCCATCGACCGGCGAATGATGGCGGCATCCTCCGTCGCCGAGACGACAACCACCGGCACACCGGGGAACTGCGCCCTGAGATACAACAAGCCGGAGAACCCCTGGATACCGGGCATCGACAGATCGAGCAATATCAGGTCGGTGTCCCCATGGGCCTGAACGGCGGCAACGGTTTCGGCAAACGTCGCCGCTTCGACGATATCGAGTTTTTCGGCAATCGCTTCAGTCGCCTGAATGAGCGCGCCACGAAATAGCGGGTGGTCGTCGGCAATAACAAATCTGTAGTGATCGGCCATATATCTCCCCCGTCCCAATATGTCCTCTCGGTTCGACGGCTCGTCAATCCCTCTTGAGATAGAAAAGCTACGCGCCAAGTTAGCCGATCTTGACCAAAAAGCGGAAATAGCCGCCGCAACCAGGTGCCGCCGGGCTTTCGGTTTTGCCTCACTAGCGCTAGGAATAACCGTTTCACGGACTGTTCTTGCTCCGATTCGGGCCCCGCTGTGTGGTCAAAAAGACAGGTGTGGGCGCGCGGCCCGGGGGAGGGCCGCGGGAAAAAGGAGGCTGACATGGCACGGCGCGGCCCCAAGAGCCATTGGTGGAGAACCAGATTGCTGGCAATTGCCATCGTGTCGGTTTGGGCGGTGGTCACATTGGCGCTGCCGTTTTTCAACTCCATTTCCAACGGCACCGGGCCTGGCGGGGTTGGGATTTACGTCTTCATGGCCGAGGGGGTGCTGGTCTTGATGTTGGCGCTGGTGTTCTGGTTTGCCCGCCGCCAGCAGGCCATCGACAGGGAATTTGCTATGGCCGAAGAGGACTAACCGACCCATGGCCCTGCAACCCAACCGCCTGCGCAACGAGGCGAAATCCATGGCCAACGCCTTCTGGCTGCTGTTCGCGGTTCTTGCGGCGTTTGTGGCGGTGATGATGATTTTCGAGTTTGTCGGCGTGCCCAGGGCCGTCATCGCCTTCCTCTTCATCGCGGTGACCTTTGTGGCCTATGTGCTGATCGGCGCGGCATCGCGAACGCTGCAGGTGGTTGAATTTTTCGTGGCCGGCCGGCGCATACCGGCGGTGTTCAACGGCATGGCCGCCGCCGCCAACTGGATCGGTTCCACCACCCTTTTCGGGCTTGCCGGGGCCCTGATCTTCATGGGCTTTGACGGGCTGGTTTTCTTGCTCGGCTGGACCGGCGGCTTTGTGCTCGTCGCGGTATTGTTTGCACCTTATTTACGCAAATACGGTGCGTTTTCGGTGCCTGATTTTCTTGCCGCGCGGTTCGGCGGGGCCGGGGTTCGGCTTTGTGGTGTTGTTGTTTTGGTGGCCAGCGCCGCGGCGCTGATGACGGCGGAATTTTATGCCGGCGGCCTGATTGTCTCCCGCCTTGCCGGCGTCGACTTTCAAACCGGGGTGCTGGTAACCTTCTCGGTGGTGCTTTTCTGCATCGTTTGGGGGGGGATCAGAGGCGCGACCTGGACGCAAAGCGCGCAGTACATCGTGCTGGGCACCGCGATCGTTCTGCCCGTGACGCTGTTTGCCATCAAGCTGACCGGCAACCCCGTGGCGCCCGCTGCCCTGGGCGGCCTGCTCGATCAGATCGGCGCAGCTGAGGCCCGATACGGCATCGGGTCAAACGATGCCCCGGCGGTATTTGGCGAGTTGAAACGTTTCAGCGTTCCCCACCTGGAGGCTTTTGCAACCTACAGCGCCGGAGAATTTGCCGCCATCGCGCTTTGCCTGATGCTGGGCACCGCATCCATGCCCCATATGCTGATGCGCTATTTCACCTCGACCAGCGTTGCCGATGCCCGACGCGCGGTCGGCTGGTCGCTGTTTTTCGTGGTAATGATCTTTGCATTCCTGCCGGTCGCCGCCGCTCTGGTAAAACTCACTATATTGACCGATATCATCGGCCGCCCTTTTTCCGAGCTGCCGGCCTGGGTGGCGGCGTGGGCCGATCAGGGCCTGGTTCGCGCCTTTGATGCCGATGGCAACGGCCGGTTGGGGATTACCGAATTTTTCATGCACCCCGATGCCGTATTGCTGGCCTTGCCACAAATTGGCGGGCTGCCGTATGTGCTGACCGCAATTGTCGGCGTCGGCATTCTCGCCGCGGCAATTTCCACCGCCAGCGGACTTGTCCTGGCGGTTTCAAACGGGTTTTCCCACGATTTGCACTACCGGCTGGTCCAGCCGTCGTCCTCAACCGCCAAACGTCTGGTCATCGCCCGCCTGACCCTGGTTCTGGTCGCCACCGGCACGGCCTGGCTGGCCATAAACCGCGCCATGGATATTCTGCCGCTCATCGCCTGGTCCCTGTCTCTGGCGGCGGCGGGAAATTTCGCCGTTCTGGTTCTGGCGATCTGGTGGAAAAACTGCACCAGATGGGGGGCGATTGCCGGAATGGTCAGTGGCTTTGGCGTCACCTTGACCTATCTCATCGGCCTGAGGTTCGGCGGCTGGGCGCCGGTTCTGGGGCTTGGTGAGCTTGCCGCCGGCCTACTTGGTGTCGCGACCGGTTTTACCGCTGCCATCGGTGTCAGCCTTGTGACACCGGCACCGACCCGAGATACCTTGAATTTTATCGACGATATTCGCACCCCGCGCGGCCAGAGCTTCATGGAGCGCGAGCGCGCCGCCGAGCGCATCCGCGAGGCCGGGTCGACACGATAGATTTATTTTGAGTTATTAGTGATAATCAGCACCGGCCCGGGTTTTTTCCTGATTTAAGTCTCACACCATCCCGCTCCCCCACCCGGCCACCCCTCGTGATTGTATCTTGGGGGTGGCCGGGTGGGGGAGCGGGATGGTGTGAGACTTAAATCAGGAAAAAACCAAGCTATCAGTTACCGTTGCTGCTGCCCGGGTTGTCGCCTTCGGCCATGCGGCGGCGGATCTGACGCGCGGTTTCCATGAAACGGTTCATCATGCGCTCGACGGTGTTCATGGCTTTATCGACTTCCTCGGGGCTCATCACCCCCCCTCCGTCACGAGGATCGTCTTCCAGGTCATCGTATTGCTGTTTGCGGCGGCGTTCGGCCTGGCGCTTTTTTTCGCGGTAGTCGCGGTATTCGCCACGCCGGTAGCGGTCCGACCAGCGGAGCCGGTCGTTGTCGCGCTCCAGATCATCGATCTCGCGTTCAAGGGTGAGGCGATCATCGGGGACCAGCTCGCAATTCCAACTGTCCTGCCGCTCCTTGCACACCGAAACCTCGCCGGTCTGGCGGTCAACCCGCATGATGCCGCCTTCGATTGGCGTCACCAGGAACCGGTCCGACGTTCCTTGAGCCCGAAGCGCACCGGTCGCCACCGCCGTTAGCGCCACGGCGCCGACCACAACATAAAGCGCGCCGATGGCCGTAAAATTCTTTGCCGACATGGGGTCTCCTTTCCCCCCAAAACCCAGGGGTGCGATAGATATTTCGCCAACAGCTTATCCCACAATGTGGCCCCTCTGGGGCATATTTAAAGGCTCTGTTTACTTCGCCCCGGCGTCAGGCGGCCTCCCGCGCCGGTTTTTCCGGCGCAAAGCGGCCATAAAAACTCTCGCCCCTGGCCGCCATCTCAATGAGAAGCGCCGAGGGTTTAAACCGCGGTCCGAATTTGGTTTCCAGCGCTTTGCACCTCGCAACAAAGTCGCCCGTGCCAACCATGTCGATATAACTCAGCGGCCCGCCGGAAAACGGCGCAAAACCAAACCCTAGAATGCCGCCGACATCGGCGTCGCGCACATCGGTCAGAATGCCATCTTCAAAACAGCGCGCCGTCTCCAGCGCTTGGATGACCAGCAGGCGCTGCTTGATTTCCTCGGCATCAAAATCCTCCGGCGGCTTTACCGGCGGCAACAGCTTGGCGAGGCCGGGCCACAGCGTTTTCTTGCCGATTTTGGGATAATCGTAAAACCCCTTGCGGTTTTTGTGTCCCAGCCGGCCATGAGTTTCGACCATGGCTTCAAGCAACGCATCGCCCGGCGCTCCGGGATAGGCCGGGCCAAGATCGGCCTTGGTGGCGCGGGTAATTTTCAGCGCCAGGTCGATGGCAACCTCGTCATTGAGCGCCAGCGGCCCCATGGGCATGCCGGCGATGCGGCCCAGATTCTCGATCATCGCGGCGGGCACCCCCTCCATCAGCATCGCATGGCCCTCGGAGATATAGGTGCCGACGACGCGGCTGGTGTAAAAACCGCGGGAATCCTGCACCACGATCGGGGTCTTGCCAATCGCCGATACAAAGTCGAGGGCTGTGGCCAGCGCCGTATCGCCGGTCTGTTCGCCAATAATGATTTCCACCAGCATCATTCTTTCGACCGGTGAGAAAAAATGGATGCCGACGAAATTTTCCGGCCGTTTGCTGGTGGCGGCCAGGCTGGTGATCGGCAGGGTCGAGGTGTTGGAGGCATAAATGGTCCCCCTGCCGAGCACCGCTTCGGCGCGGGCGGAAACCTCGGTCTTGATATCACGGTTCTCGAACACCGCTTCAATGACCAGATCGCATCCCCTAAGGTCGGCGTAAGTGTCGCTGGCGTGGATGCGGGCCAGCACCGCTTCGCGTTCCTTGGAGGTTGCCCGCCCCTGGGCAATGCGCTTGGTGATCGCTTTTGCCGTGTGGGCCTTGCCTTTTTCGGCAGCCTCCAGGTCGCGGTCGAGAAGCACCGCCCTGAGCCCCGCCGCGGCAGTGACATGGGCGATGCCAGCGCCCATAAGGCCGGCGCCGATGATGCCGATTTTACGCAGCTTTTTTGTCTTCACACCGGCAGGCCGCCGGGCGCCGCGGCCAAGCTCGCGCATGGAAAAGAACAATGTGCGCATCATGTTGCGCGCCTCGGGCGTCATCAGCACATGGGCGAAGAGCCGCGCCTCAATGCGCAACGCGGTGTCGATATCGACCAGAAGCCCGTCATAGACCGCTTTCATCAGCGCCCGGAGGCCGGGGTAATTGTCGTAGGTCTCCCGGCGGTAGATGGCGTTGGCGGCGGCAAAGGTCATCATGCCGCTCTTGGAGTACGGCGGGCCGCCGGGAATGCGGAAGCCCTTGATGTCCCACGGCGCGGCAGCGCCCGGGTTGGCGAGAATCCATTTGCGCGCCTCGGCCAGAAGCCGCCCCTTGGGCACCACCTTGTCGATCAGCCGGGCGCCGAGCGCGCCGGACATTTTCGGAATTGTCCCCTTGAGCATCAGTTGCAACGCCTCGCTGGCGCCGAGCAGCCGCGCCAGCCTCTGGGTGCCGCCGGCGCCGGGCAGAAGGCCGATCTTGCCTTCGGGCAGCCCGTAGCGCGCCCGGGGGACCTTGGCGGCAATCCGGTGGTGACACCCCAGGGCGATCTCATAACCGCCTCCCACCGCCGTACCCGGCAGCGCGGCGACCACCGGTTTGCCGCAGGTCTCGATTTTGCGGATGACGCGGGAGAGACGGGAGACGCCGTTGTACAGTTTTTCCACCGCCTCGGGGTCGCGGCCCGCCTCAGAGACCAGTAAATTGAGGCCGGTGAGCATGGAAATGTCGGCGCCGCCGCAAAACCCCTCCTTGGCGCTGGTCAGGATGGCGCCCCTGATGCCGGCATCGGTAGCAAGGCGTTCCGCGATGGCGTCAAGGTCGTCCATGGCGCTTTCGTCGATGAGATTGGTGGTCTTGCCCGGCATGTCCCAGATGATGGTGGCAATGCCGTCGGCATCGGTCTCGAAGCTAAAATTCTTCAGGTTCATGGCCGGCCTCAAATCCGTTCAATGATGGTCGCGGTGCCCATGCCGGCGCCGATGCACAAGGTGACCAGCCCGGTCTCGACATCACGCCGCTCCATTTCGTCCAAAAGCGTGCCCAGCAGCATGGCCCCGGTGGCCCCCAGCGGATGGCCCATGGCGATGGCGCCGCCATTGACGTTGACGGTATCGTGGTCGAGCCTCAATGCCGACATGGCGTGCAACACCACTGAAGCAAAGGCTTCGTTGATTTCATAAAGATCGATATCCGATGTGGTCATGCCCGCCCGGTTCAGAACCTTGGCGCTGACATCGACCGGGCCGGTCAGCATGATGCACGGCTCGGTGCCGATCGAGGCAAAGGCGCGGATGCGGGCGCGGGGGGCGAGCCCGGCGTCCTTTCCCGCCTCGGCGGAGCCCAGAAGGATCGCCGCCGCGCCATCGACGATGCCGGACGAGTTGCCGGCATGGTGGACGTGATCCAGCTTTTCGATTTCGGGATAGCGCTGGGTGGCCACGGCGTCAAAACCGGCAAATTCGCCCATCTGCTCGAACGACGCACCCAGCCCGCCAAGGGACTGCATCGTCGTTTCGGGCCGCATGTGCTCGTCACGGTCCAACAGCGTCAGGCCATTGATGTCGGTGATGGCCAGTACCGATCCGGCAAAACGCCCGTCATCCCATGCCGCCTTGGCGCGGGCCTGGCTTTGAACCGCGTAGGCGTCCACGTCGCCGCGGGAAAAGCCATATTTGGTGGCGATCAGATCGGCGCTGATGCCCTGGGGCACGAAATAGGATTTCAGCGCGATGTCAGGATCGAGCGGCAAGGCGCCGCCCGAGGCACCGATGCCGATGCGGCTCATGGTCTCGACCCCGCCGCCGATGGTCATCTGCGCCTGGCCGGACATGATTTGCGCCGCCGCCATGTTGGTCGCCTCAAGGCCTGATGCGCAAAACCGGTTGATCTGCACGCCGGGCACGGTTTGCTCATAGTCGGCGTTCAGCGCCGCGGTGCGGGCGATATCGCCACCGGCCTCGCCCACCGGATCGACGCAGCCCAGAACGACGTCCTCTACCAGCCCGGTATCGAGCGAATTGCGGTCGCGCAACGCCGCAAGCGTCTGGGTTGCCAGCTCAAGGGCGGTCACTTCATGCAAAGCGCCGTCTGATTTGCCGCGCCCGCGCGGTGTCCGCACACAATCATAAATAAAACAATCAGGAGCTTTGCTCATATTTGCATTCCCGGTCGCGCGTTCCGCGCTCCTCGCCTCTTGGGTTTGGTATGCGGCCAAGTCTTCAGACCGTATTTCCGATAGTCTTCCCCGGCCAGACCTTCGACCCTCCTCGCCTCTTGGGTTCGAAATACGACCAGGCTTTTAGACCGCATTCGCGGTGTTATTTCCCGCCGGGTCCTTGATCCTCATCAAAACATCTCCGCTTCAAGCGCCATTACCGGCTCGGCGCCGGTGCGGATGCGGGCCAGCCTGAGGGCAGTGCCGGGCATTTGGCGGGCGATGAAATAGCGCGCCGTGGCCAGCTTGGCGGTGAAGAAATCCGTGTTTCCAGCGCCGTCCGCCAGCCCCTTCTGAGCCGTTTTGGCCATGCGGGCCCACATGTAGCCCAGAGCGACCAGCCCGAAGAGGTGCATATAGTCGGTCGATCCCGCCCCGGCGTTGTCCGGCTTGGCCATGGCATTTTCCATCAGCCACATGGTGGCGGCTTCAAGATCGTCGCGGCCCGCCTTCAGCCCCGACACTATGTCCTTCAAACCCTCGGTTTTCGTCTCGTCTTTGAGAAAGCCGTCGATCTCGGCGAAAAACGCCATCAGCGCCCGGCCGCCGTCGCGCGGCAGCTTGCGGCCGACCAGATCAAGCCCCTGAATGCCGTTGGCGCCCTCATAGATCATGGTGATGCGGGCATCACGCACCAATTGCTCGATACCGGTCTCGGCGATGTATCCCGCCCCGCCGAATACCTGCTGGGCGGTGACGCACGCCTCAAAACCCAGATCGGTCAGCACCCCTTTGATGACCGGGGTCAGCAGGCCCATATGGTCCTCGCCGGCCTGGGTCTGGGCCGCGTCGGGGCTTTTTGCCGCCACCGACGCTTTCAGCGCCGTCCAGGCCACCAGCGCCCGGCCCGCCTCAACGAAACCGCGTATATCCATCAGCATGCGCCGCACATCGGGGTGAACGATGATCGGATCCGCCGGGGCCTCGGGGTCTTTCGCGCCGGTGAGCGCCCGGCCCTGGCGGCGATCCCTGGCATAGGCCGCCGCCATCTGATAGGCGGTTTCGGCCAAAGCAAGACCCTGAATGCCGACAGCAAGACGGGCCTCGTTCATCATCGTGAACATGGCCCGCAGGCCCTTGTCCTTTTCGCCGACCAGCCAGCCGGTGGCGCCGTCGTAGTTCATCACGCAAGTTGAATTGGCGTGAATGCCCATCTTGCGCTCGATCGAGCCGCAGGACACAGCGTTGCGCGTTGCCGGTTTGCCGTCATCGCCGACGACGAACTTGGGCACCAAAAAGAGCGAAATGCCCTTGGTGCCCGCCGGCGCGCCATCGATGCGGGCCAGCACCAGATGGATGATGTTTTCGGTCAGGTCCTGCTCGCCGCCGGAGATGAAGACTTTTGTCCCGGTGATCTTGTAGCTGCCGCCGGGGTCCGGCGCGGCTTTGGTTTTGATCAGCCCCAGATCGGTGCCGCACTGCGGCTCGGTGAGGTTCATGGTCCCGGCCCACTCCCCGGTGATCAGCTTGGGCAGGTAGGTCGCTTTCAGGGTTTCGTCGCCATGGCGGTAAAGCGTGTTGGCGGCGCCCTGGGCCAGGCCCGGATACATGCCAAAAGCCAGATTGGCGGAGGAAACGAACTCGTTGAAAAAGGCACCAAGCACCTGCGGCAGCCCCTGGCCGCCATGCTCCGCCGGTGCCGTCAGCCCCAGCCAGCCGGCCTTGACCAGCTTGCCATAAGCGTCGCGAAACCCTTTTGGCGTCGTCACCTCGCCATCGTCAAACCCGCATCCCTCCATATCGCCGGACCGGTTGAGCGGGGCCAGCACCTCCGCGGCAAACCGCCCGGCCTCTTCTAAAATCGCATGGACGATATCGGGCGCCGCGTCATCAAATCCGGGCAGATTGTTGTAGCGCTGCATGCCGAAAACATCGTTCAGCAGGAATTTTACTTCATCCACGGGCGCGCGATAGTGGGTCATGCCTGATCTCCGGTTGGCGCATCGGTCTTGAGCATGGCTTCCACGATGGTGCAGGTTTTCTGCAATTCGGCAATAACAATATCGATTTCGCGCCGCTGGTTTTTTAGCCTGCTCACGCGCTCGCGGAATTTTTCAAGACTGATTCGCAAGTGCGTCTCCTGGCCGTCCCTGAGGGTATAAAGATCCAGCATTTCGCGAATTTCCGCCAAAGTAAAGCCGACGCGCCGGCCCTGAAGCGCCAGGCGCAATCGCGCCCGGTCGCGGCGACCGTAAAGCCGCCTTTGCCCTGACCGCCTGGGGCTGACGATGCCCTGATCCTCATAGTGGCGCAAGGTGCGGGCGGTGATGCCGAATTCATCCGCCAATTGGGAAATGGTAAAGAAAACAGCGCCGTTGGTGTTTCCATGCGTTGGTGTGCCGGGGGCGGACATGGCACCAGCATAGTTGACGTTTACGTAAACGTCCATACGAGGCGCTCTATCCAACCGGTAGCGCTTGCGTTGGTTAACGCCAAATCGCCGTCTGTCCCGAATTTCTACAGAGCGTTCGCGCACTTAACCCGATATTTACCATGACCTGAAAACCTCAAGCCGTGGCAAAGCGGTCTTCCCCGAACCGGGTTGAGCGCTTGGGGGGGCCGGCGAAAGACCAGTTCATCTTCCGCCAAGGCCGGTCACGAATTTGTAATGATGACGAGTGGCGGCAATTACATGAAACCGGGTGTACCTTGGAGCGTCAAAGGGATCGAACCCCAGGCGCGAGAAACAGCAAAAGATGCGGCCCACAAGGCGGGTCTCACCTTAGGACAGTGGCTCAACCAGACCATATTGGAACAGGAGCGGGACCGTAGCGGGTCCAAGCCGGCAAAGGGATCCTCATCGGGGAAATCCGCGGCGGCCAAGACCGCAAGCCGAAAAACCAGCCCGAAGACGGCCCGCAAACCTGTATCGTCAAAGCCCAAATCGCGGCGGTTGACCCAAGGCTCGGACGGCGTCGATGCGCGCCTTGAAGAGCTTAGCCGCAAACTGGACCGGCTGGTCGCGCCGGCCCAGTTCCAGGCCGAGCCGCCGCAACCCGAACCTGAAACCCAACCCTTGCTTCGTACCGATGATCTCATCGGCCATATGAAACTGGCCGAGCACAAGACCGATACGGCCATCAAAGCCATCCGCCAGGACATGACCCGGATCGCCGAGCACATCGACCGGCATCCGCCGGCCGTCGGGGCCGGCCTGCCGGCGCTCGAAAAATCCCTGGCCGACATGGTGGACCATATCGAGCTCACGGACCGGCACAATTCGGACGTGCTGCGCACCATTCAGGCCCGGCTGTCGGACCTTTCGGGCCGCATGGACGAGCAGGGATCGGGGGCGGACCGCGATGCCATCGCGGCCATCGAGCATCGCCTTGGCTCCATTGTCGCGCGGCTGGAGGACACCGATCAGATCCCCGGCGGCAAGACCTATCAGGCCCTGGAAGCCCAGATTTCCGTTCTCAACGACCATATGCGCAAAAGCGAGGACCCCAACCGTTCCAGCCCCGCCGTCGCCACCCTGGAAGCGCGCCTCAGCCAGTTTGCCGACCGGCTGTCAGCGACCGAGCAGAGCATTCCGGACCGGGCGGAGTTCGATACCCTGAAGGCGCGTCTGAGCGCGCTGCAGAACGATATGACGAAGATACCGGCGCCGATTTTCCCCTCGGCGGTTCAGGTTCTGGAAACCCGCCTTGGCACCCTGGCCGGCGAGATCGACGCTTTACGCGACAGCTCGGTGAACCCAACCCGGATCGACGATATCGGCAACCATCTTGAGGAATTGCAGAACCGAATGCGGCGGACCGAGCAGGGTCTTGGCAACGCGCCGGACCTGAAAACCGTGGAAGCCCGCTTCGACGAGGTCCAGCAGCGCATCCGCGCCACCGAGCAGGGTCTGGCCAAATGCGCCGACACCGAGAAACTGGAACGCCGGTTGACCGAGCTTTCCCAACGCCTTGAAAACTCGCTCGCAAACGAACGCACCGACCCCGCGGTCGCGCAGATCGAGGCCCGCATCGACGATATCGTCCGCCGCCTGGATCAGGGCGAATCCGATCTGGACGGGTCGGTTTTCAAGGGCCTTGAAAGCCAGATCAACCGCATCGGAGCGCGGCTCGATCAGGCCGAGGAGCGCTTCGACACCCCGATCCAGTCGATCCAGGCCAATCTTTCCCAGCTCTATGAGAGCCTGGAATCCTCGCGCAGCACCACCATTCAGGCCGCCGAGCAGGCCGCCGTGGCCGCGGCACAGAAGATCCTGGCCAATTCCTCGGGCGCCGGCACCAACACCGATGCCGCGGAGGCCATAGCCGCGCTTGAGCACTCTCTCACCGAAATCAAGTCGCAATCCGGCGTCACCGACCGTCAGACCCAGGAAACCCTGGAAGCGGTCCACGATACGCTGGAACGCGTGATCGAGCGCCTTACCAAACTTGAGGGCGCCGGAGCAGACAAAACCGGCGCGCCAAGCGCTTTGCCGGCGGCTTTCGCCCCATTTGAAGAGAACGCTTACGACGATTTTCGCCTGCCGCCACTGCCCGACGTCCCGCCCATGGAATCGGCCGCGCCGGAGCCGGGCTCCAAAATCGCATCGGACGGCGCCACCGATGACGGCGCTCCTGGCGACGGCACGGACAAGACGGCAAGACTGGCGGCCACTCCTCTTGCGGCGGGCGGAGACGATGGCGCCGCCGAGCCGGAATTTGCCCGCGCCTATGACGATAGCGAGAGCGGTTTTTCGCGCAATGGCGACTTTATCGCCGCCGCCCGCCGGGCGGCGCAGGCCGCCGCCCATGAGGAAAACGCCAAAGATGGCGGGACATCGTCAGAGAAAAACCAACCGGCTCTCATCCCGATTGGCAAAAGCAAGAAGAGGACGCTGCTTTACGCTGTCGCCGCCCTTTTCCTGGCTGTCGGCGCGCTGTCGGTTTCAGGAATTCTGGCGCCGGGGGACAACTCCGGTTCGAATTCGCCGACCACCACCGGTTCGATCCCGGAGGCCGATGACGGTCAAAGCGAAATAACGACGCCCAAGGCCTTTTCCTATGTGCCGGATCTCACCGGGCTTCAAAATGCTCCGGGCCTGCAACTCGACACCGGGGGCAAGGGCCTGATCATCGAAATGGTGACGCCGGCCGCGGTGACGCCGCATTTCGCGCCGACGGGCCTGGGCCAGGAGGACAGCGGACAATTTGCGAGCACTTCACCAATCGCCGAACAGAGCGGGCCGGCACCCGAAATCATGCTGGCGCCATCGAAGTCCACGGCTTTTGCGCCGGTGAAGGCTAAGGGCCCCGGATCGAAGCCGGTTAAACCCGCGGCCAAATCCGCCACAGCCCCGATTTTCGAGCTGCCGCCTGCCGCCATTGGCAGCGAAGCCCTGCGCAATGCCGCTGCCGCCGGCAATGCCGCGGCCCAGTTTGTTGTTGGCGCCAATTTTGCCGATGGCCGCGCCGGACCGGCCAACAACGCGGGCGCGGCAATCTGGTATCAGCGCGCCGCCGCCCAGGGCCATCCGCCGGCCCAATATCGCCTCGGAACCCTCTATGAAAAGGGCCGCGGTGTCGAAAAAGATATAAATACCGCCCGCACCTGGTATGAGCGCGCCGCTGCAAGCGGCAACCGCAAGGCCATGCACAATCTTGCTGTGCTGCTGGCCGGAACCTCCCTGGGCCAGCCAGACTTTTCGCGCGCGGCACGATGGTTCCTCAAAGCCGCCGAGATGGGGCTTGCCGACAGCCAGTTCAACCTGGGCATCCTGCACGAGCGCGGCCTGGGGGTGCAGGCCGACCCGGCGAAGGCCTATAAATGGTTCCGCATCGCCGCTGCCGCCGGCGACACCGATGCCCAGACCCGCGGCGTCAGACTGGAAAGCGCTTTGCCGGCCGGCATCCTGGCCCGCACCCGCGCCGAAGTCGCCGCCTGGCGGCCGAAAGCACCGGACCCGGCGGCCAATGCCGTTACCTCCGCACCGAGCAAATGGGCCGGCGGTGCCGCCACTCCGGCGGCGGCCGCATCGGCCACCGGCGACCAGGGGCAGCTTTATATCGCCCGCGTTCAGCGCCTGCTGATCGAGCTTGGCTACGACCCTGGCCCCAATGACGGTCTGGACGGCCCAAAAACCCGCCAGGCGATCAAGATTTTTGAGCGCGAACGCGGCCTGCCGGTGACGGGCCGCGCCATTATCGGCGTTGTGAAGGCGCTGGAGGCGGCGACGGGATAAACGGCGGAGGGGTTCGGCGCCATCCCGCTGGTTTTTTTCCTGATTAAGTCTGTGCCATCCCGCTCCCCCACCCGGCCACCCCATAGATTGTATCCTGGGGGTGGCCGGGTGGGGGAGTGGGATGGCACAGACTTCATCAGGAAAAACAAGAGCGGGATGGCGTGAGACTTCATCAACGAAAAACCGGGTAGGCCGGGGCCGTTACCGTCTGAACGGAATATGCTTTAGACGCCAAATCATTGACAGCCAGCGCCGCACGGCGTCTAAACGAGACTTGGACCGGCACGTTGCCTTGAGGTCCTGTCCCTATGACATGCCCGGTTGGGTTTCATGCAGGTCTATCTGCCTATCGCGGAGTTGTCGGTAAACGCCTTTGTCATTCTTGGCATGGGTGGGGCGGTCGGCTTTTTGTCCGGTCTTTTTGGTGTCGGCGGCGGGTTTCTGATGACGCCGCTGTTGATTTTTTCGGGAATTCCGCCCGCGGTCGCGGTTGCCACCGAAGCCAATCAAATCGTTGCCTCGTCGGTTTCGGGCGCGCTGGTTCATTTCCGCCGGGGCACCATCGACATCAAGATGGGGGTTATCCTGCTGGCCGGCGGCGTCGTGGGCTCGTTTGTCGGTGTGTGGCTGTTTGGCTGGCTCAAGGAACTCGGTCAGGTCGATCTGCTGATATCTTTGTCCTATGTCGTATTTCTCGGCATTATCGGGGCGCTGATGTTCGTCGAGAGCATCCGGGCCATGATCCGGTCCCATGCCGGCACGGCGCCGCCGTCGCGCCGCTCGGGCCAGCACAACTGGATCCACGGCCTGCCGTTCAAAATGCGCTTTCGCCGCTCCAAGCTTTATATCTCCGTGGTGCCGCCGCTGATCATCGGGTTCATCGTCGGCCTGCTCGCCTCGATCATGGGTGTTGGCGGCGGTTTCATTATGGTCCCGGCGATGATCTACCTGCTGCACATGCCGACCAATGTCGTCATCGGCACGTCGCTGTTTCAGATCGTGTTCGTGACCGCGCTGGTTACGGTGCTGCATGCGGTGGACAATCAGACGGTTGATGTCGTCCTGGCGCTGCTGCTGCTTGGCGGCGGGGTCATCGGGGCCCAGTTCGGGGCTCGTGCCGGCCAATACCTCAAGGGGGAACAGCTGCGGGCGCTTCTGGCGCTGATGGTTATTGCGGTGTGTTTGCGGTTGTTGTTCGATCTGCTGATCGAGCCGGGCGAGCTTTATTCCCTCGACTACGCGGGGGCCGGCTGATGGCGCGCGCCCTTTTGATCGTATTGGCCCTGGCGCTCTTGCGCCCCGCACCTGCGCCGGCCCAGGAACTGGTCACCAATCTGTCGAAATATCTGATATCGATCCAGTCGACTTTCACCGGAGCCGAGCTTCTGCTTTTTGGCGCCGTCGAAGGCCGACAGCTTGACCGGCAGACCGATATCGCCATCGTGGTGCGCGGGCCGTCCACCGATATCGTGGTGCGGCGCAAAGCCCGGGTCAGCGGCATCTGGGTCAATTACGATGCCGCCTCCATCAAGGCCGTTCCGGGGTATTATGCCGTTGTCAGCACCCGGCCGCTGGACCAGATTGCCGCGCCCGAAGTGCTGCAGCGTCACGGCATCGGCGCGGCCAATCTCCATTTCGCGATCGCGCCGCCTCCAGGGGTCGATGCGGCCCCTTTCCGCCAGGCCGTGGTGCGCCTCAGGGCCGGGCAGGACCTTTTTCAAAGCGATACCAATGGCGTGGTGTTTCTGGGTAAGACCCTTTTCCGCGCCAATGTGACCATGCCGGCCAATGTGCCTGACGGTGTGTTTTCGGCCTCGGTCTACCTGTTCCAGGACGGCAATCTGATTCATGCCCAGACAACGCCGCTCTATGTCTCCAAGGCCGGGTTCGAGCGCCTGGTCTATGATCTTGCCAACCGTCAACCGCTGACCTACGGGATCCTCGCCGTCATCATCGCCGTATTTGCCGGCTGGGCCGCGTCCGTAGCCTTTCGCCGCAGTTAGGGCATGTTCTGTTCTAACTGCAACGGCCCGGGGCCATGTGATCAAAATATGCTCTATCTAACCGTTGCCATCGACCGGACGAGCAAGTTCGCTATTGTCAGGGTGACAAAAACCAGCCCGGAAGCAAACGGCAAGCATTATCTAAAATATTGATTTTATGGAGAAATATGGTGCCGCCGGGGAGAATCGAACTCACGACCTCACCCTTACCAAGGGTGCGCTCTACCACTGAGCTACGGCGGCAACCGGGTTTGCGTCCGGCTCCCGGACCTTGGGAAGGGCGGGGCGAAACGCGGGGCGAAAACTGCCATAGGCAGATCGTAGGTGCAAGCGGCGTTTGAACGGTGTACATGAGCGCTATGAAGAAATCTTCCAATCATGGGCCCGGAGGCCCCAGAGGCTCGGCCGAGGGACCGGGGCAAAACCCGCCCGACGCCTCTCAGGCCGCCGGCCGCCGGGCGCGGGCCGCCGAAGCGCTGCGGCAAAACCTTCACCGCCGCAAGGCTCAGGCGCGAGGCCGTAAACTCCAAACGGACCCGCCTCCCAAAACCCGCTGATGGGGCGCCAAGGCCCGCCCTCTGGCCCTTGTTCAGCTCCAAAGCTTCGCCTAAAACAGACCAAACATCTCACCTTGCCGGGCGCCCCGTCAAAGTAGCCCTTTTGGAGCAGCACCCACATGGATCAGATATCCATTAAAGGCGGCCATCGCCTCAATGGCGTAATCCCGATTTCAGGGGCCAAGAACGCCGCCCTGCCTTTGATGATTTCCTCGCTGCTGACGCCTGGAGAGCTGACCCTTACCGGCATGCCGCATCTGAACGATGTCACGCTGCTGTCGCGCATATTGCGGCATCTAGGGGTCGATATCACCGTGGCCGGCTTGCGGGCCGGCGAGGATGCCGATGCCGGGGCGACCATGCGGTTCCGCGCCGGGCAGATCGTCGATACAAGGGCGCCTTACGAGTTTGTCTCGCGCATGCGGGCCAGCTTCTGGGTGCTGGGGCCGCTTCTGGGGCGGACCGGCGAGGCGCGGGTGTCGCTGCCCGGCGGCTGCGCCATCGGCACCCGGCCGGTGGACCTTTATCTGATGGGGCTGAAAGCCCTTGGGGCCGAGATCGAGCTTGAAGGCGGCGATGTGGTGGCGCGGGCGCCCGGCGGTTTGCGCGGCGGCCAGGTGGTCTTTCCCAAGGTAACGGTCGGCGCCACCCACACGACCCTGATGGCCGCGGTCCTGGCCCGTGGCGAGACGGTGATCGAAAACGCCGCCCGGGAGCCCGAGGTCGAGGATCTGGCCAATTGCCTGATCGCCATGGGCGCCAGGATCGAAGGCGCCGGCAGCGCCACCATCCGTATCCAGGGTGTCGATACCCTGCATGACGCAGTTCACCCGGTGCTGCCCGACCGCATCGAAACCGGCACCTACGCCATGGCGGTGGGGATGACAGGCGGCGATGTTCTGCTCAAAGGCGCCCGCGCCGATCTGATCGAAGCTCCGATCAAGGTCCTGCGCGCCGCCGGCGTTGATGTCGGCGTCACCAATGAGGGCATCCGCATCACCCGTAACGGCTCGGCGCTGCAGCCGGTCGAAGTTGAAACCAACCCCTTCCCCGGTTTTCCCACCGACCTTCAGGCCCAGATCATGGCGATGATGACCATGGCCGGCGGCACCAGCGAAATTCGCGAGACGATCTTCGAGAACCGTTTCATGCATGTGCAGGAGTTGGCGCGCCTTGGGGCCGATATCTCCCTTGACGGTGACCGGGCCACGGTGCGCGGGGTGGCGAGCCTCAAAGGCGCCCAGGTGATGGCGACCGACCTTCGCGCCTCGGTGTCCCTGGTCATTGCCGGGCTTGCCGCGTCAGGCGAGACGGTGATCAACCGGGTCTACCACCTTGATCGCGGCTTTGAGCGGCTGGAGGAAAAACTGGGCCGCTGCGGCGCCGAAATCCAGCGGATCTCCGAGTAGCCGCCATGGACGAGGATGCACCGCTCAAGCTCGCCGCCCTGGACGAGGACGACCTGTCGGTTCTGTCCGCCCATCTTCAAGACGCGGTACTGAAAGTCGGCGAGATGCAATATCTGCCGGCCGAACACCGCTTTGCCGTGACCCTGAACCGCTTCGACTGGCTGCATGACAGTGCCGCCGACCGTTTGCCTTACCGGCGGCGGCAGGCCGCCCTGGTTATCGACCGGGTGGCCGCGGTTCGCTCCCAGGCCATAAAAAGAGGGGCCGACGACGCCGTGCTGGTACTGCTGGCGACCGAATTTAGCCCCGGCGAGGCGCCTTCGGGCCATATCGATCTGATTTTTGCCGGCGGCGGCGCGGTGCGCCTTGAGGTCGAGTGCATCGAGGTTCGCCTCGCCGATCTGGGCCCTGAATGGGAAACCGGATCGCAGCCGGCCCATGACCTTTCCGAAACCGTATCGGAGCAGGGCTGAAAAATGGTTTTCCGGCTCAACAGCGCCACGGCGGATTTTCCAGCCGGTTTTGCCGCCTTCCTGGCCACCAAACGCGGGGCCTCGGCGGATGCCGCCGCCGCCGTTGCGGAAATTATCAACAACGTAAGAGCCGCCGGCGACGAGGCGCTGATCGCCTATACTTCCAGGTTCGACCGTCTGGAGCTGACCCCGGACCGCCTCAGGATCGGTGCCGACGAATGGGCCGGCAAAATCGCCGAATGCCCCGCCGATGTTGTCGAGGCGCTGGAGTTCGCCCACAAACGCATTGTCGCCTTTCACCAGCGGCAAAAGCCGCAGGATGTGCATTTCACCGACGCTATGGGGGTTGAGCTTGGCACGCGCTGGTCAGCGGTCGATGCGGCGGGGCTTTATGTGCCCGGCGGCACGGCGGCCTACCCCAGCTCGGTGCTGATGAACGCGGTTCCGGCCAAGGTTGCCGGGGTGGGCCGCCTTGCCATGGTGGTTCCGGCGCCCGACGGGGGGCTGAATGCGGGTGTGCTCGCCGCGGCCCGGATTGCCGGGGTGGATGAAATCTACCGGGTCGGCGGGGCACAAGCGGTGGCGGCGCTTGCCTATGGCACCGCGACGATCGCTCCGGTCGATGTCATTGTCGGCCCCGGAAACGCCTATGTCGCCGAGGCCAAACGCCAGGTTTTCGGCCAGGTTGGCATCGACATGGTGGCCGGGCCCTCCGAAGTGCTGATCATCGCCGACCGGCAAAACGACCCAGCCTGGATCGCCGCCGATCTTCTGGCCCAGGCCGAGCACGATGTCGAGGCGCAATCGATCCTGATCACCGATGACGCCGATTTCGCCGACGCGGTCGAGACCGCCCTTGAGGGCCAGATGAAGACCCTGCCGCGCGGGGCCATTGCCGAACGCAGCTGGACGGATTTTGGCGCGGTGATCCTGGTCGCCGACCTGGGCGAGGCCGTGGCCCTGATCGACCGGATCGCGCCGGAGCATCTGGAAATCGCCACCGCCGAGCCCGACGCCATCGCTGCCAGCGTCAAGCACGCCGGGGCGATCTTTATCGGCCGTCATACCCCTGAAGCCGTGGGCGACTATGTGGCGGGCACCAACCATGTTCTGCCGACGGGACGCAGCGCGCGGTTCTCCTCGGGGCTGGGGGTGCTCGATTTCATGAAGCGGACATCGCTGCTCAAATGCTCGCCGGCGGCCTTGCGGCATTTGGCGCCCGCCGCCGTCACCCTTGGCCATGCCGAGGGCCTTGACGCCCATTCGCGCTCGGTGGCGATCCGCCTGAACCTTGCCTCAAAGGAGTGATCCGGTGCCCGGCACGGGGAAAGATCCATCGAAACTGGCCCCGGACCGGCTGGTCGGCATCGCCCTTGACGACAGTCTCGCCGCCACCGCCACCGCCGATGTCGCGCACGAACGCCAGGTGGCGATTTTCGATCTTATCGAAGAAAACAAGTTCGATGTCGTCGGCGATATTTCCGGCCCCTTTCACTTAACCCTCTCCATCGTCGAAAAGCGGCTGGTGTTCGATATCAAAACCCATGAGCACGGGCGCAATGCCGGTGTGGTGCATTTGTCGATGACCCCCTTCCGCCGCATCGTGCGCGACTATTTCATGGTGTGCGAAACCTATTATCAGGCCATCCGCACGGCGCCCGCGAGCCGCATCGAGGCGATCGACATGGGACGGCGGGGCCTGCATGACGAAGGCAGCCAGGTCCTGCTTGACCGCCTCGATGGCAAGATCGACATGGATTTCACCACCGCAAGGCGGCTCTTTACCCTCATCTGCGCGCTGCACTGGAAGGGTTGAGCCTTGAGCGCCGCCGCGCCCACCTCAGATGTGCCGCGGGCGGTTCTGTTTGCCTGCGGGCAAAATGTCATTCGCTCGCCCATGGCAGCAGCGCTGATGCGGCATTTTTTCGGTCACAAAGCCTATGTTGCATCATGTGGTGTCAAGGCCGGGGCCGGGATAAATCCGTTTGTTGTTGAGGTTATGAACGAGATCGGTATTGATCTTTCCGAACATGTCCCGCAAAACTTCGACGATCTGCATGATTCAAACTTCGATCTGGTGATCTCGCTGGCGCCCGAAGCCCACCACCGGGCGCTGGAGATGACCCGAATCATGGCGATCGAGGCGGAATATTGGCCGACCGGGGACCCCTCCCTCACCCAAGGCAACCGGGAGCAGACGCTGGCCGCCTACCGGGGGGTGCGGGATACATTGTCACGGCGCATCGAGGGCCGGTTTTACCTATCGCCGCCGCCGAATGCGTGAACGGCTTGATTTTGCCGGGCGAGACGATCATTCTCCGGGCGAACTTTGCTCGCGGACCACATTCAAGCGGTCACTCCCACTTGGTTCGACCCCGGTTGGGTTCGTTGTCTCGGTTGGGTTCGTTGTATTTGCATCTATGAGCAGCCCTGAATTGCGTTTTGCGGTTCAAAACCCTGCTTCGAACGGAAGGTTACATGGCCAAGGAAGAACTTCTGGAGTTTCCAGGGGTCGTTATCGAGCTTTTGCCCAACGCGACGTTTCGCGTGAAACTCGAAAACGACCATGAGATCATCGCCCACACCGCCGGCAAAATGCGCAAGAACCGCATTCGCGTGCTGGCCGGAGACAAGGTGCTCGTCGAGATGACGCCTTACGACCTCTCCAAGGGGCGCATCACCTATCGTTTCAAATAAGCGCGCCATGAGCCGGAAGTCGCCGCCATGATAGCGGCCAGCAGACCGAAACTGGTGCTGGCCAGCGGTTCGCCGCGACGCCTGGCCCTGCTGGAGCAGGCCGGCATCGTGCCCGACGCCCTACAACCCGTCGATGTGGACGAAAGCCCGCGCGCGCGCGAGCTGCCGCGCGTGCTGGCAAAACGCCTTTCGGCCGAAAAAGCCGAGGCCGCCCGAATAATCGTCAAAAAGGACCCCACCCTTGCTGGCGCGCTGGTGCTGGCCGCCGACACGGTGGTGGCGCAAGGCCGGCGCATCCTGCCCAAGCCCGAGCGGCTTGAGGAGGCCGCCGATGGCCTGCGTCTGCTCTCGGGCCGCGCCCACCGGGTCTACACCTCGATCACCCTTGTTGGCGGCCGGGGCAAGGCCCGGGAAAAAGTGGTGGAAAGCCGGGTGCGGTTCAAAAAACTCTCCCGCGAGGAGATGGAAAGCTATCTGGCCAGCGGCGAATGGCGCGACAAGGCCGGCGGCTATGCCATTCAGGGCCTGGCGGGCGCCTTTGTGGTCAAACTGATCGGCTCATACACCGGCGTCGTCGGGCTGCCGCTTTACGAAACCTCGAACCTGCTCATCAGTTCCGGCTATCCGGTCCATCTGGGCTGGCTTGGGGCGACGGTGGACGATTAGAATGTTTTTTATTCCAGAACAAAAACTTCCCTACCCCCGCTGACGCTGCTCCAGCATCATCGGCAGGCCCGGCGAGGGCCGCAAGGACAGGCGCGCCTGGGGGGTGACCTTGAAGCCCTGAGGCAAGCTCAGTTTGAAACGCTGGATGATCGAGACCAGGATCAGCATGGCCTCATACTCGCCAAACGCCGCCCCTATGCAGGTGCGCGGGCCGGCGCCGAAGGGAATATGGGCGAACTTTGACCGCCCGCGCTGCTCGCCGGGCAAAAACCGGTCGGGGATAAACCGGTCCGGCCGGTCCCAGATGAGCCTGTGGCGATGGATCAGCCAGGGGCTGATGATCATGTTGGAGCCCGGCACTATGGGCACGCCGTCGATCTCGTCCGGCCCCAGAACCTGGCGCGAGAACACCGGAACCGGCGGGTAGAGACGCAACGTCTCGTTGACCACCGCGCGGGTGTAAACAAGATCGTCAAGATCGTCATGGGCAGGAGTGCGCCCCCCCAGCACCACCTCGATTTCGTCCACCAGGCGAGCTTGGACCTCGGCGTCCTGGGACAGAAGATAGAGCGCCCAGCAAATGGTGTTGGCGGTGGTTTCATGGCCGGCGAGGAAGATGACCGCCATTTCATCGCGCAATTCCTCGCGGGTGAGGCCGGTGCCGGTGTCCTCGTCGCGGGCCGCAAGCAAGGCGGACAGAAAATCACCGCGATCGTGGCCGCCACCGGACCGCTCGTCGATAATGGCATAGATCACATCGTCGATGACCTTGCAGGCGGCCCGCTGCCTGGCGCTTGGCCGCTGGGACAGCCAGCGCGGCAGGCCGAGCATCTCAGCGTAATCGATCTGGCGCAGCGCCTCCTGATATTTGGTAAAAGCGCGGAAGACCGACCGGCCTTTTTCCCCCAGATCCTCCGAAAACATCGACCGGCAGACGACCCGGGCCGTGACATTGGCCATTTCGACCCCGATCTCGACGGTCGCGCCCGGCCCCCTGGCGGCCCAGGCCTCGATCATGCGGGCGGCTTCATCGACCATATAGCCGGTGAAAATCTTGATGCGGGAGTGGTGGAAGGCGGGAATGTTGATGCGGCGCTGGCGCTTCCAGGTCTCGCCGTTGGACACAATACTGCCATTGCCAACCAGCGGCTTGAGCGCTTTTTGCATGGCGCCGGACTTCCAGTAGTTACCAACATTGGTCACCATGACGTGGCGAACCGCGTCGGGGTTGTTGGCGACATACATCCAGCGGAACAGAAATTTTTCGGCCATGAACGGGGCGAAATACGCCTCGGGCCGCCAGACGGCGATGACATTCTGTCTCGCCAGATGCAGCGCCCGGAACGGCGATATGGCGCGGGGGAGAAGATTGGGCCGGGTGGTACGGAAGGCGGATTTGCGCACCGGCGCCCTCGGTGGTACGCCCATCGCCCTGGCTTTGGCGGCAATGGCCTTGGCGGTGGCCTCGCTCACCATGGGCGGACGCTCATCGGCAGGCCCGGTTCTGGCCGAAGCGAGAACCGCGCCAGGGGCACAACTTTATGTCCCTCACGCAAAGTCAGACGGAAATAACGCATAATGGTGGCCAGCAGGATCACCGCCTCGTTCATGGCAAAGGTGGCGCCGATGCAGATGCGCGGGCCGCCGCCAAACGGGATATAGGCGAATTTTGCGCGCGGGCCTTTGTTTTCCTCCAAAAAACGCTCCGGCACGAAGCGGTTGGGTTTCTCCCAGATCAACCGGTGGCGATGGATCAGCCACGGAGAGATGATCATATTTGAGCCGGCCCTGACCTGATGACCATCGACGATATCATCATCCACGGAATTACGCCACAGAACCGGGATGCCGGGGTAAAGACGCAATGCCTCCTCAATAACGGCGGTGGTGAATTTCAGAGCCCTGATGTCGTCATATTCCGCCGCTTTCCGGCTCCCCAGCACCGAGACCGCCTCGTCATGCAGCCGCTCGGCGACACCTTGGTCGTGGGCGATGCACAAAAGGCTCCAGGCCAGCGAATTGGCGGTGGTCTCATGACCGGCGAGCAGCATGGTCGATACCTGATCGCGAATGTCTTTCAGATCGCCAAGTTGCCCCGCGTCCTCGTGCCCGGCATTCAGCAGCACCGAGATAAAGTCGTTGCGGTCGTCGTTCAGCGTTTTCAGCCGCTCGCCGATAATGTCGTAGGTCACCCGGTCGACGCGGGCCACCCCCCGGCGGATAAGACGCGGCGGGCGCAAGGTGAACAGGGCGGGCAGGCCAAGCATTTCGGCATAGTCGACCTGGCGCAACGCGTCCTGATACATGGTCGAACCCTTGAGCACCGTATGGGCCCGCTCGCCCAACTCTTCGGAAAACATCGCCCGGCAGATGATGCGCGCCGTCACATCGGTCATCAACTTGTCGATCCACACCTCTTCGCCGGCGCGCGCAGCCCGCCAGCGGTCAACCAGCTTTGCCGCCTCCTCGGTTTTGATCTTCCCATAGGCTTTGAGATGATCGCGCGTGAACAGCGGATTGGCGATTTTCCTCTGGCGCTGCCACTCGTCACCGTTGGAAGTGAGGATACTGTTGCCCATAAGCGGACGCAAAGACCGCTGCATGGCCCTGGATTTTACGTAATTGTTTGCATTGGTCACCAGGACGTGGCGGATCGTCTGAGGCGAATTGGCGAAATAGGTCCAGCGAAAGAGATACTTGCGGGCAAAAAACGGTGCAAAATATGCTCGGCGCTCGAAAGTCGATATGACATTTTTCCGGGCCCGGCCAAGGGCTTCCAGGCCGCCGACACCGGGCCGGGCGAATTGCGGCATCGGCGGGCGGTAGCCGCAGCTGGTATCGATCTTCAACGCATTCATCGGTGTGTCCCGCAGCCCGGCATCCACATCGCCATCAGCGAATGCGGCGTATGGCCAGAACCGCGTTCAGCCCTCCAAAAGCAAAAGAGTTCGACAACGCAACGTCTATCTTAGCCTCCACCGCCTGATTTTTCACATGACGCAAATCACATTCGGGATCGGGCTCGGTCATGTTGATGGTCGGCGGCAATACGCCGTTCCGGACCGCCTGGGTGGCGAGAACGAATTCCATCGCCGCGGTGCCGCCCAGCGCATGGCCGTGCATCGATTTGGTCGACGACACCCAGACGTTCTCGGTGCCCGCTCCCAGAACCAGCTTGAGCGCCCTGGTCTCGGTGCGGTCATTGGCGATGGTGCCGGTGCCGTGGGCGTTGATGTAGCCGATATCCTCGCTGTTCAGGCCGGCCGCGTTGACGCATTGGGCAATGGCGCGGGCACAGCCCTCTGGCGAGGGATCGACAATATCGCCGGCATCGGCGGACAGCCCGTACCCCACCAGCTCGCCATGGATTTCGGCGCCGCGCCTTTTAGCCGCCTCCATTTCCTCCAGAACCACGATGCCGGCGCCCTCACCCAGCACCATGCCGTTGCGGTCCTTGGAAAAAGGCCGGCAGGCGGTGTTGGACATCACCCGCAAGGCCTGCCACGAAATCAGGCACCCCAGGGACAGCGGCGCCTCGGTCCCCCCGGTCACCGCCACATCGACCCGGCCGTGGCTGATCATCAGATATGCCTCGCCGATGGCATGGGAGGCTGAGGAACAGGCGCTGGAAATGGTGAAGGCGGGGCCCTGGATGTTGAAGGCCATGGAGATGTGGCTGGCGCTGGCACTGGGCATGGTGCGGGGCACCGAAAACGGATGGACGCGCGGTTTCTGCTCGAAATAGACCCGCCAGGCATTGTTGTCGATGGACTCGATGCCGCCGATCCCGGTGCCGGTGATGACCGCCGAGCGGGTGGAAAGTTCGCCGTCGAAAACCAGCCCGGACGCTGCCACCGCCTCACGGGCCGCCATCATGCTGAACTGAGCCGAGCGGTCGTAAAGCGATTTTTCCGCCTCGGGCAAGGTATCGCCAGGGTCGAAATCCTTGATCTGCCCGGCAATTTTCTGCTTCAGCCGATGGGGATAGTCGTCACGGTCGGCAACCTGCAGCGGCCCGATGCCATTGACACCTTCGCAGGCGGCGGCAAAGGCGGATCGTGCTGTGAGGCCAAGGGGAGTGACGGCACCAAGGCCGGTGATTGCGACGCGTCTCATGGGAGTTCTTTTGTCCTTGCCGCCTCAGTTTATTCCGCCGCTTGCAACTTTTTCGCGGCCTGGCGCCAAATGCTCTTGGGCATATCGAAACGACGCCGCCCATGAGGTGCCGACCGGGTGGTCCGGGCAGCTTGCCAAACCTGACCGGGGTCAGGCGGCCTTTTGGGATTCGATGTTTGCAGTCAGCCAATCCAGAACCTCGCCCAGATTGGTGAGGTCGGCGGCTTTTTCATCTTGCTCGATATCAATTTCAAACGCGTCCTCGACTTCGAAAATAATTTCGATAAGGTCGAGGGATTCAATATTCAGGGCCTGCAGATCTGTTTCGCGATTGAGATCTTTTGCACCCACTTTGGCGTATTTGGCAACGATCTCGCGCACGCGGGCATCAATGTCACTCGTCTCTGTCATATGCCATACCTGATGCCAATTTTGGTTCAAATTCGGCCCGCACTCTTAAGACCGCGAGACTGTGATAATTTAATACGCCGGTTGAAGTTGGACATGCAACGCCTATTTCGACCGCAGCAGCTTGAAACAGAAGCCCTTCAGGACCCAGAAAATGACAGATGCCGCGGCCTCGCAGATCCCAACCGGCAAAACCGGCCCCTCCTGCCCGATGTGCGGCAAGCCGGGCAAGAACGCCTACCGTCCGTTTTGCTCCAGGACGTGCGCCGATATCGACCTGGGCCGCTGGCTTGGCGGCGCCTACGCCATTCCAACAGAAGAACCCGGAGATAAAGCTGTGGAAGAGTGACCTCATCGAAGTCCCGGCAAGCGCCTATGGGAAAAGCGGTATCCCGATAAAACCCATGGCCGCACCTTCGGCGCCCAACCCAAACCTTGGCGGAACTGCCCGCTGGACTTGCCCGCCGATCCGCCCTATAACCCCGCCCCGCGCCCCGGCTTGCCCGGACATCGTCGCGCCAGGGCCCAGGTAGCTCAGTTGGTAGAGCAGCGGACTGAAAATCCGCGTGTCGGTGGTTCGATTCCGCCCCTGGGCACCAATCTTTTCAATAGGTTAGCATTTCTTGAGCATGGTTTTCCGCGCGATAGGTGTAATTCCCGTGTAATCTTTGCTGAAAAACATAGCATTAAACATGTTCCCGGGCATCGGCCAGAGGCGGCAGGAGACACCTGATTACCGAGCCTTGGTTGGCTGATCCGATTGCCGCAGGCGATTTTCAAGCTTCGACATAGCCGTTTGAATATGTACGCCGCTCTGATGGGCGTAACGCACGACCATGGTCAAAGTTTTGTGGCCGGAAATGCGTTGGTATTCCCCCCATTTTTAATGGGGTCCGCTTGTAGGCTACGCGGCCGATTTCAATTTCATGGCAGGGGTGATCCCGCCGATACCCATGTTGGGGCGGTCATTGTTGTAAGTCCAGAGCCATTGCGTGGCCTGCTCCTGTGTCTCCTGGATTGTTTCAAAGATATTCTGCGCCAGCCATTCGCCTCGAACCGTGCGATTGTAGCGCTCGATATAGGCGTTCTGTTGTGGGTTTCCCGGTTGGATGTATTGGATGTGGATGCCGCGCTTTTCGGCCCAGGCCACCAGCTTGGCGCTGATATACTCCGGGCCGTTGTCCACCCTGATGATCTGCGGCGGCCCGCGCCATTCGATGATCCGGTTCAGGCTGCGCACGACCCGTTCGGCAGGTAGCGAGAAATCCACTTCGATGCCCAAACCCTCGCGGTTGAAGTCGTCCAACACGTTCAAAGCGCGAAAGCTGCGGCCGTCGGCCAGCTGATCCGCCATAAAGTCCATGGACCATGTGTGATTGGGCGCATCAGGCACGGCCAAAACCTCCGGCCTGTCCCGTTTCAGGCGTTTTTTGGGCTTGATCCGCAGGTTCAGCTCCAGTTCGCAGTAAATCCGGTAAACACGCTTATGGTTCCAGCCAAAGCCTTTGACGTTGCGCAGATACACAAAACACAGGCCAAAGCCCCAGGTCCGCCGGTTGCCGGTTAGCTTCACAAGCCATTCGGCGATTTGCGCATTCTCATCGCTCAGCTTGCATTCATAACGATAGCAGGTCTGGCTGATCGAAAACGTCCGGCAGACCAGCGCAATGCTGACCTCGTGTTGCGCAACCGCTTTCACGGCCATCTCCTTGCGCTGGGATGGCCTCAATGCTTTTTTCCAAGCGCCTCCTTCAGAAGATCATTTTGCATGCTCATCTCGGCATACATCCGCTTCAGGCGACGGTTTTGTTCCGCCATATCCTTCATCTCTGAAATCAGAGACGCATCCATGCCACCAAATTTCGCCCGCCATTTGTAAAAACTGGCGCTGCTCATCCCGTGTTCGCGGCAGAGTTCAGACACTGGCACGCCGCTGTCCGCCTGCCGTAAAATGCCCATGATCTGCGCGTCGCTGTATCGTGTTGTCTTCATCAAAATCTCCTCAGATAGCTGGCCGAGAAAATCCTACTTGTGAACACCGCTAATTTTAGGGGGGATTACCCAATCAGCGGGACGCATATCTATGTTTCCGAAAAGCACCTTTCAAAATACGCCAAGGAATGTGAGTTCCGATTCAATCGTCGGATGCGTCCCGAGACGATGCTTTCGGAGTTGCTTTCGCGGTTCCCTGAACTGAACGCTTGAGAGCGGCGTCCAGCTTGTCAAGATCGCCTTTCGGATCGGACTCGTGTTCCTTGATGAATTCGTCAATCTTGCCCTTCTGGCGGGCTGATCTCAGGCTCGACACTTTCAACCTCCTTTACGTCCAGAATATAGAGTGTGTGGATCGTCCCGTCAGCTTTGTGTGATGGCTTGGCAGATATGTCTAAAAACCCATGACGCGCCAACGCTCTTGTATAAACATTGTCGGCCTCCATAAACGATGGGTCGCGCACAACAGCTGAAATGTATCGGCCAGGTTCGTCAGGGTGTTCCACCTTTAGTTGCTTGTTGTGGTGAATCAGGCCATCAATACGGATTCTCATTTTCTCCATATCTCCTACCTCTAGTTTTTCTTTTGACCTTATCGCGTTAGCCATTGGCACATCAACGTGCGTCAACAGTCTGCTGTCATCCTGGCCTCGCCCTTCAATCGCTACACTGTTCGCAGATGGGCCTACAGGGGCAACAAAGCCTTTGGCTGCGTATTGAAGTCTGTCGGCAATTTCAAGGAAGAAGGCCTGCTGAGCCACCTCACTCTCGGCCCTACTCTTGTGAATTTCTTTGGTAAGTTCCATCAGTACGGTGAAATGTGGCTCAGCCTCTTTCGGTCGTCCGCCGTTCATGTTTACGATCCAACTTGTCCATCGCCACAAAATGTCGCTGCCCATAGTATAGAACATTTCGAGCACAAGCTGTAGGGTGCTTGCCGCCACCGGTGCCATATAAGCAAAAAATTCAAACGATCCGACGGATGGTTCTTTGGCGCGGATTTGCAGCGAAAACCGTTCGCCCTTTATCGGAAACCGGTACTCAGAAAGTACAATAAGTCCTGTATTAACGATCTTGTCCAAGCCAAGCATAGCTTCGCCAAACCGACGCATATCCAGCATGTGCTGATCGGCATCCAAACCGTCATAGGTAATCCTTATGGAAATTTCCATAATTTTCCTCGCGATCAATGGGGTCACGGTAAGGGCGGCGGGAATTCACGTCAATTTCCGTATGCTGACGGGATTGGTGCCTATTGTAGGGCACCGAATGCCGGGCAAAGGTGATGATCGGCAACCTTGCCAGCTCGTCGATTGAAAGGGTTTTTGTGCCAAGCCCCAGCGCCGGGCTCGCCGTCCAGGCCAATTTATAGGTGCAAATGGCTTTTTTGGTCAGGTCCGGCTCGCGCTCGGGCGCCAGAAGCATGGCGATATCCAGCTTTCCCTTGAGCACCGCATCGCGCAGGACCCCCGAGGTATCGACCGTCAGTTCCACCGCCACGCCGGAATAGGTTTCGTAAATTCTCTCCAGCAGGCGGTGAAGCCAGACATGCACCAGGGTTTCGACCGCGCCAATGCGAATGACCCCGGCATAGGCGGACGGATCGGTCACCTGCATCAGCATCTCGGCGGAAATATCGACGATGCGTTCGGCATAGGGAAGCAGAGCCGCGCCCTTTGGGGTCAGTTTCAGCCCGCGCGTGTTGCGTTCGAACAATTTCACCCCAAGCTCGAGCTCCAGGGACGCCACCCGCTGGGAGATGACGGCCTGGGAGGTGTTGAGCTTTTCGGCCACGGCGCGAAAACTGCCCAGCCGATTGAGCCAGACGATGGTTTCAAGTTTGGCTTGTCGCATCAAGCGTGCTCCTTCCCGCTCAGCCGGCGCTAAATGGGACCGCAAAGGTGAATACCACACAACCGGGCCCGCTGATTGTTGACTTGGACGGACGGCTGTCCCTAAGATGATTAATCGATTAATCATCATGAACCAAACGCGCCAAGCAAGCCTGGCCGATATGTCGCAAACCTCAAAAGCGTCTGCCAAACGGGCCTCACCGACCATTGTCGATATCGCCCGGGCCACCGGCGTGTCGACGGCAACGGTGTCCAATGCCTTGTCCGGGCGCGGACGGGTGTCGGCCAAAAAGGTGGCGGAGATCTCCAGCGCGGCGGCGGATATCGGCTACGTGCCCCAGCACGCCGCCAGGGCCTTGCGCCAGGGCCGGGCCTCGATCATCGGGCTGGTGGTGCCCAACATCACCAATCCGATTTTCACCGCCATGGCCCAGGCCATCGACGAGTGCCTGCACCATCGCGGGCTTGGCGTGTTGCTGGCGGATTCCAAAAACCGCCGCCAGGGCCAGGACGAAGCAATCCGCAACCTTTCGGCCCATGGCGCCGATGCGCTGATCGTCATCCCGCGCCATGATACCGAGGTCGTCAGCCGCGGGGTTCCCATTGTGGTGATCGACGTGCCCGGCCGGGCCGACAGCGCCGTGTGCAGCAACCACCACGACGGCGGCCGCCAGATCGCCCGCCATCTGCTGGAGCTGGGCCATGCCCGCATTCTCATCATGGCCGGGCCGGAAAATTCCGCTGTTGCCGGCGCCCGGGTGGCCGGCATGCGTGAGATTTTCGATGCCCGCCCGCACGTTGTGCTGGAAATCCGTCATTCTCCTTACGGCCCCGATGCGGCGGAGGCGATACTGGCCTCACAGGGCAGTTTTGATTTCACCGCCCTGGCGGCGGTCTCCGACACGCTGGCAATCGGGGCCTTGCGCTATCTCATCTCCGCCGGCATCAGGGTGCCACAGGATATCTCGGTCAGCGGCTTTGACGACACCATCTGGTCCAGGCTCAGCGCCCCCGCCATGACATCGGTGCGCCAGAACGTGGCTGAAATCGCCCGCGCCGCCTCGGCCATCGCCGTTGGCGAAACCAGTGGCGGCGTCACCATACCGGTCGATCTGGTCGTTCGCGGCTCGACAGGCCCGGCCCAGCAAACAACAACAAATTTCAACCAGGGAGAATATACATGAAACGCCTGTTACCTCTGGCCGCCGCCGGTTTTCTGGCCATGGCCATGACCACCGCCGCCCAGGCCGAAGACCCCCTTGTGGTCTCGACCTATGGCTTCAACAAGCAAAAATTCCGCGACATTCTGTTCGACCCGTTTGAAAAGCAGTGCGGCTGCAAGATCATCGTCGAAGGCGGCAACAACGCCGCCCGCCTGACCAAGCTTGAAGCGCAAGCCGGCAAGGGCAAATACGACCTCGCCGTGTTCGCCGACTTTGCCGCCATCGAGGCCAAGACCAAGGGGCTGACCCAGGCCATCGACATCTCGAAGCTCGGCAACTATGCCAAGATCTTCGATTTCGCCAAGGACCCCATCGGCGATAATTTCGGCATCGGTTATACCTTCTATTCCTCCTCCATCGTCTACCGCGGCGACAAGATCGATAATATTTCGTCGTGGAACGATCTTTTTGGCGACAAGCTCAAGGGCCGGGTGGCGATCCCCAATGTCAGCACCACCCAAGGACCCCTGACGCTCTTCATGATCGACAAGGCGCAAGGGGGCTCGGGCGAAAGCTTCTCCAAGGCGCTCGATAAAATCTCGGCGTCGAAGGATGATATCGTCACCTTCTACAACCGCTCCTCCGAACTGATCACCCTTTTCGCCCAGGACGAGATCTGGGCCGCGCCGGTGGGCCGTTTTGCCTGGGGGCGCCTGATCAAGGCCAATCCGTCGCTGAAATGGTCGATCCCTTCGGAGGGTCAGACCGGCGGCATGAATGTCATCGTCATCCCCAAGGACACCAAACATGTCGACCAGGTGCACAAGCTGATCGATTTCTGGCTGTCAACGCCGGTACAGACCGCACTGGCCGAAGAGCTGGTCGATTCTCCCGCCAACAGCGAAGCCAAGGTCTCGGACGCCAAGGCGGCGCTGCTGACATACGGGCAGGATCAGGTGAGCGCGATCAATTTTCTGAAAGCCGACATCATTATCCGCAATCGTGACGCCTGGGTGAAAACCTGGAACGAGAAGATCGCCCGTTAGAGCGATTTTCACCACTCGTACCGGAATTCAAATGGGGGCGGATACCCCCATTTGAAAAGCCTTACGCTTCGCCAGGGATACTGAATGTTCGCCAACCGCAATGTTGGAATTCTGCTGACTTTGCCAGCGGCCCTTTTTATCGGCCTGAGCTTTGTCGTGCCGGTGCTGCTGCTGATCTCCGAAAGCTTCCAGTCCGCCGGCAGCTGGAATTTCGACAACTACTTCAATTTTTTCGGCGAGAGCCTCAACCGGGAGGTGTTCTGGCGCACCATGCGCCTGGCGGTGCTGGTGACCCTGACCTCCACCGTGCTGGGGTATGCTTGCGCCTTTGGCATCCGCGAGATCTCCGAAAAACGCCGTGGACTTTTGATCGGCCTCATCATCTTGCCCCTGATGGTCTCGCCGGTGGCGCGCACCTATGCCTGGATCGTGATTTTCGGCCGCATTGGCTTTGTGAACTCCACCATCGTCTGGCTGGGGCTCTCCGAAACCCCCATCCGCATTTTGTTCACCGAGACCGCGGTCTTCATCGGCCTCCTGCAGCTCTTCATGCCGTTCATGGTGTTGTCGCTGGTCAGCGCCCTTGAAAACCTGCCCCGCGACGTGATCTCGGCGGCCCGGACGCTTGGCGCCAGCCGGCTGACGATCTTCTTCAAAATTATCCTTCCGCTCACCCGCGAAGGGCTGGTAATGGGGGGAACCCTGGTTTTCACCGGCTCCATCACCGCCTACATCACCCCGGCGATCCTGGGTGGGTCCAAGGTCTTGATGCTCGAAACCCTGCTCTACCAGCGGGTGAGCGTGTCCAACGATTTTGTCTCCGCCAGCGTCATCGCCGCCATTTTGATGACCACCAGCCTGGTCACCCACAAGCTCCTGCGCCGTCTGGCGTCGGTCAAGCGCAAGTAGGGTCCCTGAAGCCATGCCCTATGCGCGCACCATATTGTTTTTGTCCCTGGTCTTTCTGATCGGGCCCTTCGCCATCATCATCCTGGCGGGGTTCAGCGCCGGGGAGACCCTGGCCTTCCCGCCCCAGGGGCTGTCTTTGCGCTGGTACATCATGGTTTTCACCATCAAGGACTTTCAGGACGCCTTTGTCCTTTCTATCCTGATTGGCCTGGTGGCGACGGTTTTCGCCCTCATTCTGGGGGTGCCGGTGGCCTACGCCCTGTCGCGTTATGACGTACCCGGCGGCGAGGTCATCAAAACCCTGGTCACCGCGCCGATCATCGTGCCGGGCATCATCGTCGGGCTGTCGCTGTTGCGTTATTTCGTCTTTCAGTTCGATGTGCCGATCACCCTTACGCTCTTCATCGCCCATACCGCGCTTTTGGTGCCCTATTGCGTGCGGGTGGTGTCGGCCAGCCTCGAAAACCTGCGCGCTGACATAGAGGAGGCGGCCGTTTTGCTGGGCATGAGCCGGTTGCCGGTTTTTTTCGTTATCGTGCTGCCCAATATCCGCTCCGCCCTGATGGTCGCCGCTATCTTAAGCTTCATCACCTCGTTCAATCAGGTGCCGGTGTCGATCTTTCTGTCCGGTCCCGGCGTCTCCATGCTGCCGATCCAGATGCTGTCCTATCTGGAATACAATTACGACCCCTCGATCGCGGCGCTGTCGGCGCTTCTGGCCGGCGGCTCGATCCTTCTGGTGTTCTTTGCCGAGCGTGTGCTTGGCCTGTCACGTTATATGTAAGGCCCGCCATGACCACCCTGCTCGAACTCAATAACATCACCCTTACCTATGGCGGTCCCCAGCCGGCGGTGAAGAACCTTTCCCTGGAGATCCGCGAGGGCGAGATGCTGTCGCTGCTGGGGCCTTCGGGCTGCGGCAAGACCACCACAATGCGGGCAATTGCCGGGCTGATGACCCCGGCTTCGGGACGGATCGCCTTGCGCGGACGCGACATCACACGCGTGCCGCCCAACCGCCGCCGTTTCGGTTTGGTGTTTCAGTCCTATGCGCTTTTTCCCCACATGACCGCGGCACAGAACATCGCTTTCGGCCTGAAAGTGCAGCGGCGCACCCCCCGCGAGATCGACAATCGCACCGGTGAGATGATCGAACTCGTCGGGCTCAGGGGCTTTGAAACCCGGCGGCCGGCGGAGCTGTCCGGCGGCCAGCAGCAGCGCGTCGCCCTGGCGCGCGCCATCGCGGTCGAACCCTCTTTGCTGTTGCTCGATGAACCGCTGTCCAACCTTGACGCCCGGCTGCGCATTGAAATGCGAACCCAATTGTCGCAATTGCAGCGCGATCTGGGCATCACCATGATCTACGTCACCCACGATCAGACCGAGGCCCTGGCGCTTTCGGACCGCATTGCCGTCATGCGCGAAGGCGTCATCGAACAGCTCGACACCCCGCGCGGTATCCACGACGCCCCGAAAACCGCCTTCATCGCCAATTTCATGGGCTATGAAAACATATTCGACATCGAAGGTGAGGCGATGGTCGGCGACAACCGCCAGGTTCTGGCGCCCAAGGGCACCCCGCCCGGAACCGCCAAGCTGGCATGGCGCCCCAGGTCGGTCAGAACCGGCACCGGCCCCTACCGGGCCGTGGTTCGCGGCGTTGCCTATCTGGGCGAGCACACCGAATATCTGCTCGACGGTCCCCTGGGACCGGTGAAGGCCGAGGTGCCAACCACTGGCAAAACCTTCCAGGCCGGACAGGAAATCAGCTTCGACCTGCCCCTGTCGCGGGCGGCGGTGATCGGCGGTTCGTCCTGATGGCCGAGATCTGGATTGATACCGACGCCGGCTTTGACGACCTGCTCGCCATCCAGATGGTGGCGCGGGCTGCCGGGGTTTCGGTCGCCGGTCTCTCATTGGTGGCGGGGAACGCCGAGCTGGGCCAGGTCATCGACAATGCCCGAGCCATGGCGGCGACATTGGGCTGGCAATTCCCGGTGTTCGCCGGCGCTGAAAAACCGCTGGCCCAGACGCTGGACCCCCCCGCCGATATCCTTGGCCCGCGCGGGCTGAAAACCGCCGGGCTGTGGTTTGACGACGCGCGCGCCGGGCTGGCACCGGAGCCGGCGGTGGACGCCCTGGCTGACTGGCTCGCCGCAAGGGACAAACCGGCGGCGATCCTGGCCCTTGGCCCGTTGACCAATCTGGCCTTGCTCGTGTCCCGGCGCCCGGACCTCAGGGGCAGGATTTCCGAACTGGTGATCATGGGCGGCAGCACCGATCGCGGCAACGCCACCGCCGCCGCCGAGTTCAACATCCATGCCGATCCCGAAGCCGCATCGCGAGTTTTCGCCGCCGGCGTGAAGCTGAAAATGATCGGGCTCAATGTCTGCCGGCAGGTCGAACTGGTTCCCTCGGACATTCAGGCCCTGGCCGACCTGGGCACCGCGCGCGGACGCCTGGTGGCCGATCTTCTGGCCGGTTACCTTTCCATTCGCGACCCCGAATGCCGCCAGCCCATGGCGCTTTACGACCCGGTGGCGGCAGCAGCCCTGCTGAACCCAGATTGCCTGAGGTGGGAGGCCGCCCACGTGGCGGTGGAGCTGGATGGCGCTCTGACAAGGGGCATGACGGTGTGCGAGTTTCGTGTGCCGCAAAAGGCTGCCGCCAACGCGCTGGTGGGGATGGCGGCGGACGCAAACGCCATCCGGCAATTGGTGTTCGCGGCCCTGGGCGTCAACGTCGAAACACTGTCGCCGGGGAGACCGTAACCTTGGCAGCCAAAATCGATCTTGAGGAGTTCTGCCGCCTGATCCCAAAGGTGGAAATCCATTGCCATTTGCTCGGCACCATCCGCCGGCAGACAATGCTTGAGCTGAACCACCGCGCCGGATCACCGCTGCCCGTAAGTGAAATCGAGGGCTTTTACATCAGGGGCGACAGGCCCAAGGGCGTACTGCACATCTTCCGCGCCCTGGACGCAAAGCTGATCAAAACCCCGGACGATCTTTATCGCATCACCTTCGAATACCTCCAGGACGCCCATGCCCACACGGTGCGTTACACCGAGTTTTTCTGGAACCCCACCGGCACGGTGGAGCGCTCGGGGGTTCCCTTTGAGCAGGCCCAGGGCGCCATTCAGGCGGCCATTGACGAGGCCGAACTCCGCCTGGGCATCGTTGCCCGGCTGATCCCCAGCATCGATCGCGAGGCTCCCCCCGCCAAAGCGACCGAAATGGTGGAGATGATGCTGGCCCACCCCCATGAGCACACCATCGGCATCGGCATCGACTACCGCGAACCCGATGGGCCGCCTGGGGATTTTGCCGAGGCCTTCGCGCTGGCCCGGGCCCATGGCTACAAAACCACCGCCCATGCCGGAGAGTTCGGCATGCCGGCGGCCAATGTAAAAATCGCCCTCGACAATCTTAAGGTTGACCGCATCGACCATGGCTACACCATTGTCGATGATCCGGATCTGGCACGGATTTGCGCGGGCAAGGGGATAATTTTTACCGTGGTGCCGACCAATTCGTATTACTTACGCACCTTGCCCAAGGACCGCTGGGCACTGGATCATCCGATGCGCCGCATGCCGGATCTGGGTTTGCGCATTCACCCCAATACCGACGATCCGGCGTTTCATCTGGTCACCCCGACCGGGGTCTGGGCGATGATGGTTCAGGATTTTGGCTTCGATCTGGATCATTTGCGCCAGTTCATGATCAACGGCCTTGACGGGGCGTGGCTGCCGGAGGGTTTGCGGGCGCGGATGAAACGCGACTGGTGCGCCGAATACGACGTTTTGCGGGCGCGCCTCATCGCCTTTGCATAGACTAACTTGCTGTTGCCGCCTACAATGATCAGGTAAGAAAGAACAATAATCTTGCCGAGGGAGCCTGACGGGTCTTGTGTCCGGGGCGATTTCTGCATTTTTTCGTGGAGGAGACTGGATATGAGGTTTACGACAATTTTTCTCGCCGGAGCAGCCCTTGCGGTAACCGCCGCTACGGCGTTCGCGGGCACTTTGGAAGACGTGAAATCGCGCGGCATTCTCAATTGCGGCGTCAGTGAAGGTGTTCCGGGGTTTTCAAACCCTGATGCGGATGGCAACTGGGCCGGCCTTGATTCGGACATCTGCCGGGCCGTGGCCACGGCGATTTTCAACGACCCCGACAAAGTGAACTTCGTGCCGCTGGCCTCCAAGCAGAAAATTCTCGCCGTGGTGACCGGCCAGGTCGATCTGACCTCGCGCACCACGACCTGGACGATGAAGCGCGATACCAAGGAAGGCGTCGATTTCACCACCGTGGTGTTTTATGACGGCCAGAGCTTCATGGTCAGAAAATCAACCGGCATCACCGACGCCACGCAACTTGACGGCGCGTCGGTTTGCGTGACGTCCGGAACGACGACCGAACTCAATCTTGCCGATTTTGCCGCCTCGAACAGCTTGAATATCGAGGCCGTGGTTTTTGAAGGCAAGAAGGAAGCGGTCAACGCCTACAAGGCCGGCCGTTGCGACGCGCTGACCACCGATGTCAGCCAGCTGACGGCCTTTCGCACCACCATGAAAGATCCAACCGAACACGTAATCCTCACCAAGCTGATCTCCAAGGAACCGCTCTCCCCGCTGGTGCGCCATGGCGACAACAAATGGAAGGATCTGGTGACCTGGGTCGTCAACGGCCTGATCACCGCCGAGGAGCTGGGTGTTACCCAGGCCAACGCCGCCGATATGGTGAAAAACTCGAAAAACCCCACCGTGCAGCGTCTGCTGGGCGCCTCCGGCGACTTTGGCCCCTATATCGGTCTTGAGAAGGACTGGATGTTCAATGTCATTTCCAAGCTGGGCAATTATGGCGAAATTTTCGAACGCAACCTTGGCAAGGACACGGCGTTGAAAATGGAACGCGGCAGCAATGCCCTGCCCCGGGATGGCGGGCTGCTTTACGCCCCGGCCTTCCGTTAATCCAAACCCTTGGGCCTGGGCGGGGGTACCATCCCGCCCAGGCCCGTCTTGGTTACTTCATTAAATCCACCGCTTCTGTGGCGCATTCTGGGCAGATGATCCCGTCTGGCCCGCAAGGTTCGTCGCGCCAGGTCATCGGCGCCTCCGGCCAGGCTCTGTACTCAAAATGACATCAAACCGCATTTATTCCTTTGCCCTGCAAGCCGTGTTCATGGGCGTGGTGGTTTGGGCAATCTACACACTGATGTTGACGACAAAGGCCAATCTGGAGGCCCGCGACGTTGAATCCGGTTTTGATTTTCTCTCCCAGCGCGCCGGCATTCCGATCAATGTCTCGCTGATTGACTACACGCCCAACGACACTTACGGCCGCGCCTTTCTGGTCGGCATCATCAACACGATCTATACGGCGATTTTCTGCATCATCTTTGCCACCGTGATCGGCATCATCATGGGTGTGGCGCAGGTCTCGGGCAATCTTCTGGTGACCAAGATTGCCGAAGTCTATGTGGAAATTTTTCGCAATATCCCGGTGCTTTTGATCCTGCTTTTCATCTATGGCGTCGTTCTGGCCGGCCTGCCGGCGGTGCGCCAGGCCTGGGAGCTGTTTCCCGGCGGGTTTTTGACCCAGCGCGGGGTATATTTCCCCAAACCGATCCCCACCGACGGGTTTTCCCTGGTCATCGGCGCTTTTGTGATCGCCGTGATATTTTCAATATTCTTCGCGCGCTGGGCGAGGAAAAAGCAAAACGAGACCGGTCACGCCTCCCCGGTCATTCGCACCAATGTGGCGGTTCTCATCCTTCTGCCGCTGGCGGCATTTTTCATCGCCGGTCAACCGCTGGATTGGGACACCCCGGCCATTGCCGGCTTCAATTTCCAGGGCGGCATGAAACTGACGCCGGAGTTTGTCGCCCTGGTGGTGGGGCTTTCGATCTATCGCGGCGCGTTTATCGCGGAAAATGTGCGGGCCGGCATTGTTGCGGTCTCCCGGGGCCAGATCGAGGCCGCCGACGCCATGGGCCTGCCGCCGGGCCGGATCATGAGTTCGATCACCCTGCCCCAGGCCTTGCGCACCATCATCCCGGCGACCACCAACGACTATGCCTCCCTGGTAAAGGATTCCTCCCTTGCCATCGCCATCGGTTTTGCCGACATGGTTTCGATCGGCGGCACCATGATCGGCCAGAACGGCCAGGCGCTTGAGGTGATCGCCATCTGGATGGCGGTTTACCTGACCATCAACCTGGCGATTTCGGTGGCGATGAATTTGGCCAACAGCAAATTCCAGATTGTGGAGCGCTAGCCATGTCCACACTGGTCTTTCAGCCCGCCCCCGATCTGCCGCCCCCGCCCGGCGAGGCCGGGATATGGCGCTGGGTGAAGCAGAATTTTTTCAAAAACACCCTCAGCGGCGTTTTGACGCTGCTTGGTCTTATGTTTGTCTACGCAATATCGGGACCGCTGATAAACTGGTTTTTTCTCGAGGCGGTCTTCACCGGGGACGCGCAAGCCTGCAACCAGGCCGACGGCGCCTGCTGGGCATTTGTCGGCGCGCAAGTAAAGCTGTTCCTGTTCGGGCCTTTTCCGCGCGATATGTTGTGGCGTCCCACCCTTGCCGCCGGCCTGCTGGTGGCAAGCTTTGCCGTAACGGCGCTGCGCCTGATCGACGTTCGCACCATGGTTATCGTGTGGAGCGCGCTGGTGGTGGTGTCCTACTGGCTTTTTGCCGGCGGGTTCGGCCTGGAGCTTGTGCCCTCCACCAGGTGGGGCGGGCTGATGCTGACCCTGATGCTGTCGGTCGTTGGCATCCTTGTTTCCATACCCATCGGCATATTGCTGGCGCTGGGCCGGCGATCGAAATTCGGCGCCATCAGTTTTCTTTGCATCGCCATCATCGAAGGCATCCGCGGCATTCCGCTGGTCACCATTTTGTTCATGGCGACGATACTGCTGCCGCTTTTCCTTGCCGACGGGGTGCAACTGGGAACGGTGTTCCGGGTGCAGATCGGCATCGTCATGTTTTCCTCGGCCTATATCGCCGAGGTGGTGCGGGGGGGCTTGCAAAGCGTTGATCTGGGGCAGAAGGAAGCAGCCGGCGCCCTGGCGCTGTCCTCCTGGCAGACGACCTATCTCATCATCCTGCCCCAGGCGCTGGCCAAGGTGCTCTCCCCGCTCATCGGTCGCTGCATCGCGCTTTTGAAAGACACCACGCTGGTTGTCGTCATCGGCCTGCTCGATTTTCTGGGCATCGCCAAGGCGGCGGCGCAGAACCCCGAATGGCTGGGTTTTGAAGCGGAGGCTTTTGTGTTCACCGCCGCGGTGTTCTGGGTGATGTGTTTTGGGCTCAGCCGCTATGGACGAAGTTTGGAAAAAATCGGTGAAGCCAAGAAACACTAGTGAGGACGCCGGCCAGATGGCGGCGGCGCGGGCCACTGAAGCCATGATCGAGTTGATCGGCGTCCACAAATGGTTCGGGCATTTTCATGTGCTCAAGAACATCAATCTGACGGTTAAAAAAGGCGAGCGCATTGTTGTTTGCGGACCATCGGGCTCGGGCAAATCCACCATGATCCGCTGCATCAACCGGCTGGAGAAACATCAGCGCGGCAAGATCATCGTCGACGGGATCGAACTGAACGACCAGATGAAGAATGTCCGCGCGGTACGCTCCGAGGTGGGCATGTGTTTTCAGCAGTTCAATCTGTTCAGCCACATGACCATTTTGGAAAACCTCATCCTGGCACCGATCTGGGTGCGGGAGATGCCGCGCAGAAAAGCCGTCGAGTTGGCGATGAGCTATCTGGAGCGGGTCGGCATCGCCGATCAGCGCAACAAATACCCCGGCCAGCTTTCCGGCGGCCAGCAGCAGCGGGCCGCCATTGCCCGGTCGCTCTGCATGTCGCCCAAAGTCATGCTGTTCGACGAGCCGACCTCGGCCCTTGACCCGGAGATGAAAAAGGAAGTTCTCGATGTGATGTCGGAGCTGGCTGAAGAGGGCATGACCATGATCTGCGTGACCCATGAAATGGGTTTTGCCAAATCGGTCGCCGACCGGGTGGTGTTCATGGATTTCGGCGAAATCGTTGAAGAGAACCTCCCCCACGAATTTTTCTCCAACCCGAAAATGGACCGCACCCAGCTGTTTCTGGACCAGATCTTAAGCCATTGAGGCGGCTGTCACTTGATCCCCGCATGCATGAACGACTGGACGAACTGGCGCTGAAACAGCAAAAAAGCGATCAGCAGCGGGGCCACCGACAGTAAGGTCGCCGCCGAGATCACCGACCAGTCGACCCCGGATTCCGGCGCACCAAACACCCCCAGCCCCACGGTCAGGGGCCGGGTTTCCACCGAATTGGTGATGATCAGCGGCCACAGGAAATTGTTCCAGTGATAGCTCACCGACACCAGCCCAAAAGCCAGATAGGTCGGCCGCGCCAGGGGAACATAAACCTTCATCAAAACGCCAAGAGTGCCGCAGCCCTCCAGCCGGGCGGCGTCCTCCAGCTCCTTGGGCGTCGATTTGAACGCCTGACGCAGCAGGAAAATGCCAAAGGCGCTGGCCATGTAGGGCAGACCGATACCGGTGATGGTATCGACCATGTTCATGTCGGCCAGGGTGGCGTAGTTCTCGACGATCAGAACCTCCGGCGTGATCATCAACTGCATCAGCACCAGGGCAAAGGCGACATTGCTGCCGAAAAAACGGTAACGGGCAAAGGCGTAGGCGGCCAGGGTGCCGACAACCAGCTGGGCGGTCAGCAACATGGTGACTAAAATGAAGGTGTTGAGCCCGTAGCGCAGGAACGGCGCCTGGTCGAGGGCCTCGCGGAAATTGTCCAGCGTCAGGGGCGCGAACAGATCAAAGCGGGTGGAATATTCGCCGGCGTGGAAGGCGGCCCAGAACGCATAAAGCAGCGGCAGAACCCACAAGATCGCCAGAAGCCAGGCCCCGATAATTTCCACGGCGTCGTAAAAGCTCCAGGTCTTGGGTGCGGATCTGCTCATCGGTAGTGGATCCGCCGGTCAAGACCGAAGAACTGCGCCAGCGCCAGAATGGCCAGAATGGCGAGAAGGACCACCGTCAGGGTCGCCGCATAGGCGGTATCGAAAAATGAAAAGGCGCTCTCGAAGATGTAATAGAGCAAAAGGTTGCTGGCGTTGTCCGGCCCGCCCTTGGTGAGCACGAACAGATGATCGACCAGCTTGAACGAATTGAGCACCGCGTTGATGAGCACGAACAATGTCGTCGGCATCAAAAGCGGAAACAGCACCCGGCGGAAGAAGTACCAGCGCGTGGCGCCCTCCAGTTTTGCCGCCTCGCGCAGCTCAGGCGGTATGTGCTGCAGGGCCGCAAGATAGAAGATCATGAAAAAACCCGCCTCCTTCCATACCGTCATGATGATGATGGCCGGCAGAACAGTCTTGGGATCGCCGAGCCAGTTGCGCCCCTCAATGCCGAACCCGGCTAAAACCTGGTCGATGAGGCCGATATCGGGGGAATAGAAAAACAGCCAGATATTGGCCACCGCGATCATCGGTAAGATGGTCGGGGTAAAATAGGCCATGCGCACAAACGAGCGTCCGGGCATGGCGCGGTTGACCAACAGCGCCATGACGATGGCCAGGCCAATGGAGGTGGGAATGGTCCCGAGGGCAAACCACATGTTGTTGCCCAGAACCTTCCAGAAAATCGGGTCCTGGGCCATGGTTTCATAATTTTCCAGGCCGACAAAACGCGATGGCCGCACCGCCGAGCCCTTGGAAAAAAGGCTGTTGATGACAGTTGTGACCGTCGGGTAGTGGGTAAAGGCGATGAGCAGGATGGCCGCAGGCATCAGCAGCAGCCATCCATGCACGTGTCTCATGACGTCTTGCGACCTGTGCATTTACGTATCCTCAATCGCCCTGATCTTCAAATTCAACAAGGAGTGGGCCACAAACCGAACCGGCCCACTCCTCTTTTTCGGTTTAGCGGTAGGCCTTGAGCAGGCGGTCGGCGGTCGCCTGGGCGTCTTTCAGTGCCGCTTCGGGGCTCTTGGTGCCGGTCAGGGCCGCCTGGATGGCGTCATCGAGCGCTTTACGCACCCGTCCGGTCTCATAGGTCGACAGCTCGGCGGTGGCATAAGCCAGCTGGTCGCGGGCCACGGCGGCGTAAGGGAAACCCTTGACGTAGTCCTGCAGCTTCTTGGTGTCGTAGGTCGCCTGGCTGATGCCCATATAGCCGGTCTTCATCGACCAGTCGGCGGATTGCTCGGGGCTGGTCATGAACCTGATCAGCTTCAGCGCCGCGACGCGTTCCGCATCGGTGGTGTTCTTGAAAATGTAGAAGTTGCCACCACCGGTCGGAGTGCCGCGGCGCTTTTTGGCCGGCAGCATGGCAACGCCGAAATCGAACTTGGCGTTCTTCTTGACGATGGTCAGATTGCCGGTGGAGTGCCACATGATGGCGGTCCGGCCTTCGAGGAAATTCTTGCGCAAGGTGCCCCACTCGATGGTGCCCTCGGGCATGACCTTTTCCTTTGAGCCCAGGTCCTTCCAGAACTGCAACGCCTCGACCGTTGCCGGGGCGGCGAAGTTGGTGGTATCGCCGGCGCGGTTCATCAGCACCTGGTCGTTCTGCATCGTCAGGGCGCCAAACATCCAGTACGGGTAGCCCGTCGACGGGATCATCACGCCCCACTGGGAGCCGTCAGCCTTGGTCAGCTTCTTGCCCGCGGCGACCAGTTCGTCCCACGACTGGGGAGGGTTTTCGGGATCCAGCCCGGCATCGCGGAAGGCGTCCTTGTTATAATACATCACGATGGTGGAGCGTTGGAACGGAATGCCCCAGGTTTTGCCGCCCGTGACGCCATTTTCCATCAGGGTCGGATAGAAGGAATTCAGCCAGGCCTTTTCCTCATCGGTCTTGACGATATCGTCAAAAGCAACGATGGCGTCCTGTTCGATCAGCTCGTAAAGATCGATCGAGAACATCACCGAAAGCTGGGCCGGCTTGCCGCTTTTCAGGGCGGCCAGGGCCTTGATGCGGGCATCGTTATAGTTGCCGGCATAGATGGCGTTGACCTTGATATCGGGGTTTTGCGCCGAAAAATCGGCCACCATGGCATCGATGGTCTTGGTCAGCGGGCCGCCGACCGCAACGGGATAGTACATCGTCAGCTCGGTGGTGGTCTGGGCCAGGGCAATGGTCGGGAGCGACATGCCGGCTGCCAGGGCGGCGCCGGCAAGCGTCTTCTTGATCATGTTGAACATTGTTATGATCCTTCCTTGTTGGTTTCACTTCATGGAAACGGATTTGGCCGCTCCCACACTTATTGCCGGCAGCATGCCGGCGCTCATGGCAGGGCGTCCAAACCTCCCCGCCTCATTCCATGTTCATCGAACAGATGCGTGTCCTCCGCTTTCCAGGTCACGCACAGGGCTTCCCCCGGCACAGCTGTGGTGCGGCCATTGATACGGACCATCAGGTTCTGGGGTCCATGGCGTACCCGCAGCACCGTTTCAGCGCCCATATAGTCGATGGCGCCCACCTCGACCGGCAGACCCTGTTTGACGATGGAGATGTTTTCGGGGCGCACGCCAAGCCGCCATCCCGGCGGCCCGGACCCAAGCGCATCGCCCATCATGCCGCTCATCCCGATCGGCCCGATATCCATCACATTCATCGGCGGCACACCGAGAAAGCGGGCGGTGAACACCGTGGCCGGCGTATCGTAGAGTTCCGCGGGCGGGCCGATCTGGTCAATTCGCCCTTCCTTCATGAGCACCACCTGGTCGGCCATCGACATGGCCTCGGTCTGGTCGTGGGTGACGTAGACCATGGTCAGGCCAAGTTTGCGTTGCAGGCTGTGGATTTCGTCGCGCATCTCGGCGCGCAGCTTGGCATCCAGGTTCGACAGCGGCTCGTCCATCAAACATACGGGCTGATTGGAAACGATGGTCCGGGTGAGCGCCACCCGCTGGCGCTGGCCGCCGGAAAGATTGGCGGGCTTGCGGTAGAGCAGATCTTCCAGGCCGACCATGCGCGCCGCCTCGGCCAGCCGCCTTTGCTGCTCCGCTTTGGGCACCTTGCGCACCTTGAGCCCGAAAAGGATGTTCTCGGCCACGTTCAGGTGCGGAAACAGCGCGTAAGACTGGAACACCATGGAAACACCGCGTTTGGCGGCGTCCATGTGGGTGACATCGCGTCCACCGATATGCACCTGGCCGGCGCTGACATCCTCAAGGCCCGCGATCATGCGCAAAATGGTCGACTTGCCGCACCCCGACGGCCCCAGCAGCACCGTCAGGGCGCCTTGGGGCACTTCAAACGAAACCTTGTCAACGGCGCGGATGTCTCCCCATTGCTTGACCAGATTGTGGATTCTAATTCCCGTCATGGGGAACCGTCTTTTCCGCAAATCACCAACTCGGTGCCTGATTTGGATAAAATGTCGAGAATGCTCCGGGGCGGGGAGGCGTTACAGAAAACTTTCGTCGCCTCGCCGATTTTGCCGCCGCGCACATGGGCGGCACGCCCGAACTTGGTGTGATCGAGCACCAAAAACGTCTTGCGGCTGTTCTCGCGGATAAGCTTGCGCGCCTGAACCTCGTCTTCGTGAAAATCGAGCAGCGTGCCATCCTCGCTGACCCCGGCCACGCCAAAAATGCCGATGTCGACCATGTAGGACGACAGGAACTTCTCCAGTTCGGCGCCCAGAATATCGCGGTCGGCGTTGCGCAGGCGGCCACCGACGATGTTGACCTCGAATGTGGGGTTGGCGCAGGACGCCATGGCAATGTTGAGGTTGTTGGTGAAAACACGCAAGCGCTGGTGTTTCAGCAACGCTTCGGCGACGACCTGCGGCGTGGTGCCGATGCTGAAAGCTACCGAGGAGCCGTCGGGAACGTGGTTTGCGACGGCAGTTGCGATGGCCTGCTTGGCGCCGCGGGAGAGAATCTGCCGCGAGCCGTAGGCCAGATTGCCGGTGTCCGCCAGCCGTGCGATGCCGCCATGACGCCTCAGCGCCAGTCCGTGATCGTAAAGGGTGCTCAGGTCGCGCCGGATGGTCTGGGCCGTCACGTCAAAGCGCTTGGAAAGCTCGCCTACGGCCAAAAACCCGTGTTCGCGCACCAATTCGGCGATTTCCGCCTGCCGTTCCGACAAATCCACTTAACTTTCCTCCCCCCGGCACCATCTCAAAATGGCATATTATTTTCAAGTGCGCAATTGATCATTTCATATGAACATTGATTTACCTCAAAACATTTCATTTGAACCTGCTGTATCAAATTTCCGGCGATGGCAACACCCCAAGACCTCTCCGGTTTACTTCGGGGGCTTGCTTCGGGCGCTTCAGGTCTGTTGATTGAGGGCCGCAAAGCTCAAGCCGCTGCCGAGACGATCGGTGTTGAGGCGTTTTATCGGGGTCGATGATGGATCGCGCCGCAATCGTGCATAAAAACTTCCTGACGCGAGTATCGGCCGGGGACCTGCCCAAGGGAAACGCCGCCGCAACCGGCATGACGCCTGAAAAATTGGTGGAGCTTTATCGCTCCCAAGTCCTGTCGCGCCAGCTCGACCGCACCAGCCGGGCGATGCAGAAGGCCGGGCAGGGGTTTTACACCATCGGCTCCTCGGGCCATGAAGCCATGGCCGCCGTCGCCGAAGCCTTGCGCCCCACCGACATGGCCTTTCTGCACTATCGCGACGCCGCCTTTCAGATCCAGCGCGCCGCCCAGGTACCGGGCCAGACCATCGCCTGGGACATGCTTTTGAGCTTTGCCGCTTCCTCGGAGGACCCGATTTCCGGCGGGCGCCACAAGGTGCTGGGTTCAAAGGCCCTGAACATTCCGCCCCAGACCTCGACCATCGCCAGCCATCTGCCCAAGGCGGTCGGCGCGGCTTACGCGCTGGGCCTGGCCCGGCGTCACCGGCCCGAACATTTCGGTCAACCCGACGATGGTCTGGCGATGTGCTCGTTCGGGGACGCCTCGGCCAACCATTCCACCGCCCAGGGGGCCTTCAACGCCGCCGGCTGGACCAGCTATCAATCTGTGCCGCTGCCGCTGCTCTTTGTCTGCGAGGACAACGGCATCGGCATTTCGGTAAAAACACCGCGGGGCTGGATCGCCGCCAGCTTCGCCGCCCGCCCCGGCCTGAAATATTTTTGTGCCGACGGCCGGGATTTTCTGGAGACCGGGCGCATCGCCCAGGCGGCGGCCGATTACGTGCGCCACCGCCGCAAACCGGCGTTTGTGCATATCTCCATGGTGCGGCTTTACGGCCATGCCGGTTCGGATATCGAGGCGGGTTATCGCACCAGGGCCGAGATCGAAGCCGGCGAGGCCGATGACCCGCTCTTGCATTCGGTGCGCCTGATGGCGGAGCTGGGCGCCTTGTCGCGCGCCGAAGCGCTGGCGATCTACCATGAAACCGGCGCGCGTTGCGACCGGATCGCCGCCGAGGCAATCACCCGGCCAAGGCTGAAAACCGCCACCCAGGTCGCAGCCAGCCTTGTGCCTCCGGCCCGGGCGCGTCGATCCGGCAATGGCCCCTCGCCTGCCCGCCGGGCCGAGGTCTTCGGCAACGACTTGGCCGCCATGGCCGAGCCGCAAACCATGAACCGGCTGATCAACTGGGCCCTGACCGACCTGATGCTCGAATATGATGAGATCATCGTCGCCGGCGAGGATGTCGGGCGAAAGGGCGGTGTTTACGGCGTCACCCAGAAGCTCCAGGCGCGTTTCGGTCCGGACCGGGTGATCGACACCCTGCTCGACGAGCAGTCCATTCTGGGACTGGCGATCGGGCTGGCCCAGAATGGATTTGTGCCGCTGCCGGAAATCCAGTTCCTGGCCTACCTGCACAATGCCGAGGACCAGATCCGCGGCGAAGCGGCGACGCTGCCGTTTTTTTCAGGTGGCCAGTTCACCAACCCGATGGTCCTGCGCATTGCCGGACTGGGCTATCAGCGCGGTTTTGGCGGCCATTTCCACAATGACAATTCACTGGCGGTCTTGCGCGATATCCCCGGCCTCATCATCGCCTGCCCGTCCAACGGCGCCGATGCGGCCAAGATGCTGCGGGAATGCGTATCCCTTGCGGCCAAGGAGCAGCGGGTGGTGGTCTTTGTCGAACCCATTGCGCTATACCCGATGCGCGATGGCCTTAAAGACGGTGACAAGGGCTGGATGTGCACCTATCCCGATCCGCGCGAACGGATCCCGCTTGGCGAAATCGGGGTCCATGGCTTGGGCACGGACCTGGCGATCATCTCCTACGCCAACGGCTACTACCTCTCGCGCCAGGCCGCCGACGATCTGGCGGCCAGGGGCGTGGGAACTCGGGTGATCGACATGCGCTGGCTCGCCCCGGTGCCGGCGGAGGCCCTGCTGCGCCAAACCGCCGGCTGCAAGGCCGTGTTGATTGTCGATGAATGCCGCCGCACCGGCAGTCAGTCCGAAGCCCTGATGGCGCTTTTTGCCGAGAACGACACCGCCCCCATGGCCCGGCTGACAGCGGAAGATTGCTTTATCGCCACCGGCCCGGCCTATGCGGCGCCCTTGCCCTCCAAAACCGCCATCGTGGCGGCGGCGCTGGCGTTGACGGGGAAAAGCCCATGACCAAAACCGCCGTGGTGATCTGCCCAGGCCGGGGGACCTATAACCGGGACGAGCTTGGCTGCATCGCCCGCCATCACCCCGGCGCCACCGAATTGATAGCGGAATTTGACGCCTATCGCACCGCCAAAGGCCAGCAAGCCATCACGGCGCTGGACGGCGCCACGCGGTTTTCCGCCGCCCGGCACACCAGAGGCGACAACGCCTCGCCACTGATCTACACCGCCTCGCTCCTGGATGCCCGGGCAATTTCGGATACCTATGAGATCGTCGCGGTGACCGGCAATTCCATGGGCTGGTATATCGCCCTGGCGGTGGCCGGGGCGCTGACGCCCATGGCCGGGTTTGAGGTCGTCAACACCATGGGTACGTTGATGCAGGACCATATGATCGGCGGGCAGACGATCACCCCCTTTGTCGATGAGGCCTGGCACCCCATACCGGGCCGGCGCGAAGAGCTGCTTGGCCTGGTGGCGGACATCGATGCCCGAGAAAACCATGCGCTGAGCGTTTCAATTCACTTGGGCGGTATGCTGGTGCTGGCTGGCAATGAGGTGGGACTGAGCGCCTTTGAAGCCGCCGCGCCATCACCTGAAGCCCGCTATCCGATGCGCCTGCCGGGCCATGCGGCCTTCCATACCCACCTTCAGGTCCCGGTCGCGGCAAAAGGCCGCCAGCACCTGCCTCAGGGGCTGTTTCAAGGCCCCGACATTCCCCTGATCGATGGGCGCGGTGCCATCTGGTGGCCCAAATCAAGCGATGCGGCCGCCTTGCGCAGCTACACCCTGGGCCATCAGGTCACCGAACTTTACGATTTCACCCGCGCGGTGCAGGTCGCCGCGCACGAGTTTGCGCCGGACGTATTTATCGTCACCGGACCGGGGACAACACTTGGCGGGGCGGTGGCGCAGTCTTTATTGGGTGTGAACTGGCGCGGCATGAAGGCCAAGCAATGCTTTCAGAACCGCCAGGACCAGTCGCCGGTACTGATTTCGATGGGGCGCGAGGATCAACGCAAACTGGCGACCGGCATGAGGGCGCAAGATTAAACCCTACCGCCCGTAGCGGTGCAGGCCCTGGCCGTTGGCGCGCAGCCATGACCGCGCCCGGCCGGTATCGCCATAGGTGGCCCGAACCAGTTTCCAGAACCGCGGCGAATGGTTGAGTTCGCGCAAATGGGCCACTTCGTGGGCGGCGACATAGTCCAGAACCGATGGTGGCGCCATGATGAGGCGCCAGGAAAACGACAGCGTGCCGGTCGACGAGCACGAGCCCCAACGCGAGCGCTGGTCGCGCACCGCCAGGCAATGCGGTTCCACATCGAGCCGTTCGGCGTGATGGGCCACCGCCGCCTCCAGATCGACACGCGCCTGGGTCTTGAGCCAGCGGATCATGCGGCTGGTCGCGGTTTCGGCGGGGCCGGAAATCATCAATTGTGGCGCCTCCATCTCCCCGGTGTTGCCATCCACCCACACCCGGCGCGGGCCGCTGTCCAGGGCAATGATTTGATGTTTTTTTCCACGCAGCGGGATTTCGTCCCCGTCCACCTGAGACATCCGCAACAGGCGCCGCTCCTTTAGCAGCCATTTTTCATGGGATTTAAGAAAGCCGATGGCATCGTCCAGATTGGCATGGGCCGGCAAGGTAAGCCGGGCGCCGCCGCTTACCGCATCCAGACGCAAAATAAAGCGCGTGGCGCGGGCGTGCCAGTTAACCTTGAGGGGAACATTTTCCCCCTCGATCCTGACCATTGCGGTTGCCATACGTCGCCGCGCCACGCCGTCCATCCCCGAATCAATCCGCCAACGTAATCAAGTCTGCCACGAAACCTGTGGCCATTTTACGCATCGCCGATCACTTCACGTTTTTTTTGCGGCAAATAAACATCATGCAAAAGGCGGGAGCATGGCTCCCGCCCAAAGCGGCCTTGGGAAAACTCTAAAATTCGGTTTCAGAGTTCGATCGTGCCGTCATTGCGCGGGCGGCGGCGGCTGGTTTTGGCGCTGGCGCGAGCCGCCATGAACCGGTCGAATTCTTCCTGATCCTTGGCCTGGCGCAGATTGGCGAGGAAATCCTCAAACTCGGCCCGCTCCTCCTCCAGCTTCCGGCGCTCCGCTTCCAGACGCTCGAACTCGCCCTTGCGGTAATCGTCAAAGGCGGTGTTGCCGGTATCTTCGCCGCGCCAGTAGCGATGGCGGCGGCGGGGGTTGCCATTGCCCTGGGAGGGCCGGCTGAAGTCAAGCTTGAATTTGGCCGGGAGCTGATCGCCCCACAGAATATAGGCCAACATAACAAGCCCCAGCGGCCAGAAGATCACAAAACCCAAAACCATCAGGCCTATGGTGATCGGAGTCCAGGCTGGGCGAATGAAGGCTGTGTTGGTCATACTTTTGCATCCCCTTCAGGCGGTTGGTGTGACGCAATATGACATGGGAACGAAGGCGGCTGCCGTCAAGCGGAAACGGCCCATTTGGACCGGCTGGAACCTAAAGCGGCGCTGGCCTCACAACATTGCCTTGGCCTGATCCACCCAGTTTTCGCGGACGATACGGCCCTTGAAGGCCAGCTTGGTATCGATCCGGGCAATGTCCCGCTCCGTCCAGGCGGCAATGTCGGAGATGCGGGTCACATCCAGCGCATTGAGCTTTTTCTCCAGCGCCGGACCAATTCCCGAAATGCGTTTCAAATCATCGGCCGGGGCGGTGGCGGCCTTGGTTTTGGCGGTTGGCGCGGGCACGGAATTTACCACCGCGACGGGGGTGGTGGGGCTGCCGGCTGTGGATTTTCCAGTTGAGCTGCCACGGGTGCGGGGCTCTTCGCGGCGCTTCTGGGCGGCGCGGGTGAAGGTGGAAATGCGCGGCGCGATGTGAGCGCGAAACCGCCGGCCGTTGAACACGCCATAATGGCCAACCTGGGCTTGCAGATGATGGATGCGCATGTCGTCAGGCAGGTTTACGCACAGATCATGGGCGGCCTCGGTCTGGCCGACACCGGAAATGTCGTCGTGCTCGCCCTCGACGGTCATCAGCGATACGTTGCGGACGGCGCCGGGATCGACGTTGCGTCCCCGATAGGTAAGCTCCCCCTTGGGCAGGGCGTGGGCTACAAACACCGCCTCGATGGTTTGCAAGTAAAATTCCGCGTCAAGATCCATCACCGCCATATATTCGTCGTAGAACTCCTCGTGTTTTTCGGCGCTGTCGCCGTCGCCCTCGACAAGGTGGCCGTAAAATTCCTTGTGGGCGTTCAGATGGCGGTCAAGATTCATGCTCATAAATCCGCTGAGCTGCAAAAACCCCGGATAGACCGCACGGCAGACCCCGGGATGGGGGAACGGCACACGGACGATAACATTGTTGGCGAACCATTCGGTGCCCCGCTCCTCGGCCAGGCGGTTGACACCGGTGGGGTTGATGCGGGTATCGACCGGCCCGCCCATCAGGGTCATCGAGGCCGGCGCCAACGCATCGTTGTCGGCCTCCATCAGCGATACCGCCGCCAGAACCGGAACCGAAGGCTGACACACCGCCATGACATGGGTGTTCGGGCCGATCTTATGTATCATTTCAATGGTATAATCGATGTAGTCATCAAGGCCGAAATTGCCGTCGGCAACCGGCACCATGCGGGCATCGACCCAGTCGGTGATGTAGACATCATGGGTCTGAGCCATGGTTTCCACCGTGCCGCGCAACAAGGTGGCGTAATGGCCCGACATTGGGGCCACGATCAAAAGCTTGGGGTCGGGGGCGCGGGCGGGGGGCAGGTCGCGGCGGAAATGCAGCAGGCGGCAAAACGGTTTGTGCCAGACCACCTCTTCGCTCACCGCCACCGGTTGCCCATCGACACTGACGGTTTTTATACCGAATTCCGGCTTGCCGTAGCGGCGGGTGGCGCGCTCGAAAAGGCTGGTGCTGGCGGCGATGCCCTTGCCAAGCGGGGTGCGGGAAATCGGGTTGAGAGGATTGCGGAACGTGGCGCCCATGATCTGGGCGGCGGCGCGGGCCGGCGCCATGACGGCATGGTTCAGTTCATAATAGACGTAGAGCATCTGGTGTTCCCCGACCCTGATCGAATGACGCGGCGCAATATCGCTAGGATTGAATGTTGCACCGCAACAGGACGGCAGCATATCGACTGCCAGCGCCAATGGCAACCGCGCCGGCCAATACTGGAAAGGCCGGGCAAAATCCGATAACCTATTAAAATTATTGTATTATTTTTTCCAGAGCAGTGGCGATCTCTTCCGGTGGCGTGCCATAGTTGAAATGGCGGACATAACGGCCCTCGCCATCCATGAGAAACAGCAGCGATGAATGGTCCATGAGGTAGTCGCCGGGCGGCGCAATGTCCTCGGACCTGGAAAAATAGACATAGTAGGCTTTGGCTACCGCGGCCATTTGCGCGTCCGTCCCGGTGAGCCCCACCAGAGTTGCATGAAAATTGGCGACATACTTAGCCAGAACCTCCGGTGTGTCGCGCGCCGGATCGATGGTGAAAAAAACCGGCCGCACCTTGACGGCCTTGGCCCCGAGCAGATCCAGGGCCGCGGCGATGATCTGAAGCTCGCCCGGGCAGACATCGGGGCACGATGTGTAGCCAAAAAAGACCAGCATGTAACGGCCAAGGAAATCCTTTTCCGAGACGGCCCTGCCGGTGTGGTCGATGGCGGTAAACGGTCCCCCTACATTCGCGGTTCCCTCGCCACCGCCAACCGGTGAACGGCCGAAATATTGGCTGGTCCCGACCCAGGCCAGAAGGCCGACCGCCAGCGCCACAAGGCCGAACGCCGTTGTTTTCAGGGCAAGGTTTATTCGCCTGCGCAAGACTGTGGTCATAGCCGGCATTGTCTATGGCCTCGCGCGCGGGCGCGCAAGAGACCAACGTTCTGCCCCGCTCATCGTGGCGGTTGCGTGCCGCCCGGGTCGGCGAGCCCGTGCAGCTTTTGAGCCGCGGCGCGGGCAAAACGAAGCTGTACCTGGCGGCGGCGCGGTGCCGTCAGCCTGTCTTCGGGGGCATCGCGGACAATGGCGGCGCCGAACCTGTCGGCAATGATGAGACCGGCCTCGGGGGGGAGAAATTCAGCCGGAAAATCAGCCAAGACGGAAAAAAACAGCCGGTCGCAATGGTCCAGATAGTGGTGCCATTTCCGGTCGGCCCGAAAATCCTCAAGGCTCGATTTGATCTCCACGATCCAGATCTCGCCCTTGGGACCAAGGGCGGCGACATCGGCTCTGTGTCCGGTGGAAAGCGGCAATTCGGTCAGGGGGGCGAAACCAAAGCTGGTCAGGAGGCGGCAGGTGCCGCGCTGGATGGCCAGCGCCCTGGCGCTCTGGCGCCCGTCGCCAACCGGTTCATTATTTCGGGGGGCGTCGGCCGCCATGGGGCGCCCCCAGATTTGCGTAAGCCGCCGCGGCGCCGTCAAGGGCGGCATAGGCGCCGGTGATGACATGGACCGGAATGGTTTCGGTAAAATAGGACAACCGGCCCTTGGCTTCGAACCGTGCCCGGAAGTCGGTATCTTCAAAAACCGTCGCCAGGCGCTGGGCGATGCCGCCGGCAAGATAGATCCCGCCCACGGCCCCCACCAGCAGGGCAATGTCGCCGGCCAGGGTGCCGAAAATGGCGCTGAAGGCGCAGATGGTCCGCCAGGCTTCGGAATTGCGGTCCTCAAGGCCTTTGTCGATGATCTGCAGGGCGGTGAGAGCGGTGCGGGGACGCCCGTCGATATCGGCCAGGGTTATGTGCAAAGCCTCAAGTCCGGGCCCCGATATCAGCCGTTCGTTGGAAACCCGGCCGTGGGTCCTGGTCATGTGGCGGAGGATTTCGATCTCAACTGCATCGACGGGGGCAAAACCGGAATGCCCTCCCTCGCTGGGAACGGCGACAGCGACCCCGTCCCGCTGGGCCAGAACCGCAACCCCCAGCCCGGTGCCCGGACCCAGCACCGCCCGGCATCCCGGAACCGCCACCCCGCCCCCAACAGCGATCAGATCGGCGGGGACAAGGGAGGGAAGCGCCAGGGCCAGGGCCTCGAAATCGTTGATCAGGCGGCAATCGGCAATGCCGGTCCGGGTCTCGAAGGCATCGGCGTCAACGACCCAGCGGTTGTTGACCATCGATACGCGGCGCCCCAGCACCGGCCCGGCGAGGGCCAGGCAGGCGGCATCGGGGCGGCCCTGCCCGGTTTCCTCCAGATAGTGCCGCACCGCTTCGGCCGGCCCGGCGAAATCCCCCGCCGCATAGCGTTTGGCCGTCGCCGGAGCAACAGCGCCGCCGCTGGCGATGGCGAGGCGGATATGGGTGCCGCCGATATCGGCGACGATGACGTTGGGGGCGCTCATGGGGTTCGCCTATGGCAATGTGTAGGCGGTTTTCACCGTGGTGAAGAACTCGGCGGCATATCGGCCCTGTTCGCGGGCGCCGTAGGAGGACCCCTTTCGGCCACCGAAAGGCACATGATAGTCGACCCCCGCCGTCGGCAGATTGACCATGACCATGCCGGCGTCGGCATTGCGCTTGAAATGGGTGGCGTGTTTCAGGCTGGCGGTGCAGATCCCCGATGAGAGGCCGAATTCGGTGTCGTTGGCCACGCCAAGGGCCTCGTCATAGTCCTTGACCTTGATGACCGAGGCGATGGGGCCGAAGATCTCTTCGCGGTTGATGCGCATGGCATTGCCGGTTTCGGTAAAGAGCGCCGGTTGCAGATAAAACCCCGGCGTCTGGCGGTTAAGCAGATCGCCGCCCCACTCCAGATGCGCGCCCTCGTCCTGGCCGATTTTGATGTAGTCGAGATCCTGGTCGAGCTGGCTCTGATCGACCACCGGGCCGATATGGGTGCCTGTCGCGCAGGCATCACCGACATTGAGGCCCTTGAGGCGCTCGGTCAGAGCGGCAACGAAACGATCGTGAATGCCGCCCGTTACCACCAGGCGCGAGGAGGCGGTGCAGCGCTGGCCGGTGGAGAAGTAGGCACCGTTGACGGCGCACTCTACCGCAGTGTCAAGATCGGCATCGTCGAGCACGACGAGCGGGTTCTTGCCGCCCATCTCAAGCTGGAACTTGGCCATGCGGCCAACGCACGCCGCCGCCACTTTTTTACCGGTGTCGGCCGAGCCGGTGAAGGTGATGGCGTTCACGTCCGGTGAGTTCAAAATGGCATCGCCGACCAGCGAGCCGCGGCCCATGACCAGATTGAACACCCCACCGGGCACCCCGGCGGCGGCCCCGGCGCGGGCGATGATATCGGCGAGCGCCCAGGCGCTCCCCGGCACCAGGTCGGCGGGCTTGAACACCACGGCGTTGCCGTAACACAAGGCCGGGGCGATCTTCCAGGCCGGAATGGCGATGGGGAAATTCCACGGCGTGATGATGCCGATCACCCCCAGAGCCTCCCGGGTCACCTCCACGCCAACGCCGGGCCGGACCGAAGCGACGGCCTCCCCGGTCAGGCGCAGGGCCTCGCCGGCGAAAAAGTCGAAGATCTGACCGGCGCGGGCGACCTCGCCGATTCCCTCGGGCTGGGTTTTGCCTTCTTCGCGGGCGAGCAGGGCACCAAGCTCGGCCTTGCGGGCCATGATCTCGTCCGAAACGATTTTGAGAAAATCATGGCGGACTTGCGGCCCCGAATGCGACCAGGCCGGGAAGGCCGCTCTGGCGGCGGCAATGGCCGCAAGCGCATCCTTGGCGTTGGCGCGGGCGTATTCGCCGACCACCTCTCCGGTATTGGAGGGGTTTATGTTCTGATTGATATCGGCGCCGGCCATCCATTCGCCAGCGATGTAATTTTTGTGCAGCTCGGTCATCGTGCCTTGTCCTTCTGGGTAATAACGAATGGATAGATCGGGGCGATCACAGCAACTGGCGCGCGGCAAGGTTGCGCATCAGCGCCGCGGCGCCAAAGGTCCAGGGCGCGCAGTCCTGGGAGGTGCGGACGCGATTGGTGAGGCGGCCGAATTTTTTAGCGGAAATCGACACCAGGTCGTGGGCGTGGTGGGTAAAACCCTCGCCCTTGACGCCACGATCCTTGACCGGAGCGAACATGGTGCCGAGCATCAGCACCAGCCCGTCGGGATACTGATGATGATCGCCGATGGTGGCGGCCACCAGATCGGCCGGATCGCGGCTGATGCGGCGCATCGAGCTGTTGCCGGTCAGCTCAAAGCCGTCGGCCCCGGTGACAGCCAGGTCAAGCTCGGCGGTGCGCACATGGTCAAGACCGAAGCCTTCGTCAAACAGGCGGATGAACGGCCCCAGGGCGCAAGAGGCGTTGTTGTCCTTGGCCTTGCCGAGCAGCAGCGCCGAGCGGCCCTCGACATCGCGCAAGTTGACATCGTTGCCCAGGGTGGCACCGATGATGGCGCCGGCCGAGGTGACGGCAACAACGATTTCCGGCTCGGGGTTGTTCCAAGACGAGGCGGCGTGAATGCCGATATCGGCGCCGGGGCCGACTGCCGACATGGCCTGGCCCTTGGTGAAAATCTCCGCATCCGGGCCGATCCCGACTTCGAGATATTGCGACCACATCCCCTTGTCGATCAGCACCTGCTTCAGCGCCATCGCCTCGCCGGAGCCGGGCTTGAGCTTGGAAAGGTCGTCACCGATCAGCGCAGCGATTTCAGCCCGGATGGCCACCGCCTTTTCGGGATTTCCCCGCGCCTGTTCCTCAATGACACGTTCGAGCAGGCTGACGACAAAGGTGACGCCGGCGGCCTTTACCGCCTGAAGATCGACCGGCGCCAGCAGCCACGGCTTATCGGGATCGCGGGCCCTTTCGTCGGAATTGGCCAAAAGGTCTTGGGCCGAGCCGATGTCCCGGCCCTTGGCGTTTTGGGCCAGCGCCACGGGGTCGGGCGCTTCGCAGAGATCGCGCATGGTGGGGGTTTGGGTTGAGGTAATGTCGATCACCCGGCCACCGCGCAAAGCCACCACCGCCGGGCCGTGGACTTGCGGCAGCCAGGCGCGCCCGACCAGGGTTGCCGAACCGTCCTCAGGTGCCGTCGATCCGTGATTGTTCCGCAAGATTTGCTCCCGTTGTGCGATCGCCGCGCCCTGATGCTCGGGTCTTGGCGCCTGGCCCATGATTGTCGTGGCAGCATTTCCGGTTTGCCCGCCGACCCCGCTGGAGCTTATATAAACGAGCCGGGGGAATTAATCACCACAACGAGAAGATACATCCAATTTTGTTTTCCCCACCCTGACGCCACTTCGCCGCAAAGGACCGACGAATGAACCTGCCTGCCGGTCTGGTGCGTATATTGGGCGTTCTTGCCAATCGCAACTATGCCATCTGGATCGGCGGCAATTCTGTGTCTCTGACCGCCATGTGGGCCCAGCGCATCGGCATCGGCTGGCTGGCCTGGGAGCTGACGCAATCGGTTTTCTGGGTTGGTATTATCGCCGCCGCCGATCTGGCGCCGGGGCTGCTGGTGACGCCTTTTGCCGGAATTGTCGGCGACCGCCGCGACCGGTTGACCCTGGTCCGGCAGGCGCAAGGGCTCTCGGCGGTGATCTCGGCGGCGCTGGCGGCCATGGTGCTGCTGGATGCCGCCGACATCTATTTGCTGGTGGCGCTGGCCACGGCGCAAGGCATCGCCATGGGGTTCAAGCAACCCTCGCGCATGGCCCTGGTGCGGTCATTGGTGGTCGACAAAGATCTCAGCACGGCGATCGCGCTCAATGCGGTGCTGTTCAATCTGGCCCGATTTGTCGGCCCTCTGGTGGCGGGGGGGTTGATACTGTCCCAAGGGCTCGGCTCGGTTTTTGTCTTTGCCCTGCTGGGTTCGATATTTTTTGTCGTCACCCTCAAATTCGTCCGCCCCTTGCGCCGGGAGCCGGCGCCCGCATCAAGCTCGTCCCCCGCCGATGCGCCCCTGAAAGGCACCGCCTACGCCTATGCCTTTTCCCACCCCGGCATTGGCCCACTTCTGGTGTTGCAATTCGCCAATGGCGCCTTCATTCGCGGTTTCACCGAGCTCTTGCCCGCTTATAGCGACACGGTTCTGGGGCGCGGCGCCGAGGGGCTGGCGATCATGAGCGCCAGCATCGGGGTGGGGGCGATTTTTTCAGGGCTCTGGCTGGCCCAGCGCGAGGGGGTGAAGGGGCTCACGCGCCACATTTTCGTCAGCCAGGCCATCGCCTCGGTGCTGGTGGTGGTCCTGGCGGGCACGGCCACGCTTCTGATGGCGTCCCTCCTGGTTGGCCTCATCGGTTTCATGCTGGCGACCACCTCGATTGCCGCCCTGACGCTGATCCAGCGCGCCACGCCGGAAGACCGTCTGGCGCGGGTGATGGCGATCCTTGGCGTCATCCTGCATGCCAGTCCCGCCGCCGGCGCCCTGGTGATGGGGGCTGCGGCGGACTTGGTCGGCTTCACCATCCCGCTGATCGCAGGCGGGGCGCTTTGCCTTGCCGCCGTTGCATATGTTTTGCGGCGCGAGGGTGTGGTCCGGGCCTCCCTGGAGGCGGCGGACGTTAAGGGGAGCTGAGGTTTGGGGTGAGTCTGGTTTTCTCTGGTTTTAAAGACACCTTCTTTCGTCATTGCCCAATCAAGTCAGGCAATGACAAGCTGAGATTTTAGCCTCCGCCGAACGCCCGATCGGGAATGCAACAAGAGGCGAGGAGGGCGGAACGCCCGACCGGGAATGCAACAAGAGGCGAGGAGGGCGGAACGCCCGACCGGGAATGCAAAAAACACTAAAAAGGCAGCGCCTTTTTAGTGCGCCTCGTCCCAGTTCGCTGCCGCCCGGGCATCGACTTTCAGCGGCACGGTAAGCTGAACCGCCGGTTCCGCCGCCCCTTCCATCACCTTGCTCACCACCACGACGGTGGCATCGACCTCGGCTTCGGGCGCCTCGAAAATCAGCTCGTCATGGACTTGCAGCAACATGGTCGAGGTGAGCCCCGCCCCGGTCAGCGCATCGGGCATCCGGACCATGGCGCGGCGGATGATGTCGGCAGCGGAGCCCTGGATGGGGGCGTTGATGGCGGCGCGTTCCATAAAAGCGCGCTGGGTGGGGTTTTTGGAATTGATCTCGGGGTAGTGGCATTTGCGCCCGAAGACCGTTTTCACAAAGCCGTCCTTGCGGCAGGCTTCCTTGGTGGCCTCCATATAGTCGCGGATGCCGGGGAAGCGTTCGAAATAGGTGTCGATATAGTCCTTGGCTTGCCCACGGCCAATGCCGAGCTGGCCCGCGAGGCCAAAGGCGGAAATGCCGTAGATGATACCGAAATTGATCGCCTTTGCCTTTCGGCGCACCATCGGGTCCATGCCTTCGACCGGCACTCCGAACATTTCGGACGCGGTCATGGCGTGAATGTCGAGCCCGTCGTCGAAAGCCTGGCGCAAATTGGGGATATCGGCGATATGGGCCAGCACCCTGAGCTCGATCTGGCTGTAGTCCGCCGAGATCAGCTTGTGGCCCGGCTCGGCGACAAATGCGGTGCGGATGCGCCGGCCTTCCGGCGCGCGGATGGGAATGTTCTGCAGGTTTGGATCGGATGAGGACAAGCGCCCGGTGGTCGTGGCCGCCATGGCATAGGAGGTGTGGATGCGCCCGGTTTCGGCGTTGATGAAGCCGGGCAGGGCATCGGTATAGGTCGATTTGAGCTTGGCAAGCTGGCGCCAGCCGAGCACTTTTGCCGGCAGCTCGTGGCCTCGCGCCGCCAGACCCTCAAGGACATCGGCACCGGTGGCCCAGGCGCCGGTTTTGGTTTTCTTGCCGCCCTCGATGCTCATTTTATCGAACAGGATTTCGCCCAGCTGCTTGGGGCTGGCGATGTTGAAGCTCTCCCCGGCCAGCTGGTGGATTTCCGCCTCCAGCCCTGCCAGCTTCTGGGCAAACTCGCCTGAAAGGCGCGACAGCACCTGCCGGTCGACCCTGATGCCGGCCCGCTCCATGGCCACCAGAATGGGGACAAGCGGGCGTTCCAGGGTCTCATAGACGGTCTTCAGGCTTTCAGCCGCCAGACGCGGGGCCAGCACCCGCCACAGACGCAAGGTGACGTCGGCGTCCTCGGCGGCATATCTTGTGGCCGCCGCGATGGGCACCTTGTCGAAGGTAACTTTCGATTTTCCCGAACCGGCGACTTGCCTGAACGGGATCGGCTCATGGCCCAGATGGCGATCGGAAAGGGCGTCCATGCCGTGGCCGCCGAGCCCGTTATCGAGGGCATAGGACATCAGCATGGTGTCGTCGATCGGCGTCAGATCGATGTCGTAACGGATGAGCAGCAGGGCATCATATTTGAGGTTCTGGCCGATCTTCAGGGTGCCGGGGTCTTCAAGGAGCGGTTTTAGCAGCTCAAGAGCCATGGCCATGTCGATCTGCTCCAGATCGGGGTCGTCCAGCCCAAGCCCCTCGGCCACGTGGCCGAGCGGGATGTAACAGGCCCGTCCGGGTTCCAGCGCCAGCGAGATGCCGACCAGGTCGGCGGCCATGGCGTCAAGGGAGGTGGTTTCGGTGTCCACGGCAACAAAGCCCTGATAGACCGCCGCCTCGATCCATGTTTTCAACGTCTCGGTATCGCGAACGGTCTCGTAGGCCGCAGGGTCGATGGGGATCTGGGTGATCTCTTGCGCCCAATACCGGACGGCGGCGTCGGGGGTGTTGCCAGCCTCGGTGTTGCCAGATGGAGCCGAACTCAATTTTGGCGCCGGCGGGGGGGCACCCAGCGCCTCGGCCAGCCGGCGGGTCAGGGTGGTGAACTCCATTTGCGTCAGAAAACCAAGCAGGGTTTCAGCGTCCGGCGTGGTCACGACAAAGTCCGACCAATCCGCCTTAAGGGGTACGTTCTGGTCCAGGGTCACAAGCTGGCGGCTGATGCGCGCCTGGTCGGCAAATTCGATCAGGTTCTGGCGCCGCTTGGGCTGTTTGATCTCCCCGGCCCGCTCCAGCAGCGTGTCAAGATCGCCATATTCGGCGATCAGCTGCGCCGCGGTCTTGATGCCGATACCGGGCACGCCGGGCACGTTGTCCGAACTGTCACCGGCCAGGGCCTGGATATCGACGACTTTTTCCGGCCCCAGCCCGAATTTTTCCTTCACCTCGGCCTCATGGATCAGCCGGTTTTTCATCGTATCGAGCATTTCGATACCGGGGCCGACAAGCTGCATCAGGTCCTTGTCCGAGGAGACAATGGTCACACGGGCGCCGGTGTCCCTTCCGGCCCGCGCGTAAGTTGCGATGATGTCGTCGGCCTCATAGCCCTCCAACTCTATGCAGGGCACGCCAAAGGCCCGCACCGCCTCGCGGATCAGCGGAAACTGCGGCACCAGGTCTTCGGGCGCCGGGGGCCGGTGAGCTTTGTATTCAGGGTAGATGTCGTTGCGGAAGGTTTTGCCCGAGGCATCGAAAATAACCGCAAAATGGGTCGGTTTGTCGGAGTTCCTGGTGTCTTCGAGCAGCTTGTAGAGCATGTTGCAAAAGCCATGCACCGCCCCGGTCGGCAGACCGTCGGACTTACGGGTCAGCGGCGGCAGGGCGTGATAGGCGCGGAAGATATAGCCCGACCCATCGATGAGATAGATGTGGTCGGGCCTGGGCTGGCTTTGTGATGTCTGGCTCATGGCGGCGCATCATGGCATGGATGGCGTCACGCTCAAGCGCGCATTGCAACAATGTTGTGGACTTGGAAAGGTCTGGACTAGGGTGCCGCCTAGACAGTTCGAGCCCACGGCGACAATAATTGAAAAATATGCACCAAACCCATTCCAGCAGTGAGCCGGCCATCGAGGCGGTGGGGCTTGACAAGACCTACCGGCGCCAGGGTTCCTCTCCGGCCAATCACGCCCTCAAGGCCATCGATTTGCGCATCCCGCGCGGTTCGATCTTTGGCCTGCTGGGTCCCAACGGCGCCGGCAAATCGACCTTTATCAATATTCTCGCCGGGCTGGTGATCAAGACCGGGGGGGCGGCGCGGGTCTGGGGGTTTGATATCGACCGCAATCCGCGTCAGGCGCGGGCGGCCATCGGCGTGGTGCCCCAGGAGCTCAATGTCGACCCGTTTTTCTCCCCCGCCGAGGCGCTGGAGCTCCAGGCCGGGCTTTACGGGGTGCCGCCATCGGAGCGGCGGACGATGGAAATCCTCGGCGCGGTGGGGCTGGCGGATCAGGCCCGGGCTTACGCGCGCACCTTGTCGGGCGGCATGCGGCGGCGGCTTCTGGTGGCCAAGGCGCTGGTGCACAACCCCCCCGTGCTGGTGCTCGACGAGCCCACGGCGGGGGTCGATATCGAGCTTCGCCGCCAGTTGTGGGACTATGTGCGCAAACTGAACGCCGCCGGCACCACGGTGGTGCTGACGACCCATTATCTGGAGGAGGCGCAGGCTTTGTGCGATCACATCGCCATC
>UOEM01000099.1_pt1 | contig 86637 bp, 77 predicted proteins | sample 1988661 | NCBI WGS metagenome assembly UOEM01 (sample SAMEA4712195, study PRJEB27164) | hydrothermal vent metagenome | biome: marine basaltic hydrothermal vent biome; feature: marine hydrothermal vent; material: mineral | place: Pacific Ocean | collected 2011-06-14/2011-07-23 | depth 1719 m | reverse complement strand
TCGTTGATGAAGTCTCACGCCATCCCGCTCCCCCACCCGGCCACCCCCAGGATACAATCTATGGGGTGGCCGGGTGGGGGAGCGGGATGGCGTGAGACTTCATCAACGAAAGAGTCTACCGGGATGGAAAAGACTTCATCAGGAAAAATTCCAGGTGGGCCGGTACCGTTACCGTCTGAACAGAAAATGCTCTAGCTTTCAGTGCGCGGGCCGGTGGAAATGCTGGGCGGGCGCGACGATGGCGCCGGCCCATCGCCCCCACCTTTACGATCTCCCATCGCCTCGCGGGTGAGATCGGCGATGCCGCCGATGGCGCCAATCACCGAGGCGGCCTCTATCGGCATCATCAGCACTTTCTGGTTCGGCGCCGCCGCCAGCTCCTTGAGCGCGCCGACATACTTGTCGGCGACAAAATAGTTGAGCGCCTGGATGCTGCCCTGCTCGATGGCGTCGGAGACCATGGTGGTGGCCCGGGCTTCGGCCTCCGCCGACCGCTCCCGCGCCTCGGCGTCGCGGAAGGCTGCCTCCTTGCGGCCCTCGGCGGCCAGGATCTGGGCCTGTTTATCGCCATCGGCTTTCAGCACCTCGGCCTGGCGCTCGCCCTCGGCCTCCAGGACGACGGCGCGTTTCTCGCGTTCGGCCTTCATCTGCCGGGCCATGGCCTCGACCAGATCCCTCGGCGGGTTGATGTCCTTGATCTCGATGCGGGTCATTTTCACGCCCCAGGCCTCGGTCGCCTTGTCGACAACCCTGAGCAGCCTTTCGTTGATTTCATCGCGCTGGGACAAAAGCTCGTCAAGGTCCATCGAGCCCATCACCGTTCTGGTATTGGTCATGGTGACGTTGTTGATGGCGTGCTCCAGCTCCTGGACCTCATAGGCGGCCCGCGGCGCATCAAGCACCTGGAAGAAGGCGACGCCATCGACCTCAACCATGGCGTTGTCCTTGGTGATGACCTCCTGGGTCGGCACGTCGAACACCCGTTCCATCATGTTCATCTTCCGGCCGACCCGGTCGATCAGCGGCACGATCATCCCCAGCCCCGGCTGAAGGGTGCGGGTGTAGCGCCCAAACCGTTCGACGGTAAAATTCCACCCCTGGGGCACGATTTTGATGGACTGCAAGACAATGATGATGAAAAGAACGAGAAGAACAATGACGAATATGCTGGCGCCTGACATGGGGATTGCTCCTTAGCGGAAAAGATCGTGCCACCGGTCGATCGGCGGTGATTCCTCGGCGAAGTCTACCAGATTTTCGAACGAAAATTATGGTATTCGCGCGAAATTCGAACTGATGCAATCGGCACCGGCCCTTGTTCTTTCCTGATGAAGTCTGTGCCATCCCGCTCCGTCACACCCAGCCGGCAAGCTCCTGGCGCACCAGTTTTTCCAGCATCGTCAGCCCCGCACCGGTGTCGTTCAGGCAAGGGATGGCGGTAAACTTCTCGCCGCCATTGGCCCGAAAGGTTTGGCCGATGCCGATGGCGATTTCCTCCAGGGTTTCCAGGCAGTCGGCCACAAACCCCGGCATCACCACGGCGAGGCGTTTGACCCCGCCCTGGCCAAGCTGGGCCACGGTCGGCTCGATATAGGGCTGGAGCCATTCCTCGCGGCCAAAACGGGACTGAAACACCACCTGGAAATTTTCCTCGTCATAACCGATGGCGTCGCGCAACAGCCGTCCGGTCTTCATGGCGTGGCAATAATAGGGGTCGCCCTCGGTCAGGTAACGTTTGGGCAGGCCATGGAAGGAGGACAGCATCATTTCAGGCTCCCAGTCCAGAGTGCCGAGGTGCTCGATTACCGAGCTTTTCAGCGCCTCTATATGAGCAGGATGGTCGTAGAACGGCGGCAGGGTGCGGATTGCCGGCTGCCAGCGCATGGCAATCAGGGTTTCGTAAACTTTATCCAATGCCGTTGCCGTGGAGGTGGCGCTGTATTGCGGGTAAAGTGGTGCCACCAGAATACGCTCCGCGCCAGCCTGTTGAAGCTTTTCAAGACGGTCGGAAATTGCCGGGGTGCCGTAGCGCATGGCCCAGTCGACCACAACAGGCCCGGTGCCATCGGCATTGGCCCCCAGCCGGGCCGCCAGCCCCTCGGCCTGGTTCCGGGTCACGGTCCGAAGCGGCGATTCGTCCCTTTCCTTGTTCCAGATCTTGTCGTAATTGGCCCCCGAGCGCCCCGGCCTAGTGGTCAGAATGATGCCGTTCAGAAGCGGCCACCACAAAAGCGGATTGGTGTCGATCACCCGCCGGTCCGAGAGGAACTCCTTGAGGTAGCGGCGCATCGACCAGTAGTCGGTCGCATCGGGCGTGCCCAGATTGATCAGCAGCACGCCGACCCTGCCATGGGGTGTATCGGGGTGGTCATCCGGCGCATGGACCGGTTTCAGGTGGGTTGGTGGAACCATTGGAAAATCAGCCTTGAGGGAATTGGCATGAAAGGAGCTGGCCTGGCTTCATATCGACCGCGGCTTCACGGGCCGGAGCCGGAGATGTCCGTTTAGCAATTCTTTGAAACACGCGTTTGAAACGCGACCGGCATAATGGTTAGTATAACGCCTCGGCCATTGGGCCTAACAACAATTTTCAGGTAGGGGAGAGTTTGATGACCCGACTTCGATCCATTTGTTTTGCGCTGGCCATGCCGCTGGTCCTGGCCCTGGCAACAGCCAATCTCGCGAAAGCGGCGGAAAACACCAAGGTCACATTCATTGTGGTCAGCGACATTTACAAAATGAGCGGCGGCAAGACGCGCGGCGGTTTTGCCCGGCTGGCGACGCTGGTTAAAAACGAACGCGCCAAGGGCGGCAATGTCGTCTATGTGCTTGCCGGTGACTACATCTCGCCGTCGATCATGTCCGGCTTCGACAAGGGCGCCCATATCATCGATCTTTTTAACATGGAGCCGCCCGATTTTGCCGTGCCCGGCAACCATGAATTCGATTTTGGCGAGGAGGTCTTCGCCAAGCGTGTGGCTGAGTCGAATTTCCCGTATCTGGCCGCCAATTTACGCGATGCCAATGGCCAACCGCTGCCCAATATAGGCGATACCAAGATGCTGACCTTCGGGGACGTCAAAATCGGCCTGATTGGTCTGGCGACGGAAAATTCGCCGGTGACCTCAAGTCCGGGATCGCTCACCTTCATGCCTGCAGTTGAAACCGCATTGGCCCAGGGCAAGGCGCTACGCGCTGACGGAGCGGATCTGGTTGCCGTGCTGGTTCACGAGGACCTGGGCCTGGACATGGAACTGGTGAACACAAGGGCCTTTGATTTTGTATGGACCGGCCACGATCATGATTTGACGACGTTTTACAATGGCAAAACCGCGCTGGCCGAATCCAGGGAAGAAGCGGAATTGGTGGTAATCGTCGATGTCGACATTACCGTGGGCGAAAGCCGGGGCAAGCGCCAGGTACGCTGGTGGCCGAATTTCCGCATTATCGACACCGCCAATATTGAACCGGACAAGGACGTGCTGGCGCGGGTAAAAACTTACGAAGATCAACTCTCCGACGAGCTTGATGTGGTCATCGGCTCCACGGAAACCGAATTGGACAGCCAGAAGGCCACCGTGCGTGGCGGCGAATCCGCCATGGGTTCTCTGGTGGCGGATTCGTTACGCGCGGCAGCGGGCGCCGATGTCGGGCTGACCAATGGCGGCGGTATTCGCGGCAACAAGATCTACGATGCCGGAACCAAGCTTACCCGCCGCGATATCCTCACCGAACTGCCCTTTGGCAACGTGACCGTCAAGCTGGAGATGACCGGCGCGATGATCAGGGAGGCGCTGGAGAACGGGGTCTCGCAGATTGAAAACGCCGCGGGCCGTTTTCCCCATGTTTCCGGCATGAGTTTTGAGATGGATGCCAAGCAGCCGGCAGGCAGCCGTATTCTGTCGGTCATGGTTGCCGGCAAGCCATTGGACGATGGCGCCACCTATACCTTGGCCACCAACAATTACATGGCCAATGGCGGCGACGGGTATACGATCCTGAAAAAGGCCAAGGTACTGGTTGGGCCCTTGGAGGGAAATCTGATGGCCAACGATGTGATGGTCTATGTCCGCAAAATGGGCACGATTTCGCCGAAGGTCGAAGGCCGCATCATGATGAAGTAGCGTCAAGCCACTTTGACGTGCCCGGTCACCTTGGGTGACCGGGCATGTTCTTGACAGAAATTCAGGTCTTTGGACCTTCTCTTTCATCGGCGATCACCAGCCCGTCATTGGGCAGGCCGCCCGGCGCCACGCATTCCACCTCGCCGCGCAATTTAGTCACGTCCCTGAGGCTTGACGCCAGAGCCCGGGCCATGTCCCCATCTGCGGTTTCGGCCATCAGCACCATGGTATCGGTCTGGCCTTCACGGCGAATGACAAGACGCAAGCGCCCGCATTCGGGATGCCGCCGGGCGATCTGGGCGATCTGCTCGGGGCGGACGAACATGCCCTTCACCTTGGCGGCCTGGTCGGCCCGGCCCATCCAGCCCTTGATGCGCATATTGGTGCGCCCGCACGGCGAGACCCCCGGCAAAACCGCGCTCAGATCGCCGGTGGCCAGGCGGATCATCGGATAGTCGGGGTTGAAACTGGTCACCACCAGCTCGCCGACCTCGCCCCTCGCCACCGGGTCGCCGGTGCCCGGACGAACGATCTCGACGATCACGCCCTCATCCACAACCATGCCCTCCACGGCCTCGGTCTCATAGGCGATGAGGCCCAGATCGGCGGTGGCGAAACACTGCAGCACGTCAACGCTACGGTCGCGGTATTCAGCCCTCATCGCGGGGAAAAGCGGTCCGCCGGAAACCAGGGCCCGGCGGATCGATGAGGCATCGACGCCAAGCTCGGCGGCGCGATCCAGAAGCACCTTGAGGTAATCCGGCACCCCGGAATATCCGGTGGGGGCAAACCGGCCAATGGCCTCGACCTGGGCATCGGTATTTCCGGCACCGCCGGGAACCACGGCGCAGCCAAGGGCCCGGGCGCCGGTGTCCAGGATGAAACCGCCGGGGGTCAGATGATAGGAGAACGAGTTGTGCAGTATGTCGCCCCGACGAAAGCCCGCCGCGTGAAGCGCCCGGCCAACCCGCCACCAGTCCGCCCCGCGCCCCTCGGGCTCGAAGAACGGACCCGGAGAGGCAAAAAGCCGCCCCATGGCCCCGGCGGCCGATGTGGCCAGCCCGCCAAAGGGCGGGGTTTGGGCCTGCATCTCGAACATGGTGGATTTGCGCAATACCGGCAATTGGGCCAGCGCCGCCCGGCTGGTGACCGCAGCGGGATCGGTCCCTTCGAGCAGGCTTGTCCATCCCGGCGCCGTGGCACGAACCTTTTCCACAAATCCCGGCAACGCGGCAAATAGAGCTGCCTCCCGGACCTCCGGGTCACGGGTTTCCAGATCGTCGAAATAGGCGCTGTCGCTCATGCCAGCCAGCGTTTGCGGCGTTTGTAATGTTTGTTGTCGCGGAACGACTTGCGGTCGCCGCCGGAGGTCCCCAGGTAGAATTCCTTGACGTCCTCGTTTTCCGACAGCGTCGCGGCCTCGCCATCGAGCACCACCCGGCCGTTTTCCAGAATGTACCCATAGGACGCAAAACGCAGCGCCATGGTGGTGTTCTGCTCGGCCAAGAGGAAGCTCACGCCTTCGTCCTTGTTAAGGCGCGCCACAATCCCGAAAATCTCCTCGACCAGTTGCGGCGCCAGACCCATGGAGGGTTCGTCGAGCAGGATCATCTTGGGCCGCGACATCAGCGCCCGGCCGATGGCGCACATCTGCTGCTCGCCGCCTGAAGTATAGCCCGCCAAAGCCTCGCGCCGTTCCTTCAGGCGCGGAAAATAGGAATAGACAAGCTCCAGATCGGCGGCGATGGCGGCCCGCCCGTCACGGCGCGTATAGGCGCCGGTCATCAGGTTTTCCTCAACCGTCAGATGCTCAAAACAGTGCCGGCCCTCCATCACCTGGATGCAGCCGCGGGTGACCAGAATATTGGGCGAGCGGTCGTGAACCTCATCGCCGTCAAAAAGGATCGAACCTTTGGTCACCTCGCCGCGCTCGGCGCTCAAAAGGTTGGAGATGGCTTTCAATGTGGTCGATTTTCCGGCGCCATTGGCCCCCAGAAGCGCCACGATACGCCCACGCGGCACCTCAAGCGAAACCCCCTTGAGGACCAAAATGACGTGGTCGTAAATCACCTCGACATTGTTGACCGCAAGGATTGGGTCGCATTCCGAGGAGGTTTCTTTGGCGGCGGTTTGCAAACTCATTGATCGTGCCAACATATCATTGATGAGGCGTTCATCGGCGGGCGGGAAAGGGTGCGGCCGGAGCCGCACCCTTCGTCTTGGTCAGCCCTAGTTACAGGTCTGGGTTTGCCACTCAGGCTTGTCGGCGACATATTTTTCCGCCGCCGCCAGAATAAGCGGACGCACGATATCCTTCATCGGGGTGATCCAGTCCGAATCGCGCTCCCAATTGGTGCCGTTCCACTTCTGGATATAGACCGGATGGGCGCCGGCATGGTCGGCGCAGGTCACCTTCATCGGGATGGTGAAGCCTTCCAGGCCCAACTCCTTGAGCCGCGCTTCGGTCAGATCGATGGCTTCCAGCCCGTCACGCACATCGGCGCCGGTGACCATCTTCTTGCCGGAGATCTTTTGCGCATTACGGATCGCCTCGGCGATCATCACCGAGTTCATGACGCCGCGGTTGTAAAGGTTCTCGCCAACCTTGGAGGGGTCGGAAACCTGGCTCTTGCCCTTGGACACCACGTATTTGAGGATATCCTGCATGGCGGGGAAATTGTCGCCGGTGGCATGGAAATTGACCGACCGGTAGCCGATGGCACCCTTGCCGGCGGGGCGGGCATCGTCATCGCTGCCCGACCACCAGACACCGATGAACTTGTCCATCGGGAAACGGATTTTGGCCGCTTCCTTGATCGCGGTCGGGTTCATCGCGCCCCAGCCCCACATGATCATCCAGTCGGGTTTCTCACGGCGGACGTTGAGCCATTGCGATGCCTGGTTTTGCATGTCCTTGCCGGCAACCGGCACCAGGAAAAGCTCATAACCGAAGGCCTCGGCCAGTTCCTTGAACACCGGGATCGGCTCGCGGCCATAACCGGCATCAAGATAGATAAAGCCGATTTTCTTTCCCTTGAGGTTGCCCTCGCCGCCTTCACGGCCGGCGATATATTTGATGATCGCCGAGGCCTGGTCCCAGTAGGTCGCCGGGATATTGAAGGTCCAGGGGAATTTCTCGCCGTCAGCAGCGGCGGACAGCCCATAGCCCATGGAGAGCACCGGGATCTTGTCCACCGGAGCCTTGGGGATCAGCTGCAAGGTGATACCGGTCGAGTACGGATTGTAGATCACCGCGCCCTTGGTCTTGGTCGATTCGTAACATTCGACGCCCTGCTGGGCCTTGTAGCCGGTCTCGCATTCCTCGACGATCAGCTTGACGCCGCCGATGCCGCCGTCGCGCTCGTTCAGCATGTTCAGATAGTCGGCCATGCCGTTGGCGACCGGGATGCCCGAACCCGCAAAAGCGCCGGTGCGGTAAGTCAGCAGGGGCACGAATATTCCCTCCTGCGCCGCGGCGGTTTCGGCGACCAGTCCGGCGCCAAACGTGGCGACAAAGGCTGCCGCTATCATTCTGGATTTCATGACGTCTTCCTCCCGTTTCGTGTGTGCCCGGCTTTGAACGTGCCGGGCGTTCCTCATATTCGACCGTTTGTTTGGCCTAACTTCTTATCTGTTCAGCCTATACCAACCAACATTGATTGGCACTTATCTTAAAGGCTCACCCGACCCCGGGATCCTGATCCTAGTACGGGAACGGCCAAACGCGCAGTTTTTGCTTGGCCGTCGTCCACAATCGCGCCAACCCGTGAGGCTCGGCGATCAGGAACACGATAATCAGCGCCCCGACGATGATGAAATTCAGATGCTCAACGGTAGCGGCGCCGATTTCAACCCCGAACAGCTCCGGCGCGCTGCGCAGGAATATCGGCAATATCCAGATAAACGCCGCGCCCATGAATGCGCCCATCAGACTTCCCAGGCCCCCGATCACCACCATGAAGAGCACAAGAAAAGACTGATTGATGTCAAAGCTTTCAACCTCGGCGGCGCCAAGCCACAGGAACACCATCAGCGCCCCCGCCACGCCGCAATAATACGACGACACCGCAAAGGCCGTCAGCTTGGCGCGCAACAGATCGACCCCCATCAGCTCGGCGGCGATATCGTGGTCGCGCACCGCCATCCACATGCGCCCGATACGCCCGCGCACCAGATTGGAGGCAATCCACGTCAGGAGCACCACCAGCGACAGCACCACCAGATAACGAACCAGCGGGGTCGCGGTGGGGCCGGTAACGGCAAAGTCGAGCACGTAGCGGGTCGGCACCTCGATGGCGCCGCTATCATTGTAGTTGTAAAGCCAGGCAATACGCCCAAAGGCCCATTCGAGAAAAAACTGCGAGGCCAGTGTCGCAACGGCCAGGTAAAACCCTTTAATGCGCAAACTGGGAATGCCGAATATCATGCCAAGCGCGGCGGAAAACAGGCCCGAGGCCAGGATCAGAACGATAATGTTGGTGTCGGGGAAAATGGTGGTCAGCTTGTAACAGGCATAGGCCCCCACACCCATGAAACCGCCGGTCCCCAGCGACAGTTGGCCGCAATACCCGGTAAGGATATTCAGCCCGATCGCAGCCAGCGAAAAGATCAAAAACGGGATCATGATCGAGTTGAGCCAGAAATCGTTCATGACCGCGGGCACGCCCACAAAAGCGGCAAACAAAATAGCCGCGATCGCGATCCGGTCCTGACGGATCGGAAAGATCGACTGGTCGGCGCTATAGGTGGTCTTGAATTGTCCGGCTTCGCGATAAAACATATATCTATACCCGCTCGATGATTTTTTCGCCGAACAGGCCCTGGGGCCGGAACATCAAAAAGATGAGGGCGATGAAATAGGCCAGCCAGCTTTCGATGGAACCACCAACCAGCGGGCCCCAATAGACTTCGCCGATTTTCTCGCCAATGCCGATGATCAGCCCACCGACAATGGCGCCGGGGATCGAGGTGAACCCGCCCAGGATCAACACCGGCAGGGCTTTAAGGGCGACGATCTGCAAGGCAAAGCTCACATCCGACCGCGCGCCCCACATGACCCCGGTGGTCAGGGCCACAATTCCGGCGGTGAACCACACGATCACCCAGATGGTCGAGAGCGAAATCCCCACCGACAACGCCGCCTGATGGTCATCGGCCACCGCCCGAAGCGCCCGGCCGATGCGGGTGCGGTCAAAGAACACCGCCAGCACCGCCACCATGGCCCCGGCGATGAAGATCGCCGCGATATCGATTTTCTGCAACGACACCAGGCCGCCGAGGATATCGAAATCCACCGCGCCGCTGGGCAGCCCCAATTGCTCGGAGATCATCACCTTGGGCTCGCCGCCAAACAAAAGCTCGCCAAATCCGATGAGGAAATAGGTCAGCCCGATGGTGGCCATGAACAAGATGATGTCCGGCTGATTGACCAGGGGCCGCAAAACCAATCGCTCGACCGAAAACGCCAGGGCGAGCATGACCACGACAGTCAGGACCAGCGCCATATGGGCTTGCACCCCCATCGCGTTCAGTCCCACAAGCGTCAGGGCGGCAAACACCACCATGATGCCCTGGGCGAAATTGAACACACCGGAGGCCTTGAAAATCAACACAAAGCCAAGGGCGATCAAGGAGTACAGAACCCCGGCGACAAAGCCCTCCCATAGGACCTGAACAAAAAAATCGGGCATATCGACCATTTGCACAAACGGATCGATCAGCACCATGTAGGCAAATTCACCCATCAGCGGGCCACCCCCAGATATGCGTCGATGACCTTCTGGTTGTTCTGAACTTCGGCCGGCGTGCCGTCGGCGATCTTGTGCCCATAGTCCAGCACCACAACCCGGTCAGACAGATCCATCACAACCCCCATATCGTGCTCGATCAGCGCGATGGTGGTGCCGAAGTGATCGTTGACGTCGAGTATGTAACGCGACATGTCACCCTTTTCCTCCAGGTTCATGCCGGCCATCGGTTCATCGAGCAGCAAAAGGTCGGGTTCCATCGCCAGGGCCCGGCCCAGCTCGACGCGTTTTTGCAGGCCATAAGGCAGGCGCGACACCGGCGTGCGGCGAATGTGCTCGATTTCAAGGAAGGTGATGATGTGTTCGATGTGTTCGCGGTTGGCCAACTCCTCGGTCTTGGCCGGGCCGTGATAGAACGCCTGGAAGAAAAAATTGGAGCGCATCTTCAAGGTGCGGCCGACCATGATGTTGTCCAGGGTCGACATGCCGCGGAACAGGGCGACATTCTGAAAGGTCCGGGCAATGCCCGAACGCGCCGCATCGTTGGGACGCATGCGCGATCTGGATTTGCCCTTGTAGGTGATCTTCCCGGTTTGCGGATGATAAAAACCGTTGATGACATTGAGCATCGAGGTCTTGCCGGCGCCGTTGGGGCCGATAATGGCGCGAACCTCGCCTTTGCGGATGTCGAAGCTGACATCTTCGATCGCCCGCACGGCACCAAAACTCAGCGATACGTTTTCAAGATCGAGCAGTATGTCCGCCGTCATTCCGCCGCCTCAGCCAAATTTGCGGCGCCTTTGTGCATGGCCATGTCGCGGATTTCAAGATCCGCCGAAATGCGGCCCTTGCGCCCGTCCTCGAAGGTGACTTCGGTATCGATATGGGCGCTTTTGGAGCCATCGAACAGCGCTTCGAGGAGGGGAGCGTATTTCTCGGCGACGATATTGCGGCGCACTTTGCGCGTCCGGGTCAGTTCGCCATCGTCGGGGTCGAGTTCCTTGTGGAGGATCAAAAACCGCTGGATCTGACTGCCCGCAAGGTTGGGGTCCGTTGCCAGGGAGGCGTTCATCTTATCGATATCGGCGGCGATCATATCGTAGACCTGGGTGTTGGCCGCCAGTTCCTGGTAACTGCCATAAGCGACATTGTTGCGCTCGGCCCAATTGCTCACCGCGCTAAGATCGATATTGATCAGCGCGCTGGCGTAAGGCTTGCCATCGCCCAAGGCCACCGCTTCGAGAATATTGGGAAAAAATTTGAGCTTGTTTTCCAGATATTTGGGCGCGAACAAGGTGCCGTCCACAAGTTTGCCGACGTCCCTGGCCCGGTCGATGATCTTCAGATGGCCGTCGGGGTCGAAATAGCCCGCATCGCCGGTTTTCACAAAACCGTCATCGGTTACCGTCTCGGCGGTTTTGTCGGGTTCTTTGTAATAACCGATAAACTGGCCGGGGCTGCGAAACTGCACCTCGCCATTGTCGGCAATGCGCACTTGGGTATTGGGCGCCGCCGGGCCCACCGTTTCGGCCCGCACCTGGCCGTCGGGCTGCACGGTGACGTATAAAAAGGCTTCGGTCTGGCCGTAGAGCTGCTTGAGGTTGATGCCGAGCGAGCGGTAAAAACTGAACAGATCCGGCCCGATGGCCTCGCCGGCGGTATAAGCGACGCGGATCTTGGAAAACCCCAGAACGTTTTTCAGCGGCGCATAGACCAGCGCATCGCCGATTTTGTAAAGCACCCTTGCGCCGAGCGGCACCGGGTCGCCATTGAGCAGTTTTTCACCCCATTTTCCCGCAACTTTCAGAAAATATCCGAACATCGCCTGCTTCAAGCGGCTGGCGTCCTCCATGCGGATGGTCACCGAGGTCAGCAAGTTTTCGAACACGCGCGGAGGGGCGAAATAGTAGCTCGGGCCAATCTCCTTGAGATCGGCCATCACCGTTTCGGTGTTCTCCGGGCACGAGATGCAAAACCCCGCCACCATGGCCTGGGCATAATTCAGATAATGATCGCCGACCCAGGCCAGCGGCAGATAGGCGATGGCCTCGTCCTCTTCGGTCAGCCGATCAAACTTGACCGTGTCGCTGGCCGCCGCAATGCAGCGCTCCGCGGACAGCATCACACCTTTGGACTTGCCAGTGGTGCCGGAGGTATAAAGGATGATGGAGATGTCCTCGCCGGAGCCAGCGGCAACCCCCGCCAGCCAGTCCCCAGCGGCGTCGGCGGTCTCGCTGCCGCCGGGCGTGGCGGATCGGGCCATAAGCTCGCGGCCGCGTTTCTGCACCGCTTCAAAACTGGAGAGTTTGTCCCCGGCGTAGCTGTCAAGACCGCGCGGGTCGTCATATATGATGTGGGCCAGATTCAGGCGGTCCTGCACCTGCTGCAATTTATCGACCTGCTCCTGATCTTCGGCGACGGCGAATTTCACCTCGGCATGGGCGAGCAGCGTCGCCACCTCGTCGGCCACGGCATCGGCATAGACCGGCACCGGCACACCGCCCAGACTTTGGGCCGCCATGACGGTCCAGTAAAGCCGTGGCCGGTTGTCACCGACGACCGCAACCTTGTCGCCCGGTTTGAACCCCAGGTCCGCCAGCCCGATGGCAAAGGCCCGCACCTCGTCCAGCACTTCAGACCAGGTCCAGGTCTGCCAGATGCCCAGATCTTTTTCCCGGATGGCCGGCCGGTCGCCCCATTTGCCGGCATTGCGCAGCAACAATTTGGGGAAAGTGTTAAGCTCGCGCCCAACTCCGCCGGCTGCGTCGTTCATGAAACCTCTTCCCTCAAAACGCCCCCCTCTTCAGGGGAGGTCGCCAAGGAACAACTAAACGACGAACGCCGCCTCAAATCAACCCGTCTTTCGAAGCATTTTTGGTGTTCGGTTGTAGCGCCCAAACCTCAGGCAACCGCCTTTTCGGGCGACGCGGGCCCGCGTTCCAACTGGCTCAGCAATTCGGCCTTGTGCTGGGCCGCCGCCTCGGCAGACTTCAATTTCACGTGCCCAAACCCACGGATCGTCAGCGGCAAGACGGCAATCCGGACCGCCAGCTCGTGGGTCCCGGGCTCAAGGGTGCCGATCAACCGGTCCACGGTCGCCTCGAAATCAGCAATCAGCCGCCGCTCCATCCGCCGTTCGTCACTGTAGCCAAAGACGTCCGCCCAGGTTCCGCGCAGGCCCTTCAGACCGGCCAAAACCCTGAACACGGGTTTCATCCAGGGACCGTAGCTGTTTTTCCTCGGCACTCCGGTAGCTGGGTCAACCCTGGCGAAAACCGGCGGGGCCAGATGGTATTCCAGCCTGTACTTGCCGCCGAACTGCTGCGCCAGCCGGGCATCGAAACTCCCATCGACAAGAAGCCGGGCCACTTCGTACTCGTCCTTGCAGGCCATGAGCTTGAAGGCCGACCGCGCCACCGCTTGCGTGAAGGCCTCACCCCCGCCGGTGCATTTGGCCTCCGCCGCCCGAGCCCGGCCGACAAGATCGCGATACCGCATGGCGTATTTTTCGTTCTGGTATTGGGCGAGGAAAGCCGCCCGGCGGTCAATGATCTCATCGAGGGTTTCAGCCTTTGCGGCCTCCGGCGCGCCGATCTCGCCACACACCGTAGCCGCCGCACCGGGCTCGGCCACCGCGCGCCGGCCCCAGCGGAAAGCAGAGATGTTCATATCGACGGCGACACCGTTCAATGCGATGGCTTCCTCAATCGCCGCCGCCGATACCGGCAGCAGCCCGCGCTGATAGGCGACCCCCAGCATGATCAGGTTCTGCCCCATGACATCGCCGACGACCCTTTTGGCCAGCATGCCGGCATCGACGAAATGGGCCGCCGCCTCTCCGACCCGGGCCTTTATCGCCATCTGAAGCAGATCGACCGGCAGTTCGAGGTCCGGAGCGCTGGTAAACGCCGCCGTCATCGCCGCCGCCGTATTGACGACGATGCCGGTCCGCCCCTGGCGAGCAACGGCAAGCCCCTTCTCGCCCCCGGTCACCACCAGATCACAGCCGATAATGGCGTCGGCACCGCCGGCCTCGACCCGTACCGCCGATATATCCCCGGCCCGGTCGGCAATGCGGATATGGGACAGCACCGCCCCGTTTTTCTGCGCCAGCCCGGCCATGTCGAGCACCCCGCATCCCTTGCCCTCCAGATGCGCCGCCATGCCCACAAGCGCGCCCAACGTGACCACGCCGGTGCCGCCGACCCCGGTGACGACGATGGCGTAGGGGCTGGCTGCCGAGGGGCGTTCGGGCTCGGGCAAATCCCAGTCCGCGGCTTGCGGTTTTGTCGCGGGAATTGCTCCGGCCACTTTTTTCAACTCCCCGCCATGCACCGTCACCATGGCGGGGCAAAACCCCTTCAGGCAGGAATAGTCCTTGTTGCAGGCCGACTGATTGATGGTGCGCTTGCGCCCGAACCTGGTTTCCAGCGGCTCGATGGCAACGCAATTGGACTGCACCCCGCAATCGCCGCAGCCCTCGCAGACCAGCTCGTTGATGACCACCCGTTTGGGCGGGTCGGGGTAAAGGCCTCGCTTACGCCGCCGGCGTTTTTCCGCCGCGCAGGTCTGGTCGTAGATGATCACGGAGGTGCCCGACATGGTCTGAAGCTCGCGCTGGATTTCATCGAGGTTGTCGCGATGGCGCACTTGGGTGTGGGGCGGGAACCCGCCGCCACGGCCATATTTTTCCGGCTCGTCGGAGACCACCACCACCCGCGTCACCCCGAAGGCCGCCACCTCCCGCGCCACCCGTTCGACACTCAGATCGCCGTCATTGGCCTGACCGCCGGTCATGGCGACCGCGTCGTTGAAAAGGATTTTGTAGGTGATGTTGACGCCGGCATAGATCGCCGCCCGGATGGCCATCAGGCCGGAATGGTTGTAGGTGCCGTCGCCAAGATTCTGGAACACATGGGGGCGGCTGGAGAACGGCGCCTCGCCGATCCAGTTGGCGCCCTCGCCGCCCATATGGGTAAAGCCCTGGGTGGCGCGGTCCATCCACAGCACCATGTAGTGGCAGCCGATGCCGGCATAGGCGCGGGCGCCGTCGGGCACCTTGGTCGAGGTGTTGTGGGGGCAGCCGGCGCAGAAATACGGAATGCGCTCGACCCCGACCGGCACGTTGGAGCCGCGCCCGAGCACCGATTTCAGGGTGTCTAGTTTTTGCGCCAGCCGCTCGTCACCGCTAAATTCGAGCACCCGTTCCCCGATGGCAACAGCAATCATATTGGGGTCAAGGGCGGCCTTGGCGGGCAGAAGAACCGCGTCCTGCTCGTCGCGCTTGCCGACGATGACCGGGGCACCCGCAAGACCGTAGAGCTGCTCGCGGATTTGGGTTTCGACCAAGGAGCGCTTTTCCTCGACCACGATGATGAGGTCGAGACCTTCGGCAAACCGTTTGATCCCCGCAGGCTCCAGTGGCCACGGTGCTGCGATCTTGTAAAGGCGCAGGCCCAGATCGGCGGCACGGGTCTCGTCGATGCCAAGCTCGTCCAGGGCCTGGCGGGTATCGAGATAGGACTTTCCCAAGGTGGCGATGCCGATGCGGGGCTTGGCGCCCCCGGCCATGACGATGCGGTCCAGCCGGTTGGCGGCGATGAAGTGGGCCGCGGCGAAGCGTTTGAAATCGTGCAGCCGGGCTTCCTGCTCCAGGGCATGCTCGGAGTTGCGGATGCTCAGCCCCCCCGGCGGCATGTCGAAATCGTCCGGCACGATGATTTGCACCCCATGGGGGTCGGCATCGACGGTCGCGGTGACCTCGATGGTGTCCTTGATCGCCTTGATGCCCACCCAGCAGCCCGAATAGCGCGACAGCGCATAGCCGTAGAGCCCGTAGTCGAGAATTTCCTGAACCCCCGCCGGGCTCAGGATCGGCATCATGGCGTCCATCATGGCAAATTCGCTCTGATGGGCCGTGGTCGAGCTTTCGCAAGTATGATCGTCGCCCATGAACGCCAGCACGCCGCCAAGCGGCGCGGTGCCGGCGAAATTGGCGTGGCGGAACACATCGCCGGTGCGATCGACGCCGGGGCCCTTGCCGTACCACAGGCCAAAGACCCCGTCGTGAGCGCCGTCGCCGCGCAGATTTATCTGTTGGGTGCCCCAAAGGGCGGTGGCGGCCAGATCTTCGTTGACGCCGGGGCGAAAGAGGATGTTCTCGGGTTCAAGATATTTCGCCGCCGCCCCCATCTGGTGATCGATCCCCCCCAGCGGCGAGCCGCGATAGCCCGAGACATATCCGCCGGTGTCGTGACCGGCAGCCCGGTCGCGGGCTTTTTGCATCAGGAGCAGCCGCACCATGGCCTGGGTGCCGGACAAAAAGACGCGTTTCTTGGTAAGGTCGTACTTGTCCTCAAGGCTGACGCGCGCCAGGGTCATCGGTCTCCTCCTTTACCCCCCAGAGCTTGGCATTAAGGGACATCAGAAAGGTAAGCATTGTTGACGTAAACGCAAGTCAAAAACCCAAATCCCAGCCCCAAAAAGGCCGCCCAAGCACCGTCGAAGTTACGCCGCAAGCATCACCAACCCAAACACGTTGTTGTCAACAACGGGAACTCCCCAGGCCGTGACCACGGCCCGGCGCCCCTAGCGCCGCGCCCGCGCAGGCCCGAGCGAAGCGAGGAACAGCCGTGAACAAAACGACCCTCAGATCGTCAACAACGGGAACTCCCCAGGCCGTGACCACGGCCCGGCGCCCCTGCGCCGCGCCCGCGCAGGCCCGAGCGAAGCGAGGAACAGCCGTGAACAAAACGACCCTCAGATCGTCAACAACGGGAACTCCCCAGGCCGTGACCACGGCCCGGCGCCCCTGCGCCGCGCCCGCGCAGGCCCGAGCGAAGCGAGGAACAGCCGTGAGCGACAAAAAACCTTAGTTCGAAACGAACTAAGGTATAACCAGCGAGTGGCCTCCGTCGATGGTTATCACCGTCCCGTTCATATAGCTCGATGCCTTCGACGCCAGCAGCAGCATTGCCCCGTCGAGCTCGCCGAGCCCGCCCGCCCGCCGCATCGGCACCCGGCCAATCATTGCCTTGCCGTATGTGGATTTCAGCAGACCGGAGGTCATGCCGGTATCGAAAGACCCCGGCGCGATGGCGTTGACCCTGACATTCGAACGCGCCAGCTCCAGCGCCAACGCTTTGGTCATCTGCACGACACCGGCCTTGGAGACCGCATAGTGGGCCACTCTGGGGTGGACCTTGAGCCCCATGATCGAAGCGATATTGATGATCGAGCCTCCGGTTTTCGCCCGCACCATGCGCCGGGCGGCGGTCTGGGCGGTAAACCAGGCGCCATCGAGATTGACCGCCATCATGGCGCGCCAGTCGTTGGGCGTAATCCGCAAAGCCGACTTTTCCGCCGCCGCCCCGGCGGCGCCGACGGATATGGTGACGGTACCGAATGCCGCCTCGGCTGCGTCGAAGCCGGCGGCGATGGAGTGAACGTCGGTGACATCGATCCCGGTGGCGATTGCCTGGTGGCCACCGCTCACCAGATGATCGGCGACCTCTGTGGCCGCATCGAGCCGCCGGTCCGACACCACGACGCGAGCCCCGTTCACCGCCAGCACCGTGCAGAACCGGCGTCCAAGCCCGCTGCCGCCACCGGTCACCAGGGCCACCTCTCCGGCAAGGTCGAAGGGATTTTTCATGGCATCAGCAGCGAATGGCCGCCATCGACCATGATCGTCGTCCCGGTCAGGTAGGAGCCGGCATCCGAAGCGAGCAGCAGCAAAGCGCCCTCCAGCTCACACGCGTTGCCGGGCCGCCCATGGGGCAGCGCGCGCATCATGGCCTGGCCGGCGTCGGTGGCAAAATAGGCCTCGGTCATCTCGCTCAGAAAATACCCCGGCGCAATGGCATTGACGCGGATGTTGTGGCGGGCGAGTTCCAGCGCCATGGCGCGGGTCATCTGCACCACACCGGCCTTGGCGGCGGCATAGGCGCCCGAACCGGATTGCACCTCGAAGCTGAGCACCGAGGCAATATTGACGATCGCGCCCCCGCCGCTTTTGGCCATAGCCCGCGCCGCCTCTCGGGCCACACGGAAAGCGCCGTCAAGGTTGACAGCCATGATCCGGCGCCATTGCGCATCGGTGGTATCAAGCAGCAATCGGCCCTCGCCGATCCCGGCATTGTTGACCAGAATATCCAGAGCCCCAAAAGCCGAAACCCCCGCCGCCACGGCTTCGCCGACCGAGGCCGCCGACGTTACGTCCAGGGTTGCGACGCAAGCCCTGCCGCCGCCCAATTCAATCTCTTCGGCCAGCGTCTCCAATCTCTGCCGCCGCCGCGCCGCCAGGACGACATTGGCGCCCCGGCCCGCCAATGCGCGGGCGAAGTGGGCGCCGAGCCCGCTCGACGCTCCGGTCACCAGAGCGGTTTTTCCGGCAACCGAGAAGACAGTGTCGGCATGGGCATCGGCGGCCATCAGCGACCGGGCAGGTTCACAAGCGCGGGTAGGGCGTCAAGGCCGTCAATGACCGCGCGTGGCGTCCCGGGCAGTTTTTCCCGCGCCACGCCAAAGCGGTTCAACCACACCACCTGGAACCCAAAATGGGCCGCCGCCGCCGCATCCCAGCCATTGGTGGACACAAAACACACCTCGTCCGGCGAAACCTTCATTTGCTCCGGCACCAATTGGTAGACTTTGGGGCTGGGCTTGAAGATGCCGGCATCCTCGACCGACAGAACCGCATCCAGATGGGGCGCCAGACCGGCGGACCCCACCGCGGCCTTGAGCATCGCCGGGGTGCCGTTGGACAGGATCCCCGTCGCCAGTCCGCCGGCTTTGAGTGCCTCCAGCGCCGGGACGGCATCGTCATAGGCACTCAGGGTCAGATAAAGCTCCATCAGATCCCGGCGCAGGGACGGATCGTCGATGCCGTGGGTTTCCAAGGCAAAATCGAGCGCATCGCCGGTAACTTGCCAGAAATCGACATGGGCCGGCATCAGAGCCCGCAGCCAGGTGTATTCCAGCTGCTTCTGGCGCCACAGGCGCGACAGCGCATCCGCGCTTCCGCCGATGCGCCCGGCGACTTCCGCCACCGGAGCATGAATGTCGAACAGCGTTCCGTAGGCGTCGAAAACGCAGGCCCTGATCCCGGCGATACCAGCTTCGTTCATGGGTTTCTCCTGTTGTTGACATCAAGATTAGCGTATCTGGTTGGTGTTGACAGCATGCAGTTTATTGAACCCTGCGGACCCGCTTCACGGTCTGGCGGTGATGCCGCGAAATGAGAAAATATTCATAAAATGAACGTGCCCGTTGCACCAACCCTGCCGCCATCTGTCGATCTTGGGTCCATCAACGGCCCGGTTTTGATCTGCGGCGGCGCCAATTCCAATCTTGAGGCTTTTAACGCCATGCTGGCCGAAGCCGACCGGCGGGGGATCGGCCCCTCCCACATCATTCACACCGGCGATGTCGTTGCCTATTGCGCCGACCCCGTGGCCACCGCCGAGGCCCTGAGATCCAGCGGCATCCACGCCATCAAGGGCAATGTCGAGATGCAACTGGCCCAAGGCGGGGAAGACTGCGGCTGCGGTTTTGGCGAGGGCTCGGTGTGCTCGGTGCTGTCGGGGGCATGGTATGGCTATGCCCGGTCCGCGCTTTCGCCAGAGCTTTGCCGCTGGATGGGTTCGTTGCCCGAGGCGTTGACTTTACGCCTTGGGGGGCGACGTTTGCGCGTGATCCATGGCGGGGTATCGAAGATCAACCGCTATGTGTTTGCCTCGCTACCGGACGATATTTTCAACGACGAGCTGGACACCGCCGGCACCGATGTGGCTGTCGGCGGTCATTGCGGTCTGCCCTTCACCAAAACGCTTGGCAACCGGCAATGGCACAATTCCGGCGCCCTTGGCCTGCCGGCCAATGACGGGACACCGCGGGTCTGGGTTTCGGTGCTGCAGGAAAGCGGGGACGGCATTCGTTTCGAGCATGTACCGTTGACCTACGACCACAAACGCGCGGCGCGCAAAATGCGCGAGCGCGGCCTGCCCGACGGTTATGCGCAAGCCCTTGAAACCGGCCTGTGGCCCAGCCTCGACATATTGCCGCCACGTGAGCGCGGGCTCACCGGCATCCCTTTTTAGCCGCCAAGCACCAGGGCCTCGATGTTGCCAAGGGCGGGAAAAGCGTCGAGCAGCCAGAACGAAAAGGCGTTGAGGGAGCCGGTGATGAACAGCACGCCGGTCAGCACCAGCGCGCCCCCCATGACTTTTTCCACCTTGCCAATGTGGCTGCGGAAGCGCGCCATGAACCGCAAAAACGGTTTCACCGCAAACGCGGCGAGAACAAAGGGGATCCCCAGCCCGAGCGAATAGACCGCCAAAAGCGCCATGCCCAGATCGATGGAGTCCTGGGTGGCGGCAACGCCGAGAATAGCCGCCAGCACCGGCCCGATGCACGGGGTCCAGCCAAAGGCGAACGCCACCCCGATCAGATAAGCGCCCGCCAGGCCGGCGGGCCGCGCATCGTGATGATACCGCGCTTCGCGATAGAGCAGCGGGATCTTGAACAATCCCAGAAAATGCAGGCCCATCACGATGATGACCACCCCGGCGATCTGCGCCAGGATATCGAGGTTCTGGGCGATGACGCGCCCAAGCACCGAGGCCGTTGCGCCCAAGGTGACGAATACGGTCGTAAACCCGGCGACGAAACACAAGGACGAAACGATCATGCGCCGCTGCACCGCCCGGTCGATCTTTTTGCCTTCGGCGAACTCTTCGATCGACGTTCCGCCCAGATAACAAAGATAGGGCGGCACCAGCGGCAGCACGCAAGGGCTCAAAAAGCTCAAGAGCCCGGCCAGAAGGGCAATGGTATAGGTGATTTCAAACGCCATGATCGGTTCAGATCCTGATTATGTCCTTCGGTCATATCCGAGCTTGGGTCGCGGGTCGAGCGGCGAAGGTTCAAGCCATCGTGACGTGAGTTAAGGACGGTCTGGCGCCGAGGAATACGGCAGGGGCAGAAATTCATCCTTGATCGAAGCCAAAATGACGTTATTTTGAAGATGTTCTCAACGGGGTGCCTCATCAGCTGAGAGGCGGCAGGACCGCCAACCCGTCGAACCTGATCCGGATCATGCCGGCGGAGGGATTGGGATACGGGCATTGGGAATTCCCCCGAAAATCCGGCCTCAAGACCCCGCACCCGACGAATTTGGGAGCTGGGATATGCGCTTACTACTCACAACGGTTTTGTGGCTCCTCGCCGCTTCGCCAATTTTTCTCGCCACATCGAAGGCATGGGCGAATTCCCTGACCGTTTATACCTATGACAGTTTTGTCGCCGAATGGGGGCCGGGGCCCAAGATCAAGGCGGCGTTTGAAGAAACCTGCAACTGCACCTTGAACCTTGTCGGCCTTGCCGATGCGGTGGCCATTCTTGGCCGCCTGAAATTCGAAGGCGAGGCAACCCAGGCCGATATCGTGCTGGGGCTGGACAAAAGCCTGATCGCGGAGGCCAGGGAAACGGGGCTCTTTACCGCCAGTTCCGTCGATACCAGCGCCCTTACCGTCCCCGGCGGCTGGGCCGACAAAACCTTCCTGCCCTACGACTATGGCTATTTTGCCTTTATCTACGACAAGACCGCGCTCGCCGCCCCCCCGCAAAGCCTGGCGGAACTCGTGGAGGGCACGGCAACGGTCATCATCCAGGACCCGCGCTCGTCCTCCCCCGGCCTGGGGCTGATGTTGTGGATGCGAAAAATCTTCGGGGACGACGCCGCCGGGGCGTGGGCCAGGCTCGCCCCGCGCATCGTCACCGTCACCAGTGGCTGGTCGGAAAGTTACGGGCTGTTTCTCAAGGGCGAGGCCGACATGGTGCTGAGCTATTCCACTTCGCCCGCCTACCACATCACCGAGGAAAACGACCACCGCTACCAGGCTGCCGCCTTTTCGGAGGGTCATTACATTCAAGTCGAAACGGCAGCAAGGCTGGCCCGTTCCCATGACCCCGGCCTGGCGGAGAAATTTCTGACTTTCCTGGTCTCTCAGGAGGCACAGGCCATCTTGCCCGCAACCCAATGGATGTATCCGGTGAGGGACGTAAAAGACGCTCTGCCGCCAGCTTTCAGCCAACTGATCGAGGTATCCTCGCCTTTGAGCTTTACCTCTGATGAGGTTATGGCGGGCCGGGCGAAATGGGTTGCCGAGTGGCGCGATGCGCTGAGCCGCTGACCCCATGCACCGCTGGGCTTTCGGGGGAACACCGGATCGACGCAAGATGACCCAAGTCAATCTCGGGCAAAGCCAAGCCGGACTGTGGTGGCTGCCTGGCACGATCGGGGTCGGCGCAATCGCCGCCCTCATCGGCCTGGCCGCATACGGCATCGGTAAAACCGCCAGCCTTGACGGCATCGCCGCCACGCTGGCCGATCCCACCTTGGTCCGCATCGCCGGCTTCACGGTGTTCCAGGCCGCCCTTTCGGCGGCAATCAGCGTCGCCCTTGCCCTGCCCTTTGCCCGCGCCGCCTCGCGGCGTCCTGGCTGGCGGCCCCTGGCCGGGTTCATGAAACTGGGCAATCTGGCCTTCGTCACCCCGGTCATCATCGGGGTTTTCGGCATTGTCGAGGTCCATGGCGTCACCGGCTGGGTGAACAGCGCCGCCAGGGCCCTGACCGGGGAGAGCTTTGGCCCTTACGTCTACGGCCTGGGCGGCATTCTCATCGCCCATGCTTTTTTCAACATGCCGTTCGCGGCGCGCAATTTCGACCGCGCGCTCGCCGGGATCGCGCCGGAGAGCTGGCGTCTGGCGGCTCAACTGGGCATGTCCTCGGGGCAGATCTTCCGCCTGATCGAATGGCCGGCGCTGGCGCGGGTGTTTCTGCCCACCGCCGGGATCATCTTCGCCATGTGTTTCACCAGTTTCGCCGTGGTGGTCACCCTTGGCGGCGGGCCGGCGGCGACGATACTGGAAGTGGCGATCTATCAGGCCTTGCGGTTCGATTTTGATATCACCCGCGCCGCAGGTCTGGCGCTGACCCAGTTCGTGCTCGCCGCCGCCATCGTCGGCCCGCTGCTGTTTGTCACCGCGGCACCGGCCCAGACCGCCACCGGCGGCGCCTGCGCCGCCCGCCCCGATGCCGCCGGGTGGCCGGCACGGGCGACCGATCTTGCCGCGGTCACCATGGCGGCCGTGGTTATCATCGCGCCGCTCGCCGGCATCCTCCTTCCCGGGATTGCCGCCATGACATTCGAGCGTCTGGCCGACCCGGCCCTGTGGCGTGCCACGGGGTGGTCCCTGGCCATTGCCGCGGGCGCCGGGTCCATCGCCTTTGCCATCGGGCTCGGCATTCTGATGACCCAGCGCCACCTTACCGTCCGCCGGGGCCGGTTGCGGGCCGGAGCCGCCCTTGAGGCCGCCAGCGCCATTATCCTGGTGGCGCCGCCGATGCTGCTCGGCGCGGGGCTTTTTCTGGCCTTGCGCGGCCGGGTCGATCTTTTTGCCGCCGCGCCGTTTTTGGTCATTGCCATCAACGCGGTTGCCGGGCTGCCTTTCGTCCTGCGCCTGATCGGCCCCGATTTTTTGCGCGCCGCCGAGCACCATGACCGGCTGGCGGCAAGCCTGGGACTTTCGGGGATGAACCGCTGGCGGCTGGTCGACTGGCCGGCCATCCGCCCGGCGGCGGCCACGGCGCTGGCCGTCACCATGACGCTCGCCGCCGGCGATCTGGGGGTCATCGCCCTTTTCGGCACCCCGGACACCACGACCCTGCCGCTGCTCATCTTCCAGCGCATGGGCGCCTACCGCATGGACGAGGCTGCGGTTGGCGTGGTGGTGCTCATCGCCCTTTGCGTGGGCATCTTCGTATGCGTCGAAACGGCGCTCGGCGGGCGGGGGCGCTTGAAGCGAAGGGTGTTCTCCCATGCTTGAGCTTGAAAACCTCGCTTTACGCCTGGGCACCGCCGCCATGGATTTCAGCTTCACCGCCGAGCCTGGGGAGTGGCTGGCGGTCGTCGGGCCCAGCGGCGCCGGCAAGACCACGGCGCTGAACCTCATCGGCGGCTTTGTCGCCCCGACCGGCGGGATCTTGCGCTTTGACGGCCAGGACCTGCTGCCTCTGGCCCCCGCCGACCGCCCGGTGACGACGCTGTTTCAGGACCACAATCTGTTCGCCCACATGACCGCCGCCGACAATATCGGCCTTGGCCTTGATCCTGGATTGCGGCTCGATGGAGCGCAAAAATCAACCGTGGCCAGCGCCCTGACCCGCGTCGGCCTGGGCGACCGGCTCGATGCGCGCCCCGGCGATCTTTCCGGCGGCGAGCGCCAGCGCGTCGCGCTCGCCCGCGCCCTGGTGCGCCGGCGGCCGGTGCTGCTGCTGGACGAGCCCCTGGGCCAGCTCGACCCCGCGCTTCGCCGCCAGACCCTGGCGCTGATCGCCGGGCTGCACCGCGAACACCGGCTCACCATCCTCATGGTGCTGCACACGCCCACCGAGGCCATGGACTTTGTCGACCGCTACATATTCATCGAACAGGGCAAGGTGGCCGCATCCTTCACCCCCGCCGAATTCAAAGCCCGCCAGTTGCCGCCAGGAGTTCTGAGTTATCTTGGCGAAGGCGAAGGTGGTCATTGAGGTTGAAGACAGGCCGGCCCCGGCCTTATCATGGCGTCGGAAACGTTTCGGAGGCCGCGAAGTTGACCCCCTTCTTTGTCATGATCAAATGCAAGCTCGGCGAGGCCTACAAGGTGGCGGGCGCCATCGCCGACGCTGAAATCGCCTCGGAAATCTATTCCACCGCCGGGGACTACGACCTGATGGTCAAGTTCTATGTCGACAACCAGACCGACATCGGACATTTCGTCAACGAGAAGGTCCACCCCTTCGAGGGGATCGAAACCACCTATACGATCATCACCTTCAAGGCGTTTTAGGGTATTTTTCGTTGATTAAATCTGGGCCGTCCCGCTCCCCCACCCGGTATTTTTCGTTGATGAAGCCTGTGCCATCCCGCTCCCCCACCCGGCCACCCACAGGATACAATCTCATGGGTGGCCGGGTGGGGGAGCGGGATGGCACAGGCTTCATCAACGAAAAATACCGGGTGGGGGAGCGGGATGGCACAGGCTTCATCGTTCTGAGGAGATCTAGTCCATGCTCGAACTGCTGTACGACCCCAGTGCCTGGGCCAGCCTTTTAACTCTTACGGTGCTGGAGATCGTGCTCGGCATCGACAACATCATCTTCCTCACCATCATCACCAGCCGCCTGCCGGCGGCCCAGGCCAAGCGGGCCCGGCGCATCGGCCTGGCGCTGGCCCTGATCATGCGCATCGGGCTGTTGCTCTCCATCACCTGGATCATCGGCCTCACCCAGCCGGTCTTCAGTTTATTCGGGCAGGATTTTTCCTGGCGCGACATCGTGCTCGCCGGGGGCGGGCTTTTCCTCATCGTCAAGGGCACTTTGGAAATCCATAACTCCGTCGAAGGCGATCACAAGGAAGGCAGCGGCGTCAGCACCACCTTCACCATGGCGATCGTCCAGATCGTGGTGCTCGATCTCATCTTCTCGCTGGACTCGGTCATCACCGCGGTCGGCATGGCCGAACATGTCGAGATCATGGTCCTGGCCATCCTCATCGCCATGGTGGTGATGGTGGTGTCCGCCGAAGTGGTCAGCGCCTTCATTGCCGCCCACCCTACGGTCAAGATGCTGGCCCTGGGCTTTTTGATCCTGGTCGGCATGGCCCTGGTCGCCGACGGAATGCAGTATCATATCCCGCGCGGCTACATCTATTTCGCCATCGCCTTTTCCATCAGCATCGAGGCTCTCAATCTATTGGCCCGCCGCAAGCGGAAGAAAGCGCCGTAGCGTATTTTACGCCGCCGGCGGACAAGCAAGGGATCAACGCCGGCATTGCATTTGCCGGCGGCATCCCCATTTTGGGTAGGCCGACACATCAAGGCGGGGAACCCACGTGGACTCACTAACCCATATCGCCGTGGGCGCCACCATCGCCGAAGCCGTCCTGGGCCCGAAGGTCGGCAACAGGGCGGCGATGTGGGGGGCGATCGGCGCCACCATCCCCGATCTGGACGTATTCCTGCCCATGGGCGGGGCGGTCGAGGCCTTCACCTATCACCGCGGCTTCAGTCATTCGCTGATTTTCCTGACCGCGCTCACCCCGGCGCTGGTCTGGGCGATCATCAAAATTCATCCCGGAACGGCGGAACACTGGCGCGGCTGGATGCTGGCGGTCTTCATTGTTCTGCTCACCCACCCGCTGCAGGACGCCTTTACCGTTTACGGCACCCAGATCCTGTGGCCTCTTGAAATGCCACCGGTCAGCTGGTCGACAATTTTCATCATCGATCCGGCATATTCCCTGCCCGTATTTGTCGGTATCTTCTGTGCGCTATTCATGTCGCGCCAGCGACAGACCGGGCACCGCATGGCGCTGGTGGGCCTGGGCCTCAGCACCGCCTATCTGGCTTGGTCGGTCACGGCCAAAGCCATGATCGATACGCGCCTCGAAGCGACCCTGGAGGCCCGCGGCCTTGCCGGCAATAAGGTCCATACCACCCCCACCCCCTTCAATACGGTTTTATGGCGGGTGCTGGTCATGGACGGGGACCGCTACCACGAGGGTTATGTTTCCCTTCTCGATCCCGCCGGCACCGAAGTTGCGTTCACCGCCTATCCGACCAACCCGGCGCTTCTTGAGGGCATCAAGGACACCTGGCCGGTGCAACGGCTCAAATGGTTCACCCAAGGGTTTTACTCGGTGCGGGCGGGCAGTCCCGAAATCGTGATGACCGATCTGCGCATGGGCATCGAGGGGAGTTATATCTTCGCCTTTCTCGTTGGCAGGCTTGAAGACGGCATTGCCGTGCCGGTGAGCAATGAAGCCATCATCGGCGCCGTGGACATCAGCCTCCTTGACATTGCCTGGCGCCGCATATGGGACCCCGCTGTCAGTGTTGTGCCTGGTGGAGACAGCAAATGATTGTTCGCGGCGCCGCGTGGCGGGAATATTTGCCCTTGGGGTGCTTGTATCGGCCGCGGCCACCTGGTACGGCCATCTGGTTTTTGTCGGATCGGAAGATTTTATCCCCTGGGCCGGGCTGCTTTGGCAGTTTGGCTTTACCGGCTTCATCGCTGCTGCAATTGCTTTGATTTCACTGGTTTTCAGCCGTTTTTTTGGAGGGCGGGCACCGACGGCGCCGTGAGGCGTCGAGCCGGCCGGTTGGCCCCGAGAAGGCCCCATACCCCTCAAAGGTCCAATTGCGGCGGCCTTCCTGTCTCCGTTACCTTTCATGCAATGGCCCGCCAACAGGCCTTGACCGACCGGGGCAAACCCGGCTGGCAATAACCAATCGCCAAGGCCCAAGCCACGGGCACTTTGGGAGGAAACACATGAAACGGAATGATCTTAACCTGAACCGCCGCGCCCTGCTCAAAGCCGGCGCGGTGACCGGCATCGCCCTTGGCGCGCCGACCATCTTCACCAGCGCGGCCCGGGCTCAATATCTCAACGAGCCCAAGGGCGGCGACGTCATCTTCGGCTTCAACGTCCCCCAGACCGGCGCCTATGCCGACGAGGGCGCCGACGAGCTTCGCGCCTACCAACTCGCCATCAAGCACATTAACGGCGAAGGCGACGGCGGCATGCTGAACACCTTCACCTCCAAGGCTCTCGGCGGCAACGGCGTCAACGGCAAAAAAGCGGTGTTCGTCACCGGCGATACCCAGACCAAATCGGACGCCGCCCGCGCCTCCGCCAAGCGCATGATCGAAAAAGACAACGCCATCATGATCACCGGCGGCTCCTCGTCGGGCGTGGCGATCGCGGTGCAGTCGCTGTGTCAGGAAGCCGGCGTCATCTTCATGGCCGGGCTGACCCATTCCAACGACACCACCGGCAAGGACAAGCGCCGCAACGGTTTCCGCCACTTCTTCAACACCGAAATGTCCGGCGCGGCGCTCGGTCCGGTGCTGAAAGCCAATTACGGCACGGACCGTAAAGCCTACCACCTGACCGCCGACTACACCTGGGGCTGGTCCCAGGAAGGCTCGATCAAGACCTACACCGAGGCCCTTGGCTGGGAGACGGTCGCGGCGGTCAGAACGCCACTTGGCGCCGGCGACTTCTCGCAATATATCACGCCGGTCCTGACCTCCGGCGCCGATGTGCTGATCCTGAACCATTACGGCAAGGACATGGTCAACTCCCTGACCCAGGCGGTGCAGTTCGGCCTGCGCGACAAGCAGGTCAACGGCAAGGACTTCGTCATCGTCGTGCCGCTCTACTCGCGTCTGATGGCGCAAGGCGCCGGCGAGAACGTCAAGGGCATCTTCGGCTCCACCAACTGGCACTGGTCGCTTTCGGACGCCGGCTCCCAGGCCTTCGTCAAGTCGTTCGGCCAGGAATACGGCTTCCCGCCGTCCCAGGCCGCCCACACATGCTATGTGCAGGCGCTGCTCTATGCCGATGCCTGCCAGCGGGCCGGAACCTTCAATCCGTGCGGCGTTGTCGATGCCATGGAAGGCTTCGAGTTCGACGGCATGGGCAACGGCCCGACGCTCTATCGCGCCGACGATCACCAGTGCTTCAAGAAAGTCCTGGTCGTGAAGGGTAAGGAAAACCCGACCTCGGCCTTCGACGTGCTGGAAGTGGTGCAGGAAGTGCCGGCGGACAAGGTGACCTACGCACCGGATCACCCCGACTTTGCCGGCGGCGAGCTTGGCTCCTGCAATTCGGGCGCCTGATCGCGAAGGCAATCGCATGAAAGTGCCGGCCGGCCCTTGTGGCCGACCGGCATTCAAGGTCAACTCAACGCAGGCCAGGTGACTGGACTGAATGCGGGGGCGTTCCGTGGACGCGATTTTTCTTCAGGTTCTAAACGGTCTGGACAAGGGCGGCGCCTATGCGCTGATCGCCCTTGGGCTGACATTGATATTCGGCACGCTCGGGGTGGTGAATTTCGCCCATGGCGCGCTGTTCATGCTGGGTGCCTTCTGCGCCGTGACCCTCAACAAGCTCATGAAACTCCAGCAGATCGTGCTCGATCCGGAAAAGAAGACCCCGTGGGGCACGCCGGCTGAAATCAAGACCCCTTACATCGAGATCTACTTCGGGGATCTGGGCAAGGTGATGGTCGACTGGTCGGTGCCGCTGTCGATGCTCCTGGCGATCCCGGTCATGCTGCTGATCGGCATTGCCATGGAACGCGGCCTGATCAAGTATTTCTACAAACGCACCCACGCCGAACAGATCCTGGTCACCTTCGGCCTCGCCATCGTCATCCAGGAAATCATCAAAGCCTGGTTCGGCGCCAACCCCATTCCCCAGCCGCCGCCTGAGGCCTTGCGCGGTGCCGCCGATATCGGCGCGATGTTCGGGCTTGACGCCGGCGCGGTGGTTTATCCGTGGTGGCGCGTGTTTTATTTGTCGTTTTCGGTCGTCGTCCTTGGCGGTGTCTTCGCCTTTCTGCAATTCACCACCTTCGGCATGGTGGTGCGGGCGGGAATGCAGGATCGCGAGACAGTGGCGCTGCTGGGCATCAACATCCAGCGCCGCTTTACCATCGTCTTTGGGTTGGCCGCGGTCGTGGCCGGGCTGGCGGGGGTCATGTACACCCCCATTCTGCCGCCGGACTACAATATCGGCATGGACTTCCTGGTGCTGAGTTTCGTCGTCGTCGTTGTCGGCGGCATGGGCTCGTTGCCCGGCGCCGTGGCGGCGGGTTTCCTGCTCGGTATTTTGCAATCCTTCGCTTCGATGAACGAGGTCAAGGCCATACTTCCGGGCATCGATCAGATCATCATCTATCTTGTCGCGGTGGTTATCTTGCTGGTGCGTCCGCGCGGGTTGTTCGGCCGCCGCGGACAGATGGAGACCTGAACCCATGACCCTCCGGAAACCCACTCCCGCCGGCGATCTGGCCATGTTCGCCATTTTCACCATTGCGGTTTTGTCCATGCCGATCTGGCTGGCCCCCATCGGGGCCGGCTACCCGGATCTTTTGCAGAAATTCGCCATTTTCGGCATCTTCGCCACCGGCTTCAACATCCTCTTCGGTCTTACCGGGTATCTGTCCTTCGGCCATGCCGTCTTCCTCGGTGTCGGATCGTACAGCGCGGTGTGGTCGTTCAAGCTTCTGGGCATGAACCCGATCCCGGCGGTGTTCGCCTCGGTGGTGATCGCCGGGGTTTTCGCGCTGGCGATCGGCTTTTTGTCGCTGCGGCGTTCGGGCATTTACTTTTCCATCCTCACCCTGGCGTTCGCGCAAATGTCCTACAACCTGGCCTATTCGGTGCTGACCCCGATCACCAATGGTGAAACCGGCTTGCGGGTGCTCCGGGCCGACCCGCGTATTTTTGATGGCGCGGGCGATGCGACCAAGCCGCTGATCGCCAACATTTTCGGCATCAATATCACCGGTTACGCGGCGTTTTACTTCTGCGCCGTGCTGCTGATCATCGCCATGTACATTTCCTTCCGCATCTTCCGCTCGCCGTTCGGCATGATGTTAAGGGCGGTGAAATCGAACCAGAACCGCATGAGCTACACCGGCCTGAATACCCGGCCCTATACGCTGGCGGCGTTTGTGATTTCGGGAATGTATGCCGGGCTCGCCGGTGGCCTGCTCTCCATCACCGACCCGCTGGCCGGGGCCGAGCGCATGCAGTGGACCGCATCGGGCGAAGTCGTCTTGATGACCATTCTGGGCGGCGCCGGCACCCTTATCGGGCCGATGCTGGGGGCCGGTCTGATCAAATATTTCGAGAATATCTTCTCCGCCTTCAACGACCAGAAACTGGCGGAGGTCTTTGATTTCCTGCCTGCATTTTTGCAGGATTTCATGGTCTTTATCACCGGTCCGCTGGTGGGCAGCGGCTGGCACCTGACCTTGGGATTGCTCTTCATGATCATTGTCATTTTCCTGCCCGGTGGCCTGGCCGAGGGCAGCACACGTATTTTGTCGCTGTTCCGCCGCAAAAAAGGCGACCCGCCGGTCCAAACCTCCCATCCGCAAGCGGCGGAATAGGGGGCCGATATGGACGATGTCATTCTCCGGGTCGCCGGGATCAACAAGCGTTTTGGCGGCCTTCAGGCCCTGGACGATGTCAACCTTGAAGTCCAGCGCAACAGTGTTCACGCCATTATCGGCCCAAATGGAGCCGGCAAATCGACCCTGCTCAATTGTTTTGTCGGCCGGCTGACACCCGATTCGGGCTCGGTCACCTTCGACGGCACCTCGCTGCTCGGCATCAAGCCGCACCAGATCAATCAGGCCGGCGTCGCCCGGGTTTTCCAGACCCCGGAAATTTTCGAGGACGAAAGCCTGATCGACAATGTGATGATCCCGGCGTTCGCCAAGCGCGACGGTGCGTTTTCTCTGGCGCTATGGTCGCGGGTCGATGGTGAAAAAGACATTCGCGATCAGGCCATGGCAATGCTGGACGATGTCGGGCTCAGTCAGAATGCCGATGCAAACGCCGGCTCGCTGTCCCGCGGCGACAAGCGCCGGCTGGAGCTGGCCATGTGTCTGGTTCAGGATCCCAAACTGTTGCTGCTGGATGAGCCGACCGCCGGCATGAGCCGCGCCGACACCAACACCACCATCGATCTGCTCAAACGTATCGGCAGCGACCGCGACATCACCAAGATCGTCATCGAGCACGACATGCATGTGGTTTTTTCCCTGGCCGACAAGATTTCCGTGCTGGCGCAAGGGGCGGTCATCGCCGAAGACGTGCCGGAGAAAATCAAGGGCAATGCCAAAGTCCAGGAAGCCTATCTGGGAGGGGCGCACCTATGAGCGATGGGACCGCTGCGGCTGAAACCGCAAAGCCGGATCATGTGCCCACAGTGACGCCCACCAAGGGCGTGGGCGGCCAGCCGGCGTTTTTCTCCTGCTGGGACATTCACGCCTATTACGGCGAAAGTTACATCGTCCAGGGCGTCAGTTTTGACATTCGCGAAGGTGAGATCCTGGCGCTTCTTGGCCGCAACGGCGCCGGCAAAACCTCGACGCTTCGCACCATCGCCCGCACCGACGATCCCGAGCTCAAACACGGTGAAATCTGGCTCGACCACAAACCGCTGCACAATATGCCGTCTTACGAGGCCGCCCGCAGCGGCGTGGGCCTGGTGCCCGAGGACCGGCGGATCATCCAGGGGCTAACGGTCGAGGAGAACCTCAAACTGGCCCAGATCGCCGAACCCGTCGGCTGGTCGGTGGAGCGGCTTTACGAGCATTTCCCCAAGCTCGCCGAGCGCCGCAAACAGGACGGCGTCACGCTTTCGGGCGGCGAGCAACAGATGCTGGCGGTGGCGCGGGTGCTGGCCCGCGACCTGAAGCTGCTGCTTCTCGACGAGCCTTTCGAGGGGCTGGCGCCGGTGATCGTCCAGGAGATCGAGCGTATTCTCGAACAGATCAAGGGCCTGGGGATCACCACCATCATCGTCGAGCAGAACGTCATCGCCGCCCTCAGCCTCGCCGACCGGGCGATCATTCTGGACATGGGCCAGGTGGTCTTCGACGGCACGGCCCAGGATGTCCTGGACAACAAAGACCTGCGTCACGAGTATCTGGCGCTTTAGGGCGTGATCGTCTTTGACCGAAGCGCTCAGGCAGCAAGCGCTGCCCGGCGCCAATGCGCCGCGCCCGCGCAAGGCTCGGTGCGCAGCACCGAAATAGCCGTGAGCGAAAAAATCTAGGGCGTTTCACGTTTTGGCGGTTTCAGCCCGCTCAGCACTTCGTCGGTATGCTCTCCCAGTCGGGGCGCGGCGCGGCCGTAGACCAGTGGCGTGGCGCTCATGATGATCGGCGTTCTGACCGAGGGTACGGTGCCGCCTTTGGCGCCCCGGTGATCGCGGTCGAGCTTCAGCCCCCGCGCCACGGTTTGCGGATCGTTCAGGGCATCGGCCACGGTGTTGATCGGCCCGGCGGGCACGTTCTGCAGCTTCAGGGCGGCCAGAAGATTGTCGCGCGTCCAGGTGCCGCACAATTGGGCCAGGGTTTTGTGGAGGGCTGCGCGATTTTTGACGCGGGCGGCATTTGTCAGATAACGCCGGTCGCCCGCAAGTTGGGGTTCACCTAGGATTTCCATAAGTTTTTTGAACTGGCGGTCGTTTCCTACCGCCACAATGACATGCCCATCGGCCACGGATACGGTTTCGTAAGGGGCAATATTGGGGTGGGCATTGCCCAGGCGCCGCGGCGAGGTGCCCGAAACCAGATAGTTCATCGCCTGGTTGACCAGGCCGGCGGTCTGGCAATCGAACAACGACATGTCGATATGCTGGCCCTCGCCGGTGGCGCGGGCGTGGGATAGAGCGGCCTGAATGCCGATGACCGAATAAAGCCCGGTGATCAGATCGGCGACGGCGACACCGACCTTCTGCGGCTCGCCGTCCGGTTCGCCGGTCACGTCCATCAGCCCGGACATGCCCTGGATCATAAAGTCGTATCCGGCCTCGTCTGCCCGTGGCCCGGTATGGCCAAAACCGGTGATGGAGCAATAGACCAGGGCGGGATTGATCCGGCGCACAGCCTCATAGTCGAGCCCGTAAGCCGCCAGACCACCGGTTTTGAAGTTCTCGATCAGCACGTGGCTGCGGGCCACAAGGGCCCTGACCGCCTCCTGCCCTTCGGGCGACGCCAGGTCGATCTCGACCGAACGCTTGCCGCGATTGCAGCCGTGAAAATAAGCGGCATCCAGGGCCTCGCCGTCCGAACCCTCGACAAATGGCGGCCCCCAGCCCCGGGTATCATCGCCCGATCCGGGCCGCTCCACCTTGATGACATCGGCGCCAAGATCGGCCAGCACCTGCCCGGCCCAGGGGCCGGCGAGAATGCGGGCCAGTTCCAGAACCTTGACCCCGGCAAGCGGGCCGCCGGACATCTTAAGTCAACCCGTAAAGGCCTGAAGGCCGGTCTGGGCCCGGCCCAGGATCAGGGCATGGACATCGTGGGTGCCCTCATAGGTGTTCACCGCCTCAAGGTTCATGGCGTGGCGGATGACGTGGTATTCGTCTGAAACCCCGTTGCCGCCATGCATATCGCGGGCAACCCGCGCGATATCCAGCGCCTTGCCGCAATTGTTGCGCTTGATCAGCGAGATCGCCTCCGGGCTTGCGGTCCCGGCATCGAACAGCCGCCCGACGGTCAGGGCGGCGCCCAGGCCAAGGGCGATTTCGGTCTGCATGTCGGCGAGCTTTTTCTGCACCAGCTGGGTTGCCGCCAGCGGTCGGCCGAACTGCTTGCGGTCCAAGGTGTATTGACGGGCCGCGTGCCAGCAGAATTCCGCCGCCCCCATCGCCCCCCAGGCGATGCCGTAACGCGCCCGGTTCAGGCAACCGAACGGTCCCCTGAGCCCTTCCGCCCCGGCGAGAAGATTGGCCTCGGGCACGAACACTTCATCCATATGGATCATGCCGGTGATCGAGGCTCGCAGCGAAAATTTGCCGTCGATCTTCGGCGCGGTGAGCCCCTCCATACCCTTTTCGAGCACAAATCCCTTGATCCGTCCCTCATGGGCGTCGGACTTGGCCCAGACGACAAAAATGTCGGCGATGGGGGAATTGGTGATCCAGGTCTTGGCGCCGGACAGAAGATAGCCGCCATCGGTCCTTTTTGCCCGTGTCACCATTCCGCCGGGGTCCGAGCCGTGATCAGGCTCGGTGAGGCCAAAACAGCCGACCCATTCGCCGCTCGCCAGCTTGGGCAGGAACCGCCGCCGCTGCGTGTCGTCGCCATAGGCGTGAATGGGGTGCATGACCAGGGACGACTGCACGCTCATCGCCGAGCGGTAGCCCGAATCGACCCGTTCGATTTCCCGCGCCACCAGGCCATAGGCGACGTATGTGATTTCCGCGCCGCCATATTCCGCCGGCAGGGTCGGGCCGAGAAAACCAAGTGCCCCCATTTCGGTCATAATGTCGCGATCAAAACGCTCATGGCGGTTGGCCTCGATAATGCGCGGCATCAGCTTGCCTTGCGCATAGTCGCGGGCGGTTTCCAGGATCAGCCTTTCATCGTCCCCAAGACTTTGCTCCAGCAAGAAGGGATCGGACCAGTTGAACGGACCGAACCCGGCTTTTGGTGTTTTTTCTTGCGGCTGGCTTTGCATCGGGAGGCTCTTTCGGGAGGGCTGGATTTTGCGGGCGGGCTTGTTGATTGATAGCACCAGTGGTGGTGGGCCTCAACGGGGCTCGCCCGGCGTTCAGTCCTGGGTCTTTTTTTCGGCTTCACCGACGCCAACCGGCCCGTGCCAGCGGCCAAAATCGGGTTCGTCGATTTCCTGGCCCGCATCGATGACATCACGGCGGATGTCGCGGGTGCGGGTAAAAAGATCGAACAAAGCCTCGCCGTCGCCCCAGCGGATGTTGCGTTGCAAGGCCGTCAGATCCTCGGTAAACCGCGCCAGCATTTCCAGCACCGGCTCGCGATTGTTCAAAAACACATCGCGCCACATGGTCGGGTTGGAAGCGGCAAGGCGGGTGAAGTCGCGAAAGCCGCTGGCGGCATATTTGACCACTTCGGACTTGGACACCAGCTCCAGGTCCGCCGCCGTGCCGACGATGTTGTAGGCAATGAGGTGGGGCAGATGGCTGGTGATCGCCAGCACCCGGTCGTGGTGCTCGGCGTCCATGGTGTCGACTTTCATTTCGCAGCCGGCCCAAAAGGCGCTGAGCCGGTCGATCTGGCTTGCGTCGGTGCCCTTGATGGGCGTCATCAGGCACCAGCGACCCTCGAACATTTCGGCAAAACCCGCATCGGGGCCCGAGCGCTCGGTGCCCGCCACCGGATGGCTGGGGATGAAATGGATGCCGGCAGGAAGGTGCGGGGCGACATCGCGGATCACCGAGACCTTGACTGAGCCGGTGTCGGTGACGATGGCGCCCTGCGGCAGATGTTCGCCGATGGCTCCGGCCACCGGACCCATGGCACCGACCGGCACGCAGAGCACGGCAAGATCGGCGCCGGCCGCCGCTTCGGCAGCAGTATCGGTGACGATATCGGCCAGCCCCAACTCACGCGCCCGCGCCCGAACCCCGGCATCGGTGTCAAAGGCCACGATCTGGCGGGCCAGCCCGCCGCGCCGCGCCGCCAGAGCCAGGGACGAGCCCAGAAGACCGATGCCGAAAATCGCCAGCCGGTCGAATTTTTCCTCAGTACCGGGGGCGCTCATGGCGTCTCTTGGACAAAGCCGGCAAGGCCCGCCACCACCGCATGGTTGGCCGCCTCGCTGCCAACGGTAATGCGTAAAGCGTGCGGCAGGCCGTAACCGGTCATGTTGCGGACGAAAATCCCGCGCTTCGCCAGGTACATTTCAGCGGCATTGGCCCGCCCGCCCCCGCTTTCGGCAAACCGGGCCAGCACGAAATTGCCGAAACTCGGGCTCACCTCGAAACCCAGATCACGCAAGGCCGCTTCGAGCCAGGGCCGCCAGGTCTCGTTGTGGTCCCGCGCCTTGTCGAGAAAATCGCCATCGCGCATCGCGGCCGCCGCCGCCGCCAGCGCCGGCGCCGTCACATTGAACGGCCCGCGAACCCGATTGAGCACACCGGCCACCGCGGCGGGACAGTAGGCCCAGCCGACGCGCAAACCCGCCAGGCCGTAAATCTTGGAAAACGTCCGCGTCATCACGACGTTCTCGTAGCTCGAGACCAGCTCGATGCCGGCCTCGTAGTCGTTGGCGCGAACATATTCGGCATAGGCCGCATCGATGACCAGCAGCACATCGGACGGCAGGCCGGCATGAAGCCGCTTAAGCTCACCGACCGGAATATAGGTGCCCGTGGGATTGTTGGGATTGGCCAGAAACACCACGCGGGTTTTTGGCGTGACCGCCGCCAGCATGGCATCGACATCGGTGGTCAGGTCCACTTCGGGCGCCGTCACCGGGCTCGCGCCACAGGAATTGGCGATGATCTTATACATCAAGAACCCGTGGGCGCTGTATAGCGCTTCGGTCCCCGGTGCCAGGTAGGCCTTGCCGAGCAGCGCCAGGATTTCGTCCGAGCCCGCGCCACAAACGATATTGGCCGGGTTGAGCCCGTAACGCGTGGCGATGGCGTCGCGCAGCTCCTCGGCACTGCCATCAGGATAGGTTTCAAGATGGTCCGCCAGGGCGGCATAGGCCGCGCGCGCATCTGGGCTGGCCCCAAGGGGGGATTCGTTCGAAGACAGCTTGTAGACCGGCCCGGCAAAGTCATCGCCGCCCTTGCCGCCCTGATAGGCGGAAATCTCCGCAATTCCCGGATTAACGCGCAAAGCACCGGCCATGGTCAGCCTTCCCTTGGTTCCATTGTCGGGCTCCGGGTTGCGGAGCCTTGAAAAAATTGTCGTGATCCAGGCCCGTTCGGCTGATCGGCGTGAGGTCTTTTATCCCACCGAAGGCCCCGTGCCAATTGTGCAAATGTAATGATGCCGGAAGATGGGTTGCCCTTCGAGATCAGACCTCGCGGGGGTCATGCCGGAGTTGTTTTTCCTGACCTAACCCAAGATGGGAGTTGCAAAGGCGATCGGCATATTCCCCTTGGCGGCACGAAGCGCTACGTTGGCCTTGAACCGATACAATTCCTTTTCCAAGTCTGACTTATTTATGCTCAATGATCGCGACACGACCGTGACCACCAAGGCCGCATCCGATGGCGGGACCGGCGCGAAACCCAACGAAGCTCCGCCGGGCCGCCGCTTGCTTCTGGCGGCGCCGCGAGGGTTCTGCGCCGGGGTCGACCGCGCCATCCAGATCGTCGAGCTGGCGCTTTTAACCTATGGCAAGCCGGTCTATGTCCGCCACGAGATCGTTCACAACCGCCACGTGGTTGATGCCCTCAAAGCCAAGGGGGCTGTCTTTGTCGAAGACCTCGACGAGGTCCCCCAGACGACCCAGCCGGTGATATTCTCCGCCCATGGCGTACCACAGTCGGTTCCGGCGGCGGCCAGGGCGCGCGACCTCCACTTTATCGACGCAACCTGCCCGCTGGTCTCCAAGGTGCACATGGAAGCGGCCCGCCACCATGAAGACGGCTTTGAGGTCGTGCTCATCGGCCATGCCGGCCACCCCGAGGTGATCGGCACCATGGGACAGTTGCCCGACGGCGCCATTTGCCTGGTCGAAACGGTGGAGGATGCGGCCCGTTTTAACCCGCGCGATCCGGGCCAGCTGGCCTATGTCACCCAGACCACGCTTTCGGTTGACGATACCGCCGCGGTGGTAACCTGCCTTGAGGGCAGATTTCCCTTTATTCGCGGACCGCACAAGCAGGACATCTGTTACGCCACCACCAACCGGCAGGAGGCGGTCAAGGCAATCGCGCCGTCCTGCGATGTGGTTCTGGTCGTCGGCGCGCCCAACAGCTCGAACTCGCGGCGACTGGTCGAGGTGGCGATCCGGGCCGGCGCGGGCCAGGCGTTTCTGGTCCAGAGCGCGGGCGAGATCGACTGGCCGGCCCTGGACGGTGCATCGACAATCGGCCTCACCGCCGGGGCCTCGGCGCCCGAAGCCCTGGTCGAAGACATCATCGACGCCATAAGCGCCCGCGCGCCGGTCGTGCTGGAACTGGTTCAAACGGCGAAGGAACGGGTGTCGTTCAAGTTGCCGCGGCATTTGCGCCACCCGGCCAGCGGGACGCGATAGTGGCGGTCTACACCGAAGTCGACGATGAAGCGCTGGACGCTTTTGTCGCCGGTTACGATATCGGCGGCGTTTTGTCGTGCAAGGGCATTGCCGAGGGGGTCGAAAACACCAACTACCTGCTCCACACCGATGCCGGCCACTATATCCTCACGCTATATGAAAAACGGGTCGCCCAGCGGGACCTGCCGTTTTTTCTGGGGCTGATGGAGCATCTGGCCGCCGGTGGCATCGCCTGTCCGGTGCCGGTCCGGCCGCGCAACGGCACCATGCCGGGCGAGCTGATGGGCCGCCCCGCCGCTCTGGTGACCTTTCTGGACGGCGTATGGCCAAAACGGCCCAAGCCGGCACATTGCCGCGAGCTTGGGGGGGCGCTGGCGCGGATGCATCTGGCGGCGGCGGGCTTTGAGTTGACCCGCGCCAACGCCCTTTGCGTTGCCTCCTGGCGGGGAGTGTTCGAGCAATCGGGCCCCCGCGCCGATGAGGTCATGCCGGGCCTTTACGACTGGATCGCCGGTGAGCTGGACGACCTTGAGGCGGGCTGGCCCCAGGGCCTGCCCCGCGGCATCATCCATGCCGACCTTTTCCCCGACAACGTCTTCTTTCTTGGGACGCAATTGTCCGGCATCATCGATTTTTATTTCGCCTGCGATGAGGCGCTCGCCTATGATCTGGCCATCTGCCTGAATGCCTGGTGTTTTGAAAAGGGTAACGAGTTCAATATCACCAAGGCCCGCGCCCTGATCGCCGCCTATCACGCGGTTCGGCCGCTCGACGATACCGAGCTCGCCGCTCTGCCGCTACTGGCGCGGGGCGCGGCAATGCGGTTTTTGCTCACCCGGCTCTATGACTGGCTCAACACCCCCAAAACCGCCCTGGTGACCCCGAAGGACCCGATGGAATACGTCCACAAACTCCGCTTCCACCGCGGTATCGACGGACCGGGCGGATATGGCATCGATGGCTGAGGCGAAATCCGCCGCCGGAGCCGGGACGGTCGATATCTATACCGATGGGGCGTGCTCGGGAAACCCCGGCCCCGGCGGCTGGGGGGCGCTGATCGTCTGGCGCGGCAGGACCAAGGAGCTATGCGGCGGCGAGGCGCTGACCACCAACAACCGCATGGAGCTGCTTGGCGCCATTGCGGCGCTTGAGGCCCTCAATCGGCCGGTAGTCGCCCATCTGCATACCGATTCGGTCTATCTGCGCGACGGCATCTCGCGCTGGATCCACAAATGGCGCGACAACGGCTGGCGCACGGCGGCCAGAAAACCGGTGAAGAATGTCGATCTATGGCAGCGCCTCGATAAGGCGCGCGCGGGCCACGATGTGCAATGGCACTGGGTGAAGGGCCATGCCGGCCACCCCGAAAACGAGCGCGCCGACGAGTTGGCGCGGGCCGGCATGAAGCCGTTTCAGGTCAAGAAAAAGAAAAAATCCGCGCCTCCGAACGAGGGCTGATACCAGCGGCGCCAAAAATGTTTCTCTACAGCGACTGCAGTAGCTTTTCCGCCGAAGTTTCGACCGCCTGGCCAGGCGCCGGCTCCAAATGCAAGGCCGCCACGACACCGTCCCTCACCAGCATCGAAAACCGCCGGCAGCGAACCCCCATGCCCCCAGCGGAGGCATCCAGATCAAGGCCCGCCGCTTTGGCAAAATCGGCATTGCCGTCGGCAAGGAAGAGGATGCCCCCGGCACCGTCCATCGCCTCGGCCCAGGCCCTCATCACATGGGCATCGTTGACCGAAAGGCAAACCACGGTATCGACGCCCCTGGCGTTGAAGCGGTCCAGGGCCTCGATATAACCGGGCAGATGTTTTGCATGGCAGGTGGGCGTAAATGCGCCGGGGACACCGAACATCGCCACCGTCTTGCCAGCGAATATGTCGGCGGTCGTCAGTTTGTCGACACCTGATGCGGTTTTCACCATGAAAACCGTCTCGGGCAGCGTCTCGCCAACCGATATGGTCATTCCAGTCTCCAGTTTCGTTTTATTCCACCGTCCACCAATACTCCGTCGCCCCGCCCGGCGTCACCAGCGTGCCCCCCAGCCGCGCGCCGGCAAGATCGTCAACCGATTTGGCGCCTTCGATGGCCACGACAAAAAGGCCCCGTCCATCGCCAATATCCCTGGGGCCATCAGGTACGGTGAAATAATACCGGTCCGGCCCCTCGACGAACAACTCCACCCCCGCGGCCGCCCCGTCCAACGCAGCGATGACGCTCAGGACCGTCCTGCCGGACCGCTTTTCAACGCTTGCCGTTTCAATGCGCAAAGCTGTATCCGCCGTCTGGGCCCGGGGGACGCGCGCCGTAAAGTCCGCCACCAGATTTTGCAATTCCTGCCCCACCTGGCTGTCGTCGCCTTCGATGCCGGGCAGGACAATCGCCAGATCGCTGTATTCGGGGATGCAGATTTCCCGGCACACGGCATATTCGGCGAAAAGTTCGATTTTTATGTCCCTGTCCGAAGCTCCCGGTGAGATCAGCACCGGAAACACGACCTGGTTCAGATAGCCATACGAGACCCCGTAATCGCTCTTCAAACGCCTGGGCGCCGGGTAGCTGACTTTTGCATCAGCCAGATTGGCGGATTTGGACCAATCGAACCGCGGCGGAACCCCGGAATACCCCGGATTGCGCCAATAGGTCACCCAGCCCGGTTCCAACTCGATATGCACGCCAAGCCAGCGTTTGCCGTCGGACCTTATGGCGCCGGGCACCAGGCGGATACGGGCATAGTCGGTATAGACCCAAGGGGAGGCCCCGACATGATCCGTGGCCCCGGCGGGGGGCGCGCCGGGGAACATGAAACCGGCGACAAAAAACAAAACGGCGACCAGTCCGGATGCGGCGGGATTTGCGGAAAAATTTCTCATGGGCGGCAACCTAATACTTTTGAAGCGTCGGTGGCGAAACAAGATAGCGCCACGGTGTCAAACCTTTGTGACGTTTCTTGGCGACAGGGTTCATCCCGCGACAGCTTTATATGCCGGCGGCGCATTTGGAAAATGCCGCATGATGTGTTTGTACTCCCCTGCCGCTGCCGCTAGTCTTTGGGGATGGCAACAGCTGCAAAGACCGACAAAGATGACAACTCCGGCTATCTGGAGGGCCAGATGCTGATCGCCATGCCCTCCATGGGCGATCCGCGTTTCGGGCGATCGGTGGTTTTTGTCTGCGCCCACTCCAAGGAAGGGGCGATGGGGATCGTCGTCAACAAGCTGGTCTCCGGCATCACCTTCCCCGATCTTCTCGAACAGCTCGATATCGAGCCCTCCGCCAGCCCGCGCCCCCCTCTGGAAAGCTTCAAGGTCCATTTCGGCGGACCGGTGGAAACGGCGCGGGGATTTGTTCTGCATTCGGCCGACTACCAGCTCGAATCCTCGTCCATGGCCATCGATCACCATGTGTCCCTGACCGCGACCGTCGATATTCTCAAAGCCATCGCGGCGGGAGAAGGTCCCGATCACACCCTCTTGGCCCTTGGCTATGCCGGCTGGTCGGCGGGGCAGCTCGAAAACGAAATTCGCGCCAATGGCTGGCTCCACTGCGATGCCGATGAAGACCTTTTGTTCAATACCGATGTCGAGCGGAAATATGACCAGGCCCTGGCCAAAATCGGCGTCAACCCATCCTTCCTGTCCGGCGAGGCCGGAAACGCTTGATTGCCTGTCGTCTTTGACGACAGGCAATCAAGATTTTTTCGCTCACGGCGTATCCTCGCTTCGCTCGGGCCTCTCACGGGCGCGGCGCAGGAGCGCCGGGCCGTGGTCACGGCCTTGGTCGTGTCCGTCGCAGGTGTGCGTAGGCGACAATCTGGATATCAGCGTGTCCAGGTCAATGCCGCCGGCCTGGGGACAATTTTCCTACTTCCACTCCGCCAGGAACTCGATCGCGGCCTTGGGGTCCAGGGGGCGGGCGTAAAAGAACCCCTGGCCGTATTGACAGCCCATGTCGCGCAGCCGGTTGACGTCGGCTTCGGTCTCGATGCCCTCGGCCACCACCTTCATGCCCAGATCGTGGGCAAGGCCAATGATCGATTTGAGGATCACCGGCGAGCCGCCCGCCGCCGCCCCGGCGACGAAGGATTTGTCGACCTTCAGGGTGTCGAAGGGAAAGCGCTGCAGATAGCCCAGGGCCGAATAGCCGGTGCCGAAATCATCCAGGCTGAGGCCGGCGCCCATGGAGTGGATGCGCTCGAGCACGTAAGTCGCGAGTTCGGGGTTTTCCATCACCAGGGACTCGGTGATTTCCAGCCGCAGGGAGCCGGGCGGGATATCGGCGCGGCTCATGATCAGCCGGACATCGCGCATCAGATCCTGGCGGAAAATCTGCCGGCTGGAGACGTTGACGGACACGAAAATCTGCTGATCCATGGTGAAGGCGCGGATCCAGTTGGCCAGTTGCCTTGCTGCGGCATCCAGCGCGTAGTGGCCCAGATCGACGATGACGCCTAGCTCCTCGGCCATTTCGATGAACTCGTCCGGTGCCAGCTCGCCATGTTCGGGGTGCCGCCAGCGCATCAGCGCTTCAAAGCCGACGACACGCTCATGCACCAGATCCATGATCGGCTGGTAGCGCAACTCGATCTCCTTGCGCTCCAGCGCCCGGCGCAAATCGGCCTCAAGCCGCGCCCTGCTGGTGCGCTCGGACTGCATTTCGGGGCGGTAGACCTCGATGCTGTCAAACCCCTTGGACTTGGCGTGAACCATGGCCAGCTCCGCCGCCCGCACCAGTTCCTCCGCTGTCGACTGCACGGTTTCGTCGTAGGTGGCAAAACCGATCGAGCCGGTCAGAAACACTTCCTGCTCGCCGACATAGATCGGCTCCTTGAGCCTTTGGCGCAGCTTGGCGGCGCAGTCCTCCAGGTCGCCGGGGCGGGCGGTGGAGGTTACCGCGAGCACGAACTGGTCGCCCTGCACCCGCGCCAGGGTGTCCTGGGGATCGACCAACTCGCCCAGGCGCTGGGCGACGATGGTGATGATGCTGTCGCCGATGGCGTGGCCGAAGCTGTCGTTGACGTTTTTGAAGCGGTCGATATCGATGACGAAGACCGAGGGCTTGCGGGCGCCGCGGGAACCGCTCTTGACCGCATCGATGGCGCGCGACAGCCGGTCGAACATCAATGCCCGGTTGGGCAAGCCGGTCAGCGCATCGTGCACCGCATCGCGCAAGAGGCGTTCGCGGGAAAGCTTTTCGGCGGTGACTTCCTGCAGCGAACCGATGAAGCGGGTGGCCAGATTGCCTTCGCGGGCGACAGCGCGGCCCCGCAGATGGTACCAGCGCTGGGTGCCGATGCTGGTGCGCATGCGGATTTCGATGTCCAACGCGCCGTCAGGGCGGGCCACGGCGGCGTTGGCGGCGTAGATGAACCGGTCCTTGTCGAGCTGATGGACATGTTCAAGCCAGCGATCCTGGCTGCCGTCCAGCGCCCCCTCGGGCAGGCCGAGCGCCGCGGCGACTTCCCGGCCGACATTGATTTGCTCGTCGGTGACGCTCCAGTCCCAGATCGAAAGTCCGGTGGCGGAAAAGGCCACGGCGCGCAAACCCAGCTCGCTGGTTTTGCCCTCGCCGGTAACATCGACGGAAAAGGCGTATTGCATGACGGTGAACGAGGCGATCATGACGACAAGAACGATGCCGGCAACATAGATCGACGGCGCGATATCGGGGTTGAGCGCCCCGGCGTAAACGGCCGATGAGAGCCCGGTGAACACCGTCAGCACCAACCAGGCGGGAAGCAGCGAGTTCGCCCGGCTGGACCCTTTCAGGCCATATCGCACCACGACGATCAGCCCGAACACAGTGACCGCAATCCCCAGCATGCGGGCAAGTCCGGCAATCGGTGCGGGGAAAAAGATCGCGGCAATGCTCGCAGCGGCAATTCCCACCGCCAGGATCAATATCGCCCGCACCGCCCAGATCAGACGGCTGCCCAGTTCCAGAAACGTATAGAGCAACCAACCCATCGCGCCGGTAAACAGCAATTCGCCAACGGCCCGGATGGATCCATTCACCTGACCGCTGACACCCAGTCCGGTCTGCCACAGGCCGAACTCGGCTCCCAGTATGGCCAATGCCGCCCAACCCGACAGCGCCGCCGCTGGATACATCACCCGGCGGCGGACGACATAAAGCGACGACATCAATATCGCCAGAAGGCCGATAATACCGACGAGCAGGCCGTGAAACAGCGATTGGGGCCGGATATTGGCCTCGTAGGTATCGGGATCCCACAGGGTCAGGCGATCCGGCGGGCGGCCGGAAATTTCCATGACATAGGTGACCGCCAGATCCGGCGGCAGTTCCAACTCGAAGATATCGACCGGACCGGTACGGATCGCTCTGGTGACAGCCTCGCCGGTGGCGGCGATGCCCTGAACGCGGTTGCCGGTGACATGGGGCCAGATGAACCCCGAATCGGCGCTGCCGGAATTGTTGACCACGATCCAGCGCCTCAAAGGGGCCCCGGAGGTGTTCTTGAGGGCAAAAACCGCCCAGGCCGGATCGGCATTGCCGGCTCCGGCATCGACCTCGATGACCGGCGATCCGCCTTCCCCATCCTCCAGGGTCAGCTTGGGGCCGATGCCGATATACCGATCGGTGGTGGTGGAGAGATCAATGCGCAAGGTCTCGCCGGGCACCACGACAGTGTCCAGCGCCCAGCCACGCCCGCTCAGAGTTAAGAAAACGGCCGCAACAAGTACCATTGCGCAGCGGCTAATTGGCATCGGCTCCCCGCAATTTCCGTCGCGCAGCCTGCCCCCCAAGGGCTAGAGCCAGATTCGTACCACGACGTCTTTCTTGGTACCGTCCGCTGCCCGGCGGCACAAGGGCTTGATTTGACGGCCCTGCATGGACACAACGCTTTACCGGTCGTCGGCAAGGCGGGCAAAAAGGATGTGATCCTGCCATTCTCCGTTGATCTTCAAATAGCGGCGCGCATAGCCCTCGCGCGTAAAACCGACCTTGGTGAGCAGGCCGATGGACGGCTGATTATGCGGCAGGCAGGCCGCCTCGATACGATGAAGGTCGAGTTGCCCGAAGGCAAAAGGGATAAGGGTACGGACCGCGGCGGACATATGACCCTGGTGGGCGTAAGGCTCACCGATCCAATAGCCGATGGAGCAGGTCTGGGCGACGGCGCGGCGGATATTGGAAATGGTAACCCCGCCGATAATTTGCCGGTCGTGGTCGCGAAAGATGAAAAACGGGTAGGCGCGATCGTCGCGCATATCGCGATGATAACGCCGAATGCGGCGTTTAAAAGCGCCGCGGCTCAGATCGTCATGGGACCACAGCGGTTCCCACGGGCTGAGGAATTGCCGGCTGAGATGCCTGAGTTCAGCCCAAGATCCATGATCGGTGTTGGCCGGCGGGCGTAAGTATACTCCATCGCCGCTAAGTGCCGGTCCCTGATCGTAAGGGCTGACAACACGCAAAAACGCCATTCCGCACTCCTCATCGCCACTTCCCCGCCGCCCGCAAATTCACGCCGGGGCCTCAGACTTTGAATTTTTCGGCCATTGGGCCGCGTTTTTCAAGCTTCGATAAGTCGCCGACGGCACTTAAGGTCAATTGAGATGCTCCAAAGAGCTTGGCGCTAAGGGCTCTGACGGCAGCCACATCGATGGCATCAACCTTGGCCAGCAATTCATCGATCTCCAAAACACGGCCAAAAACAAGGGCTTGCCGGCCTATCTGCTCGGCCCGCGCGCTGGAGCTTTCCAGGCTCATCAGTAGACCGGTCTTCAACTGGGCCTTGGCGCGGGCAATTTCCGCCTCGCTCACCGTTTCGGCAAATCGGGCCATTTCCCCGGCGATGACATCGACAAGATCGCCGACAAGGTCCGGCGAGGTGGCGGCATAGACGCCGAAAATGCCGCTGTCTCTAAAACTCGAGGCAAAGGCGAAGATCGAATAACACAGGCCCCTGGCCTCGCGAACCTCCTGGAACAGGCGCGACGACATGCCCCCGCCAAGAGCGCTGGCCAGCACCCGGGAGGCATAGGCGTCATCGCTCAGATACGAGACCCCTTCGAATTCGAGCACCAAATGAGTTTGCTCAAGATCGCGCCTCGTGCGGGCTTCGCCGCCGACGTAAGTGGCGGCAATGGTCGTGCCCGTCTGGGCACCGCTCAGATCGCCGAAAAGATCGGCGGCGCGGGTCTCGATGTCCTGGTGGTCGACGGCCCCGGTGGCGGCGATCACCAGGGCGTCGGGGCGGTAGTGGGAGCCAAGATATTCGCTCAGGCTCTGGCTCGAAAAGCCAGAGACGGTTTCCGGCGTGCCCAAAATCGACCGGCCCACCGGCTGGTCGGGGAAGGCGGCGGACTGAGCCAGATCGAACACCAGGTCGTCGGGGGTATCGCGCGCCGCGCCGATCTCCTGAAGGATAACGCTCTGCTCACGCGCCAGCTCGCTCGCTTCGAAGGTCGGGTTCTGCAGGATGTCAGCGAGAATATCCAGCGCCAGCGGCAGGTCGTCCTTCATGGTGCGGGCAAAATAGGCGGTGGATTCCAGCGAGGTCGCGGCATTGAGATCCCCGCCCACCGCCTCGATTTGCTCGGCGATGGCGCGGGCGCTGCGGGTCCTGGTGCCTTTGAAGGCCATGTGTTCCAGAAGATGGGCAATGCCATGCTGATCTTCGGTTTCGTGGCGGGCGCCGGCATTCACCCAGACCCCGACCGACGCGGTTTGCAGATGGGGCATGGCATGGGTGACAACACGAATGCCGTTGTCCAGACGCGTGAGGTTGACCGTCATGATGATCGTGAAACTCGTGAATGCGCAAGGATGAAGGCCTCGATGGCGGCAACGTCGTTGGGCAGGCTGATACTGTGTTCGGGCCGCTCCATCAGGCCGTCAAAGGCCGGCGGCAGGGCGGGGCGGACCCCGCAGGCCGCCTCCACCGCATCGGGGAACTTGGCGGCATGGGCGGTGGAGAGCACGACCATGGGGCTCTTTCGGTTGCCTTGCCCCCCTTGGCTCCGGGCGACATGAAGAGCGACCGCGGTGTGGGGATCAATCAAAACGCCCTGTTCCTCAAAGACCTGGCGGATCATCGCCGCGGTCTGGGCCTCATCGGCGCGACCGGCGTCGAACTTGGCCCTCAACGCCGCGAATGCCGGCGCCGGCAAGGTGAAACCTCCCGACTGGTCCAGGCCGGCCATCAGACGCCGCAGAACCTCCGCATCGCGGCCGACCAGATCAAACACCATCCGCTCGAAGTTCGACGATATCTGGATATCCATCGAGGGGCTGGCGGTCGGCGTCACCCCGGTCATCTCGTGGCGGCCGGCGGCAAAGGTGCGGGCGAGGATATCGTTGACATTGGTGGCGATTCCCAGCCGGTCGATGGGCAGGCCCATGGCTCTTGCGACGTAGGCGGCAAAAATATCGCCGAAATTGCCGGTGGGAACGGTGAAACTGATTTTGCGGTCCGGTGCGCCCAGGGCGAGAGCCGCGGCGAAGTAGTAGACCACTTGCGCGACAATACGGGCCCAGTTGATCGAGTTGACACCGGAGAGCGCCACCTTGTCGCGGAAGCCGGTATTGGCGAACATGGCTTTTACGATGGCCTGGCAGTCGTCGAAATTGCCGTCGATCTCAAGGGCATGGACGTTGGATGCCCCATGGGTGGTCATCATGCGGCGCTGAACCGCGCTGACCCGGCCCCTGGGCAGCAGCACGAAAAGATCGGACCGGTCCGCCCCGGCAAAGGCATCGACCGCCGCCCCGCCGGTATCCCCTGAGGTAGCGCAGACAATGGTGGCGCGGGCGCTGCGGGCGGTCAGCACATGATCCATCATCGGGCCCAGCAGCTGCATCGCCACGTCCTTGAAGGCCAGGGTTGGCCCGTGGGTCAATTCCAGAATCCATTCGTCCACGCCAGACTGCATCAGCGGCGTGACCGCCGGATGGCTGAAACCGGCATAGGCGGCGGCGATATGGCGGCGGAAATCCTCGTCATCGATAGCCCCGCCGACAAAGGTCCGCATGATCTCAAAGGCGAGGTCCTCGTAGCCAAGCCCGCGCAAGGCCAATATTTCGTCACGGCTCAAGGTCGGCCATCGCGCCGGAACATAGAGCCCGCCATCTTCGGCGAGGCCCCGGAGCAGCACGTCTTCAAAGCCCAGCTCGGGGGCGTGCCCACGGGTGGAAATGTATGTCATCGCTGATGCCATCTAGGTGGCGGCTCCCAGATAACGCGCCTCGATATGGGCTTTGAAGGCGGCAGTGCCCAGCGGCGCCCCGGTGGCGCGCGCGATCAGCTCGGCGGTGCCGTATCGGCGCCCCAGCCGGTGCACGTTTTCCCGCAGCCAGCCGACAAGCGGAGCAAAATCGCCCCGGCCGGCGGCGGCAAGGGTATCGGGAGCGGTTGTGGTCATATGGGCCTTCATCTGCGCCGCGGTCAGGGCGCCAAGAGTATAGGTGGGAAAATAACCCATTGCGCCCATATACCAATGAATATCCTGAAGACAGCCCTCGGCATCATTTTTCGGCACGACGCCCAAAGCGGCCTTCATGCCGTCATTCCACGCCGCCGGCAGGTCGGCGACGGCAAGATCGCCCGAAAGCAGCGCCCGTTCAAGGCGGGTTCTCAGGATGACATGCAGCGGATAACTCGCTTCGTCGGCGTCAACCCTGATGGTCCGGCGCGCAACCTTCAGATAAAGCCGCCGCAGGTTGTCCGCCGACCAGACCGGATCGGGGCCACCATAGGTCTTGGCCAGGCGCGGTCCCAGCCAGGCGATAAAATCCTTCGAACGGCCCAATTGCATTTCCATGATCAGCGACTGGCTTTCATGCATGGTCATGCCCGCAGCCCTGCCCACCGGCTGGCCGCGCCAGCGCGCCGGCAGGCCTTGTTCGTAAAGCGCATGGCCGGTCTCGTGGATGATGCCCATGAGACCGGTGGAAAAATCTGCGGCATCATAGCGGGTGGTGATGCGGCAATCGTCGGGCACGCCGCCGGAAAACGGGTGGTGGCTGACATCCAGGCGCCCCCGGTTAAAATCAAAACCAAGCTCGGCCATGAGCCCGGCACCGAAAGCCTTCTGGCGCTCGGGATCAAAGGGGCCTTGGGGCATGACCGGCACCGCGCCTGCGGCCTGGGCGGCGATGATCTCGTCCACAATGGGCGGCAGAAAAGCCTCAAGGTCGTCGAACAGCGGCGCGACAAAGGCGTAAGTCAGGCCGGGGTCGAACTGGTCCAGCAGCGCATCGTACCGGGATACCCCCTTGGCCTGGGCCAGACAGGCGGCGCTTTGCCGCACCAGGCCAAGCAGGGCATCGAGCCTGGCGGAAGTTTGCGAAAAATCCGCCGCCGCCCGCGCCGCCCGCCAGGCCATTTCGGTGGCCGCTCTTGCCTCTTCGATGCGGCCGACCAGATCGGCGGGAACGGCGGTGGCGGCAAGATTGGCACGGACCATCTGGGCCAGATTGGCGGCCTGCCAGTCGTTAAGCGCTTCGCCCTCAGCCTCGTCGAGCAGGCCGCGAACCGCCGGTTGGGTAAGAATTTCGTGGGCAAGAACGCTTAAAGTGGCCATCTGCCGGCCACGAACCGTAGCCCCGCCATCGGGCATCTGGGTCGACCGATCCCAGCTCAGCACCGCATTTGCGCCCTCGATATCGGCAAGGCGGGCAAACCGGATTTCCAGCTCGGCATAGGCGCTCATGATGAAGGCCTCGCCACTTTTTGCCGGCCCAGCCGGCCGGTGGCGTAGTGAAAGGCGATATAAAACGCGATCAGCACCAGGGCCAGCCCGTACCAGGTAAGGGCGTAGCCCAGATGGGCGTTGCGGAATTTCAGGCGCGTCTCCCCGCCCTGGGGCAGCCCCCCCGGCGCGCTTTGCGACGCATCGAGGAAGAACGGCGCCATATCGGCGATGTTCGCCGCCGCCGCCATGGCGCCGACATCGCGGGCAAACCAGACGTTTTTGGAGATTTCGGGCTCGGGCACAAATGGCGCCCGGCTGACGGACAGACGCAAAAGCCCGGTGATGTCCACCGGCCCCTCGATCAGGCCATCGGGCCGGGTTTGCCGGTCTTTACGAGCCGCCGGCACAAACCCCCGATTGACCAGGACCGTGCCGCCTCCTTGAAGGCTAAGCGGCGTCAGCACCCAGTATCCTGGGCCGCCATAGGTTCCTTTGGGGGTGCTGATCGCGGTGAAGGCATGGAATTCGGCCCCATGATCGAAAGTGCCGCGAACCGTGAAGGGGCGGTATTCGTTGGCGGCAAGATCCATCCCCGGCCAGGCGGCCACGCCGGGGAGCGGGGTTGCCGGCGCCACGATGCGCGCCGCGACGCGGGCGGTAAGATCGTCCTTCCAGGCCATGCGTTGCAATTGCCACGTGCCCAGGCCGACAAGGACCACAAAGGCGGCAATGCTGACAATCGTCGTCCAGAAAAGCGGGCGGAACATCAACTACACACTATCGGCGCAACCGACCTCGCTGACATTCGCGGCAACCTCAATCAGCCGGCACCCCACACATATATGGAGGCAAACAGGAACAGCCAGACCACATCGACAAAGTGCCAGTACCAGGCCGCCGCCTCAAAGCCGAAATGGTGCTTGGGAGTAAAATGACCGGCATAGACGCGGAAGAGGCAAACGGTGAGGAAGATGGTACCGATCAGGACGTGAAAGCCGTGAAAACCGGTGGCCATATAAAAGGTCGAGCCGTAGATATGGCCGGCAAAGGCAAAGGTGGCGTGATAATACTCGTAGGCCTGCACGGCGGTGAACAGCGCCCCCAGGACAATGGTGAGGATCAGCCCCCATTTGAGACCGGCCCTGTCGCCCTTCAGCAGGGCATGATGAGCCCAGGTGACCGTGGTGCCCGAGGTGAGCAGGATGAGTGTATTCAAAAGCGGCAGGTGCCACGGATCGAAGGTCTCGATACCTTGGGGAGGCCACTGGCCGCCGGTGAGCGCGGCACGGGTTTCCTGGATGGCGTCGTCGGGGAACAGCGCCACATCGAAATAGGCCCAGAACCAGGCGGCGAAGAACATCACCTCCGAGGCGATGAACATGATCATGCCGTAACGCAGGTGGATCTGCACCACACGGGTGTGATCGCCCTTGTGCTCGGCCTCGATAATCACGTCGCGCCACCACGCGACCATGGTGTAGGCGATGCCGACAAGGCCTAAAATGAGAACGACGGGCCCCTGGTCGTGAAACCACATGACCGCACCGATGGCAGCCACAAAAGCCGAGACCGCGCCGACGGCCGGCCACGGGCTTGGCTCAACAAGGTGGTAGTCGTGATGTTTGGCGTGGGCGTCTGCCATGTCCCCTGGCTCCTTTTGCGGCGGCACGTATCGAAGTTTGCGCCGGTCCCCTAATTCAATCCGACCGCCGGTGCACCCGGTGCGATCATGGCTTGGTCCTGGTCTTCCTCTTTGACCTCCTCCGGAGCGGTCTTCACCGGGAAGAACGTGTATGACAGTGTTATGGTCTTTATGTTGTTAAGTTCAGGATCGTCGGCGATGGCCGGATCGATAAAAAAACTCACCGGCATCCGGATCGTCTCTCCTGCCGCCAGAACCTGCTCGGTGAAGCAGAAACATTCGATCTTGTTGAAATAGGCCCCGGCCTCCAGCGGCGTGACATTGAAGGTCGAGGTGCCGGTGGTGGTGACTGGCGAAATGTTGGTGGCGCTGTAATAGGCCAGCTTGTTTTCGCCGACCTTCAGACTGACTTCGATCTCTTCGGGTTTGAAGTCCCACTTAAGGCCATTGGTGTTGGCATCGAAACGCACATTGATCATGCGCTCGAGGATCACATCGGAAGCGGCCTCCGCCGTCTGGGTGGTGCCGCCATAGCCGGTGATCTGGCAGAACAGGCGATAAAGCGGCACCGCGGCATAGGCCAGCCCCACCATGCCGGCGACAATACCGACGCACACCATGGGCACGATAAGCCCCTTGCGGGTTTGGCGCGGCGGCTGGGAGGACGGCTCTTGCATGGGTGTTGCGATCATGTGCGCCTCAAAATGCCCGGTTGGCGATGTTGCCACCGATCTTGACCAAAGTTACGACATAGAACAACACCACCAGCCCGAACAGGATCAGCCCGATGGCGATGGACCGCCCTTTGCGCTGGCGTTCCTGGTGTTCGGTCAGCTTCACGCCGTCCAACTCGCTCACAAGGTCACTCCAAGGTAGGGGGCCAAATCCGCGGCAATGCTTTCGACCAGCAGCGCGGCGAAGAGGGCAAAGAGGTAAAAAATCGAAAAACGGAAAAAGGCTTTGGCCTGCCTGTCGGCTGCCTGCCCGGCCCGGATGCGAAAGACTTTCCAGGCCCCAAAGACAAAGCCCGCCCCCATCAGCGCCGCCACGGCCATATAAAGCACCCCGGCAATGCCCAGAACCGCCGGCGCAAAGGCCACCCCGACCAGAAGGACCGAATAGATAAAAATCTGCCGCCGGGTTTCGTCACCGCCGGCGACAACCGGCAGCATCGGCACCCCGGCGCGCTCATAGTCGCCGGCCCGGTAAAGCGCCAGGGACCAGAAATGCGGCGGGGTCCACATGAAGATGATGGCAAAAAGCGCCACCGAACCAGGATCGACGCCACCGGTCGCCGCCGCCCAGCCGATCATCGGCGGAAAAGCCCCAGAAGCCCCGCCAATGACGATGTTCTGGGGCGTCCGGCGCTTGAGCCAGATGGTGTAGACAAACAGATAAAAGCCGATGGTCAGCGCCAGCAACGCCGCCGCCGTCCAGTTGACCAGGACCCCCATGATCAGCACCGAGCCCACCGCCATGGTGGAGCCGAACCCCAGGGCCTCTCCGGGGCTCACCCGCCCCGCCGGCACCGGCCGCGAGGCGGTCCGCCGCATAAGGGCGTCGATGTCGGCGTCGTACCACATGTTCAAGGCCCCCGCCGCCCCGGCGCCGACGGCAATGCAGAGCAGGGCCGCAAAAGCTGTGACCGGGTGAATGGACGCGGGCGCGACGACAAGACCGACCAGTCCAGTGAAGACAACCAGCGACATGACCCGCGGTTTCATCAGCGCGAAATAATCACCGACCCCGGCCATGGTCTGGACCGGCGCGATACGGGCCGGCTCAGCGCCCGCCGGTTGCCCCACAACGATATCGGATTGAAATGCCATGTCGGTTTTAAGCCTGGCTACACCTTGGGTTTGGCGGGGCGGCGTTGGCCGCCCCGGCGAGGGTTATTTAATGCGCGGCAACACTTCGAACTGATGGAAGGGCGGCGGCGAGGACAGGGTCCATTCCAGGGTGGTCGCGCTGGGGCCCCAAGGGTTGTCCGGCGCTTTCACTTTGTTCCGGAAGGCCTGGACAATGCCGTAGATGAAGATCAACACCCCCAGCGCCGACAGGTACGAGCCCATCGAGGACACATAGTTCCATCCGGCATAGGCGTCCGGGTAGTCCACGTAACGGCGCGGCATGCCCGCAAGACCCAAAAAGTGCTGGGGCATGAAGGTCAGGTTGACACCGATGAACGTGACCCAGAAATGCAGCTTGCCGATGGTTTCGGAATACATGTAGCCCGACATTTTCGGGAACCAGTAATACCAGGCGGCAAAGATGCCGAAAGTGGCGCCCAGCGACATCGTGTAGTGGAAATGGGCCACCACATAATAGGTGTCGTGCAACGAGCGGTCGACACCGGCATTGGCGAGCACGACCCCGGTGACACCGCCGACGGTGAACAGGAAGATGAACCCGATGGCCCAGTACATCGGGGTTCTGAAGAAGAGCGAACCGCCCCACATGGTGGCGATCCAGGAGAAGATTTTCACCCCCGTCGGCACCGCGATGACCATGGTCGCCAGCATGAAATAACGCTGGGTATTGAGGCTGAGACCCACGGTGTACATGTGATGGGCCCAGACGATAAAGCCGACCAGGCCAATGGCGCCCATGGCCACGACCATGGGCATATAGCCGAAGATGGGTTTTCTAGAAAAGGTCGAGACGATCTGGCTGATGACCCCAAAGCCGGGCAGGATGAGGATATAGACCTCCGGGTGGCCAAAGAACCAGAACAGATGCTGGAACAAAATCGGATCACCGCCGCCGGCGGGATCAAAAAACGTCGTGCCGAAATTTCGATCGGTCAGCAACATGGTGATGGCGCCGGCCAGAACGGGAAGCGACAGCAGCAGCAAAAACGCCGTCACCAGGATCGACCAGGGAAACAGCGGCATCTTGAACATGCTCATGCCGGGGGTCCGCATGTTGAAGATGGTGGTGATGAAATTGATGGCGCCCAGGATTGATGCCGCGCCGGCGAGATGAAGCGCCAGAATGGCCAGATCCATCGCCGGGCCGGGCTGGCCCGATGTCGACAGCGGCGGATAGACTGTCCAGCCGCCGCCAACGCCATTGGCGCCCGGCGGCCCTTCGACGAACATTGAAAGCACCAGCAACAACAGCGCCGGCGGCAACAGCCAGAACGAAATATTGTTCATTCTGGGAAAAGCCATATCGGGCGCACCGATCATCAGCGGTACGAACCAGTTGCCGAAACCGCCGATAAAGGCCGGCATGATCATGAAAAACACCATGATCAGGCCGTGAGCGGTGACAAACACGTTGAACAGATGCGGATTGCTGAAAATCTGCATGCCGGGCTCTTGGAGCTCCATGCGCATGCCGACCGACATCAGACCGCCGACGACGCCCGAAACGATGGCGAAGATCAGATACATGGTGCCGATGTCTTTGTGGTTCGTCGAATAGACCCAACGCTTCCAGCCGGTGGGATGGTCGGGTTGAGCGGTGGCGCTGCTAGCCATGATATTTTACGTCCTTCTCTGCAATCCGACGATTATTCCGCGGCAAGAGCCAGGCGGCGGGCGGTTGATTTGTCCGGCGAAGCGGCGAATTCCTGTTTGGCTTTCACCTGCCAGGCTTCCCATTCTTCTGTCGAGACAACGTCGACGGCAATGGGCATGAAGGCATGCCGGATACCGCACAGTTCAGAGCATTGTCCGTAATATGTGCCGGTTTTTTCGGCCCGGAACCAGGCTTCGTTCAGGCGCCCGGGGATGGTGTCGATCTTTACGCCGAAGGCCGGGATGGCCCAGGAATGAATGACGTCGGCGGCGGTGAGAACGAGGCGGACGGTGGTGTTGACCGGCACCACCACGCGGTTGTCGACCTCGAGCAGGCGATGCTGACCGGGTTGCAGTTCATTGTCTTCCAGCATGACAGAATCGAATGAAATGCCGTCAAGGTCGGGATATTCGTAGCTCCAGTACCATTGGTAGCCGACGACCTTGATGGTCAGATCCGCATCGGGAATGGTGCGCTGCTCGGTCAGTATCTTGAAGGACGGCACCGCGATGACCGCCAGGATCAGGATCGGCACGACCGTCCACACGACCTCGATGGTGGTGTTGTGGGTGGTCTTGGACGGCACCGGGTTGGCGCGCTCGTTGTAGCGGACGACAACCCAGATCAGCAGCGCCAGGACAAACAACGTGATCACCGTGATGATCGGCACCAGAATATCGTTATGGAACCAGGTGATGTCGGTCATGACCGAGGTTACGGCGTCCTGAAACCCAAGCTGCCAGGGTTTGGCCAGGCCTTCGGTGTTTTCCGCCAGGGCCGGGCCTGCCGCGCCGACCAGTCCCACGGCGAGCCCCCCCAAAAGCCTACAGGCAGCCGTGATCGCATTTTTACGTACTTGTGTTCCCATCCTCATCGCCCCTAACGTGCCCCCAACCGTTGCCGACCCTTAGTATATGTACAAGATACTCTAGTGCAAAAAAATACCTCCGAAGCGTTCAGACGCTACTTTGAGTCGGAAAAAGAATTCTATCGACCTCTCTGAAACCACAAAGAATTGATCGCCGCAACCTCAAAGCGGCCAGCTTCGCAGGTTTTGTGACGAAAACCACCACCGGCCCATGGTCACGGCACCCAAGCCATACCCTTGTCTGGGGCCTGCGGAAAATTGCGGTTGGATTTGGCAATCTCACCAATTTTGCGTTAGATCGTAACATGCAAAATCGGATAACCTTGGATATTCGGCTTCGTCTGTTAGGGTTGGATCGGCGGACCCTCGGGCGAATATCACCTGATCGCCGGTTTTCCACCAAAACAAAACTATCCTGGAGCGCCCGTGACGAACTCGCGAATTCTGATGATTGTCTTTGGTGTCACAGCCCTGGTCGCATCTTTCGGCGCGGCCTTTCTGGCGCTTTCGGTTTTCGATGGCAACGAGCCCGCCGGGCTTGCCACCGAGGCCCAGGCCAACCAGCCCGCGCCCAGTGACCCCCCGCCGGCCAACTCCGCCCAGACCGAACCGCCAGTGCAAACCGCTCAGGCTCAGGGGCAACGGCAACCCCGCCGCGAGGGTTTCCCCAACTCGCCGGGGGAGGCCGCCAATCAGGGCGGGATCATGAGCGGCAAGGGGTTTTTGAAAAACCAGCATGGCGACTGGAGCGAGCTTTGTCAGGCCGACACCGGCCCCGGCGCCGACCGCTGCATCCTGGTGCAGAACATCGAATCGGCCAACCGCCCGGGCTTCGGGCTGGCGACCGTGGTGCGCAAGGTGCCGGGTAAAACCGGACCAACGGCCATGATGCACATCTATGTGCCCCTGGGCATCTATCTGCCCAAGGGCCTGGGGTTGCAGATCGACGACCAGTTGATCGGCAACACGCCGTTCTGGTCGTGCATTCCCTTCCAGTGCGAGGCGCGGGTGACACTGCCGCCCGAACTGATCGCCCAGCTTGGCCAGGGCCAGAGGGCTCTTTATGCCGTTTATGAGAACCCCACCAAGGGCACCGTCCTGCCGATCTCGCTGGACGGTTTCGCCGAAGGTCTTCAGGCGCTCAAACCCTTTGTCCCCGATGCCGGGTCGTCCCTGGATGCCCCCGCTCTGCCGAACTGACGAGCTCTGCCGAACTGAATGGACCGCCGATGACCTTGACCGCCCCCCCATCCCTTCTCGCCATGGCTCAGCTCGATGGCGGGCGGATCGACAAAATCGTCGCCAATGCTCTTTCCGGGGCCGATGACGGCGAGCTTTTCCTCGAATACCGCCAGAGCGAAAGCCTGCACTTCGATGACGGGCGGTTGAAATCGGCGGCGACCGATACCGCCCAGGGCTTCGGTCTGAGGGCGGTGGCCGGTGATGCCGCGGCTTACGCCCACGCCTCCGAACTCAGCGAAGCGGCCATCGCCCGCGCCGCCAGGACCGTGGCCCAGGTGGCGCGGGGGCATGGCGGCACCCTGGCCGGACCGCCGCCAGGCACCAATGCGGTGCTCTATGGGCCCGACAACCCCCTCGATGCCCCGGATTTTGCTGAAAAAGTCGCGCTCCTGGAGCAGATCAACGCCTTTGCCCGGGATCGCGACCCGCGCATAAAACAACTCAGCGCCTCGCTGGCGGGAAGTTGGCAGGTAATCGAAATCCTGCGCCCCGGCGGGCAGGTGGTGCGCGATGTGCGCCCCCTGGTGCGGCTCAACGTCTCGGTGGTCGCCGAGCAGGGCGACCGGCGCGAAAGCGGCAGCCGCGGCTGCGGCGGGCGCGAGGGCTATGGGGCTTTCATCGCGCCGGAAGCCTGGCAGGAGATGGTGACCGAGGCGGTCGATATGGCCTTGAAAAACCTCACCTCGGTCCCCGCGCCGGCGGGCGACATGGATGTGGTGCTCGGCCCCGGCTGGCCCGGCATTCTGCTGCACGAAGCGGTGGGCCACGGGCTTGAGGGCGATTTCAACCGCAAGGGCGTCGGCGCTTTTGCCGGGCTGATCGGCCAGCGCGTCGCCAGCCCCGGCGTCACCGTCGTCGATGACGGCACCATCACCGCCCGGCGCGGCTCGCTCACCATCGACGACGAGGGCACGCCGACCAACGCCACGACCCTGATCGAGGACGGCATACTGGTCCGCTTCATGCAAGACCGCCAAAACGCCCGCCTGATGGGAGTGGATCCCACCGGCAATGGCCGCCGTCAATCCTACGCCCATGCGCCCATGCCGCGCATGACCAATACCTATATGCTGGCCGGAGACCGGGCGCCCGAAGAGATCATCGCCTCGGTCAAAAACGGCCTTTACGCGGTCTCCTTCGGCGGCGGGCAGGTCGATACCACCAATGGCGAGTTCGCTTTTAGCTGTACCGAGGCCTACAAAATCGAAGACGGTCGCATCGGCGCTCCGGTCAAGGGGGCGACCCTGATCGGCAACGGCGCCGACGCGCTGACCCGGATTTCGATGATCGGCGACGATATGGCGCTGGATACCGGCATCGGCACCTGCGGCAAGCAGGGCCAGGGCGTGCCGGTGGGGGTGGGACAGCCGACCTTGCGCATCGACGGGCTCACCGTCGGCGGCACGGCGCGGTAGGGCAACCATCCACCCCGCCGCGGCCGAAAACCCCCCATGACCGGAAACCCGGCCCGCCCTCCCGGCCCCGATGCACGCCCCAGTGCCCGTTTTGTCACCGGTTCGACCATGGGCCACATCGTCGCCATGACCGCCGCCGGCGCCACCGGGCTGACGGCGCTGTTCGTCGTCGATCTCATCGATATGTACTTTATCTCCCTGCTCGGCATATCGGCACTGGCCGCCGCCATCGGTTATGCGGGCACCATCCTTTTTTTCACCACATCGATCTGCATCGGCGTCGCCATTGCCACCGGCGCGCTGGTCTCCCAAAGGGTCGGTTCGGGCGATGAAGCCGGCGCGCGCGCCGTGGCGGTCGATAACTGGATTTTTGGATTTGCGGTCACCGGCGTCCTGGCCGCCATCATCTGGATATTCATCCCCGAACTGCTCGCCCTTCTGGGCGCCAGGGGGCCGACCCTGGACCATGCGGCGAGTTACTTGCGGATTATCATTCCGTCGATGCCGATCCTGGCGCTGGCGATGATGAGCGGGGCGGTCCTTCGCGGCGTCGGCGATGCCCGATTGCCGATGTACTCGACCCTTGCAGGCGGGCTGGTGAATGCGGTGCTCGACCCGATCTTCATTTTCTGGCTCGATATGGGCATCGATGGCGCCGCCTGGGCTTCGGTGGCGGCCCGGCTCGTGGTCGCGTTCGTGGCGATGTACGGCGTCGTTACCAAGCACCGCTTTGTCACCCGACCCTCGGTGTGCCGGCTGCGGCATCAGGTTCCGGTGATCGCCGCCATCGCCCTGCCCGCCCTTTTGACCAATATCGCCACCCCTGTCGGCAATGCCTATGTCACCTGGGCGCTGGCCCCTTACGGCGACAGCGTCATGGCGGGCTGGGCGGTGGTAGGCCGCCTTATCCCGGTGGCTTTTGGGGTCATATTCGCCCTTTCGGGCGCCATCGGTCCGATCTATGGCCAGAATTTCGGCGCCAAAAATTATGACCGGGTGCGCCGGGCCTATACCGACGGACTGATTTTCACTACCGCCTTTGTCATCGTGGTTTCGGTGATTTTATTCGTGATCCAAGACTTTATCATCGCCAGTTTTTCTCTTCGCGGAGAGGGTGCCGCCCTGACGGCGCTCTTCTGCACCTGGCTGGCCCCCAGTTTCGGTTTCGCCGGCGTATTGTTCGTCACCAATGCTGCCTTCAACAATCTGGGACGGCCAAAACTGGCAACGGCATTCAACTGGGGCCGGGCCACCATCGGCACCGTGCCCTTTGTCTATGCCGGGGCGGTTGTGGCCGGCGCGCCCGGAATATTGTCCGGCTATTTTATCGGCGGCCTGGTTTTCGGTGTTGGCGCGATCTGGATGGGCTATCGGGTCATCGGACAATTGGGCGGCGGCATACCTCCCCCCCCCGGACCGCCAACTGGCCCGCTGCTTAACCCGCGCCGGCCACTGTGGCCATTCTCCTCGCGCCGGATCTAACGGCGTTATGCGTTCTGCTCGAAACGATCTAACATAGTGCCGGACCGATCCTGCGGGATCGGTCAGTCCCATTTTTCAGGGGATCAACAACCCATGTGCCTTTCAGCTTCGGTCAGTTTCACCGCGAGCGGTCTTCTGGTGGTAGGCGGCGCCTTTGCCAGTTGGAAGGCCTGGAACATCAACACCCGATATCTGCCGATTGGGTTGATGCCGGTCTTCGCCGGCACCCAGCAGTTTTTCGAAGGATATGTCTGGGTGGGGATGAATGCCGGCGACCCCGCCACCGTCCTGTGGAGCGCCTTGGGCTATATTTTCTTCACCTGGTTCATGTGGCCGATATGGATCCCCTTTTCAGTCTATGTGCTTGAGCCTGCGGACAGCCCGAACAAGATCTGGTTCGGGATATTCACGGCAATCGGCACCGGATTTGGCATCCTGCTCTATGTGCCGCATCTGCTGAATCCCGACTGGGTCAGCGTCACCATCAACCGTGATGCGCTGGCCTATGAGGGGACCATGCTGCTCGACTACATGATGCCGCGCGAGATCACCTACCTGATCTATCTCTTCCTGATTGTCGTTCCGCCGCTGATGTCCAGATATTTGCATGTCAAATATTTTGGCCTCACCCTTATCGCGATAATTGCCATCGATATTGCGCTGCTGCGCTATGCCTATATCTCGTTTTTCTGCCTGCTCGCCGGGCTGGGAACCGTGCATCTGATCTACATTATCCTGCGCAACAAATGCGCCCGGGAGTGCCCAAAACTGTTTGCGTAGAAATTCTATGCCCGGGCGGTTTCTTCTTCTTTTTTTGATTTGAGTCTCACGCCATCCCGCTCCCCCACCCGGCCACCCCATAGATTGTATCCTGGGGGTGGCCGGGTGGGGGAGCGGGATGGCGTGAGACTCAAATCAAAAAAAGAAGAAGGCGCACGAGTGGGGGCTCGCGCGCCTTCAGTTTTGCGATTCACCATGCGAGGGCTTCACCCGCATGGGTTTTCGCAAAAAGGGATTTGGCGAAGATCCCGGCGGGATCAGCGTCGTCCGGCGCCGGGCAATGCCCTGGCCGCGGCCATGCGCCACACTCTGGACCGGGCGCGCGCCAGGTCGTCAAGGGCGATCAGCGGGTTACGGTCCAGAGGAAGGTCGTGGGCCCATTGCAGATCCATCCTGGTAATGCCGATATCGCTCAGCATGTGGTCGTCCAGAGCCTCAAGCCGGGTCAGTTTGGTCCGACGCCACAAATTGGACATCCGATTGAGAAGGGCCGCCACAACACCGGCATGCTCGATATCGCCACCGGTATTGGCGAAAACAGACGACGCTTGATTGTGAAAAGTGCTTTTGGACATATCCGTTCTCCATCGTTGGGCGCCCGGCGGCTTGGTGTCCGGGCGCTGCCGGGTCCGCCACCCCCGGATGGGTTGACTTCACTGACCTTCATTGAAATGGCATCGCGGGATTGATTTATCAAACGAATGTTTGTTATGGTTTGTATTCATTTCCCTGATGTATCGGGCAGGCCATGATCACCTTCGACAGCGACCATTTGAAGACCTTCACCGCCATCGCGGAGACGGGCAGTTTCTCCCGCGCCGCGACACGGGTGCACAAAACCCAGTCGGCGGTGAGCATGCAGATGAAGCGGCTTGAGGAGACCGTCGGCCGGGCGCTTTTCCTTAAAGAGGGCCGCCGCAACAGACTGACGCGCGAGGGGGACCGGCTGCTCGACTACGCCACGCGGCTGGTGCGGCTCAATGAAGAGGCGGCGCGGGCATTTTCGGCCCCCAGCCTTACCGGGATGGTGCGCCTTGGGACGCCGGACGATTACGCCGACCGCTTCCTGCCCCCGGTTCTGGCCCGGTTCGTGCGCAGTCATCCCGGGGTCGAGCTTGAGGTTCTGTGCGAGCCGTCCATCAAGCTTACCCGGTCCGTCGCCAAGGACGAGCTTGACCTGGCGATCATTACCCAGTGCGACAGCGATCCGGTGGGCCAGGTGATCAGGCGCGAGAACCTCTTATGGGTCACCTCCCAGCGCGCTTGTGTCCACACCAGCGATGTCGTTCCCATGGCGCTGGGCCCGACGAGCTGCTGCTGGCGGCAGGCCTCCGAGATCGCACTTAACGATGCCGGAAAAAGCTATCGCGTCGCTTTTACCAGCGCCAACGCCACCGCCAACACCGCCGTGGTGCTCTCCGGGCTGGCCGTGTCGGTGTTTCCCGAAAGCGCGGTACGGCCCGGCATGACGATCCTTGAGCCGGCCGACGGGTTTCCGCCCCTGCCACCTTGCGAAGTTGCCCTTCTGCGCGGGACCAACAAAACCTCCGAACCGGTGGCCGCCCTTGCCGACCACATCGTGGAGCTCCTGGGTAACCATACCGAACGCCGCGTTGCGGACATCGACATGCATTGAAGACGCTGGCATTGAGGGTACCGATGAGATCTCGTTAGGCAGTTTACTCAAATCAGGTGGTTTTCGACATGATTTTGGCGCTAAAGTCAGGTTAGATGAATGGTAACGAGGTTGTTCATCGGCGGTTCAGGCGCGAGCTGACATTAATGATCGAACAGTCGGACAGGTTCCCAAACAGGTCCAAACGCAATCTAGGCGCCCAACGACTGATCCCGAGCCTCAAGAGGGCCGGTTGCTGAATTGGGCGAAATTTGGAGGTGGAGAAAATGAAGGCGATCAAGACAAAAGTGGTTACGACACTTTTCGGCGCGGCGGCGGCAATGGCCATGGTCAGTTTCGCAACCCCGTCACAGGCGCAGTTCTGCGTTGGCAATGCCATCGAATGCGGCCTTCTGGGCGCTGGCGCCGGCGGCGGCCTCGGGGCGGCTCTGGGCGGACGCAAGGGCGCCCGGACAGGTGCGGCCATCGGTGGTGTTATCGGCGTGCTCCAGGGGGCCGAGAACCGGCGCCGCCAGCAGGCAGCTCCGGCATATGTCCGGCCACACCGGCGGGCACCGGTCCGGACCTATCGTCCGCGTCCGCGCGCCATTTCGACCCAGCTTACGGCCGATATCCAGTATTCGCTGACCAATCTGGGCTATAATCCCGGTCCGGTCGATGGCGTTATGGGCCGCAACACCCGCAGAGCGGTGAAGGAATATCAACAGGACAACGGTCTTCTGATGGATGGCCGGATCTCCAACGCCCTGCGACAGCATTTGCGGGCCAACGGCGGCTGATTGCTTAAACTCAGCTGATACCGACAAACACGAAGCACCCGCCAGGATCCGGCGGGTGCTTTTTTTTGGCGGCCCAGCCGCCCTCAATAGGCGTATTCGGTAAAGACCTGATCGATATCGCCGCCCCAGCTCCCATGGTATTTTTCGAGCATTTCTTCCGCCGGTGTGCGGCCTTCCTCGACGACGACCTCAACCGCATTGAGAAAATGCTCCTCATTGTCGCCAAAACAATCGGTGCGCGCCCGCGCATTGAGGCCGGCGCGGGAAATCTCGATAAAATCCGCCGCTATATCGGCCACTTTACGCCCACCGATTTCAGCTTCAAGCGCCTGGGCCGGCACATCCCGGCGTAGTTTCTCGCGCGCCTCCCCCGTCCAGTCCTTGACCAGGTCCCAGGCCGCATCAAGACTGGCGCCGTCGTAAAACACCCCGACCCACAGCGCCGGCAGGGCGCACAGGCGCCGCCATGGGCCGCCATCGGCGCCGCGCATCTCGATATAGCGTTTAAGGCGCACATCGGGAAAAAGCGTCGTCAGATGGCTTTCCCAATCGGCCATATTGGGCTTCACTCCGGGCAGGGCGTCCAGCTTGCCGTCAAGAAAATCGCGGAACGATGCGCCGGCGACATCGATGTATTTGCCCTTGCGGGCAACAAAATACATCGGCACGTCGAGGGCATAATCGACGTAACGCTCAAAGCCCATGCCGTCCTCGAAGACAAAAGGCAGCTGGCCGGCACGCGCCTCGTCAGTATCGAGCCAGACATGGGCGCGGGTGGACAACATGCCACTCGGTTTGCCCTCGACAAACGGGGAGTTGGCAAAAAGCGCCGTGGCGATCGGCTGCAGGGCCAGGGACGTCCGCAGCTTTTTCACCATGTCGGCTTCGTCGCTGAAGTCGAGATTCACCTGAACCGTGCAGGTGCGATACATCATATCGAGACCGGAGCCGCCCACTTTAGGCATGTAGCGCGACATGATGGCGTAGCGGCTCTTGGGCATGGAAGGCACATCTTCAAGCTGCCATTTTGGCGAAAACCCAAGACCGAGAAAACCAAGATCAAGGCCGCTGGCAACCTCGCGGACCTGGTGCAGATGGGTATGAACCTCGTCGCAGGTCTGATGCAGGTTTTCCAGCGGCGCGCCGGACAGCTCAAGCTGGCCACCGGGCTCAAGCGAAATCCCGCCACCGACCGATGCAGGAGCTTGAAGACCGATAATCTTGCCGTCCTCGACGATCGGCGACCACCCGAATCGATCCCGCAAACCTTCGAGCAGGGCGCGAATGCCGTTTGTCCCCCCATAGGCGACGGGTGAAAAATCGGCCCGGTGAAAACCAAATTTCTCGTGCTCGGTGCCGATGCGCCAGGCACTTTTCGGCTTGGAGCCGGACTCAAGATAGGCGGCAAGCTGGTCGCGGCACTCAATCGGCGGCAGATCGGTTTCAACAACGGCCAAGAGAAATTCCTTCCCTGATGTAGCCCCGATCGCCCGGATTTGTCTCCGGGGGCAACAGGCTCGATCGGACGGCCAACATTGGCCGGAGGACGACAACAGATTGAATATTAGGCGACCGGCGCGCGGATACAAGCGCCTTGCAGTTTTCGGCTGCGCGATGAAGGCGCTGGATTTTCCACAAATTGACCGGTAGGACCATGGGAAAACCGCAACCTAAAATGGCCCGTGACGATGCCCCCGCCACATCCCGAACCCAGCCCGCCAGCCGATACCGTCAAAGGCCATTGGGTCGATCGCACCCTGCCGAGCTGGGCGCGGCCCTACGCCCGTCTGGCGCGCCTGGACCGACCCATCGGAACCTGGCTGCTCATGTGGCCGTGCCTGTGGGGTGTCGCGCTGGCGTCCGCGGCGGGGGGGCTGGCGCCGGACTGGCGGTTACTGTTGGCGTTCGCCATCGGCGCGATGGTCATGCGCGGGGCGGGCTGCACATTCAACGACATTGTCGATCGCGATATCGACGCCAGGGTGAAGCGGACCGCATCGCGGCCACTGCCCAGCGGTCAGGTCAGCCTCACCGGGGCCTGGGTCTTTCTGGTTGGCCAATGCCTGGTGGGACTGGCGGTGCTGGTCCAGTTCAACACGTTCACGATTTTGCTGGGGCTGGGCTCGCTCGTTCTGGTCGCCATCTACCCGTTCATGAAGCGCTTCACCTACTGGCCGCAAGTGTTCCTTGGCCTGGCGTTCAACTGGGGCGCGCTGATGGGCTGGAGCGCGGTTACGGGCACCCTTGCCACCCCGGCCATTCTCCTTTACCTGGCCGGGATATTATGGACCCTTGGCTATGACACCATCTATGCCCACCAGGATAAGGAAGATGACATCCTGATCGGGGTCAAATCCACCGCCCTTCGTTTCGGTGCCGCCAGCCGCATATGGATCGCCGGATTTTATGGCGGCTTCATCATCCTTGGTGGATTTTCGTTTTCCGCCGCAGGTTTGGGCTGGCCCGCCTATGCCGGTCTTGCCGCAACCGCCGCCCATCTGGGCTGGCAGGTCGCAAAACTCGATATCGGCGACGGCGCCGGCTGCCTGACGCTCTTCCGGGCCAACCGCGACACCGGCGCGTGGCTTTTTGCCGGTCTGGTTCTGAGTGGCGCATTGGCTGGCGGTTCGCGGTAGTGTCACTTGAAGACATCGCTGCCCCGCCGGGCTATAGATGATCCATTATTTTCCAAAATTTTCGCATCAGCGCGAGGATCATGAACAAAAAAGATAACAACGAGCTTCTCGCCATTGCCCAGGCAGCCCTTGACCGGGCCCGCCGCTTTGGCGCCGATGCCGCCGATGTCGATGTCGTCGATGGCCGGTCGGTTTCGGCCACCTCGCGCCTTGGAAAAATGGAGGACGTCAGCCGGGCCGAGGGCCAGGATCTGGCTTTGCGGGTCTTTGTCGGCCAGTCGAGCGCCGTGGTGTCCACCAATGACTTTTCCGCCCCCACCCTTGATGGCCTAGCCGAGCGGGCCGTCGCCATGGCGCGCCTGGCGCCCGCGGACGAGTATGCTGGGCTGGCCGAGGCGGCGCTGCTGGCAAGCTCCTGGCCCAACCTTGATCTTTTCGACCCCACCAGCCCCGATGCCGATGCCCTGTTCGCCATGGCCCTTGAAACCGAGGATGCGGCCCGGGGGGTGAAAGGCATCACCAACTCGCTCGGGGCCTCGGCGGGAGCCTCCCACCGCACCGCGGTGCTGGCGACCAGCGCGGGCTTTTCGGGATGCTTTGAAGGCTCGCGGTTTTCGGTTTCCGCCGGGGTGGTCTCGGGTACCGGCACGGGAATGGAAAACGACTATGCCTACAGCTTGGCCCGCCATCTTGCCGATGTCGACCCCGCCGGGGCCATCGGCCTTGAAGCGGGAAGCCGGGCGACAAAACGCGCCAACCCCAAAAAACCGGCAACCTTCTCCGGCACGGTTGTCTTTGAGCCGCGCATCGCCCGCATGCTGGTTGGCCATCTGGCCGGTGCGATCAACGGCCGGGCAGTATCGCGGGGAGCCTCGTTCCTCAAATCGAAAATGGGCGAGCAGGTGTTTGCGCCCGGCGTCTCGGTGCTCGACGACCCATTGCGGCCACGAGGAACCGCCTCCCGGCCTTTCGACGGCGAGGGGCTGGCCGCCAGGCAAGTTGCCCTGGTGACCGACGGGAAATTACAAAGCTGGATCCTCGATCTGGCCAGCGCAAGACAACTGGGGCTCGCCCCCACCGGCCAGGCCTCGCGCGGCGGCGGCACACCGGGACCCTCGGCGGCCAATCTTTATCTTGAGGCCGGTACCGCCTCCAAGGCCGACCTGATCGGCACCATCGATGACGGGGTATTCATCACCGATCTGATCGGCATGGGGGTCAATATCGTCTCGGGCGACTATAGCCGTGGCGCCAGCGGCTTTCTCATCGAAAACGGTGAGATCACCCACCCGGTCAGCGGCTTCACCATTGCCGGGCATCTGACCGAAATGTTCACCCGCGCCGTGCCCGCCAATGATCTGGAGTTCAAATACGCCACCAATGCGCCGACGGTCGCAATTGAGGGGATGACCATTGCCGGCACCTGATCTGGCCCGCGATTTCGCCCTGGCTGAAGCCGCGGTCCGGGAGGCGGGCACCCTGGCGCGGGCGCATTTCCATGCCGCGCCGAAAATCTGGACCAAGGAAGACGACAGCCCGGTCAGCGAAGCCGACAAGGCGGTCGACCGGCTGTTGCTCGGGCGCCTTACCGGCCCCCGGCCCGGCTATGGCTGGCTGTCGGAGGAAACGGCGGACGCACCGACGCGACTCACCCGCTCTTGCGTATGGATCGTCGATCCGATCGACGGCACCCGCGCCTATCTGAACGGCCACCGCGAATGGGTGATTTCCGTTGCCCTGGTCCAGGATGGCGCGCCGGTGCTGGGGCTGATCTACAACCCGATGCACGAGCAGATGTTCACCGCCATCGCCGGGGGCGGCGCCAGGCTGAACGGCCGGCCGATTGCTGTTTCGGCAACGCCCCGGATGGAAGGCTGCCGCCTCCTCGCCAATGCCGGGCAGATGAAAAACCGGCGCTGGACCGCGCCCTGGCCGCAGATGGACGTTCAGCGCTACAACGCCCTTGCCTACCGCATCGCCATGGTGGCCATGGGCCGGTACGACGCCACCTTGACCTTTTCGCGCTTCCACGAGTGGGACGTTGCCGCCGCCGATCTCATCCTTACCGAGGCCGGGGGCGCGCTGACCACCTTTGAAGGCGAACGGTTTGTCTATAATCAGGCGACACCGAGGCTCAAAAGCGGGGTTGCGGCCAACCCGGTTCTGGCGGCGGCGTTCGTGGCTTTCATTGCCCGCAGCGGGAAGGATTGAGTGTCTTGAGGAGAAATATTCGATGACCAAAACACCGGAACGGCAATTGCTGCACCTTGTATTCGGCGGTGAACTTGAAACCCTTGGCCGCCCCCATTTCAAGGACGTCAAGAACCTCGATATCGTCGGTATATTTCCCAATTACAGTACCGCGTGCGACGCCTGGCGCGCAGCAGCCCAGCGCACCGTCGACAGTGCCCACACCCGCTATTTCGTGGTCCATATCCACCACCTGCTGGACCCCGAAACCGGCGAAGCGCTCGAACAGGACTAACGCTTGTCTCCCAAATGTGGACACCGGCGATGACCGGACACCGGGCGCAATCAAGAAAAATGCCCCTTGCCAACAAGGCCTACCGCCTTGCCATGAGCGCCCTTGGCCTGGTCGCCGAGCCCTACCTGGCCTGGCGCGCCCGCAAGGGCAAGGAGGACCCCGACCGCAAGGACGAGCGCTTTGGCCGCGCCGGAACCCCGCGACCGCAGGGGCGCATCGGCTGGATCCATGCCGCCAGCGTCGGCGAATCGGTCTCGGTCCTGCCGCTGATCAAGCGCCTTTTGGATTTCGGCGACATCGATCATCTGGTGGTGACCACCGGCACGGTCACCTCGGCGGAAATCATGGCCGCGCGGCTGCCAGCGGGGGCGGTGCATCAGTATGTGCCGCTCGACTGCCCGTCCTTTGTCGCCGGATTTATCGACCACTGGCGGCCGGACTTCGCCATGTTCGTTGAGTCCGAAATCTGGCCGAACATGTATGCGGCCCTGGAGCAGCGCCAGATCCCCGCCGCCATCATCAATGGCCGCATGTCGGCCCGGAGTTTCAAGGGCTGGCAGCGGCACCGGGGGTTCATGTCCCGGGTGCTGGCGACAACTGAAATCTGCATTGCCCAGAACCTGGGCTACGCCCACCATTTTGCCCAGTTGGGCGCCCCCAATGTTGTGGCCCTGGGCAATATCAAATTCGACAGCCCGCCCCTGCCGGCCTCCGAAGGCGATCTGAGCCGTCTTGTGGAGCTGACAAAATTGCGGCCCGTGTGGCTCGCCGCGTCCACCCATCGGGGCGAGGAGGAGGCGATCGCCGACGTCCACATCTCGATGCGCGACAAATATCCCGATCTTCTGACCATACTGGCGCCGCGCCACCCCGAACGCGGCGAGGAGGTGGCAACCCTGCTCGAAGACCGCTGGCTGGCCACGGCGCGACGCTCGACGGGGGCCGAGCCGCGGGCCATGATCGATGTCTATGTCGCCGACACCATCGGCGAGCTTGGATTGTTCTACCGGCTTTGCCCCTTTGCCTTCATCGGCGGCTCCCTCACCGGGATCGGCGGACACAACCCGGTCGAGGCGGCAAACCTGGAATGCGCCGTCCTTCACGGACCGCACATACAAAATTTCCGCGATATGTTCGAAACCTTCGATGCCGCCGGCGCGGCCCTGGAAGTTGCCGATGCCGGGCAGCTTTTCACATATGTCGACCAGCTGACCGCCAACCCGGCCCAGGCCAAAACCATGGCGGCAGCGGGGGGCGAGGTTTTGCGCGTCAATGCCGGCGCGCTTGACCGGGCCATCGCCGCCCTTGGACCGATCCTTGCCCCGCGCCGGGCACAAAATGGCTAAGGCGCCCAGGTTCTGGGACCGGCCTGCGGGACCAATGGCGCTGGCGCTTAAGCCCGCCGGGGCGATTTATACCCTCGGCGCCCGCTTGCGCGATGCGATGACACGGCCCTTTCACGCCTCGGTGCCGGTGGTCTGCATTGGCAATCCGACCCTTGGCGGGGCGGGCAAGACCCCAACCGCTGTGGCCGTTGCCCGCGCTCTGGCCACCATGGGAATGGCGCCCCATTTCCTCTCGCGCGGGTATGGCGGCAAACTTACCGGCGCAACTGACGTCGATGCAAAACATCATTCCGCCGCCGATGTCGGCGACGAACCCTTGCTGCTCGCACGCCACGCGCCAACCCATGTGAGCCGCGACAGGGTGGCGGGGGCCAGACAAGCCGCCGCCGCCGGGGCGAATGTCATCGTCATGGATGACGGGTTCCAGAACCCGACCCTTCACAAGGACGTCTCGTTCCTGGTCATCGATGGCGCCGGCGGGGTCGGCAACGGACTGGTTTTCCCCGCCGGACCTTTGCGGGCGCCTCTTGGGGGACAGATAGCCCGCGCCGATGCCCTTGTCGTCGTTGGACCGGGCGCCGGCGGGGAGGCTGTCGCCGAGGAGGCGCGTTCAGCCGGAGTGCCGGTGTTGCTTGCCAGTTTGCGGCCCGATCCGGCGGCCCGCATTCTCAAGGGGATGCCGGTGTTCGCCTTTTCGGGCATCGGCCGGCCGGCAAAGTTCCTGGAGACCCTGGCGGGGCTGGGAGCCCGGATCGCCGGGCATCGGGATTTCGCCGATCACCACGGCTACCGCGCCGCCGACATCGCCCAAATCAAGACCCTGGCCAACAAAAGCGGTGCCAAAACGATCGTGACGACCGAGAAGGATTATGTGCGCCTGGATGAGGGCAACGATCCAGGAGGCCGGTTTCGCGCCGGGGTGATGCCCGTGCCCGTGAGCCTCAAGTTCGCCGATCCGGCCAAACTCGCCGATCTGCTGGCGCCGGTACTGCCGGCGATGCCCCGGCCCGAGGCCCGTGCTCAGGCTTCCCCGGACCCTTCCAGATAGCGCCTGGTGGCGATTTCGGGCGTGGCGTAGGCCTCCTGCAAATCGGCGTTCCAGTAGCGCAGGTCTTCCAGCGGGATGCGGGCACCACTGACCGCGCACAGGACATAGCGGCCCGACCTGACCACGGTGTAGTCGTTTTGAAGATAACGAAGCCTGGCCTCGCCACCGGCACCAAAATTGCTCTCAAAACGGTTCATGGCATCGCCCGCGCCGTTCAGGCGCGTTCCTCGTCAAATCACTTGGCGTCTCACATAGCGCTTTGGGCGCAAAAGTTCCAGTTCCCGGAGATCAGAAAAGTGTTCCCTGATTGCCGTCGCCACCCTTGCCTCCCTTGCCATCCGGTTTTTTTTCGACCGCCGATCGCGTAAGCGGCATCGCGCCGATAACCTTTGCGTTCACATCGCCATCGGCCAGGGTCACAAGAATATCAGCCGCTTTGCGGGCCGCCGCCGCTGTGCGGATGAGCCCACCTTTGGCGTCGCGCACCAGTGCGTAGCCACGCGCCAACACCGCTTTGTGGCCCAGGGAGGAAAAAAGCTGGCCAAGGGTTTTGATATGCCCGGCGCGATCCGCCAGATCGCGGGCAAGGGCCGCTTTCATCCGACGGTCGAGTTCGGCCAGCCGGCGTCTTTCGGCGGTGTTGCGCTGGACAAGGGGCCGGGAAGACAATCGCCCGGCAATGGCCCCAAGACGCCCGTCGAGGCGGGCCAGGCGCTGGCGGGCGGCGGCGGCGGCACGTCCGGCCATTCCGGCAACGACCCCGCGGCGGATGCCGATCTGGCCTTTCAGATGCGCCGGCGAGCCTTGCGCTGAGGCGCGGGTGAAACGCTCGCGGTGCCGGTGCAGGGAGGCGGCCAGCCCCTGGGCGAGGCCGGACGTTGCCGCATCGAGCCGCTGACGCGGGATGGCGAAAAGTTCCGCCCGGCGCGGCAGGCCCCCGGCGGCGGCATCGAGCCGGGCGCGGGCTTCGGCCACAAGACGCGCCATGGCCCGCCCGCGCCGGGCGGCCAATTCCTCGACCCGCACGATGAGCTCGCGCCGCACCGGCACCGCCAGCTCCGCCGCCGCCGTGGGCGTGGGCGCGCGGACATCGGCGGCATGGTCGATCAGGGTCACATCGGTCTGATGGCCCACGGCGGAAATCAGCGCAATGGTGCTGGCGGCGGCGGCCCGCACCACCGCCTCGTCGTTAAACCCCCAAAGGTCCTCAAGACTGCCCCCGCCCCGGGCGACGATGATGAGATCGGGCCGGGGCGGGGTTCCGCCTGGGGCAAGCCCGTTGAAACCGCCTATCGCCATTGCCACCTCGTCCCCCGAGCCCTCACCCTGCACCCGCACCGGCCACACCAGAACGTGGGAAGGAAACCGGTCGGCGAGGCGGTGGAGAATATCGCGAATGACCGCGCCGGTGGGCGAGGTGACGACACCGATGACCCGCGGCAGGGCCGGCAGCTTGCGTTTTGCCGCAGGATCGAACAGCCCCTCGGCGGCAAGCTTGCGCTCCCGTGCCTTGAGCAACGCCAGAAGCGCGCCCTCCCCCGCCGGCTCCAGGCGGTCGATGACGATCTGATAACTCGACCGCCCCGGATAGGTGGTGACCTTGCCGGTGGCGATCACCTCCAGCCCCTCCTCGGGCTTTATCGACAGACGCTGAAACACCCCGCGCCAGATAATGGCATCAATCTTGGCTTTTTCGTCCTTGAGGGCGAAATAACAATGGCCGCTGGAATGGGGCCCGCGATAGCCTGAAACCTCGCCGCGCAGACGCACATAGCCAAAGGCGTCCTCGACGGTGCGCTTGATGGCGCCGGACAGCTCCGAGACGGTCAGCTCGACGGTGTTGCTGTCTTGAGTGGTGGCTTTGGGCAAGGCGGGCTCATTTCAGGTCGATGTGGATTGACCGGCTCGGCCACAATGATAGAAGACCGAGGCTGAGGTCCAGAACGATTTTCCGATTTCGGCGACTGTTGAGGCTAAGGTTATGAACGTGCTTCTCATCGGCGGTGGCGGGCGCGAACACGCCCTGGCCTGGGCCATGGCAAGATCACCCCTGCTGACGGCGCTCTATGCGGCACCGGGCAATGGCGGAATTGCGGCCATTGCCACCCTGGTCGATCTTGACGAAAACGACCACGGGGCAGTGATCGCCTTTTGCCGAACCTGCGAAATCGGCCTGGTCGTCATCGGCCCCGAGGCGCCCCTGGTCGGCGGGCTGGCCGATGCGTTGAACGCCGCCGGGATCAGGGTTTTTGGCCCCTCGGCGGCAGCGGCGCGGCTGGAAGGCTCCAAGGGGTTCACCAAGGCGCTGGCGATCGAGGCCGGGGTGCCCACCGGCGAATATGCCTGGCTCGACACCGAAGCCGATGCAGCCGCCTATCTGCACGGGCTGGACGAGGGCCATCTGGTGATCAAGGCCGACGGGCTGGCCGCCGGCAAGGGTGTTTTCATGTGCGAGACCCTTGCCGAAGCGCAAGAGGCGATCGCCGCCATTTTCGGTGGCCGGTTTGGCTCTGGTACAAGTGTCGTCATCGAGGAATGGCTCAAGGGCGAGGAGGTCAGTTTTTTCGCCCTGTGCGACGGCGATACGGTTTTGCCCCTGGGCTCGGCCCAGGACCACAAGCGCGCCTTTGATGGCGACACCGGCCCCAACACCGGCGGCATGGGCGCCTATTCCCCGGCGCGGGCCCTGACCCCGGAGCTTGAAGCGCAAGTGATGAACCGCATCGTGCGGCCGACGGCAAGAGCCTTGGCGGCGCGGGGCACGCCGTTTTGCGGGGTGCTTTTTGCCGGCCTCATGCTCACCGACGAGGGGCCGATGCTGCTTGAATACAACGTCCGCTTTGGCGACCCCGAAGCCCAGGTGCTGATGATGCGCCTTAAAAGCGATATTCTGGAGCTGATGCTGGCCACCGCCGAAAACCGTCTTGCCGGTCACAAGCCAATATGGCGGCAGGACGCCGCTTTGACCGTGATCATGGCGGCCAGGGGCTATCCTGGTCCATATGACAAGGGCAGCGCCATTGGCGGACTGGAAGCCGCCACCAGATTACCGGATGTTGAAATCTTCCATGCCGGAACCAAATGGCGCAACGGCGAGTTTATCGCCACCGGCGGACGGGTTCTGGGCGTAACGGCGACGGGGGCCACCTTAACCCAGGCCCAGGCCCGCGCCTACGAGGCGGTCCGCGCCATCAACTGGCCCGGCGGCTTTTGCCGGGATGACATCGGCTGGCGCGACATCGCCCGCGAGAAGGAGGAGGATCAGAGCCATGACGATTGAGCTTTTTCCCGACTTTGAAGCCATGACCCTGGAAGGCGACGGCGCCGATATTTTCCTTCGTCTGGGGGGCGAGGGCCCACCCCTGCTGCTGCTGCACGGCTTTCCGCAAACCCATGTGATGTGGTCCAAAGTGGCGGGCACGCTGGCGCGGGAGTTCACCGTGGTCGTGCCGGATCTGAGGGGCTGCGGCGCCAGCTCATGCCCCGACCCCGATAACGGCCACACCGCTTATTCCAAGCGCGCCATGGGCCGGGACATGGGCGTGGTCATGGCCGAACTGGGTCATGACCGCTTTGCGGTGGTCGGGCATGACCGGGGCGGACGGGTCGCCTACCGCATGGCGCTGGACGCCCCTGAAACCATCGAGCGCATCGCGGTGCTGGACATTGTGCCGACCCACGACATGTGGTGCGAACTTAACAAGCAGACCGCGCTTTTAGCCTATCACTGGATGTTTCTGGCCCAGCCCTATCCGATGCCCGAAATGCTGATTGGCGCCACGGCGCGGGAGTTTGTTGATTTCACCCTGGCAAGCTGGACCGGGAGCAAAGACCTTGCGGCCTTTTCCCCCGGCGCCCTGGATGCCTACCGGAGCAGCTTTTGCCGGCCCAAAACGATCCGCGCGATGTGCGAGGACTACCGCGCCGGTGCCACCTGCGACCACGAGGCGGACATCGCCGACCTTGAAAGGGGGGCAAAAATCACCGCGCCGCTGGCCGTGATCTGGGGCGATAAGGGCATCCCGGACGCCACCGTGGCCTCGCCACTTGCGACCTGGGCCAAGTGGGCCGACACGGTTTCAGGCGGACCGATCCCCTCAGGCCATTTCCTCGCCGAGGAGAACGGCCCGGCGCTCCTGAAATTGTTGCTGCCGTTTCTCAAGGCCAATTGACGCGGGCACAAAGCTCTGGTTCATGGGTGCCGCACCGGCGCTTGGGATTTTGCGGTTGATGACATGAACAAAACCGACCGATCGGCCCCCCTTCGGACTAAGAGCAGCCCTTCCATCGGCATCGCCCTGGGCGGTGGCGGCGCCCGCGGGTTTGCCCATATTCACGTGATCGAGGCAGTGGTGGAGATGGGCCTGCGTCCCGCGATCATGTCGGGCACCAGCATCGGGGCGGTGGTTGCGGCAGGTTTTGCCACCGGCATCGACGCCAGGGAGATGCGCGACTATGCGACACGCCTGGTCGGCAGCTACAAAAAGGCCCTCAAAGTGCTGATTACCAAGCGGCCGATGGGCGTTCTGGAGCTGTTTGATTTTCGTAAAACAGGCGGCGCCATTCTCAAGGGCGAAGCGGTGCTGGAACTGGCGCTGCCGGAGCTGCTGCAACAGTCCTTTTGCACCCTGACGATCCCGACAAAGGTGGTGGCCACCGATTTTTTCGCCCACCGCCAGAAGGTTTTCGACGCGGGGCCGCTGATGCCGGCCCTGGCGGCCAGCATCGCCCTGCCGTCGCTGCTTTCGCCGGTGCAAATCAATGGGCGCTATTTTGTCGATGGCGGCATGACCAACCCCCTGCCCTACGACGTCATTGAAAACCAAGCCGATATCATAATTGCCTGCGATGTCACCGGGGTGCGGGCGGTATCGGCGGACAAAGCCCCCTCGACCGCCGAGGTCCTCTTCGGCTCGATCCAGATCACCCTGCATGCCCTGGTCGAGGCCAAACTGGCCGTGCGGTCACCGCAGATATTGATCCAGCCGCCGATCGAGGAATTCCGGGTGCTCGATTTTTTCAAGCTGAATGAGATTCTCGAAGCCACCCGTGGCGTGAAGGACGAAGTCAAACGCAAACTGGACGCTGCCCTTGAGGCATATTCCCGATGAAGTCTCGCGCCATCCCGCTGGTTTTTGGTTGATGAAGTCTGTGCCATCCCGCTCCCCCACCCGGCCACCCCCAGGATACAATCTATGGGGTGGCCGGGTGGGGGAGCGGGATGGCACAGACTTCATCAGGCAAAGAGAGTGGCCGGGTGGGGGAGCGGGATGGCACAGACTTCATCAACGAAAAAACCAGCGGGAAAAAACCAGCGGGATGGCGCGGATTACCGCAATAAACCCATCAACCTCTACGAGAGGCAAAAAACCGCTTCATGAGGTCGGCCGCTTCGGTTTCTCCCAGATGGCCGTAAACCTCCGGGGCGTGGTGGCAGGTGGGGCTGGAGAAAAACCTTGGACCGTTTTCGACCGCGCCCTGCTTGATGTCCTCGGCGCCAAAATAAAGCCGGCGGATGCGGGCAAACGAGATCGCGCCCGCGCACATGGCGCAAGGCTCCAGGCTGACATAAAGGTCGCAGCCGGTCAGGCGTTCGGAGCCCAATTTTTTGGCGGCGGCGCGAATGGCCAGGATTTCGGCATGGGCGGTTGGGTCCAAGGTGCCGCGCATGGCATTGCGCGCTTCGCCCACGATGCGCCCGTCAGATGCGATCACCACGGCGCCGACCGGAACCTCGCCGGCATCGAAAGCCTCACGGGCCAACGCCAGAGCCCGGGCCATGGGAGCAGCTTTCACAGGGATAATTCTCCGAACCGTTGGGCTTTGTCATAACATGGGTGTGGTGCCGGCGTCCCAGGGTTGATACCAAGGGTTGAGATATCTTCGCCCCAGCCGGGCGCCGGTCTTCAAATCGCCGTCCGCAAGTTTCCGAAAGCCCCCGTAAAATCCCAGCCATGACAAAAGACCGCAAAACCGAGATCAAAGAGGCGGACGCGCCCGAACGCATCGCCAAGGTGATGGCCAGGGCGGGGCTGGCATCGCGCCGGGGGGCGGAGGCGATGATCGCCGAGGGGCGGGTGACGCTGAACGGCAAGCGCCTTGAGACCCCGGCGGTGACGGTGGGCCGCACCGACGATATCCGCGTCGACGGCAAAAGATTGCCCCGGCCCGAGCCGACGCGGCTGTGGCGCTACTACAAGCCCAGGGGCCTGCTCACCACCAATCGCGATGACGACGGCCGTGGCACCATCTTCGACAAGCTGCCCGAAAACCTGCCCAGGGTGATCAGCGTCGGTCGCCTCGACATGAACACCGAGGGGTTGCTGCTGCTCACCAATGACGGCGATCTGGCGCGTTATCTCGAACTTCCCGATACCGGCTGGCTCAGGCGCTACCGGGTGCGTGCCTATGGCCGGGTGGAGCAATCGGCGCTGGACACCCTGGCCAAGGGCCCGGTGATCGACGGGGTCGTCTATGGTCCGGTGATCGCCAAGGTCGAGCGGCATCAGGGCGACAATGTGTGGCTCACCGTCGATCTTCGCGAGGGCAAGAACCGCGAGGTCAAGCGGGTCCTCGCCACCCTGGGGCTGGCGGTCAACCGGTTGATCCGGGTCTCTTACGGCCCCTTTACCCTGGACCGGATGACCCGCGGCGAGGTCGGGGAAGTTCCAAGGCGGGTTTTGAGCCAGCAGGTGCCGGCGCGCTTTCGGCGGACGGCCGAAACCGGCGGCCAGGGCGAGGGCGCCCGCCCCCCGATGCGCAAACCGCCCGGCGGCGGACGACCGGCAAGGGGAGCAGAACCAATTGGACCAGGCGGCGGCAAACCCAAACGCGGAGGGCCACCCCGGTCGCCTTCGAGACCGCGCAAGGGCGGCGCCCGCCCCGGAGCGGCAAAACGGGGCGGCAGCGGTATTGGACGGAATGCGGATCGTCGGCGGTAGCGTCCGGGGCACGGCCCTGGCGACACCGAAAACCACGGCAACACGGCCGACGCCGGATCGTGTTCGCCAGGCGGTGTTCAACATTCTGGGCCATGGGGTGGCCGGATTTTCGTTCGAAGGCGCCCGGGTTCTGGACCTTTTTGCCGGCACCGGCGCCCTGGGCCTTGAGGCGCTGAGCCGGGGGTGCCCGTTCGCGGTTTTCATCGACGAGGATGCCGCCGCCAGGGCCCTCATTCGCGCCAATATCGAGCGCACCCATATGGTGGGCCGAACCCGGATTTCCCGGCGCGATGGCGCCAATCTCGGCCCGGTGGGCAAATCGGCGCCGTTCGATCTGGCCTTTGCCGACCCGCCCTACGGCCAGGGCCTGGGCATGGCCGCCGCCGCTTCGGCGCTGAAGGGCGGCTGGCTCAATCGGGGGGCGGTTTTTGTGGTCGAGGACGCCAGGGGGGCCGACTTCATCTGGCCCGAGGAGATCAAGGCCATCGACGAACGTGAGTATGGCGGCACGGCGATACATATCGGGCGGGTGGTGAAAACAACCCCCTCGTAGCGCGAGGGGGCGGAGCCGCCTCAGCGCCGTTCGAACAGTTTTTCGATATCGGCCAGATCAAGCTCGACGTAAGTCGGGCGGCCATGATTGCACTGGCCCGAGCCCGGGGTTGCTTCCATCTGCCGCAGGAGCGCGTTCATTTCCTCGGGCTTGAGGCTACGGCCGGTGCGGACCGAGCCGTGGCAGGCCATGGTGGCAAGGACGTAATCGAGGCGGGCGTCGATGCCGCCGCTTTGGTCGCCTTCGTCTTCGGTCTGGGCCAGGGCATCGGCCACATCGGCGAGGAGGCGGGGCACATCGGGCTGGCCCAGAAGAGCGGGGATCTCGCGCACCACCACCGCCTCGCCAAAATCCTCGACCACCAGGCCAAGCTCGGCAAGGTCCCGCGCGCCATCCACAAGGCATTGCCGGGCCTGGGGATCAAGGTCGACGACTTCGGGGATCAGCAGGCCCTGGGTCTGAACCCTCGCCTCGGCCCGCATCGCCTTGAGGCGCTCGTAAACAATGCGCTCATGGGCGGCGTGGGCGTCGATGAGCACCATGCCGGTGGCGGTTTCGGCGACGATATAATTGCCATGGATATGGGCCCTGGCGGCGCCAAGGGGGTAATCGCCCTCAGCTTCGATTTCGTGCCCGGGGTCAAGCTCGGCGGCGGTTGCGGCGGCAGGAGCGCTTAAGCCGGTCAAACGCGCCTGCGGGGCTTCGGCCATGCCAAAATAATCGCCCCGCCGGTCCGGTTTCATCGCAGCGGGCCAGGGTGGCCGGATGAGCCCCGCCCCCCGCGAGCCGCCACCGGGCCGGGCGAAAGCCAGCACATCGGCCGGGCTCTGGGCGGCGCGATGCCCCGCCGCGCCAAGGGCCTCGCGAACGCCGCCGACAATCAGGCCGCGCACCAGCCCCGGATCGGCAAAACGGACCTCGGTCTTGGCCGGGTGAACATTGACATCGACGTCCGGTGCCGGGATCGTCAGGTAGAGCACAACCGCTGCGTGCCGGCCGCGCGGCAGCAGGTCGCCATAGGCGCCTTTGAGGGCCCCGAGCAGCAAGCGGTCGCGCACCGGGCGGCCATTGACGATGAAATACTGCATCTGGGCATTGGCGCGGTTGAACGTCGGCAACCCGGCCAGCCCTTCAAGAAAAAACCCCTCCTTGCCGCGGCTGACCGGCACCGACCCGGCGATAAAATCGCTCCCCAACACCGCTTCCAGCCGCGCTTTCAGGGCCATGCCGCCCTTACCCCGCACCGGCCAGTCAAAACCCCTGACGCAATCGCTTTGAAAACCAAAGGCGATCTCAGGATGGGCCAGGGCCAGGCGGCGCACCAGGTCGATGGCGGCGAGGGTCTCGGTGCGGTCGGTTTTCAGAAACTTCAGCCGCGCCGGGGTGGCATAGAACAGATCGCGGCATTCAACCCTGGTGCCACGGTTGTGGGCCGCCGGGCGCGGGCCTTCGATGCGGCCGCCATCGACGGTAATGACATGGGCTTCACTTGCGCCAACCCCGTTTTGGGGCCGCGAGGTAATGGAAAGCCGGGCAACGGCGCCCATCGACGGCAAGGCCTCGCCGCGAAAGCCCAGGGTGCGGATGTCGACCAGATCGTCGCCGGGCAGTTTGGAGGTGGCATGGCGCAAAACCGCAATGGCGAGGTCGGCGGCGTCCATGCCGCAGCCATCGTCGGTAACCGCGATGAGGGTGCGGCCACCACCCTCAAGGGACACGGAAATGCGGCGGGCACCGGCGTCGATGGCGTTTTCGACCAGTTCCTTGACCACCGCGGCGGGGCGCTCGACCACCTCGCCGGCGGCGATGCGGTTGACCAGGTGCTCCGGAAGACGGCGAACGGCCATCGGGGGTGTCCCTTGGCAAGGGGTTGCGCGTTTTTTCGCGAATCGAAAAACGCCGATGCCCACAGCTTAAAGGGTGTCCCCCTTTATACCAGTGGCCCCGGCACCAAAATGCCAGGCAAAATCAGCTCTCCGGCTTCAGGGCGGCGATCGACGCCTCCTGGCCGACGGCAACGACGATGAGGCTATCGGTTTTGATCAGTTGGGCGGCGACGCGCTTCAGATCGTCCAGGGTCACCGCCTCGACCAGGCCGTTGCGTTTTTCGATGTAGTCGATGCCGAGGTCCTGGCGCTGGATGCCGGCCAGTTGACCCGCGATCTTGGAGTTGGTGTCAAAGCGCAACGGGTAGGCGCCGGTCAGGTAGGTCTTGGCGTCGTCGAGCTCGGTTTGCGTCGGACCGTCTTTGGCCATCCGGTCGAGTTCGGCGCGGATAACCTCCAGGGTCTCGGCCGCCCGTTCGGCGCGGGTCGCGGTGCCGCCAACCCAAAGGGCGGCGCGCTCGTAAGGCCGAAGCGAGGTCGATACACCATAGGCCAGCCCCCGTTTTTCGCGGACCTCTTCGTAAAGGCGCGAGGAGAAGCTGCCGCCGCCAAGAATGTGGTTGAGCACGAACGCAGGCACAAAATCGGGATCATGGCGCAGAAGGCCCTTGAAACCAAAACGAATGACCGTTTGCGGGGTGTTCATCGTCACGCCGGCAAAGCTGGCGCCGGCAATGGGCACCTGGGCGCCATCAGCCGGTATACCGCTCTGCCGGGGCAACTCGCCAAAGGTTTCATCCAGAAGGCGCGCCAGGGTCTTGGCATCGATATCGCCGACCACCGAGACCTTCATGCCTTCACGGCTGATCAGCCGGCGGTGGAAATCCTTCAAGTCCCCCGGTATCAACGCCGCTACGGTTTCGGCCGTCCCTTTGCGCGGGCGGGCGTATGGCACATCGCCCAGCGCCGCCTTGAGCCAGACGCGGCCGGCCACCGAACTGGCGTTCTGGGCGTCGCGCACGATCGCCGTCAAGATGTCACGCTTCATGCGTTCGACCGGCTCAGGGTCGAAACGCGGCACCGTCAGCGCCAGGCGCAACAGCTCAAACGCCGCGTCGCGATTTTCCGTCAGGGTTTTCATGGAGCCGCTGAAATCATCGCGGCCGGCCTCGAATGAAATCGAAATGGCCTTGTCGGTGAGGGCGCGGCGAAACCCGGCGCTGTCCAGGGCGCCAGCGCCTTCATCCAAGGTGGCGGACAACAGATACGCCAGCCCGCCCTTGCCTTGTGGGTCACTCGCCGAACCGCCGGCCCAGGACACCTCCAGGCCGATGATCGGCAGCCCGCGTTCCTCAACCAGCCAGGCCTCGATGCCGCCGGGGCTGATGACGCGCTGGATACTGGTTTGGGCCTGGGCCGGAAGCGCCATGACCAAAACTGTCGCCAAGGCGAACGAGGCTAAAAACAGGCGCTTGAGATTCAAGGTCATGACCGACCTCCCTCTTTTCCGGGGCCAGGTCCGGGGCGAAGCGTGCCCGTAACCGAGCGTTCAAGCTTGAGCCAGGCGCGCGCCGCGGCGACAACATCGCCCGCGGTCGCCGCCTTGACGTTTTCCGGCCAGGCTTGGGTCTGTTTAACGGTGAGCCCGGTGGTGAGGGCTGAGCCGAAACCACGAGCCATGTGGCTCTGGCTGTCCTGGGCGTAGATGGAGGCGGATACGACCGAGGTTTTGGCGCGTGTCAGTTCAGCTTCGGTCACGCCGTTTTTGACTATATCTCTCAAAGTGTCGTCAAGGGCGGCCTCAAGGGCGGCCAGATCGGCGCCCGGAGCCAGCGCCGCATAGATGGTGAACTCGCCGCTATCGAGGCGGACGCCGCGAAAATAGGCCCCGGCATCAACGGCAAGGGCGCGCTCGACAACCAGTTCGCGGTAAAGCCTCGCCGTCGAACCGCCGCCGAGAATTTCGGCCAGAAGCTCAAGCCCCTCGCCTTCGCCGCGTACCGCTGTGCCGAAGGACGGGGCCAGATAGGTGCGGGTCAGACGGGTCGAGCCGGCGCGCGGGTCGGTCATTTCGACGCGGCGCGGGGCGACCGACGGCGGCTCGGAGGGCCGGTTGCGAATCAGGTCAAGCTGGGCCAGGGGGGCGGGGTTTTTCACCTTGCCATAGGTGTCCTGGGCCAGCTTGCGCACCTCGTCGGGGGTGACATCGCCGGCAACAACGAGAATGGCCTTGGCCGGCATGTAATAGCGGCGATAGAACGCGGTGATATCCTCAAGGGTCAGCGCCTTGATTTCATGTTCCCAGCCAATGACCGGCCGCCCATACGGGTGGTTCTGATAGAGCGCCGCGGTGGCCTGCTCGGACAAAAGCGCGCCGGGGCGGCTGTCGGTGCGGCTGGCGCGTTCCTCAAGCACGACCTGGCGTTCGGTTTCGACATCAGCCCGGGTAAGTTTGAGCCCGGTCATGCGGTCGGCTTCGTAAGCCATCAATATCCCCAGCCGGTCACGGGCAATGCGCTGGTGATAGGCGGTGTAGTCGGAGGTGGTAAAAGCGTTCTCGCTACCGCCGTTTGAAGCGACGACCTTGGAGAATTCGCCGGGCTTGGCCGCCTCGGTGCCCTTGAACAGCAGATGCTCAAGCAGATGGGCGATGCCCGATTTGCCGGAGACCTCGTCGGCGGCCCCGACCTTGTACCACACCATATGAGTAACCACCGGGGCGCGGTGATCTTCGATCACCACCACCTTCATGCCGTTGGCAAGGTCAAAACTGGTTACCGGCGGCCCCAAGGTGGCCCCGGCCTCTTGGGCAACCGCGCTGGTGCTCCCCATGCCCCCAAGGGTTGAAGACACCGGCAAAAGGGCCAAAAAGGCCAATGCCGCGGTAAAATTGGTCAGGAGGGGCATATGCAACTGAACGGTCTCCTCTTGCAAAAAAAAAGCGCCATGAGCCGCCATCAAGGGAACAATGGCTTATACGCGGCGTAAAAAACCGGCCGCCGGCAGCCTGCCGAAACAGGAGCGCACCAGCTACGGTAACAAACTCGGGGGGAAGCGACGTTATTTCAAGACCGGCGATTGTCAGTTTCGCGTGATCCTGGGTCAGTTTGCCGTGGTTCGGCAGTTTTTGGGCGAACCTGGGGGGCAGGTGTCGGACAAAATGTCCTCGGCGCTGATGCGCCGGCCGGTCCGTTTTTTGCGCAAACGTACCCGCTCTTCTTCGGGATCGAGGGTTTCCACCTGATCGCGCTGGATGTTGAGAATCTGGTTGGCGACCGTGCTTTCGGCCTCCTTGGCGCGCAGGGTTTCGGCGCGCAGGCGGCGGCGAATGCGCGGATCGGCCCCTTGCACGCCGGCACTGGCCAGGATTGCCGATTCCGCCTTGGACGAAGCCCCGGTAGTGCGCCGGGCGCCGAATGTCGCGGTTTCGGCGACGGTGGCCGGGTTGTTGGCCGCCGTGGGCGGCGCGCCGGGATCGGGCGGCACCAGATCGGAGCCTGGAGGCACGATCAGCGGCGCCTTGGTGACGACGAGGAATTCGTCCGGGGGCGATTTGTCCAGACCGAGCATCTCGCGAACGCCGGACTGGCGGCTGGAACAGCCCGCAAGGACGGTGGCGGCAACCACAATCGCCACGATTTTGAGGCTACGCGTTCGTACCATGGTGTTCGTCCCTGCCACCTGAAACTCCAGATTTACCATTGCCGTGGCCGTTTACGTCCCGTTTTCGGCGGATTTGTGGCCACTTGCAAAGGAGTCGTACAACAGGACGGCGACCCCGGCAACAATGGCAATGTCGGCAGAGTTAAAAACGTACCAGTAATAACCCATGGCATGAAGGCTGTAAAAATCGGCCACCGCGCCATAGATCAGCCGGTCGGCGGCATTGGACAGCGCCGCGCCGATAATCAGGCCAAGGCTGAAAGCGAACAGACGTCCGTGCGCCTGGGCCAGCCACAGGAATAATGCGCCAGAGACCACCAATGCGAAAACAAAGAGCCCATACCGGCCCGCATCGCTCGATTGGGTGAAAAGGCCATAACTGACGCCGCGGTTCCACACCATGACCAGATCGAGAAACGGGGTCACCTCCACCCGGCCGCGGGCGGCCAGGTCCCAGACGCTGACCATCCAGTATTTATTGGCCCGGTCGGCGACAAAAACCAGCGCCGCGAGCACCATGCCAAAACGCGAATACGGCCCCCAGAATATAATGTTGAACCGACCGAAGGTCACGGGGCGGAGCCGGCGGCCATGGCGCCAGTGTCGATTTCGCGCAAAGCCCTAGCATCGCGGCGGGTCACGTCGGGGTAGTCGGGGTCGGCCCCCACCTCTTCCAAAACTTTCCACGAGCGGGCGCATTTGCGCCCCACGGCATGGGCCGGAACCACGGCGACGCCGGCAACCTCCTCAAGGGTGAAGGCGTCGGCGGGCGCGGGGTCGGCGGTCAGGGTGGCGGCGCTGGTAATGGCGATTTCGGCCAGATCGAGCCCCTCAAGCGCCGTCATCAGATCGGGGTTGGCGATATGGACGATGGGGGCCGCTTCAAGGGACGAGCCGATGCGCTTTTCACGGCGCTCGATCTCCAGCGCCCCGGTGACGACCCGGCGGACGGCGCGCACCTTGGCCCATTTGGCCGCCAGCGCTTCATTCCTCCAGGTGTCCGGGGTTTGGGGGAAGGTCTGCAAATGCACCGACTTTGCGCCCTCGCCATGGCGCGAGGTCCAGCATTCCTCCATGGTGAACACCAGGATGGGCGCCATCCACACCGTGAAGCGGGCAAAGACCTCGTCGAGCACCGTCAGGGCGGCGCGGCGGCGCGGCGATGACGGCGCATCGCAGTAAAGCGCGTCTTTGCGGATGTCGAAATAAAACGCCGAAAGGTCGATGGTGGCGAAGTTGAAGAGCGCGGTGTAGACGGCGCGGAAATCAAAATCGTCATAGGCGGCGCGCACCGCAGCGTCGAGTTCGGCCAGCCGGTGCAGCATGACCCGTTCGAGCTCGGGCATGTCGGCGGGGGCCACCGCCATGTCGTGGGTGTAGTGGGTCAGATTGCCCAGCATCCAGCGCATGGTGTTGCGCAGCTTGCGGTAGGCATCGACGTTGGATTTGATGATGTCATCGCCGATGCGCTGGTCCTCGGTGTAGTCGGTCGAGGCGACCCAGAGGCGCAATATATCGGCGCCGTGCTGCTTGATGATGTCCTGGGGGAAGACCTGATTGTTCAGGGATTTGGACATTTTGCGGCCGTCCTCGGCCATGGTGAAGCCGTGGGTGACGACGATGTCGTAGGGCGCCCGGCCCCTTGTGCCGCAACTTTCCAGAAGCGAGGAATGAAACCAGCCGCGATGCTGGTCCGAGCCTTCGAGATAAAGCACCTTGTCGTTACCGCCTTCAAACGCGCGTTTGGTCTGAAGGTCGGCGCGTTTCTCCAGCACGAAAGCGTGGGTCGAGCCTGAGTCAAACCAGACATCGAGAATGTCGGTCACCTGCTCCCAGTCGTCGAGATTGTCGACCAGCCCGTCGAGGAAGCGCGCCCTGGCCCCGTCGGCGAACCAGGCGTCGGCGCCTTCGGCCTCGAAGGCGTCAGCAATGCGGGACTGTAACTCGTCCGAGCCGGCCCAATCGGCATTGGGGATGACCTCGCCGCTGCTTTCATGGACAAAAACCGTGATCGGCACCCCCCAGGCGCGCTGGCGCGAGATCACCCAGTCGGGACGGCTTTCGATCATGGCGCGCAGGCGCTTCTGGCCCATGGCGGGCACAAAGCGGGTGGCATCGATGGCGCTGAGCGCCTTACCGCGCAGGCCGTCGGCGCCCTTGTCGTCCTCCATCGAGATGAACCATTGCGGCGTATTGCGGAAGATCACCGGCGCCTTGGAGCGCCACGAATGGGGGTAGGGATGTTTCATGCGGCCCCGGGCGAGCAGCATGTTTGCGTCGATCAGCGCCTTGATGACGGCATCGTTGGCATCGCCCTTCCTGCCGTTGGGCTTGAGCACCCGTTTGCCGGTGAAGCCGGGAGCTTCCTCGGTCATGGTGCCGTCGGCGTTGACGGTGAAGGGAATGCGGGTGGCGATGCCGCGTTCTTTCAGGGCAGCAGCATTTTCACTCCAGATCTCAAAGTCCTCGCGGCCATGACCGGGAGCGGTGTGGACAAAGCCAGTGCCGGCTTCGTCGGTGACGTGTTCGCCGTCGAAAAGGGGGATATCGAAATCATATCCAAGATTGCACAAAGGGTGATTTATTTTCAAGGAGCTAGAGTCAACAAATATGTGTTC